>Ga0105247_10002457_pt1 | contig 12593 bp, 11 predicted proteins | sample KBSS24metaG_FD_81519 | JGI IMG/M metagenome (GOLD analysis project Ga0105247, IMG submission 81519) | Switchgrass rhizosphere microbial communities from Kellogg Biological Station, Michigan, USA - KBS S2-4 metaG | ecosystem: Host-associated > Plants > Roots > Rhizosphere > Soil | place...
CGATCCGGTATTCGGTGCCGCGCAAGCCGCGCACGCGAATCATCTCTTCAACGCGGCGCTGTCCCGCGCGGCGAGAGAGAAAGACGATGATGTCGACCGCATCGGCGATGACAGTCCGTGAGACCGTGACGACAACTTCCTGCACGAGGTTTTCGAGGCGGAAGAGCGCGCCGCAGGCGTTGTTTGCGTGCAAGGTGGTCACGCCGCCGGGATGGCCCGTCCCCCAGGCTTTGAGCAGCTCCAGGGCTTCACCGCCGCGCACTTCGCCGATGACGATGCGGTCAGGGCTGTAGATCAAGATTTCGCGCGACAGATCGCGCATGCCCACGACGCCACGTTGCGCGCGGTAGCTGACGTGATTGGGCGACAGGCACTGCAGCTCCGGCGTCTCCTCGAGAATGAGGACGCGGTCGTTGGTGTAGGCGATTTCCTGCAGGAGCGAATTCGCCAGGGTGGTCTTGCCGGTGCCCGTGCCGCCCGCAATCACGATATTGCGGCGTTCGCGCACGGCCTGGCGCAGCGCCAGGGCCTGCTCCTCGCTCATGAAGCCCTCGGCGACGTATTGGGCGAGGGAGATGATGTGAATCGCGCGTTTACGAATGACGAAGGTGGGCGCACGAGTGACGGGAGGCAGTACGCCGCCGAAGCGCTCGCCGGTTTCAGGCAGGTCTGCGCAAATGAAGGGCGTCGTGGCGTTGACTTCGATACGCAGATGAGAGGCGACGAGGCGAATGATGCGCTCGGCGTCTTGCGGTGTGATTTTGGTGCCGGTGTCTTCGCAGCCCGAGCCGAGCCGGTCGAGCCACATCGCGCCGTCCGGGTTGACTTGGATCTCGATGACTTCGGGATCGGCGAGCGCCGCGGCGATGGCGGGTCCCATCGCGGTGCGCAGCATGCGGGCTTGCCGATCGAGCATCGGGGTGCTTCGGGCGGTAGCGGATGAGCTGACGGGATTCATGAGGCAGGCACTCCGTCGCTGTCGTGGCCGTTGGTTTGCTGGGCAGGGGCGATTTCCTGAAAAACATCACGCACCAGGCTTTGCCCGCGCTGTAGATGGCGCGCGAGCTGATCGATGAATTGCTGGAAGCGCAACTTTCCTTGCGCCCGGGCGGCTTCCTGATGCGCCTCGGGAATGGGCGGTGTGATGGCAAAGTGATGACGGATAAAAAGCGCCAGCGTTTCGATCAGAATGATTTGATCGCGCTCGAGGCGTTCAAACTGTTGCGTCAGTCGTTCGATGCGCCTGGCGGTGACGGCTTCGCGCCGCTCGCTACTCTCGGGTGAGAGATAGGCGGCCAATGCGGCGGCGACAATCGAGGACTTGGACTTGCGCGACATGGCGGCCAGGCGATCGAGGCTTTTGGCATGCTCGCGCTCGATAAAGACATTGCGGCGGATGCGGCTCATAGGGGAATGCCATCCGCCGGATCGAGCGCGGCCAACCGCGCGGTGCGGGTCAATTGAGCCCTGCTTTGAATAACCTCCGGTGCATCGTCGAACTCCTCGTGCGCGAGCTCGCGATCGAGGGCATCGCCGTCTTCGTCGGCCTGAGCGGGATTCGCGGCGGGCTCAACCCAGAGATGAGTGAGCGATTCTTCAGGAGAGATGCCGCCGCCGGACTCGCCGGAACCCTGTACCGAGGCAGCCGAATCGATTGGGCCTTGCGGGGGAAACGAAGTTAATCCCCTCCAGTCATCCGGCCGCGCCTTGGGGCGGTCCCGGTAGCCCTCCTCTGAGAGCGCCGGCGGCGGCAAAACTCGCTCAGTGAAATTCTGGTCCTCGAAGAAACGCAGCTTTTGGGCGCGCACGGGCGGATGGCCCGAGACCATGACGATCTCTTCATGGGGCGGCAGCTGCATGATCTCGCCCGGCGTCAGCAGCGGTCGTGCGGTCTCTTGCCGAGAGATCATCAAATGGCCGAGCCAGGGTGAGAGGCGATGGCCGGCGTAATTTTTCTGCGAGCGCATTTCCGTCGCCGTGCCCAAGGCATCGGAGATGCGTTTGGCGGTGCGCTCGTCATTGGTGGAAAAACAGATGCGCAGATGACAGTTGTCGAGAATGGAATTGTTGGGGCCGTAGGCTTTCTCGATTTGATTGAGAGACTGCGCAATCAAAAACGCGCGCAGCCCGTAGCCCGCCATGAAGGCCAGTGCCGATTCAAAAAAATCGAGGCGGCCCAGAGCGGGGAATTCATCCAGGAGCAGCAACAGTCGGTGGCGCTCGGACATGCCGTCGCCCGTAGTCAAGGACTCGGTGAGGCGCCGGCCAATTTGATTGAGCATCAAGCGGATGAGTGGCTTGGTGCGGCTGATGTCCGAGGGAGGGACTACCAAGTACAGCGAGACCGGATGTTCGGCTTCAACGAGATCCAGGATGCGCCAGTCGCAGGCGCTCGTGACCTGGGCGACAGTCGGATCGCGATAGAGCCCGAGAAAACTCATGGCGGTGGAGAGCACGCCCGAGCGTTCGTTATCGCTTTTGTTCAGGACTTCGCGAGCTGAACTCGCCACGACGGGATGCGGTTTGCCCGCCAGATGAGAGGTCTGCATCATCCGGTGCAGCGTCTGCTCGAAAGTGCGCGAAGGATCGGAAAAGAAATGCGCCACGCCGGGCAGAGACTTGTCCTTCTCGGCATAGAGCACATGGAGAATTCCGCCGACCAGAAGGGAGTGGCTGGTCTTCTCCCAATGATTGCGGCGCTCGAGCATGCCTTCGGGATCGACCAGGATGTCGGCGATGTTTTGCGCGTCGCGAACTTCGTGCATCCCGCGGCGCACTTCGAGCATCGCGTTGTGACGCGCGGAACGCGGGTCGGTGGGATTGAAGTACAGGCAGTGCGAGAACTTCGAGCGCCAGCCCGACGTCAGTTTCCAGTTCTCGCCTTTGATGTCATGGATGACAGCGCTATGGGGCCAGGAGAGAAGCGTGGGGACGACGAGGCCCACTCCTTTGCCGCTTCGAGTGGGCGCGAAAGTCAGGATGTGTTCGGGGCCATCGTGGCGGAGGTAGTCGTTTCCGAGCTTGCCGAGAAAGCAGCCCGATGCGACGGTGAGCGCGGCTTTTTGAACTTCGCGACGCTGGGCCCAACGAGCAGAGCCGTAGGTGGTGGCGAGCTGGGCTTGCCGGGAACGCCAGACGGAGGCGGCGATGGCAACGAACGTGGCGCAAAGACCGCTCGATGCGGCCATGATTCCGGCGCGGTGAAAGACTTGCGGGGCGTAGGCATCGTAGTAGAACCACCATTGGAACAGCCGCCAGGGGTGATAGATCGGAAAGCCAAAGACATGGGTCCACGGGGCACCGAGTCGCATCTGGTAGCCGAGGTGTGCTGCGGTCCATTGCGTGGCAAACCAAACACCGGCGGTGACCGTGACGATCACCAGGGTGACTTGGCCGACGAGCACGCCGTTTGACTGGGACACGAGGACTCCGTTTGACTTTTGAGCCGGTTGGCTCGGAAACGGCGCGCAAAGTGACGGAGCTGGGGTCAAGCGTCAAAGACCGCGTAGCACTTCAAACAATCGTGAAAAATCTAACTTCCAGTTAGAGCGGCGTGCGGAGGGGACGAGCGGGCTGACGCGGGTCAAAAAGACGCGAAAAATATTTTGATAGTGCGAGACGCTCCTAGAGCGCCAGGTCGATTTTTCGGCCGAAGTCGAACGAGATGAAGTTGCCGCGCACGAGCGCGGTCATGGGTTGACCCAGGCGCGGCTCGATGACCGGGCGCCAGGGAACGAGGGAAAATCCGAGGCCGTCATCGAGCATCGCGAAGCGCCCGCTGGCGAGCTGAATGGATCGCTTGTAGGTGCCCGAGACCTTGACGCCATCTCTGAGCGGCCGATGCGTCAGTCCCGTTTCACCTTCCAACTTCCGGGCCGTGTCTGCGAGCTCTTGTTTGCGCAGAGTATCGAGCAGATTTCTGGCCAGAATAACCTTCTGCCCACGCCGCTCGGCGAGTCCCCGCTCGAGCAGGACTGCGGTGCGTTTGGTGAGTGCGAGCTGCGCCTCAGCGCCGAAGCCTTTGGGCGCGAGGGCCTGCGATGGGCGGATGAGTTCCCGATCGAGCCAAGTGGCGCCGATGGCATTGATTTGTTGAGGAAGGGGCCAGTGAGAGCGCAGCTCGATTACCGCGCCTTTCGTGCGCTGCGCATCGAAGGCCTGCGCGCGGGCCGCAAAGTCTGCCGGGATGTGCCAAACGCCCTCTTCCAGGCGCTGCACGATGTTCGCTCGACGTAAGGCTTCGAGCCGGCGGACATGCGATTGGACGAACGCTTCGGGGTCACTGTCTTGGGACAGCTGCTGGCGAGCGGCTTCGAGATGCCGATCGACACGATAAACGCCGTCGACGGTCATCTTCCGGATGTTGGCGTCCGAGCGTTTGGGCTCGGCGCCGCTGCGCACTTCGACGATGCCGCCCATCGGATAGTCGGCCAGCTCCGCGCTCCCCGGAAGTGCGACGTAGTGCGCGCGGCCATCGATCCCATCGACAATCAGGTAACCGCGGTCGGTGAGCTCATCAGCCAGACCCTTGCCGGCGATGCGCCCGAGGATGGGCCGCTCGGCCTTCACGTGGTCGAAGATCGAGAACTCGCGCCGCTCGCCTCCCATGGCGCGCTGCATGGTGCGAACGATGTCGCCGCGCTCGCCCAGCGCACGGAGCGTCGGTTCAAGGTTCGGGGAGAGTTCGTACTCCAACGGTGCCGTCTTGAATGCGAGTCCCAGCTTGGTGAGATGATCGAGGCGGCCGATCGCGAGGCCCGTGCGGAAGCGCGCTTCAACGGTGGCGCCGTCATTTCGGACGATCACGATGCCGTCCCGTGCTTGCTCGACGAGCGTGCGATCAAGACTGGTCCAGCGCTCCTGCGTCACTTCACGCGTCAAGCCTTGTCGGATCTCCAACTCCGTGCGCGGCCCGAGCCATTGCGTGGCAATGTTTGACGCGCGAGCACGCATGCCTTCGGTGATGTAGTCGGGTGAGATCACGAGGTCGCGCCCTGCTTCATCCCGGCCGCGCAGCACGATGTGGATGTGCGGCTGATCGGTGTCCCAATGATCGGCGGCGACCCATTCGAGCGGCGTGCCCAGATCGCGCTCGACCTGGCTCACGAGATCGCGGGTGTAGGCTTTGAGGTCGCCGAGCTCGGCGCCGTCTTCGGGCGAGACCATGATGCGAAAGTTGTGGCGATCGTTCCGACTTTTCTCGACGAAGGCCTCACCGTCGACGTCGTCCGAATTGGCGTTGAAGAGTTGGCCAGGCTGACCCTCTCGAGTGGCGGCATCGCGGGCGATGTAGTTGAGGTGCTTCTCGACCGAGCGCGGGCTGGCTTGAGCGAGCTTGACGCTGCGGGTTTGGATGGTGACACGGCGCGAGCGGGCGGTGAGGGATTGGCCCGCGAGTTTGGCGGCGACCTGACCTCGCCCGAAACTCTTCGGGCGGCTTGCCTTGTGTGAGGCGGGAAGCGATCGGCCGATCGCCTGTCCCATGCGGGAGGACTGCTGGATGACGCGTGCAATGAACTTCGATTTCGGCGCCTTGCCGCGCGCGCGCGGCGGCGCGGGTCGGACGCGGAATCGATCTTCGTCATCGCGTTGAGTCATGATAGAGTTATGGCGTGTTTGAGAGGGTCGAAGCGGGCGCGTGCCGCGATAACTCCAAATCAATCAAACACGTCGAGAAACGACGGCACGAAAGGCGCAAACGCCGCGTGCCGCGTATACCCAATGTGCAGACAATGCCTTGCGCGCGCACTTGTGCCGCGCCCTTTAATCTTGCCTTCCACGCCTTTCTCATGGCGTCCGGCTCCCGCGGCGTTGTTGTCGGTTTCTTAATGGACTGAAAAAGGGCGGTCTGGGTCTGACCGACTCGGATAAAATGAACGGAGGACTGTCGTAGCGGATCATTATGGGAATCGAGCTAAAACCGCGGTCAGTCGAGCCGCCCGCTCTGCGCCGCTGGTTGATCGAGGGATGCAAACTCATCGTCCGAAACCCGCTCCCGTGGGCGCTGTTCCTCGTGCTCTGCGGCGTTGCGGTGCCCTACCTGGCGATCTCGATGGTCGGCTTGTCGTTCTTCAGCGTCTTCGCCTACTTGCTGCTCATTGCCGCGGCGCATCGGGTCGATGAAGCCGGTCGCTCTTCGGTGGGAACCGCCCTCCGACGGGCCGTGCCGGTGGCGCTCGCCTATGCTGGAGTGGTTGCTCTGGTGTTTGCCGTCGTCGGAGCCGCCGCGGGGAAAGCCGGGGAATATTGGTACGCGCCCGAACGAGTGAGCCACTCCGTCAAGGATATCTATAGCCTTTCGTATCAGGCTTTTCAGGGCTTTGGGTTTGCACTTTTCATCGCCAGCATTGTCACGCAGTGGCTCCCCGGTACTTCCCCCTTTGCCTACCACCTCATGGCTCTCGCCGGCAGCGAATGGACCACCGCCCTCAGGCTTTCCGATGAGGCGCAGCGTCTCAACGATCCAGCCGTGCGGTACCTGATGCGCCTGCCTTGGGTATTGGTTGTTCCTGCGGCGCTCTTCCCGATCTCTCCTCTCGCGCTCCCGTTGGCCTGCCTTTGGGCGGCGGTGAGCTATGCAGCGTATCGCGATATCTTTTTGGGAATCGCAGAGAAGCACGCCGTAGAGAGTCGCTCGAAGTCCGCCGTGAGCGCTTCGAGCGCGCAAAGCACTTAGCGCGCGCCGGTGAAAATGACCCGTGCGGACAGGGCCGCGCGGCGGCGACGCTGTTTGCCTGTCACCAACGAATTGAGGAACCCCCACATTCAACGTGGCTCGTCCTGCACATCGGGCGACTCGAAATCTTGGCGCTCTGGATGCTCGCTTTGATGACGCAATTCAATGAACAAGGCGTTGGTTTTTTGAGGCTCTGAAGACGGTTTTGCGGTAGCGGATGTCGGCTTTTGGGTCATCGCTCGCTCGACGCGCGCGAGGTATTCGAGCGTCGCGGCCGGAAGCGGTTTGGCATGGGTGCGAGCCTCTTCGTAGCGCTCGGGGCCCGCGTGATAGGCGGCCGCGGCGCCTGGCCAGCCGTAGCGGTCGTAGAGATCGCGGAGGTAGGCCGCGCCGGCGAGAATGTTGTCTCTGGGATCGTAGGCGTTGTCGCCGAACTTGAGGCGGTTGCGGTACTCGTTCCAGGTTGAAGGTAGCAGTTGCATGAGTCCCATCGCACCGGCATCCGATGTAGTTGGCGCACGATTCAGACGCTCGCAGCCGGCGCTTTCGGAGCGAAGGATCGCGCGAATCCAAACGGCGGAGATTTCAAAGCGCGAGGCCGCTTCGGTGATGAAAGATTCCCAGGGCTCGGTGCTGCAGAAGGCTGCGGAATCGTCGGCCAAAGCGACCGCCGAGGTCAGCAAGAACAAAACAATGGCCATGCGAACAGTCATGGCTCAACGTGTCCAAAGCGGAAGTGCTTCACCGAGGATCGAGCTCCTTGGGACGGGTCCAAAGTAACGACCGTCGAAGGACAATGGATTCTCAGGACTCAGTAAAAAAACTTCGTCGGAGGTGAGTCTGCGGCAGCCTTGCCAATTGGGCATCGCTCTGTCGAGACCATCGCGCTCAAGGGCGTGGGTGATCAAGATGCCGTCGATGAGTATCTGGTCGCCCTCTCTGCAGACCTGTTGGCCAGTCGCTGCCGCGACGTGCTTCAGGATAGGCATGGAGCGCGGTAGGTAACCCCGGTCGCTGGCCAGCGTTGCGGGCTCTTGAGGGAGCCTCGCCAGGACGTACTCGCCTACATGAACGCTGCGCGTGCGCTTGAACACATACCAGCCCACTGGTGCGCTCTCGCTGGGGTTGTAGAGCAATTTGTAGGGAGGGTTGGTGAAGGCTGCGCAGGCGATGAAGAGCAAACCCAAGCCTGCGATTTCGAGCGTGCTGCGCTGTCTGGCATTGGGCTTCATGGTTCCAGGACCTCGCACTTATCCACCGCACGAGGACCCTGCCCTTTCGCGTTAGGATTTTTCTTAGGGTTAGAGACAGAGTTAGAAGGGCCGTTTTTGCGCCCGCGTATCAAGGACTTGGAAGTGTTTTGATTTTTGATAGCACGAGGCCGAATTTCCGATAGCACGACGCTATCCACAGGCTGAATTTTCGATGGCACGAGTGAATTCACAGTCTGTCCTGGGGTTTTGCACAAGTGGGAGCAGCGCGAAAATGCAGGATCTCAAGCTGGCCGTTTGCGCGCTCGAGCGTGAGCGCATAGCCGGGCAAACTCCGCTCGGCCACGATGCGTCGGATCTCGAAAGCAAAGGCTGGATAAGGCGCGAGGCTGCCGGATTTGAGGTGAAGATGAGGCAGGTCAAAGCGCCAGCCATCGGGCTGGCGGCCGGCATGTTTGCGGACGATGCGATAGAGCCAACGCTCGATGCCACCGGTGAGCTGGAAGTACGCCGGATCGATGGTCAGGACGAGCGCACGCTCCAGGATGCCGGCGTAAAACCAATCGGGGAGGACGAGCTCGAGACCCAAAGGACGACCTTGAAGCGTGGCGCATTCCTTCCATTCATTGAGCCAGGAAAAACGATGGAGACGGCTTGTGACCTGACGGATCGAGGTCGCAATCGTTGTGGATTGCAGGCGGTCCAATGCCGCTTTGAGGCGGAAATAATCGTGGGCAGAGGTGCCGCGCTGGATGAAGCGCAGGATCTCGTAAGGAGTTGCGGACATGAGGCGTGAAGTGACAAGGCCGGCGTCGCGTGCTTCGACGATTTGCGAGGCCGCCCAGATCAAAACATCGGCATCCCAGATGGTGGCCATACCGTGCTCGGCAGTGGCTTCGACACGGATTGCGACGTCGCCAGTGCGGAAGTCGATGGGCTTGGTGCGGTGCGATTTGGAAAGGCTGAAGAAGGGATAGGCCATCAAATCTTGCGCGTCACGGACGGCGAGATCGCCGGGGAGCGCGCGGAAGATTTGCAGCGGTTCGCGGGAGAGCTCGGGTGTCATCGAAGCTACCGCCGCTGTGCCAGATAGTTGGGGTCGGAGGTACTGTCGCAGGCGCGAGCATTGGCCCAGGCGTCAAGGTCGGCACGTGTGTATCGAACGCTGCGACCGAGCTTCCTGAAACGAGGACCGCGGCCGTTGGAGCGCATTTTTTCGAGGGTCTTGGGACTGAGATTGACTATCCCACCGGCCTGTTCTGGCGTGAGGTAGGTCGGCTCGGGTGTGGTAGTGGCTGGATTCACGTTGAGCTGTCTCCTTCGGCTTCCTGGGCACGCGAAAGGGCTATAGAGCGCGGCAGACAGCTTGCGTGGGGAGCGGAAAGTGGGTCAGTGAATCGGAGCGATGGCTTGTTTGACTGACCCTCCTACGATGCGCGTGTCAGGAGTTGATAGTAGCCGCCGTTGACGAGCGCACGGCCGCGCCGTAGAAGATAGCGGATATGGGAAGGAAGCTCGCTGTATTTACTCCAACGATGCCAGACGTCTTCAATGCCGAAGATTCGTTCCGCAATTTCACGATGGCTCGCGCCTGCGGCTACACCATCCAGCACTTGAAGCGTTCGCATGTGAAGAACGGCCTCTCGACTGGGTCGAGTTCGGGCGCAGCATCGGGGCGGCGGGGCCCGATATCCGTGAGACATGAAGGCATTGATCTGCGCGATGACCGGTGCGGCCCGGCCGGGATTTACGCCCGCGGGAATTTGAAAGGCAAATGGGCTGCCCTCGCGAACACCAGGGCTGATTGAGACGCGCCAGGTTTGCGTCTCAAAGCGCGTGGAGAGCACAAATTCCCGTTGTCTGCGACGCAAAATTCTCGGGCTCGGGAAACGCCAAATCGAGAATCTGACCGCGGTTGAGGGTTCGTCGCATTCGACGAGTCTCAGAACCCGCGCCGGACTGGGCATCCAATCAGGCTCGACGCTCCTGGAATCATACGAGGGGTCTTCGAAGTGCCGACAATGCCAGGCGCTAGCGTCGCGCCCGCAAGAGTCATTGCGAATACGTTCCCATTCGGCTCGGTAGCGCGGATTGCGCCGGAGGTATTCCCACGCAAGTGCTACGGAGTCAAGCTCGAGACTGAAGAGGTAGGCGGCGCTCGAGCGCCATGCGGTTTGAACCGTCGATTCCATTCGACGGTACAGCTTTCATGAATGACCAACGAAACACAAATACTGGCTCGCTCTCGTGAAAGATGGCGCAAGTCAATCATCGACAGAACATTTCGCCAGAAATGTTATGCAGCCTTCTCCGTCGGCACCGGAGTTCGCGCAACTTTCTCGACCGCGGTTGCGAGTCCAGACGGTGCCAAGTGAGCATAGCGCAGCACCATGTCGATGCTCGAGTGCCCGAGCAGCTCACGGACTGTATTGAGGTCGACTCCTGATTGGACCAGACGGCTTGCGAAATGGTGGCGAAAGTCGTGAAACCTGAAATTCACGAGCTTGGCCATCTTCCGAAGACGCTCCCAGGCATGGTTAATGTTGTTCAGCCGTTTGCCCTTCCGTCCGGGAAACACGTAGTCGTCGTCTTCACCTGGGTTTTCGGCAAGCCAGACTTTGAGGGTTTCGTAAGCTTCCTGATTGAGCGGTATCAGGCGGGTCTGCTTGTTTTTCGACGTTCTTCCGACGACCGTAAGCCAGCGAGTCTTGAGGTTCACATCGCGGCGCCTCAGATGGAATATTTCCGATTTGCGCAAGCCTGTGTTCGCGGCCACGAGAATGATGGGCTGCAGATGATCGGTGAACTGTTCGGTTCGCAGCGGCAGGAGCCGCATCCCCCGGGCCCTGCAGTGCTCGATATAGCGTTCTCGCTCCTGTCGGTTATTCGCTTCCCGCAGCAACAGAGCGGTACGGAGTCGGGCTTCTTCATCCTCGTCCAGGAATCTGACACGCCCTCTTTTGTCGCACTTAAGTGGTTTCAGCTTCGCGAGCGGGTTGTGGTCTATGACTTTCCACTCTTCCGCCTTGCTCAGGACGGCATGTACTCGCTGGAGCTTTCGGTTGATGGAGACGGACTGCAGTCCTGCGGTCTTGCGACTAGTACGCCAATCCTCGGCGAGTTTCTTGTCGATGGCCGTCATCAACTTGCCAAGCCACATCGCAAAATCCTTGCGGATGCGAGCGAGCTGAAACTTCGAGGTGGAAAGGTTGGCTTTCGCCCAAGGCTCGTATTGCTTGTCCAGGAATTCGCCCAAGGTGTTTTCGCGGGCGCGAGCCGCTTCTGCGCGGATTTCTTTACGGCGCTCGTTGAGGTCGATGCCTTTGGCGACGTCAGCTGCAGCAATGAGGGCGAGGCGGCGGGCTTCAGCGACGGGGAGCCCTGGATAGGCTCCGATCTTGTGGCGTTTCTGGGGAGATCCGTTGATGCGATAGCGATAGACCCAGGTCTTTGCTCCAGTGCGACGTACGCGAAGCTCAAAGCCGCTGAGCACGGTGTCATGGATGGTGATGTCGCAGTCGCCAGAAAGTATGTTGGCGACGAGCTGCTGGGTGAGCTTCGCTAACATGCGGACTGCCGGGGTTGGCGGTGGGAATTGCAGGCTTGCGGCGGTGAGCCAATGAATAGGTCTCGAATCCGCCGGGGCCTCACTGGGGCCTCACTACGCTTAGGGAAGGAGCGGGCCGGATCAGTCATGAGAGGGGTTGGTAGGGCTTTAATTTCCTTATGGATCAGTAGGTTACATGATAAATGCGTTTTGGGCCAAATAGTTACCATACCCCGTAGGGTAAGGTTCGGGACGTAGGAGTCGGAGGTTCAAATCCTCTCATCCCGACCAATAGACATAGGTGCGTAGCTGCTCATGCACCACAGCCCCAACATCCAGCCCATAGAAGGCCGCGCACCGATGGATATTGTTCGTCTTGGACAGCGCCGGGTACCGAGCTTGTGTCTGGGGCTCCTACGAGCCAGGGGCGCCTGCCCTCTCCCTGGGGGAGGGGCTCTCACCTTGAACTGATGGGTGGCTGATGCGCATCCTGCGACATCACACGTGACAGACACAGAGGGCGAAGACCCGAACCGGATGAGCGTCTCACGCTCATGCTCATGTTGTATTGCGCTGGCACGGACGTGCAATAGATCACGCCGCGCGACCAGACCGACCAGCGCGCCGTCTGCACGGCGCAGAATGGGAACACGACCCTTACCGGTTTCGGCCATTCGATCGGCGAGCTGGCCGACCAGCCGATCCTCATACCCCACGACGAGCTCCTGGACGGCAAGCTGCTCGACGAGCCGCCCGCCCCTTGAAACCTTGTCCATCATCCACCGAAGCGCATCCGCGCGCGAGACAACGCCCACGAGGCGTCCCAATTCATCCGTCACCGGATAACTCTTGTGCCGCGGCGGCGCGTCCGGCGCGGTAAAGAAGTCGATTGTTTCACCCACAGACATGTTCCCGGGCAAGTCCTTGGCCGGACGCGCCATCACTTCCCCGACCCGGGAGGCTTCGAAGGGGTCGACACCGTACTCGCGCACAATGTGATGACCGCGACGCGCGATTCTTTCGATCAAAATAGACCGCTTGAGCAGCAAGACGGTGGTGGCCTGCGCTGCAGCGCAGCGCCGTCGCCAACGGCAGGAGAGCCTGCATATCGTGCGTGAGCTCGAGTCCGAACATCATGGCGGTCAACGGCGCGCGCATC
>Ga0105247_10002462_pt1 | contig 12588 bp, 7 predicted proteins | sample KBSS24metaG_FD_81519 | JGI IMG/M metagenome (GOLD analysis project Ga0105247, IMG submission 81519) | Switchgrass rhizosphere microbial communities from Kellogg Biological Station, Michigan, USA - KBS S2-4 metaG | ecosystem: Host-associated > Plants > Roots > Rhizosphere > Soil | place...
CTGCTCTACGCGGGAACCGAAACGGGAATGTACGTGTCGTTTGATAATGGCGAGCACTGGCAATCAATGCAGTTGAATCTTCCGATCGTGCCGATCACTGATCTCGCGATTCAGAAGCGTGAGAAGGAGCTGGTGGTCGCGACGCAGGGACGCGCGTTCTGGATTCTCGACGATCTGCCGGTGCTGCACGAGATGATGGGCAGTGGTGGTTTCAGTGCGGCGAGCGAGACGCGTTTGTACAAGCCGAAGGAGAGTTATCGGATGCCGGGCGGTGGTTTTCCGCTTGGTCCAACGGCTACGGTCGGCAGAAATCCGGCGAACGGCGTTGTGGTCTACTACTCTTTGAAGGCGAAGCCCACTTCGGACCTCGATCTGGAGTTTTTAGATTCGGCAGGGAAGTCGGTCAGGAAGTTTACGGCGAAGGCGAAGGGTGAAGGTGCTGGGCCGGCGGGACCGCCGCCTCCGCCGGCGGGTGAAGGCGGCTTCTTCGGTGGCGGTGCTGCGCCGCCTGTGCCGACTGACGTGGGACTGAATCGTTTCGTTTGGGACACGCGCTATCCCGACGCGGTGCGATTTCCGGGAATGATTCTTTGGGCGGGCGAGACGCGTGGTCCAAAGCTGCCGCCGGGAAATTACCAGGTGAAGCTCACTGTCGACGGCAAGAGCTACACGCAGCCATTCGAGATCAAAGCCGATCCGCGTTTGTCGACCACGCCCGCGGATTATACGAAGCAGCTCGATCTTGGTTTGAAGATCCGCGACAAGTTGAGTGAAACGCACAACGCGATCATTCAGATCCGCGATGTACGCAAGCAGGTTGAAGACTTGTTGAAGCGGGTTGGCGGCCAGCCGAATTTCAAAGTGGTCAACGACGCGGGCACGGCGCTGAACAAGAACCTGACTGCGATCGAAGAAGCGCTCTACCAGACGAAGAACCAGAGCAGCCAGGATCCTTTGAACTTCCCGATCCGTTTGAACAATAAACTCGCGGCGCTCGGTGGTGTCGTGGCGAGCGCTGAAGCGGCGCCCACCGCGCAGTCGTATGCGGTGTATGATGAAGTGGCCGGGCAGATTGATGCGCAGTTGCAGAAGCTCGCGCAGATAATGCGAACCGATGTGCCGGCGTTCAATCAGCTCGTGAAGGATCAGAATATTCCGGCGGTGGTAGTGAAGCCTTAAATAATATTTCTCCCGCAGCGGCGCAACGGCGCGACGGATTTCCTTTGCGCCGCTGCGCCGCTGCGGGAGAAAATCTTTGTTGACATGCTAACTCTTAAGCAGCTTGCAGAAATAACGGGCGCGAAACTCACGGGTGATGGAACGCGGATCGTCACGGATGTAAGTCACGATTCGCGGCGGGTTGGTGAAGGTACGCTTTTCGCCGCCGTCACCGGAGCGCTTTTCGATGCGCACAAGTTTGTGCCGCAGGTGATGGAGCAGGGCGCGGCGGGTGTGTTGTCGGAGCGTCCGGCGCCGGAAGTTTTTACGGGCGCTTGGCTGGAAGTTGAGGACATTCGCCGGGCGATGGCGCTCGCGGCTGCTGAGGTCCAAAACCACCCATCACGCGAGCTGCAACTCGTCGGCATCACCGGCACAAACGGCAAGACCACCACTGCGTATCTCATCGCTTCGATTCCTGAAGAAGCGGGTGAGCTCGTGGCCATGACCGGAACTGTCGAATACCGCCTCGGCAAAGAGCGTTTCAAGGCCGACCGCACCACACCCGAAGCTCCCGACATGCAGCGTCTGCTGCGGCGCGCCGTCGAGATCGGTTGTCGCACGGCGGTGATGGAATGCTCTTCGCAAGCGATGGACTTTCATCGTTGTGATGAGCTCGAATATGCAGTTGCTGTGTTTACCAATCTCACGCGCGATCATCTCGACTATCACAAGACGATGGAGAACTACTGGTACGCGAAACAGCGACTGTTTGACGGTCGACTCGGGACGCGGCCGCGCGACTCCGTCATCAACGTCGATGATCCTTACGGTGTCGAGCTTGCGGCATCGCTCGAAAAGGATGGTATGCGCGTGATTCGTTATGCGGTGAATGCCGACGCTGACGTGACTGCGCGCGATCCGGAGTTTTCGTTGAACGGGATGAGGTTTCGACTCTCGACGCCCGCGGGTGAACGCGATTTTCACTCGCCACTCGTTGGCCCACCGCACATCTACAACACGCTGGCGGCGGTGGCGAGCGGGCTCGCGCTCGGTTACAGCCTCGACGTCGTGACCGCGGCGCTCGAGAAGTGTACCGGCGCGCCGGGTCGTTTCGAGCGTGTGGCGCATGACGGAGGTTTCTCGGTCGTGGTGGATTACGCGCACAGTGACGATGCGCTGTTGAATGTGTTGCGCACGGCGCGCGAGGTGGTGCAGGGAAAGATCATCACGGTGTTTGGGTGTGGCGGCGATCGCGACCGGACGAAACGAGCGCCGATGGGTGAGGCTGCGGGCAGCTTGAGCGACGTCGTGATCCTCACGTCTGATAATCCACGCACGGAAGATCCCGAGCAGATCCTCTGCGACGCGGAGGAGGGAATTCAGCGAACCGGCAAACCGTACCGCAAGATCGCCGACCGCACCGAGGCGATACACCAGGCGATCGCCGAAGCGCAGCCCGGCGACCTCGTCTTGATCGCAGGGAAGGGCCACGAGGATTACCAGATCATCGGGCGTGAGACGTTTCATTTCGACGACAAAGAAGTCGCACGCGCCGCCCTGTCTAACAGACCTTAATGCTCATTTATCTATTTATCTTTTCGATTCTCTGGTCTGTTTCTTACGGTCATCCGGCAACGCTCGCCATCATCAAAGACAAATCGATCTCCGAAAGTAGTGGACTCGTCGCGTCGCGCACGACCCCTGGCGCGTACTGGACACACAACGATTCTGATGATGGTCCATTCATCTACTCCTTCGACACGCGTGGTGATTCCTTCGGGACGTTTCGCGTGAGTGGCGCAGAGGCACGTGACTGGGAAGACATTGCTGCGGGCCCGGGACCACAACCAAACAGATCCTATTTATATATCGGCGACATCGGTGACAATGATGCCGTTCGTCCGGAAGTAGTCGTCTACCGCGTCGCCGAGCCGGCTCTCTCATCTGCGACGCGGGAGTTCACGAAGAGTCGTCCCGGATCGACTGAGCCTGCCGAGGCGATCAGGTTGAAATATCCTGATGGCAAGCACGACGCAGAAGCGCTGCTGGTCGATCCACGCACCGGGAACTTGTACATCGTCACGAAAGTAGTGCTCGCGAATCCAGGCGTCTACGAAGCTGTCGCGCCATTCAACACACGGCAACCGATCACGATGCGAAAAGTGGCCGAGCCGCGCGTACCGAGTCTCTTCGGCGGTGCGATCACGGGCGGCAGCATTTCTCCTGATGGGAGACGCGTCGCACTCTGTGATTATTTTTCGGGTTACGAGATCGTACTGCCCGCCAGTGCTTCGAACTTTAACGATATCTGGAAACAGAGAATGACCGACTTCGATCTTGGTAAGCGCAAACAGGGCGAATCGATCACGTACCGTCTCGACGGCAAAGCCCTGCTCGCCACCAGCGAAGGTAAGCAGTCACCACTTATCCAGGTCTTACTAAATTAGGCCACAAAAGGCACAAAAGAAGCTTAGCCACAAAAAGGCACAAAAACACAAAATATTTATTTGTGCTTTTTGTGATCGACTTAATTTGTGCTTTTTTGTGATCGGGAGATCAGCCAGTAGACAGGCAGGCCCAACAAGATCAGCCCGAGGCCGATCGCTGATTGTCGTGGCGTGTTGCGGATGGTCTGGTAGATCAGCCAGCCAGAGACGCAGATAAACACGATCGGTACATACGGATAACCCCACGTACGATAAGGTCGCTCCGCATCCGGCATACGTTTACGGAACAGGAAGATCGATCCGGCGACGAGTATGTAGAACAACGTCAACGCAAAGATCGCGTAGTCAGTGATGGTATCGTAAGACCCTGATAGCGCCACGATGCACGCCCAAAACATCTGGACCATGAGCGCACGCACCGGCACATGCGTGTGCTTCGACACGTGCGCGAGACTCTTGATGATCAAGCCGTCTTTCGCGAGCGCGTAAGGTATGCGAGCAGTTGCGAGCAACGACGCGTGCAGCGCGCCGAACGATGAGGTCATCATCGCCGCGGCCATGAGTGTCACTGCCCCGGCGCCGAGTAATCTCTTAACTACCTCCGCCGCGACCGACGAAGACGCCGGCACGTTCGCGATCTCTGTCGGTGAGAGCACGTGGAAGTAGTTCACATTAACGAAGAGATAAAGGCCCATCACCACCAGTCCGCCACCGATCAAGGCAAGCGGCAGGTTGCGCTGCGGATTCTTCACTTCGCCTGCCAGAAACGTGATGTTGTTCCAGCCGTCGTAAGCCCAGAGCGCGCCGAGCATCGCGGCTGCGAATCCGGCCATGCCGCCGGTCGTGATCGCCACGCCTTCGCAGAGACCGCCAGTGTTGGCCATGCCGAGATGGCCCCAGTCACCGCCGCTGTAGAAGAAAGCTCCAAAGCCGATCCCGAGCAGCAGCACCAGCTTCATGCCCGTGAGCACACTCGCCACACCACCACTCACGCGCACTGCCGCGCAGTTAATCAGCGTCGTGACAATGATCGCGCTCAAAGCGACGATTTGCAGTCGACCAAACGAAACGACGTGCCCGCCTGGAAATGTGTATTTGAAGTAAACGGTGTCGAGCGCGCCTTTAACAAGATCGTTGAGGAAGATCGCGAAGCCGACCGCGAGCGCTGCAGCCGAAGCCGTACGCGCGATCAGAAACTGGGCCCAGCCATAGATGAAACTCAACGGCCTGCCATACGCATCGCGGATAATTCCATACTCACCTGCCGCGCGCGGCATCATCGCGAGCAGCTCCGCGTACGTGAGCGCGCCGGCGAGTGAGAGAAAACCCGCGATCACCCAAACCATGAGCGCCTTGCCGGGCGTGCCGACATTACACGTCATCACCCGCGCTTTGAGAAAAACGCCGGTGCCGATGATGTTGGCGACGTTGACTGAGATGGCAGCAATCAATCCCAGCCCGCGGATGAGTTGCGTATGTTCAGTTTGCATCCGTTATTGGTTAAAAAATGTCGTTGGCAATTAGATCGTCGTAGGTATCTCTTCTGCGAATGAGCTCGGCTGTACCGTCTGTGCGGATCAAAACCGCCGCCGGAAGTGGCCGCCCATTGTAATGAAACATCTGGGCCAACGAGTACGCGCCGCAGTTGAGCAATGCGAGCACCTCGCCTGGTCCAACGTCTTCAGGCAGCTTGCGATAATCCGGCAAACGTCCTTCGCGCTCGATGTCGAAATAAACATCGCCCGAATCGCAGAGCGGACCGGCAACTTTGTAATCGCGCGCGTACGGCGCGCCGGCTCGCGATGCGGAGATCAGGTGGTAGTACCACTTGTAATTATTCATCGAGAGCATGATGTTGTAACCAGCGTCGGTCAACAGCCAGACGTCGCCGGTTTCGGGACGGCTCTTGATGTTGCGCACAGTCGTTAACACCAGACCCGCATCAGCGATGACGCTGCGTCCCGGCTCCAGCAAGATCGTCACTTGATCGAGCAGGTGCTCGGCATTCGCCGCACGAGCAGATTCGCGTGCGACGCGCAATGCTTCTCTGAGCACTGCAGACGGCTCGAGCTCCGCGCCCAGCATGTCGCGCTCGTGTTCCGGCAGTTGATCCGCCTGTGAACGATCGCGGAGATAGTTGACGGGAATGCCGCCGCCGAGATTGATGTGCTCGAGTGTGTGGCCCGTCTCGCGATTGATCGTGACGAGGTGCTCCCACATGCTGCGGAATGCTTCGGCAAATGGCTCAACGTCCGGCGTCTGCGAGCCGACGTGAATGTGAATACCGCAAACATGGACCAGGTCCGGCTTCTCCAAGCCACGCCGAAACGCCGCCAGCACTTCAGACGAGGAAATACCGAACTTCGACGTCAGCAGCGCGGTTTGCAACCCCAGATGCGAGCGCGTGCCGATCTCCGGCACGAGACGCAGCGTGATGCGCGCCGGTGCGACGTTTTCGCCACGCACGCGTAGTCGCTCAACTGATTGCTCGACAAGATCGATCTCGTAAATCGAGTCGACATTGATCGCGTAGATGCCTGCGCGTACCGCATCGTCAATCTCGTCGTCAGACTTGCTCGTACCGTTGAAGATGATCTGATCAGGCCTGAAGCCGACGCGCAACGCTTTGAATAGCTCGCCGCCGCTGTTGACCTCGATATCGATGCCTGACTCCAGCACGACCTTGAGAATCGCCATGTTTGAGTTTGCTTTCGACGCGTAGCAAAACTTGATCGGGCGATCCACTGCGTCAGCGGCGAGCTGCAGGCGCTTGATGTTGTCGCGGATGCGAGCTTCGGAAAATACGAAGAGGGGCGAGTTGAATTCCCTGACGAGTTCCAGCGTGTCGACACCGTTCACAGCCAGGTGATCGTTGCGCACTTCGAGGTAACCCGGTATCGACCACGCGGGACACAAAGAGGCTAATCCAGTTGTCATTCTTAATCCGTGTTTATCTGTGGCTCAGTTTGATTTAACGAAATTGTAACTCAGCGTACCCGTAACTCTGACGGGTTCGCCCATCAGCAACGTCGGCGAGAAGCGTGCCAGACGTGCCGCCGCGACGGCCGGTGCGTGCAGGTGCTGTGGACCAGATACCGCGCGCGCTTCGATCACGGATCCCTGCTCGTCGACCATAATCGCTACCAGCACGACTCCATTCGCGTCGCCCGCTGGAGCTTCCGGCACTGGCAGGTAAATCGCTTTGCCATTCAACATGCCGCCGTTGATTGGCGCCTTCTTTGCACCTTGCTGTGCCTGAGGTTGTGCCGGATTAGTCGGAGCATTCGCTGGTGCAGTGCCTTCGTTGTTCGGAGTTGCCGGCGCCGCATCGCTTTCGGGCTGGACCGTATTCTGCGTGTTGGGATCCAGCGGCTTATCCGGTGGATTTGGGTTCTGCTGATCCGGATTTGTGCTGGCAACTGTCTTCGGCGGCTCGTTCTGTCGTTCCGGCAGAACGAACGAGCTGAGAAACTTATCTTCCAGCGCCTCGTCCTTCTTGGTGTTGAGTGAAACGATCGCGTAGAAGCGTTTCCTCGTCACGAAGGCATTGACTGATCCATTCAAGTCGCCAAGCGTAAGCTTGTATGACCTGCCGGTGTGGCCGTTAAAGGGACGGCTGCTCACGAGCACCATCTTCATGATCGTCTCTTTAGATCGAACCTTTGCCGGGAAATAAGTTTTGAAGGCATCGATGTAGGAATTGAAGCGCGCAAACTCTGTGTATTGCGCCGGATCGGATTTGATGCCACTCAGCGATGTGATGGCGAGCACTGGTCCGGCTGACGAGGTCGCCATGTAGAGCCGCGCGTTGATCTCCATCTTGTGATACGGGAATGTCGTTGACTCCGTGGTCGGGTTCTTCGGCATCAAGACAGTGAATTCTTCGTTATCAGGACTTAACGTTTCCCATTCGGCCCATGGTTCGGCGGGTTTTTGCGCGTGAGCCGCGAGGGCGAAAGCGGCTAACAGGATACTCGCAAGCACCAAATGTAAACGACGAGAATGCATGTCATTACCTCCTCAACTTTTTAGCGTGACCACGTGGAGAGTTGGTTCCGCGACTCTATTCCGCGGGCTGGGAGACTGTCAAGCGCCTTCCTTTGCGTCTTTGCGTCTTTGCGTGAAAACTTTTTGAGCGCCCACGAGATTTTCACGCAAAGACGCAAAGGCGCAAAGATCAGAACTAAAAGATCTTTGTTCGATCCATATCCACCAGAACGCGACGCAAAATCTTTCCTGACGGTGACTTCGGGATTTTGTCGACAAATTCGAGATGACGGATGCGCTTGTGCGGCGCCACGCGCTCGGCGACAAATTCCATGATTGCGCCAGCTTCCGCCGGTTCCCGCAAGACGATGATCCCTTTCGGCACCTCGCCTGCTTCCTCGTCCGGATATGGAATCACCGCCGCATCAGCAACGCACGGGTGCGTCAATAATACCGCTTCGAGCTCGGCCGGCGGCACCTGAAATCCCTTGTACTTAATCAACTCCTTCGCGCGATCGATGATGAAGAAGTGCCCGTCTTCGTCGAAGTATCCGATGTCGCCCGTGTGCAGCCAGCCCTCGGTGTCGATCGTCTGCGCGGTCGCTTCGGGATTATTCAGGTAGCCGGTCATGATCTGCGGACCACGCATACACACTTCACCCTTCTGTCCGGGACCGAGTTGCTCACCCGTTTCGAGATCGACAACTTTGCATTCGGTGTTCGGCGCCGGCACGCCGACAGAGCCAAACTTTACGGGCAACGGCGGCGCGGGCGATGAGTGCGTGACCGGGCTCGTCTCCGTCATCCCATAACCCTGACGGACGCTACATCCGAGCCGCTCCATGCAGGCGCGCGTTAGATCTTCACCGAGCGGCGCTGCGCCGGAAAAGATCGTATGCAGTTTCGGTAATTTATAATTGTCGACTAGCGGATGCTTCGCGAGTGCGAGCACGATCGGCGGCACGAGATGGGCCAGCGTCACTTCGTAGTCCTGCGCTGTTTTCAGAAAAGTCTCGAGCTCGAAGCGCGGCATCATCACGACTTTGGCGCCGCTGTAAAGTCCCATGTTCAAAACAACGACGAGACCGTAGATGTGAAAGAGCGGCAACACGCCGATCAGTGTGTCAGTGTCGTAGAAGTAACATAGACCTTCCATCTGCCGGAGGTTTGCGACGAGGTTATAATGCGTGAGCATCACGCCTTTGGGCAGACCGGTGGTTCCGCTCGAATACGGAAGCGCGATCAGATCTTCGCGGGGATTGATCTCGACTTGTTCGGCGCGACCGTTATCGACGAGCAGTTCGTCAAACGAAGTCGCGCCAGGCAGTGAGCCGAACACGATTAATTCATCGAGACCCGCTCGATTGTCTGCTTCAAGCACCTTTTCCGCGCACGCGGGTACAGTGACGAGGAAGCGCGCGCCGGAATCTTTCAGTTGATGACCGACTTCGTATCGTGTGTAAAGCGGGTTGATCGGTGTGACGATTCCGCCTAAAGTCGCCACCGCATGAAACGCGATGCCATACTCCGGACAGTTTGGGCTCAAGATGCCGCAGACGTCGCCTTTCCTGAAACCACGCTCGGAGAGATTGTGCGCCACGATGCTGATCGCGTCAGCGACCTGTGTGTAAGTGAACGTGCGTCCGGTAGGGCCGTCGATGAGCGCGGGCTTGTCGCCGAGCTCCTGTGCGCGATGCAGAACGAAAGGCGTAAGCGCAGTTTCGGGTATGGATATATCGGGATACGGTCCTTTAATGATCATCTGCTTTACAGGATTTCAGGATTTTGCAGGATTTACAGGATAACAGCATAATCAAAACTCTGAAAAGAGAAAATCCAAATGCCTGAAACTGAAAATCGCCCCCTCAACATCATCTGCCTCGCCACCTATTTCAAAGGCGCTGATTTCATTCGCGAATGCAAAGCTCACGGCTGTCGCGTGATTCTGGTCACTAAAGAAAAGGTGCTCAACGAAGACTGGCCGCGCGAGAGCCTCGACGACCTGATCGCCGTTCCCAATGATGCTGGACCACCGCTGTTCATCGACCTGCTGGCGTTTCTCGGACGGCGGATGAAGATCGATCGAGTGATTGCGCTCGAGGAGTTTGATGTGGTTACCGCCGCACTGATGCGCGAGCACTTGTGTCTGCCGGGATTGAGCAGCTCGGGCGCGAAGGTATTTCGCGACAAGCTGTCGATGGCGGTCCAGAGCCGCCGCGCGGGAATCAATGTTCCGGATTTCGTGCCGCTCGTGAATATGGAAGAAGTTGACGAGTTCATGCAGCGAGTGGCTGGGCCGTGGGTGATCAAGCCACGTTCGGACGTGTCTGCGATTGGGATTCGTAAGGTGAGCGAGCCGGAAGAAGTGCGGCGCGCGATGCATGAGATGAATGAGCGTGAGAACCTGCGCGAGCGTGCGTCTTATTACGTGCTTGCGCGTTTTGTGGCGGGCGAAGTTTTTCATGTTGATTCGGTGGTAAATGATGGCAAGGTAATGTTTGCGGGGACGAACCAGTACGGGCGTCCGCCGATGCAGGTCGCGCATCAGGGTGGCGCTTATATTTCGCGCACGTTGGAGCGTGGGTCCGCTGACGAGAAGGCGTTACTCGCGATCAATAAAAAATTGGTTCGCGCGCTGGGGTTGGAGCGTGGAGCGACGCACGCCGAGTTTATCAAGAGTGATGTTGATGGGAAGTTTTACTTTCTGGAGATCGCGGCGCGTGTTGGCGGCGCGTATATTTCAGACGTGCTTGAAGCGGCGTCGGGTGTAAACTTGTGGCGCGAGTGGGCCAGGCTCGAGATTGCCGATGGTAAAGGACGGGGGAAGATCAAGCCTCTGCGGAAAGATTACGCCGGGATCATCTTGTCGCTTGCGAAACAGGAGACTCCCGACACCTCGAACTACGCAGACGAAGAGATCATCTATCGCGTGAAGAAGCGACATCACGCCGGCCTCATCATCCGCTCCCCACGACTCGACCGAGTCAACGAGCTACTCGACAACTACGGCCACCGATTCGTCGAAGACTTCGTCGCCGTCGCACCCCCACCGGAACGGCCGGAGTGAGCCCGCGATAGCGGGCTACTGTATGGAAGATTGCTGCGAACTACTTGATTGCAGGTACTTATCTACCCAGTCCAACACAGTGTGAAACCAGAGCTGAGAGTTTTGTGGCTTCAGGACCCAGTGGCCTTCGTCGGGGAAGGTCAGGAACTTCGAATCGATGCCCTTGCGCTGCACCGCGGTGAACAGTTGCATCCCCTCACCAATCGGCACGCGAAAGTCCAACTCACTGTGAATGATCAGTATCGGCGTGTTGAAGTTCTGCACGAACTTGTGCGGTGACCAGCGCGTGTACATTGCCGGGTTGGACCACGGCGTGCCCTTGAATTCCCACTCCGGAAACCAGAGCTCTTCAGTCGCGCCGTACATGCTGTCGAGGTTGTAAACACCGTCGTGCGACACGAGCACTTTGAACCGGAACCGCGGATCGTTGTTGTGCCCGAGGATCCAGTTGATCATGTAGCCGCCGTAGCTCGCGCCCGCCGCACCAATGCGACTGCGATCGATGTACGAGTTGCGACGCAGCACGTCCGCCACGCCGTTCATGATGTCGACGTAAGGTTTTCCGCCCCAGTCGCCGGAGATCTCATTGACGAACTGTTGCCCATAGCCGGTCGAGCCGCGCGGGTTTGGTGCAAAGACGACGTAGCCGGCATTTGCAAACACCTGCGGGTTCCAGCGATAGCCCCAGTTGTCGTTCCAGGCGCTCTGTGGTCCACCGTGAATCAGCACGAGGAGCGGATACTTGCGGCTCGGATCGAAATTCGTCGGCTTCACGATGTAGCCGTGAATCTTGCGATTGAGCGCGCCGGTCCACTCGATCTCTTCCGCGGGTTTGAGATTCGCGCGAGCCATCAACTGCGAATTAGCAGAGCTCAATGCTGTTAACCCGCTGCCATCGACGTTCGCCCGGTAAATCTCAGCCGGTGACGCCATCGAGCTGGAGGCGAACACAAGCGATCGACCGTCAGGTGTGATCTTCAGACTCGACGCGAAAACATTCGGCAAAACTTTCTGCGGCACGCCACCGCTGATAGGCATCTTGAAGATCGGACTCTTGCCGCGATCTCCAGCGGTGAAGTAGATCGAGTTTCCGTCAGGCGAAACGACCAGCTCATCGACTTGCTGATCGAAGCCCTTCGTCAGCTCGACACTCGCGCCCGTCGCGCGGTTGTAAGCCATCACGCGCCAGCGATCCGCTTCGAAACCCGCAGTCGCTTGCGAGCGATACAGGATAAACTTGCCGTCGCGCGTGTAGACCGGGCTTGCATCGTAGCCTCTGTTGCGCGCAGTGATATTCTTCGCCGGACCACCGTTCAGCGGCGCCACGTAGATGTCGCTGTTGGTTGAGATAGCCTCGACTTTGTCAGGGTTGCGGAGGTATGCGATCTCGGTCGAATCAGGAGAGAATGCGTAGTCGACACCGGATGCGGCTGCGTATGGTGGTGAGTCGAAATCACCGGTTGTCAGATCGCGCGCGGTGCCGCCTTTGCTCGAAACGACGAACACGTGCGTGCGTTTGATGTCGCGCCACTCGTCCCAATGTTTGTAGAGTAGTCGCGTGATGATGTGGGCCTTGACCTTGCTGCTTTCCGCTTGCTCGTCGCGTTTCTTGTTGCAGTCGTCGTTATCGCAGTCGGCATAGACGTCTGACGTGAACGCGAGCCACTTGCCGTCAGGCGACCAGACGGGCGCGGCGGCGCCGGTCGAGATCTTTGTGGCTTGTTCTTTGTTGTCGCCGTCGTTGTCCATCACCCAGACCTGGCTGCCGGTCGTGAAGGCGATCTTCTTGCCGTCCGGCGACCAGCGTGGCGCGCTCGAGGATTTGTCGCCGGAGGTCAACTGTTTCAAACCGCTGCCGTCGATCGACACGCGATAGATTTGTGTGACCACGCGATTGGCGTCGAAATTAACGTCGCCGATCGTGAA
>Ga0105247_10002464_pt1 | contig 12584 bp, 8 predicted proteins | sample KBSS24metaG_FD_81519 | JGI IMG/M metagenome (GOLD analysis project Ga0105247, IMG submission 81519) | Switchgrass rhizosphere microbial communities from Kellogg Biological Station, Michigan, USA - KBS S2-4 metaG | ecosystem: Host-associated > Plants > Roots > Rhizosphere > Soil | place...
AGCCCGTCCGCGGTGAGCTCGGCGACGAGGCTGCGGGCGGCCGCCACGTCGCCTCGACCGACGTCGTCCCACGCGAGCCCGACGCGCAGGCCAGCGATCGCGGGGTAGTCGCGCAAGAAGGCCCGGATCGGCTCGCTGATCTCGGAGAGCCGCCCCTGGAGAAGGCGGACGCCGAAGAGCAGCGTGTTGACGAGCCCGTCCGCCCCGATGGCCGCGCGGACGCCGATCTCGGTCGCCGACGCGATGTGCGCCTCCACGTCGGCGAAGCGCCCCTCCATGAACGCGCTCGAGGCCGAGTAGAGGATCTCGTAGAAGTGATAGAGCGGCTGGGCGATCTCGTTGGCCAGGCGCGCGAGCTCCCCCGCGTGGGCGTCGGCGGCCTTCACGTCCCCCGTCTCGATCATCTCCACGCGGCGCATGAGCACGGCGGCGAAGCGAAGCTCGATGTCGCGCGTGCGCGTGGTGATCGCGATGAGCTCGGACGACATCGCCGCGTGCTCGTCGCTCGGGGGGGTCCACCAGTGGCTCGCGGCGAGCGACCACGCGAGCAGATCGAGATCGCCGTGGCGGCGCGCCATGGCCACGGCCTGCGCCCCGAGGTCGCGCGCCCGATCCAGCTGGCCCGACGAGACGAGCGACTCGGCGAGGCGAGCCACGAGCTGGATCCGCAGCGGCGTCTCCGCCGGCCCGAGCGCCGCGAGCGCCTCCTCGAGCCACGCGGTCCGTTCGGGGTCGGGCGACGCGCCGTTGCCGAGGACGATGGTGCCGAGGACCGCGGCGGCGAGCTGCTCGCTCGCGCCCGGCGTGCGCGCGAGGGTGCGCGCCTGGCGGAACGTCTGCTCCGCGCGGATCCGCTCGCCCAGCCGGCGCTGCGCGTCGCCGAGCCCGAGGAGGAGCTCGAGGCGGAGCGACGCCGACGGCTCGTCGAGGTCCATCAGATCGAGCGCCTGCTGATACAGCCGCGAGCCCGCCTCGAACGCGGTGCGCGCGATCGCCTGCTTGGCCGCGGCGATGCACGCGGCGATCGCGCGGCGGCCCATGCCGGCCGTCGCCGCCTGGACGAGGTGGTGCGCGACCTCGTCCAGCGGCAGATCGACCTCGTCGCGATACCACGCCTCGAGGACGTCGGCCGCGGCGCCGTGGAGGTGCGCGCGGCGCGCGAGCGGGATGTCGTCGTAGAGGGCGTCGCGGATCAAGGCGTGCGCGAAGCGGTACCGTCCGCGGCGCTCCGCGACGGGCGCGAGCAGCCGCGCGCGGATCGCCTCGTCGAGCAGGGCGAAGAGGGCGGGCGCCGGCAGCTTCGTGATCGACGCGAGGAGCCGCTGCTCGAACTCGCGCCCGAGGACCGAGGCGACGACGAGCGCCTCGCGGCACGCGGGGGAGAGCGGGGCGAGGTGCCGGCCGATCGCCTCGCGCATCCCGTTCGGGAGCACGGCGACGAGCGCCTCCAGGTCGCCGCCGCTGCTCGACAGCGTGGCGAGGAGCTGCGTCAAGAAGAACGCGTTGCCGCCGGTGCGCTCGTGGAGCGCCGCGGCGAGCGTCGGCGGTACGTCGCGGTGCGTCTCCGCGCCGACGAGGTGCGCGACGTCGGCGACGGAGAGCCCGGGGAGGCGGATCCATCCGCCGTGCTCTTCGCGCACCACGCCGCCCACGACCCCCTCGAGCGCCGGGGCCCGCCCGGGCGAGTCGTCCCGCAGGGTCACGAGGACGAGGATCCGCGCGAGGCGGTGCTCGTGCGCGACGAACCGGAGCAGGCCGAGCGACGACTCGTCCGCCCAGTGGATGTCCTCGATCACGATCAGCAGCGGCGACAGCGACGACGCGGCGTGGAGGAACCTCGCGACCGCGTCGAACAGGCGGAAGCGCGCGGGCGACGGCGCGAGCGCGCTCTCGGACGGCGGCGCCACGGCGGCGATGTCCGGCGCGATGAGCGCGAGCTCGCGCGCGACTTCCGGCGTCCCGGCGAGGAGCGCCTTGACGTCGTCGGCTTCGGCGAGCGACCGGAGGATCATGCGCCACGGCAGGAACGCGAAGACGTCGCCGCCGTCGTGGCAGCGCCCGACGAGGACGCGCGCGCCGTCCTCGCGCGCGCTCGCCGCGAGCTCGTCGGCGACGCGTGTCTTGCCGATGCCGGCTTCGCCCGAGACGATGACCACCTGCCCCGCCCCCTCGAGCGCCGCGTCGAGGCGCGCTTTTAGGACGCTCATGGACGACTCGCGCCCCACGAACGGCGACCCGGCCGGCGCTCGCGGCTCGGCCGCGGGCGCGCGGATCGACGGCGACGCGGGCGAGGCCACGAGCGTGACCTCCTCGACCGGCTGCACGAAGCGGAAGCCCTGCGTGCGCGACGTCTTGATCGTGTGCTGCTGCGATCCGCCGTCGCCGACCGCAGCGCGCGCCTTCATCAGCGCGTGGTTGACCGAGTTCTGCTCCACGTAGACGCCGTTCCAGACGGTGCCCCGGAGCTCGTCGCTCGAGACGACGCGATCGCGATGCCGGATGAGGTACAGCAGGAACTCGAACGTGAGCGGCTGCACCTCCACGAGCTCGCCCTGACGACGGAGCTCGCGGGTCCGATCGTCCAGCTCGTATCCGTCGCCGAACCGATAGCAAGTCATGCGTTCTGCCCGCCGGCCCCGGTCCCCCGCCAGCGGATCGCTCGAGTGTATCGCAGGTCGCGCCGGTGTAAGTGATGACTGCGGCGGCAAGCCGGGCGACCACGGCGCGCTCGGGGCGGGGTCTCCCTCATTCTCGGCGGCCGGCGCGCGACGGCGGCGCCGCGTCTCTCGCGCCGCGCGGCACGATCACGCGCTGCTCGCCGATCGCCAGGCGCTCGACGCGATCCTCGAGGTGCATCTCCTTCGCGGCGCGATCGAGCGCGCGGGGCGCGTCGCCGACCTCGTCGAGCGAGTTCACGAACGTGTCGAAGTGGATCGGCACCATCCGCCGCGCGCCGAGATCGCGGAGCGCGAGGAGCGCCTCGCGCGGGTCCTCGTGGTTCCTCTCCATGAAGTCGCGCGGCTCGAGCGGCGCGATCGGCAGGAGCGCGAGGTCGATCGACGGGAACCGCCGCGCCGTCTCGCGGAAGAACGACGGCTCGTACCCCGTGTCGCCTCCGAAGTAGACCGTGAGCCCGTGGTACTCGAAGACGTACCCCGTGAAGCTCGTGTCCATCCAGCCCCTGTCGATCCCGTAGCGCCACCCGACGTGCCGCACCGGCACCGCGGTGATCTTCGCGCCGTCGAACGACCACGTCGACCAGCGCGGCAGCTCGCGGACGTCGAAGCTCCAGTCGGCCGCGTAGACGAGCCCGCCGCCGGGGAGCACGAGGCGGCGGATCTTGGGCCCGAGCGCGTCGATCGATCCCATCGAGTAGTGATCGAAATGGAGGTGCGAGATCACGACCGCGTCGACCGCCGGCACCGCGTCGACGTCGATCCCGGGCTCGACCAGGCGGCGCGACAGCTCGCCCACGGTGCCCGTGAACACCGGGTCGGTGAGGAACACCTTGTCGTCCATCTGGAGGAGCACCGTCGCGTGGCCGACCCACAGGACCGCGACGCGCGCGTCGCTCCGGATCGGGCTCGCGATCTTGTTCGGCACCTCGCGCGGCGTCGAGAAGAGCGGCGCCATGCCCCTCCCCGCGAAGCGGCTCGCCGTGCACCCGCTCGCCGAGAGGGCGGTCAGGGCGCTCAGAAGTAGCGGAATCGCAGCGTCCCGATCCACGTCGCGGCCTCCTTGCTGGGCGAGTACGTGAGCGCGAAGCCGATCACGCCGAAGAGCGTGTACGCGCCCGCCTCGTATCCGACGCCGCCGCCGCGGAGCGTCGAGTACGACGCGCCGAGCGACACCGACAGGTACTCGCCGCGCGACGCGATCGGGAAGTACGATCGCGTGCCCACGCGGAGCGACGCGCGGTCCTCCGCCCGATCGGCCGCCATGTACTCCGGCGACGCGAAGAGCTCGACGGAGCCGACGTGCCGCGTGAACGGCTCGGCGATGAACGCGCGCCACCGGCGCGCGCTCCGGTGGGTGCCGAAGGAGTAGAGCAGCGGCGTCACCTGCCAGCGCAGGCCGAAGCGCGTCGCGTGATCGAACGACGCGAGCTCGGGGCTCGGCACGGCCTGGGTCGCCACCCAGACGACGTCGGGGACGGCGGCGCCGCTCACACGCTGATCGCCCCTTTGCGGAAGTCGCTCTTCGCGATCTTCACGTTCACGCACGCCGGCTTCCCCGACGCGAACGCCGCGTCGAGCGCCGGGCCGAGGTCCTCGGCGGTCTCGACCCACGCGCCGAAGCCGCCGCACGCCTCGACCACCTTCTCGTAGCGCGTGTAGTCGAGGGCGGTCGCGACGGCGCGCGGCTCGCCGTAGATCTCGACCTGCCCGCGGCGGATCTGCGTCCAGCCGGCGTCGTTGCCGATCACCGCGACCACCGGGATGTCCTGGCGGGCCATCGCCTCGAACTCCATCGCGTGGAGCCCGAAGCTCCCGTCGCCGTAGACGAGGACGACGCGCGCGGAGGGTCGCGCGAGCTTCGCCGCCATCGCGTAGCCCGGGCCGACGCCCAGCGTGCCGAGCGGCCCCGGATCCATCCAGAGCTGCGGCCACTCGAGCTTGAGCACGTACGCGGCGGTCGCGACGAAGTCGCCGCCGTCGCCGACGACGACGTCGTCCGGGCCGAGGCGCTTGCCGATCTCGGCGCAGACGCGGAGCGGGTTCGGCGGCGACGCGTCCGACTCGATCTCGGCGAGCATCTTCGCGCGCCGCTTCGTCTCGTCGGCGCGGACCTGGGCGAGCCACGCCGGCGCCCTCTTCTCGCCCACCGCGCGCGCGATCGCGCCGAGCACGAGCCCGCTGTCGCCGTGGATCGCCACGTCGACCCGGCGGTTTCGTCCGAGCTCCGCGCCGTCCAGATCGACCTGGACGATCTTCGCCCCCTGGGCCCACGTCCCTTCGCGCCCGTAGTCGACGCGGAAGTCGAACGGCGTGCCGAGGACCAGGACGGCGTCGGCGTTCGCGAGCGCGAACCTGCGCGACCGCGAGAAGAGCGACGGGTGCTCGCACGGGAGCGCGCCGCGCGCCATCCCGTTCAAGTAGAACGGCACCGCGAGCGCGTCGGCGGCGCGGCGCACCGCCTCGCGATCGGGCGACCAGCGGATCTGCGTCCCGACGAGGACGCACGGCCGCTCGGCGGCGGCGAGGAGCGCGGCGGCCGCCTCGATCGCGCGCGGATCGCCCGCCGGGCGCGGCGGCGAGGCGATCGGCGCGGCCGGCGGGGGGCCCCCGTCGTCGTGCCCGTTCATCAGGAGATCGAGCGGCATCTCGAGGAACACCGGGCCGGGCACGCCCGCCTGCGCGATCCGGAACGCGCTGTCCACGTACTCCGCGATCCTGCGCGTCTCCGGGACCTGCACGCTCCACTTGGTGATCGGGCGCATCAGCGTGACGTGGTCCATGTCCTGGAGCGACCCCATGTCGCACAGGACCTTCGGCCCCGCGCCGCCGATGACGATCATCGGGACGCCGGCGCGGTGCGCGTTCGCGACCGCGGTGACGACGTCGGTGACGCCGGGCCCCGCGGTGACCGCGCACACGCCGGGGCGCCCCGTGACGCGCGCGTACCCGTCGGCGGCGTGCCCCGCGGTCTGCTCGTGGCGCACGTCGACCACGCGGATCTCCTCGTCGATGCACCCGTCGTAGATCGCCTGGATGTGACCGCCGCAGAGCGTGAACAGGTGCGTGGTGCCGTGGCGCCGGAGCGCCTGGGCGACGAGCCGCCCGCCGTGTACGTAGGCCATCGCGATCTCCTCCGTCCTGCCTTGGGTCTCGTGCGACACCTTACTCTGCGCCGGCGCGCCCGCGCTCCTCCATGACGGGCGCGCGGGGCCGCGCTCACGACGAGAGCTCGCGCGGCGCGCTCTCCTCCTTCGCGACGTGGGCCCGCGCGCGCACACCGAGGCCGCGGCCGTCGCCCTCCGAGTCGGGCTCGATGAAGATCTTCTGCATGTGCGGGAGCGCCTCCCGGAGCTTGTCCTCGATCACGTTCGTGACCGACTCCACCTCGAGGACGCGCATGTCGGGGCGGAACGCGATCTTCAGCGCGAGGATGACGAAATCGGGGCCGAGGTGCATCGTGAGGAGCTGCGTGACGCGGACCACGCCGTCCACGGACTCGACGGTCTCGAGCACCTTCGCGCGGTCTTCGGGGAGCGCGCTCTCGCCGATCAAGAGGCCGTGCGTGACGCGCGCGAGCGTCACCGCGACGGCGCACAGGAGCACGCCGATCAAGACGCTGCCGAGCGAGTCGAAGATCGGGTGGCCGGTGAGGTTCGACAGGATCACCGCGGCGAGCGCGATCCCGAGGCCGACCAGCGCGGTCGTGTCCTCGGCCAGGACGAGCGGGATCGTCGGATCGCGCGCCTCGAAGATCGCGCGGCGGAGCGGCTTCCCCTTCGCCTGCACCTGGAACTCGCGATACGCGACGCGGAAGCTCATCGCCTCGAACAGGAACGACGTCCCGAGGACCGCGTAGTTCAACCAGCTCGACGGGAACGCGACCGCCGCCGGGCCGATCGAGAACGCGATCGTCTGCACCTCCTTTTGCTCGGGGTGGAAGAGGTGCGTGATCCCCTCGATGATGGCGAACGCGCCGCCCACCGAGAAGAGCATCAACGCGACGATGAACGGCCAGAAGTACCGCTCGGCGGCGCGCCCGAACGGGTAGCGCTCGTCGTCGCGTTTGTTCGAGAGCCCCATGCCGAGGAGGAGGAGCGCCTGGTTCCCCGTGTCGGCCAGCGAGTGCACCGCCTCCGCGAGCGTCGCGGTCGACGCCGAGAGGAACGCCGCGGCGAACTTGCACGTCGCGATGGCGAGGTTCCCCGCGAGCGCGGCGACCACCACCTTCTTGCTGTCGGCGCTCATGAGTTCGCGTCTCGGCTCACGCGTGCGTGGGGACGATCTTGACGCGCGTCCGCGCCGACTGGAGGAACGCGGCCTCCGCGCCGCGGAGCCGCTCGTCGACGAACCAGCGGGCGATGAGGGGGCGCGCGTCGTCGAACTTCTGCCCGCGGAACGGGTGCGGCGCGGTGCGGAACACCTCGCGGAGCTGCTCCTCGGTCGGGTAGAGGATGGGCGAGATCTCGCGCTCCACGTACAGCGCGGCGCGCGCGCGGCGCGCCATCATCACGCCGATCTCGCCCTCTTCGATCCCGTCGCGGCGGGCGATCGCCGCGAGCGCGTCCGCGCCGCCGATGCGCTGCACGAGCGCGCCGCGGAGCTCGACGGCGACCCGCGCCGTCTCGGCCTCGTCCGGCGGGCGCTCGAGCGGGAGGCTCGCGAGGAGCTCCTCGGTGACGTGGCGCTCGGTCGCGGCGCGGACGTGCCGCTCCTGGAACGCGTCGAGCGTAGAGTCCTCGGCGCGCGCCTCGAGCCGCGCCTCGAACGAGAGGATCCGCTGGCTGACGAAGCGCGGCCGCGCGGCGCCGCCGGTCTCGGGCGCGTAGAACCGCAGCGCCACCTGATCGACGAGCTGCTCGTCCGCGCGCGCCGATTTCGCGGCGCCGCCCCAGCCGAGAGCGAGCACCAACGCGAGCGGCGCGAGCGCCCCGAACGCGCCGCGCGCCGTCACCGCGCCTCCTTCTCCTCCGGCAGCTCGAGCTTCGCTCCGCGCTGCGAGGCGGCCGCCACCTCGGCGCGCTCCTGCATCTGGTGCTCGTGGTGGTGGGCGAAGCCGCGCGCGGCGCGCCGCGCCTTCAGGAACTCGGCGAAGGCGACGAGCGTGTCGAGGTCGCGGGGCCCGAGCACCTCGGCCACCTCCTTGAGGTGCTGGCGGCTCGCCTCGGCGTTGCGCGCGCGCCGGCCGCTCTGCGACTTCGGCCCCTCCGCGTCGCCGAGCGCGAGCGACGGCGGCACGCTCTCCGGAGACAGCTCGCTCTCGGGACCGGCCGGCGCTTCGACCCACGCGGGGCGCGGCGTCGCGCGGATCGCGTGGGCGGAGAGCCACGCTTCCATGAACGTGCGCAGGCGCTCGCTCCGGAACGTGAACCATTTCTCGCGCTCCGCGCTGTACGACATCAGCACGTCCTTGAAGCGGCGGAACGCGCCCTTGCCGTCGATGGCGTGACTGAGCTTCCCGCGGAGGTCGGTGTCGTCGACCATCGGGATGAAGCGCTCCATCCACCGGTATTGCTCGCGCGAGCTCACCGGATCGATCCGGAGGTAGTTGCCGTCCGACGCGATGCGGACGTGCATCTGCGGATCGGCCACGCCGTCGACGACGCGGAGGACCTCGCCGGTCGTCAAATGCAGGTAGCTGTGGACCTCGGGGGCGTTGTTCTCGAAGGCGTCCTCGAGCGCCTCCCAGTCCACCGGCACCTCGCGGGTGACGCCGGGCGTGCCGGCGGCGGCGGGGGCTCGTTCCATCGATTCCGACATGATGCTCCTTCTGGAAGGCGTTAAGCAGCGTCTCCAGGACGCGCGAGACACGAGCGACATTTCGGGCAAAAAACCCGCTCGTAGGCGTCATCGGGGCTGGCGACGACGACCTTTGGCCAGGTTCGCACGCCGCGCGCACGGAAGGAAGGGACTGTCTCGACGGATTCTCGAGGTGTCCGGATCGGGTACCAGGCTGTCTTCAAGGAGAACACCCGACAGAGTGCGAACGGCGACCGCGGCGACCGCGGCGCGACCGCGCGCGGCCCTGCCCTGTCGTCACCGGCGCACCACGACCGAGGCGCGGCGCGCGACACCCGGCGCGCGCCGGCCTATGACGTCGGCGCCGATCGCGCGAGCCCGGTCACGACCCGCCGAGCGCGCGGCGAACGGCGTCGCTCCAGCGGGCCAGGTGCTCGGCGCGGGCGGCGTCGGTCATCGCCGGCGCGAAGCTGCGGTCCTCCTGGATCAGGCGCGCCGCGTCCTCCGGCTTCGCGAGGCCCGCGCCGACCGCGGCGAGCATCGCCGCGCCGCGCCCCGTCGACTCGACGTCGCGCGGCCGCTCGACGGCCACGGCCGCGATGTCGGCCTGGAACTGCATCAGCAGGTCGTTCTTCGCCGCGCCGCCGTCCACCCGGAGCCGCGCGATCGGCCGCCCCGCGTCGAGGCACATGGCCCGGAGCAGGTCCCACACCTCGAACGCGATCCCCTCGAGCGTCGCGCGCGCGAGGTGCGCCGCCGTGGTCCCGCGCGTAATCCCGGTGACGATCCCGCGCGCCCCCTGATCCCAGTACGGCGCGCCGAGCCCGGCGAGCGCCGGCACGAACGCGACGCCGAGCGACGAGCTCACGCTCCGGGCCAGCGCCTCGATCTCCGACGACGACTTGACGATCCCGAGGCCGTCGCGGAGCCACTGCACCGCCGCGCCGGCGATGAACGCGCTCCCCTCGAGCGCGTACGTCGTCTCATCGCCGATCTTCCACGCCACCGTGGTCACGAGGCCGTGCGCGCTCGGCACCGGCTTCGCGCCGACGTTCATCAGCGCGAACGCGCCGGTGCCGTACGTGCACTTCGCGTCGCCCTCGCGGAAGCACGCCTGGCCGAACAGCGCCGCCTGCTGGTCGCCGGCGATCCCGGCGATGGGGATCCCGTCGGGGACGATCCCCGCGCCGCGCGTCGTCGCGATCACCTCGGCGCTGCCGGTGATCCGCGGGAGCACCCGCTCGGGCACCCGGAAGAGCGCGAGGAGCTCCGGATCCCACGCGCACCGCGCGAGGTCCATGAGGAGCGTGCGCGACGCGTTGGTGGCGTCGGTCACGTGCTCCGCGCCGGCGGTGAGGCGGCTCACGAGGTAGCTGTCGATCGTGCCGAACGCGATCTCGCCGGCCTCCGCGCGCTCCCGTGCACCTTGCACGTGATCGAGCAGCCACGCGATCTTCGTCCCCGAGAAGTACGCGTCGAGGACGAGCCCCGTCCGCTCGCGGATGAAGTCGGCGCGCCCCTCGGCCTTCAGCCGATCGCACTCCTCTGCGGTGCGCCGGTCCTGCCAGACGACGGCGCGGGCGATCGGCTCCTTCGTCCGCCTGTCCCAGAGGAGCGTCGTCTCGCGCTGGTTCGTGATCCCGATCGCCGCGACGTCGTCGCCGCGCACCTTCGCCGCGGCGAGCGCGCCGGAGACCGCCGCCTCGACGGACGCCCAGATCTCGCGCGCGTCGTGCTCGACCCACCCCGGCTCCGGGAAGTGCTGCGGGAACTCCTGGTTGTGACGGCCGAGCGTCTCGCCCTCGAGCGAGACGACGAGCGCGGTGGATCCGGTGGTCCCTTGATCGATCGCGAGGAGGTGCTTGGCCATGGCGCCCGGAGCGTACAACGGCGCCGGCGCGAGGAGATCACGCGAGGCGCTCAGCGGCGGGGCGGGCGCGCGAACAGCGACGAGAAGACGAGGAGCACGGCCGCGGCGCCGGCCACCCAGAACGCGCCGCGCGCGAGCCTCTCCTCGGCGCGGAAGTGGAGCTCGAGGCCGGCCACGGTCGCCGTGATCCCGACCGCGGTGTAGATGATCTGCCGCCCCACCGTGTACAGCGTCCGCGCGCCCTCCTGGACGCCGCGCACGCGCACCTCGAGCTCGCCGCGCACCGCGCGCTGGAGGTACTTTCGCATGTCGTCGGGCAAGGTCACGGCCTTGAGCGCCATGTCCTTGACCGTCTCCATCGCGATCTGCGTCCAGTCGCGGTTCCCGAGGACGAACTCGTGGAGGTACGGCTGGATGATCCCCATCGGGTTCAACTCGGGATCGAGGAGCGTGCAGCACCCATACAAAAGGAGGAGCGTGCGCTCGAGGAGCACCCAGTCTTTCGGGATGTGAAACGAGCCAGAGAGCTCCTTCAAACCGATGTTCATCTTGCGGAGATCGAGCAGGTTCTCGAAGCCGCGCTGCGGATCGATCTTGATGTCCTTGAGGTTGAAGCTCTCGATCCGCACCTCCTCCTGGAAGCGGCCGTGGAAGTACTCGACGATCTTCTCGGTCGTGTGCTCGTCGCTGGTGCGCGAGAAGAACCCCATCTTCTTGAGGGCGCGCACGAGGCGGTCGGTGTCCCTCCGGAGCACCCCCTCGAGGAACTCCGGGATGCCGTCGCGCATCCGGGGCGAGAGCTCGGCGACGGCGCCGAAATCGAGCAGGATCAGCGCGCCGTCCTTCCTCACCTGGATGTTCCCGGGGTGCGGATCGGCGTGGTAGATCCCGTCGACGAAGATCATCTGGCAGTAGGCGCGGACCAGGCGCCCCGCGAGCTCCTTCTTGTCGATCCCCGCGCGCTCGAGCGCGGCCAGGTCGCCCACCTTGATCCCCGCGACGAACGTGGCCGTGAGGACGCGGCGCGTGCACAGCTCGCGCACCGGCGACGGGAAGACGACGCGCGGATCGGCGCTGAAGTTCTTCGCGATCCGCTCGATGTTGTCCGCCTCGAGGCTGAAGTCGAGCTCCTGGCGCAAGAGCTCGCGGATCTGGTGATAGTACGCGTCGAGCCCCTGGAGCGGGACGAACCATTGAACGATCCGGAGGATCCTCCGGATGATCTTCAGATCGAGCCGTACGATCGCGTCGATGTCCTGGTGCTGCACCTTCACCGCGACGTGGGTGCCGTCTTTGAGGAACGCCTCGTGCACCTGCCCGAGCGACGCGCTCGCGAGCGGCTCCTCGTGGAACGTCTCGAACAGATCGCCGATCTTCCCGCGGAGCTCCGACTCGACGCGGTGGACGATCTCGCTCGGCGCGCGCGGCGGCACCTGGTCCTGGAGCGCCTCGAGCTCGGCGCGGAACTCCTCGGGGAGGAAGTTCGCCATGATCGACAGGAGCTGGCCGACCTTGATGAAGAGCCCCTGGAGCGACAGGATCGTCGCCTCGACGCGCCGCGCGTTGCGCCGGTGCACGGCGGTGATCCGCGCGTCGCGGTACGCCTGCCCGTAGAGGCGCGTCTTCAGCGCGAGCCACAGGTAGCTGAAGATGACGGTGAACGTGGTCGCGTACGCCCGGACGAAGCGCCCCCGGCTGGCGCCGCGCGGGCGATAGGCGCGCGGCTCGCGGGCGTCGGAGCGGAGCGCCGCGCGGGCGCGCGCGCCGTCCCGCTCGAGGCTCGCTCCGCGCTGGCTCATCGGCGTCACTGTACTTCGTCGCGCGCTGCCGCGGCGACTTCGCGGGGCGCGCGTCCCACGCTACCTCGGCTTTTATCGCGCCCCGGCGATCACGACGAGCGCGTCGTGCGCCCACGGCCGCGCCTCGCGGAGCCTGCCGTTGTCCCGTGTAGGGTGCACACGATTCGTCAGGAGCGCGACCGCGATCTCCGCGGCCCCGTCGATCCAGAAGCTCGTGCCGGTGAAGCCGAGGTGGCCGAACGCCCGCGGCCCCATCCTCGCGCCGGCGCTCGATCCGGCGGCGCTCTTCCCGTCGAACCCGGCGCGCAGCGTGCCGCCCGGCCGCTCGCGCAGGAGCCACGCGAGCTCCCGCTGGTGCTCGAGGACGTCGCGCGCGAACGTCAGCACCGCGCCCACCGTACCGAACATCCCGGCGTGCCCCGACCCCCCGAGCCCGGTGAGGGCCCACGCGTTCTCGTCGTGCACCTCGCCGGCGATCGTCCCGCCGCGCCACGCGACGAC
>Ga0105247_10002465_pt1 | contig 12579 bp, 10 predicted proteins | sample KBSS24metaG_FD_81519 | JGI IMG/M metagenome (GOLD analysis project Ga0105247, IMG submission 81519) | Switchgrass rhizosphere microbial communities from Kellogg Biological Station, Michigan, USA - KBS S2-4 metaG | ecosystem: Host-associated > Plants > Roots > Rhizosphere > Soil | place...
CATGTTAACCTCCATATTGCTCTAGGGGTCAACGTCCCGCGCCGCGATTGGTTCTACGCATGGAGCAGACCGACCCTTCCCGGCGCCTGTTGCCTGCGGATCGGCTTGGAACGAGGGACGCGGTGCGCGTCCTATCGGATGGACGGATACCAACCCGTCATTCAGTATAGGTTCATTAAAATTCACGATTTATCGCGATAATCTTGATTAATTCCCTCCGATTTTTCAATAAATTCCTAGAAAATATCTAAATATTATTTGGAATTTATTACTGATATGCAGATCATTTTTTGGAACATTTGCAGATATTACTTGTTTCACTAGAGCAATACCGCGCTGTCAAACATGAAATACCTCGGCAGCGTCTAGCGGAAGCACGGAGGTTTCAGTGGAATTCAGCATCAAGGGGCCGAGAGGCGACGTTATCGCTACCGGCCTGAGCGCGTGCGAAACGCGGTGCAAGTTTCTCACCGGCAGGAGACTATTTGGCGGTCAGACCATATTCGGCCCCAATGGGGTGCTATGCTCTGAACAACAGCTGGAATTCATTTGCGCCCTGGAAGATGGTGGTGCCCCGCTCGGTTGGCTGCCGGTCCGGGATCCCTGGTGTCACTATTTTGGCACGGCGAACCGTGCACCGGGCAAGATCGGCTGAGTAAGGCGTCATAATCCGGACATGCCGCTTTCCGCGCCATCGGCTTCACCCAAAGCAACGAACCGCTCGAGCAGCCAGGAGGCTGCCGGACCCGGAGGCCTGTCGCGGCGCCACAATCCGGAGAACGGATAGGTTCCGGCGCGATGGTCCGGCATGTTCAGTCGCATCAGAGTGCCAGCGACCAGATCCGCCTCAATCAACGGCAGAGGCATGTTACCCCAGCCTATGCCCTGCCGAAGCAACGCATGCTTGGCTCCCAGGTCCGCGAGGCGCCAGGTTTGCAATCCCATCACGGCGAAATCCTTTCCCTCGGTGAATTGCGAGCGATCGGTCAGGACGAGTTGGGTATAGTTTCGTCCGGCTCCTGGCGGGATCTTGTCCATTCGCGCCAGCGGGTGGTCCGGCGCCGCCACCGGCAAGAGGATAACCGATCCGGCTGATTTGCCGTCCACACCCTCGACCCCTGCCGACAACGGCCCTGAAATGCCAATGACGGCCCTGCCGTCGAGCACCATTGCCGTGACGGCCCCCAATGCCTCGACATGCAGCCGCAGTGAGACGGTCGGAAACGCCTCCGCAAAGGCGCGCAGCACGGTCGCCAGCCGCTGTGCCGGCAACATCACGTCCACGGCCAGATCGACCTCGGCCTCCAGGCCTTCGAGGAGTCCTTTGACCTTGGCGCGCAGGCCGTCGATTCCCAGCGAGATCGTTCGCGCCTCGGCGAGGAGCGCGCGACCAGCTATGGTCAACACCGGCTTGCGTGAACCTTCGCGCTCGAACAAGGTGAGCCCAAGCTGCTGTTCGAGGTTGGTGACGCCATAGCTGATCACGGACACCGCCCGGTTGAGCTTGCGCCCCGCAGCGGCAAAGCTGCCAGTATCCACGATAGCCAGAAAAATGCGGAGCTGATCTAACGTCGGCGTGCCCGGCTGTGCCACCTTTCAACTCCATAGAACATTTCGAAGGTATTTATCCAGGTTTTACCCGACCCCTGCAACCCCTATCTGACGTCCAACGGGCCTTCAACGGCACCAGCAGGAGACATCAGATGATCGAACTTCGGCCTTTTACCCAACTCGGCGGCGCGAACCACGGCTGGCTCGATGCGAAGCACCACTTTTCCTTTGCCGGCTATCATGATCCCGCACGCATGCACTGGGGCGACCTGCGCGTGTGGAACGATGACACGATCGCGCCCAAGACGGGGTTCCCGCCCCATCCCCATCGCGACATGGAAATCATTACCTATGTCCGCGAAGGCGCGATCACCCACGAAGACAATCTCGGCAACAAGGGCCGAACCGAGGCAGGCGACGTCCAGGTCATGTCGGCCGGGACCGGCATCCAGCATGCGGAATATAATCTCGAGGACGTGACCACGCGCATCTTCCAGATCTGGATACTTCCCGGCGAGACCGGAAAGCAGCCCAGCTGGGGTACGAAGCCCTTTCCCAAGGGCGACCGCGCTGGCCAGTTCGTCGTGCTCGCCTCGGGCTTTGCCAATGATGAAGACGCCCTGCCCATCCGCGCCGACGCCCGGGTCGTGGGCGCGACACTCAAGGCGGGCGAGCGGGCCGAATATCACCTCGGTGTGGATCGCCGCGCTTACCTCGTCCCCGCCAGCGGCGCGATCGAGGTCGACGGCGTGCGGCTCAATGCGCGGGATGGAGCGGCTATAAATGATGTCGAGACCCTGACCGTGACGGCCCTTGAAGATAGCGAGATCGTTCTCGTGGATGCCGCTTGACCGACAACCGAGCTTGCATGGCTCTCTGCACAAGGATGAAGCATATGACAAAGGTACTGGTTCTCTATTATTCCGCTTATGGGCACCTCGAACAGATGGCCGAGGCGGTCGCCGCCGGCGCGCGCGAGGGCGGCGCCGAGGTCGATATCAAGCGCGTTCCCGAGCTTGTGTCCGAGGAGGTTGCGCGCAACAGCCACTACAAGCTCGATCAAAGGGCGCCCGTTGCAACGATCGCGGAGCTTGAAAACTACGACGCAATCGTCATCGGCACGGGGACGCGTTTCGGGCGTCTGTCATCGCAGATGGCGAGTTTCCTCGATCAGGCGGGCGGCCTGTGGATGCGGGGCGCCCTGCATGGCAAGGTGGGCGCTGCCTTCACCGCAAGCGGCACGCAGCACGGCGGCCAGGAAACGACGCTGTTCTCGCTGATCACCAACATGCTGCACTTCGGCATGACCATTGTCGGGCTCGATTATGGTCACACCGGGCAGATGGGCCATGACAAGGTCCGGGGCGGAGCGCCCTATGGTGCCACCACTATCGCCGGCAGTGACGGCAACCGGCAGCCTGACGAAGACGAACTCGGGGGTGCGCGATATCTGGGCCGCCGTGTTGCGGAGACCGCAGCCAAGCTGTTCGGCTGAGGTGATCCGATCTAGCTGACAGCCATCCGGGCGAATTTCCGGGCGTAGAGCAGCATTGCCTGAAGGGCAGCCTGGGTAAGCGGCTTGGAAAAACGTGGAACCGCAGCGTGTGAGGGGGGGATGAACCCCCTCTCATACCCGGTCAGGAAAATAAACGGCCGGTCGCGCGCGACCAGTTCGTCAGCGACAGGATACACCGTTTCCCCGGCGAGATTGATATCGAGAATGGCCAGATCAAATCCGATGTCGTCGGACAGCGCCTCGAGCGCCGCATTGACGCTTGCCGCCGATCTGGCAACCTCCATGCCCTGCTCCCTGATCTCCTCGCAAATATCGGCGGCGACCAGATAATCATCTTCGACCAGGAGGACGCGAGTCGGGAAATCATGGTCTTGATACATCACATCTCTCCTGGGAAAATGTGGAGCCTTCATATCCGGAGCTTGTCGCCGGCCGTGCACTCCGCGCCAGCGGTTTTCTATTTATCTGGTAGAATTTGCTATCGCGCAAGTACGAAGAGCCCAATCGGTCTCCCTATCCGCCAAAATGAGGGGCTATTATGGGCTAGCCTCCCTGGCCCGCGCGGTTGGGGTTACGCAAGACAATTCACCATTGTTGGTGCTCCGCCGTCGCGCTCCCATAGCCGATGAGGCAACGCATATAGTGCGGATAGAATTGAAGGGGACGGAGCGTATTGCGGTCCCAATCCGCCCAGTAGCCACAGTTGCGCGGCGTGGTATCACCGGAATCCGGCAACGCGATTTCGAAGCGGCCGACATCGTCGCCGATCTTGAAGAAGCGGAAAAGCCTCCCCTGATTGTCGGCACGCGCCTTTATCTTATCGGCTGAAAACCGGTAGACTTGATTGACGAGAATCTGCTCGGACCGCTGCGCAAGGTCGAGAAAATTCCATTCGCGATGCGTCATGCCAGCGATCGAATTGGGCGGCGGTGCGTCCAGTGAGCAGCTTTCCCATGGGCACAGGGCGTTGATCTTCTGGTCGCCATTGATGATGACATAGGTCGTCGCCGGCTCCGCCAGTCCGGCGGCGCCCGCACGGTCCTGTATCACCTTGCCGATTTCGTCGGAAAATACGCCGAACCGGGCACCGCCATCGACATACATGCGATTGTCGATAAAGACCGGCGGCGCGGCGATAGGCGCGGACGAAGAGGCAAGAATGGCCTCCACATAACAGTTTTTGAGCTTTGCACGGAGCGGTGGATCATCCGTCGCCATCGCCCATCGCGCCGCAAGATCGGTGAGGTCGAACGCGACAGCTTCGCCACTGTCCACGTCCACGGCACCGATGAAAAGGGCCCGCTTGTCCTGCTTGCCTTTCGCGACCGCCATCAGCACGTCATCGGTCAGCGCGGTCGATATGCGCGATCGCAGCGGTACGAGATTGGCGAGCGCGCCTCGCCGCAGCAAGGTCAGCCCCGCGCTCGCGCCGATGCCGCCGCTGCCCGCCTTGATATAGGGTTGGAGCAGCTCTCGCTCGCTTGCGATCGTATAGCCCCTGACGGCCGCGTCGCCATCGCCGACAAAGGCGAAAGTCGCGAGGATGGAGCCTGTGCTCACCCCGGTCACGACGGCAAATTCCGGCAGCTTGCCGCGCTTCTTCTGCCATCCCCGCAGCAGGCCGGCGCCGAAGGCCCCGTTCTGGCTTCCCCCGGACATGAACAGCATGGCGTCCTCGCCATTGCCGGTGCTCACCATGGCCCGGGCCGCGAGCGCCTGGGCCAGGTAATAAGCCAGCGTCCCCTCCCGCGCCTTGGGCGCCGCCATGCCGGGTGCAATGCTCGAGAGTGGATCGTTGACGGCAAGTTCACGCCGCTGGATGTTGCACCCGGTCGTGGTCTCGGGCTTGATCGCGCACCCTCCGACCAGCACCGCCGCGCACAGCATGATCAATCGAAACGGTCCCACAGCCGTACCTCCTACCACCCCAGTTCCACCACCAGTGCTTGATATTTCGGATCGACGCTGGCCTTGATGAAGTCGCTGATCGCGCTCATCTTCACGGCCTTATTGACGTTGTCGATCGGGCACATCGGCGATGCCGCCTTCTGATGCCCCAGATGGTGCAGGGCGATAAGCCGCCCCTGGGGATCGAAGATCGGTGCGCCCGAAGCGCCGGGTTCGGTGTCACAATCATGCGTGATTTCCGTTTTGGCCCCCGCCCCGCCGAGCGGATCGGTCCAGGCGGCGCGTGAAGCACTTTGCACATGGCAATTGTCGGAAATCAGCTTGGGCTGGCATTGCGCATGGTGGATCATGTAGATCGACTGGCCGGGGCTGATCGGGGCTGTGGAAATCTGGACCGGAAATGTCGTGCGAACGCCGCCGTCGGCACCCGCCGCCGGCTGGATACGCAGAATCGCGAAATCGAGGTCTTCGTTCTGCGCCACGACTTCCGAGACGCTGAATTGCCGGCGGATGGGACCATTTTCCCAGGCAAGGTCGATCACGGCATTGCCGCGCACCTCGCCATCCCATAATCGCTTGGGTCCGGCGCAGTGCCAGTTGGTCAGGTACAGATTGCGGCCGATCATCACGCCGGTGCAGCACCAGGAGGTACGCGTGCCTGGCGGGCCCGCGGCCGCTGGCGCCAATGTGTCGTCAACGAAGATGCCGACCGCTTCGGCGGGGTCCCTGCGATTGGGCGGCGCGGGCGCATGGCTATGTGGTGCACCGGTATAGAAGTCCCGCCATTGGGCCGTGGCACCGCTAATGGAAAAGCCGTTCTGGTCCGAGTTGGGCGGACCGCTCGCGCTGGCGCCGCGAACTTCGACGAAGGTATCGGCATCGCCGCCGCGCAAGGTCACGGTGACCATTGATCCCGTCAGGCGACCCGTCCAGAGGGTGCTTGAAGCGCTGGGGAAGTCCGACCGCTCGAGTTGGGACAGGAGATGACCATCGCGATCGCGGATGGCTAGCGACCATGGCTTGGCGCCGGGATTGGGCGCGGCGATCAGCAGTCGCATGGAGGCCGCTAGCTGACCGTCCCGCGTTTTCGGCGTGATATCCTGGCTGGGGGCCGACAGCCTGATCGGAATGGACAAAGCCTTCCAATCGCCGAAACGCGTCACAAGTTCGGATGGGCGGCAGACATTTTGCGCCGGTGCAGCGCTGGGCAGAAGGGCCAGCACGGCGAGCCAGATGCAGCGCATCCTAGCCACAGCTATTGTCAGACTGGCTCGGAAAGGTCGTCACGATCAGTTCGCTGATTTCGGACAGTTTTATGCTGCTGCCCCCGCAAATGTCGATCATGGTGCTGGTGTCGGCCAGCGAGACGGGGCCCCAGCGCTGAACGAGGCCGCGCACCCGCGGTGTCGGCGTATCGGCGTAAAGGGCGTAGGTCGAATCGTCGCCGGCGTCCGAGAGCCGGAGCAATCGCAGCACACGGGATGGCAGGAAGGACACCTCGCCCCTATTGGGGTCATTGACCTTCAACGGGCCCGACCAGCGCCGGATCCTTATGGCGTGCCAGCCATTTGCATCATGCGCCCAGCTCTTCGTGGGGTCGAGTTGCGCCCGCTGATAATCGACGACGCCTGCAGCGATCTTTGTCCATGCATCGGCGGTCGGATCCGCGGAGGGGAGAGCGGGCCAGGCGGTTTGCTGAAGGCGCCGCTTCACCTGTTCGGCCTGCACATAGGCATTGGGATAGCGTGCGATCATTTCGGCGGCCACGCCAGTGACATAGGCAGCCGCCGGGCTCGTGCCGGGTGCGGCGCCCACGCCTTCGCTGCTGATCCAGCCGGGGATCGGTTCGCCGCCGGGCGCGGCCAGATGAACGATCGGGTCGGGCGAAATGCCATAATAGGCCGAGGGCAGCAATGTCACCTTGTCATGACGGCAGATCACGCAGGCCGTGACGACGACGACATTCTCCAGGTCGCCAAATCCCTGCGGGGCATGCGGTGACTTGGTCGTCAGCCCGACTGGCGCCTCGCCATTTTCGGATTGGCCGGCCGCCGCGATCAACAGGGGGCGCCCGGCAAAAACCGCCTTGTGCGCCAGGCTGAAGTCGCGCCGGATCTCGATACTGGGAAGCTGTCTGTCGGGATTGAGCAGCGTGGATGGATAGGGCTTGAACTCACTCGCGATCAGGAACACGCTGAGCCCCGGCATTCCCGTGACCAGATCGACCTTCGCGGCGAAATTATCCTCCCGCCTGCTCACCTCGACCAGCTTGGGCGGCGTGTCGCCATTGGCGCGATACCACTCGAACGAACTGATCTGCGATGTCGGCGCAAGGCCGGCAAAGCCCTGGCCATTCCGGCTGGCGATAATACCGGCCATGTGCGTCCCATGATGCAGCGCCTCGACGAAGCCCATCCAGTTACAGCGCCATTCAGGCGCCACGACCGGCCCGCCTTGCGGTATGTCGATGTCCGCGCCCAGCAGAGCGGGATTGAGCGCGATCTTGGTATCGATGACATAGACCGTGGGCTTGCCGGGCGGCGTGCCCATCATGTCGATCAGGGCCGACAGCTCTGCATCATTGTCGAGCAGTTCGTCATAATTGTGAACAGGCGGCGGCATGGCGCCGGGCGGACCGCGACAGATCGATTCATAATTGGCGGGAAAGGAATAGGCTTTTGCAGGACGCGCCTCGCTGAGTTCTGCATCGATGACGACATTGCGCGAACGCAGCGACTGACCAGACATAAGTGTCAGCCGGTCGATCGCGGCCATGACGTCCTTGTCGGTCTGATAACCGATCACCAGATCATAGGCGTCGAATTCCACGCGGCTCAATCCATTGACGGTCCGCTCCAGCACATCCTTGGTCTGCCAGCCCCTTAGAAGGTCTTGCTTCTGCCGCTGCTCGGTCGGATCCTCGGGCGTGAAGGTCCTGACCGTCCGGCGCATGGTCACCGTGATTTTCGGCAACATGATCGTCTCGCCGACCTTGAGCGTCCGGCTGCTGAAATTCGCGCCGTTCAGCAGATCGAGAAGCTGGTCGAACTCCCTGCCGGGGACCGGAATCCCGCGCGCCTTGAGGAGCTTGGATGGATTGTCCCCCGCCGCTAGGGCCACGCGCTCCGTGGGCAGGAGTGCCGGCCTTGTCGCCAGCCGGTTGAGCACCGCCGCCAGGTTCTTTGCAACCGTCCCGCCGACGAACGACACGTGCACGGCTGGCAGGTCGTGATTATCGGGCCGGGCGGAGGTTGGCGGCATCGCGCCGCTGCTGGTGGCAAATGAAACGACCTGCAATCCGGCTGCGCCTGCCGCACCGTCGCCATGCACGATCGGCCTCAAAGGCGCGACGCCGGAATAGAGGGCTTTGTGGCTCGCAATATCGACAGGCGAGAGCGCCAAATTCAACGACACCGGATCGTTGCAGTAATAATGCATCACCGATCGCGGATCATAGGGGCTGAGAGGTTGCCAATCCCCGCTTTCCGACTGCTGGCACCCGGCGTCCTTGCTGATCTGCTCATGACGATAGCCAAGGATATGGCCAAGTTCATGGCGGAACACGCCGACCCTGTCATATTGTGTCCGCAGATAGGGCGGAAACACATAGAGATAGCGTTTCTCGATGTCGGCACCGGCAAAGAAGGCAAGCGCGATGAAGCTGCTCACCTCCGGCTTGTAGCGGACGATGAAGGTCGTCTGTCCTTCTCTGGGTGCGCGATCGCGCTCGACAATATGGTTGATCGACAGGCCGCAGGCCGGGCAGGCCTTCACCCACGCATCCGACGCCTCTCCCATCGCCTTGACCACTGCGTCATAGCTCGCGGCGTCGGGAAAGCTCCTGCGATCGACCGCATAGGTGAGCGTCCGCGCATTGGCTGGCCAGAACTGCGCCTTCCCGGCCACGACGTTGACGATCAGCTCCGGCGATACCAGGGCCTTGTTGCTATCGTCGCCGCGCCGTTCGCCGATCACCGCCACCCGAACCTCGTCGCGGGTCATCGGCAGGTCGCCTTCATAGACATAATAGAGATGCGGGACGCCGCCTTCCTTGACCTCGAAGGTCGGAAGCTTGGCGAGAAAGGCCGAAAAGCTGTCCTCGTCCTCGGGATGGGCGCGAACCTGCGCATAATCGGCCGCCGTCAAACGGGTTGGGGCTGCGCGGGCGCCGGGCGCCGCCATGGTCGCAACGATAGCGAGCCAGGCCAATAATAAACGAAGCGGGAAGCGCGACCGACGCATGTCAGAGCGACTTCATATATTCGATCAGTTCCATGCGCTGGTCGTCGTTGAAGCGGCCATTGCCATAATCATGTCCGGCGTTCGAATTGCCCGGGATCGGCCGGTCGGCCTTGTCGAGGACATGGAATTCGAAAGGCGGCTTGCCGGGGCCGGCTCTGAAGCCCACTTCCCGCGTATCGAAGATCCGCGAGCCGACCGCGAACTGCTTGTCCCGTCGGGCCGGTGGCAGCAGCAGCTGGTAGAGGGAGCGGACCGAACCATTGTGGAGATAGGGGGCTGTTGCCCAGATCCCGCCCAGCGGCCGGCCCTTATAGGCCATCAGCGGGTCGGCGGCATTGGCCCTGCAGATCTTCTCGCGCTCCTCTGGCGACTTCTGGGCAAATTCCGGTTCGACCAGCCCCGCCGCTCCCTCGATCTTGCGCGGAATGCCGAACATGGCTTTTGCGAAGGTCGCGGCGATCTGCCGCTTCTTGCCGGCCAGCGATCCGACGACCGTGGTGGTCAGCATCTGCCGCTCATCCGCGATCTGCGCGAACTTTTCTCCCCCACCGACATAGCTGGTGGGCACGCCCGCCAGATTCCCCGTGCGGGCGCGAAATGTAAAGGCGTTGCAGGCCATCCAGGGATCGGTGCCCACCGCCCTGGAGGCACCCCATATCGGGGTCATGACGGCGACGATGGGCGTCTTCAGGTCCGTGCGATCGAGCGGCGCGTGGCAGGAGGCGCAATGCGCAGCGAACAATGTCCGTCCCGCCGCAACCTTGGTATCGTTCAGCGTGCCCAGGCTTGTCGGCCATTTCGGCGGCAGAAGCCGGCTGATCTGGTTCTCGATCGCGTCCAGATTGGTAACGTCGATCGAGGATCTATACCCCGAAAGGCCCGGATAGGCCTTGGTCACCGCAACATCGGCGAATACACCAATGACCTCGCCGGCATTGCGGCCCAGTGCACCGAGATCGAACACCTGCCCGCTCGGCAGCTTCAAGCCCTTGTTGGGCGCGATACCGTTCCATTGCACACGGTCATGCTGCGTGATGTTCCACAGGAAGGGGTAGCTGACCGGGGCATCGGCAGGCGCGGTGAACTGATCTTCAGCACCACTGAGCGCCGCCACCTTGTTGTAGATATGACCGAACGCATCGAGCCGGCCATGTCCGTAGCGAAGCGTTACGCGATCAGGACCGGCGGGGTTGTTGAGGGCCTCGATCCGGTCTTCCCAGGCCATGAATGCCGTGAGCGCACTTCGTAAATCCCCCTCTTCGCCCGGAGCATGCGGGCCAAGCACAGCCGTTGCAAATCGCGCGAATTTGGCAGGGTCCTTGAGTGTTGCGCGGGTCGACGCGTCGAGCGCCTCGATGAATGACTGGAAGTCGCCAAGGCCGGGGCCGCCGTCGATGCGGATGCTGATGCCATCTTCCGTTTCGATCTGTCCCGTGTGACAGGCAGCGCATGTCATGCCGACCCAGGGTTCCGAACTCGATTGGCCGGCACGCCAGTGTAGCTTGGAACGGACAAAAGGCGTGTCGTCGCTGCTATCGATCGCGAAACCGATCGGCAGGCCCGTGGTATCGTCCGGATCGGGCGCCAGATAGCCCAGCCCCTGCATATTCGCGATCGTGAAGAAGGGCTTGTTGGACCCGGCCTCCTCCAGCGCCATCAGCCACTGTTTCGGGATTAGCCGCGAGCCCTGATTGCCGTGATACCAGTTGAGTTGCTCGGTTCGGGACCAGCCCTGTCCGTCCACAGGCTTCGTACCGGCGACACAACTGCCCAGCAGCGCCGCACAGGCAGAACCAATCAGAAAAACGTTCCATCGGCGCGTGGACGGATTGGATGGTAATGCAACGAACGTCATGATCGAGCCCCCCGGCACACTGACTTCTTAGAAAGCCATCAATAGAGCGCGACTCGATTATGTTTTCCTATGATTCTATGATTATCATCCAAAGTCTAGTGGAATATCGAAAATAACCTAAAAGTAAACTTGTGGGCGCGCGGCGGGCCAAGCCATGCAAATCTCCGCGCCTGGCAAGTTGGCGTTAAAGCAATAGTAAGGCTCTCCGCCAATCTGCGCCCGAGCCAGGTCGGATGTTCTGACGACAGACCGCCGGCTACCAGAGCGGGCGCTGCTGGTAGGCGGCGCGGCGTTCCCTGATGATGCGTTCACGTTCCATGGGAGATACGGTCGGCGTTTCGGCCGGCAGCAGCTTGCGAATGTCGGCCAGCGCAGGTAGCTGTTCCCGATCCCGCGGCTTTCATAGACGTCCGGTGCGCGTTCTATCGCGTCATCCGCGCCGTGGCCGGACTGGATCAGTTCGGCGACGGCCAATCCGGCATATGCGGGCGAGGTGGTTTCAGTCATGATGATCGTTGCGCCTGGCGCCAGCCGCCGACGCCTTGCGAGCCTTGGCGATCATCACATCATATTCATGCTCTGCGGCCTTCTGGCGCTCGACGGCTCCCGGATCGGTGATGCTGCGGTTTTGGGATGCCGATGGATGTAAGGCACCGCCCGCTTAGCCCCCATGAGATGCTCCCACATCGGCGGGATGTAGAGTGCATTTGTGTATCACTCGGGCTTGCGAATGGCTGGGATTTCTGCCATTCTCTTTTAGTTTCAGACCCTTAGAGAGCCCTTGGTGCCCAGAAGAGGACTCGAAAACGACCGTCCAATGCGCAGAAAACTTCCATTTTCTGAGACATCCCTTGAAGCGATACCCTCGTCGATACCCTTGGACTTTTTGCAGGGAAGGTTCGAGTCCCTCAACGGCAATTCAAGCGCGAAATCGGGACCCTTATGGGTGATTCGGCCGAGTGCTGATTACGGCAAAAGCCAACTTCTGAACGTGCTTCGTTCGAAACCCGAGCGGCTTAGGCGATTGAGTCAGTGGGGAGGCTAACAGGGTCATCTAGCTTTGAGAGCCAAGCGCTTGGCTCGATCAGCGACGAGGTCGGCAAACAGGTCGAAGTTCTCGCCACCCGGCAAATTCTGGTTCAAAGCGCTACCGGGCGCATCCCCCTGCGCCACGGTCGCTTGGTACAGTTGCCGTATGCGCCGCCGCAGATATGGGGCGCCAATATTGATTTCTAGCGCGAACGCGTCCCAGTGGCGCGGTTCTATCTCTTCCAGCGTTGCCTTCTTGGCGATTTTCATCGCCAGCTTGGGCGACGATGCCAAGAGGAATGCCAACGGCCTGCCGCGCGAAATCGAGATGGACCGGAACATTCCGTTCCGGGAGTCGCTCGCGGTGACGGGGGGTAAGCCGATAGGGGCGGGGCAGCAGAGGTTGTCAACCTCTCATTTCCCACCGTCGACAATCGGGGTGGAAAGCCCTTATCGCCAAGACATGGGGCAGGCGGTC
>Ga0105247_10002468_pt1 | contig 12573 bp, 11 predicted proteins | sample KBSS24metaG_FD_81519 | JGI IMG/M metagenome (GOLD analysis project Ga0105247, IMG submission 81519) | Switchgrass rhizosphere microbial communities from Kellogg Biological Station, Michigan, USA - KBS S2-4 metaG | ecosystem: Host-associated > Plants > Roots > Rhizosphere > Soil | place...
ACAACGTGCTGCATCTGGTTGATCAACGGCATCGAGCTCGGATCGCCGCTCAGAAGTTTGAATGACAGATCGGCGGCAAGTCTCGACTCATCCAACTGTGAAACACATTGCGTGCGCTGGTTCACGAGCTCAGTCCAACGATCTTTCAACGTAGTGAGATTGTTGCACTCTTCGATGGACCAACGAGACCATGCCTCAGCTTTCGTGGGTGAATACCCGTTCCAGCGCTCCAACCAGATCCACTCCGCGCCGGCCATGTGCACCAGGGTCCCAAAGATCGACTTGTGACTGATGCCAAAATCGCGGAGCAAACCTTCGTCCGGAAGTTTAGCCGCCGCCTCCATTGCCAAATCGTTGGCCCATTCGGTGTAGGTGAAAAGTTGTTGAATATCCGAGAGATTCATGCGCGAGATTCTTTCCGATGTTGCGCCGAGCGTCAAGGCTCAGATCGGATTGTTCTTTATCCAGCTTGATACCTGGTGTAAATCGTTGCCCCACCCGCAGCCTCAAACGGGATAGCACCTGCATTTCGTAACCAATTGCGGACCACTGTGATCACATTTGCAACGCTGCCCTGGTGTTCTTCGATGTCGAATCCGGCAATATCCGAGATGAATTTACGGTAACGATAACGGTCAACATCCAGTATCCAATCCGTTTTTCGCTTCTGACGACGCTTTCCATATCGCTTGCATCCCAAATCCAGGCCAAGCTCGAATGGCACATTGAACCTCGGCAGACCATGATTCGGATCGATCTCCGTTCGAGAAATATCGTGAATGCTGTACTTGCAGTTCTCGATTAGGTCCAAAATCTTATCGAATCTCGGCTGACCCGCATCGTTTAGGTCAAGAGCCGACTTAGGCACCAGTTTCATATGACTGACAGCAAAGACAAGCCCACGGAATAGAGGCTCGTAAGCGCTGTCGAACGGACAGTTTATGAATACACTCTCGTTGTAATCGTGATCAGCGCCATTTCTTGACTCGTGACCACTCCGTTTGCAGGTTCCACTTCAAACCTCTGCACAATAGGATCGGCCGATTTTCGTAGCGGTATGCGTAAGGATTGTTGAGGGTAGCGGCGACGGTCACTGAGTCGAACTGCTCGCGCGCTTCATTTTCCAACCCGCCAAGCAGGATCACGATGTCGCCGGTGTAGTGTCGCGGTCCCCAGAGAAAGTAGTTTTGATGTCCGCTGATCGCTTTCGGCAATCCATACTGTGGTCCAAAGAAATCAATCGCCGCGGCCTGACCATAATTGCTGCCGAAGATCGCTGTGCGCTGTTGCTCCTCCGGCGTGAGTGAATGATAGACACTTGCAACAGCAGCTACCATTCCCGGCCACGGAAACTCATCGGCGTAATACTGCGGCAGCGTCTCTCCAATAAAACTGCGCTCGGTCTTTGGCACGTCAAAAGGCAAGCGCGACTGATAACGCAGAAACGTTTCGATTGGCAACACAGGTAACACGAGCGGCAGCAGCGGCAGTACACCAAGCAGCAACCAGATGAAGCACGCCGGTTTCAGTAGCATCACTCGCGCGGCCAGCAATCGCTCCGTCGCCACTGCGCCAGCAGCAAACAACATTACGTAAGCAGACGCTGAGTAATAGTCCTTACCATGCGTGATCATGAAGAAGAGGATCGTGATCACGAATGCCCAACCAAAATTGCGATAACTCTTCGCTTCGCGCGAGACGAGATAGAACAACAGACCACCAAACCAAAACGGAAAACTCACCGGATTCATCATCAAGATCTGTTGCAACAGGTACTTTCCGGGCGGTAGGACCACGTCTTTTCCGGTCGCGCGAATATTTCGCATCAGCTCGAGGAACGGCCAGTGGTGCTGAACATTCCAGATGAGGTTGGGGAGAAAGATCAGAAATGCAATTGCTCCACCGGCAACGATCCACGGCGTGAACAGAATGCTACGCTCGCGACTCAACAGAACACCGGCGATTAATGCCGCGGCAAAGAAAACCAGTGAGTACTTGTTTAGCAGACCGACACCCGCAATCGCGCCGAACGCGAGCCACAGTTTTGCGTTCCGCGTTTTAATGATGCGCAGTATTACAAACGCAAGCCCGCCCCAAAACAACGGCTCGAAAGCATTCATCGCAAACTGGTGATCGACGATCCACCACACGCCCGGTGTCGCTGCCAGAACCGCTGCCAAAACGATTCCAAAACGCTGCGCGCCAAGCTCACGCGCGAATGCAGCAGTCAGAATTATTCGCAACGCTCCGGCGAGTGCGGGCCATAACAACAACGCCGGTAGCGACGTACCAAACGTATGTCTGGCGATCCAACCAAGCACGGCAATTAATGGCGGCTGATCTACATAACCGAACGCGAGATGCTCAGCGCACGCGAGGTAATACAGACCATCACGAAAGTAGCCGTAACGAGTCGAGGTTGCGAGGTGCAACGTGAAGTAAACAACAGCAATGACGTACACCCAAGGCCAGAGTGACTGACGTGTCGAATTGTTCGGGCGCAAATTCATTTTCGGTTTGTGTAAAACTCGAGCGTCGCTTTTGTCATCGCGATAACTTTCTCGCGGAGCGTCAGCGGTTCGATAACTTCAAGGTTTGGACCAAACGATACTGCATACTCGCACGCCATCTCCTCAACATCAAAGCCAACCTGGACCTTCTTCCAACCACGCGCATCAGTCTCATCTGTTTCCATCACACGCGCGAACCGTCCAGCAAAACTCAATCGCAACACAACCGCCGGCGATACCCAAAACGACGCCAGATACTTTGGCGCGCTCGACTGCAACGTCGATGCTGACTGCTCCCAATACTCGGCAAGATTGAATTCGACCGGAACCGGCGCCGGTTCGTCCAACACCTCCACTTGCGAAATACGCGACACGCGATACGTGCGCACATGCCCGTCTACAGCTCCGACGAGATACCACACACTGCCTTTCGCCACCAATCCCATTGGGCTGATCAAACGTTCAACTGGTTCACAATTCTCGCCGCGCTCATATTTGATTGCTAGTTTGCGTTCCATCCAAAGCGCTTCCTGCAAAAGGGAAAGGAACGGCACCGCTTCTTCACGTCTGGACCACCCACTAACGTCCACATGGATTCGCTGACGTGCACGCTCGGCTCCCTGTCGAAACGTCGACGGCAATGAAGCCAACAACTTCAACGCGGCGCCATCCGCGGCTTTTTCGAGACGCAAATCGGCCAGCAGCTTTGCGGGCTTGGTAAGAAATAGCGACTGAATCTCTGCTTCATTGAGACCAGTGAGACTGGTGCGATAGTCACCAAGCAAGGACCATCCACCACCAAGTCCACGCGCAGCAGTCACCGGAATCCCTGCGCCACTCAACGCTTCCATGTCGCGATGAATCGTTCGTTCTGAAACTTCCAGACGCGTTGCGAGATCGCGCGAAGTCATCTGGTGATTGGCCTGTAATAGCAGAACTATCGAGAGTAGACGATCGGCGCGCACAGTTGTCCACCTCCTCAGAACGCGCAGATTTTATCCTACAAATATGACAGGAGGTGTCATGATGTGTAAGTAAAGTGCTCCAAAAGGAGGAGAACACCCATGCGCAAAGTCATTTTTGGAGGAGCCAATAGCTTAGACAACTTCATTGCTCGCAAAGACGATGCAGTCGACTGGCTGCTTTTCAGTAAAGATGTGCAAAAGATAATGAAGGACATGTGGAAGAACATTGACACTATCGTGATGGGCCGTAAGACGTATGAAGTCGCTCAACGTATGGGTGGCGGCGGTGGCGGTTATCCGGGTGTGAAGACTTACGTCTTCTCACGCACGATCAAAAAACCAAACAACAAGAAATTATTTTTCATCGCTGAAGATGCTGCAGAGTTCATAAAGCGATTGAAAGAAGAAGAAGGTAAAGACATCTGTGTGATGGGCGGCGGCGTGCTGGCGAAGTCGTTGTTTGAAGCAGATGTGATTGACGAGATCGGGTTCAATATTCATCCAGTGTTACTCGGTTCAGGTATTCCACTGTTTCATGAGATGTCGCGACAAATCGATCTCGAGTTGAAGGAGTGTAAGCAGTTGTCGAGTGGCTGCGTGCTCTTAACTTACAAGATAAAACATGCGTAATTCCATAGAGGAAACGTGCGTAATTTCATAGAGCAAGTCAGTGAAGTTGACTTGCATAGCAAGTGTGTTTTGCGTGTAGTATAGACCACGTCCGAAGACGGTAAGGTCTATGCGCAAAGATATTGCCAACCGAAAATCCTCGCGCTAACCTCGCGTCTTACGAAGATGAGCTAAGAAACCTCGCCTAAGCTGATGCCGGCGATACTCATATACGTGTGACAGTTTGTGGACAAGTTACCTAAGGTGAGAGCGGCAGCACGATTCTGAAGCCGAACTACCGCTCTCGGCGGAACGCACAGGCAACACCCACATCTTGCCTCCGGGCATGCGCTCCGAATTGATCTCAAAATGAAAAGGAGCAAATGTTGAATAGGGCTCGAGGACAAACCGGATAGTGAGAGGCGCCCGACCAATTCGGGCGTTACGGTTGTCTTCTAATTCGGCGCGCAGTGTAAGTGAAAATACACATAAATACAAGAGCGCATCTTCGTCAGGAGTCGTGGCCTGATGGGACGCTCGCGCCGAAACAAGCCTGCAAAGCTGAGCCATAAGTTATTGGCGATCAGAAAACGTCTGCGAATGAGTCAGACGGAGATGGCGCGAGCGCTCGAGCTAAAGGTGCATTATTCCGCAGTTTCGAATTACGAACTCGGAACACGAGAGCCGGATTTGATAATTGTGCTGCGTTATGCCCGGCTCGCGGGCGTGCCGATGGAAATTCTGGTCGATGACAAGTTGAATCTGCCAGAGAGATACGAGCAGTTCTAGCCACAAAAGGCACAGGAAATCTTAGCCACAAAAAGGCACAAAAGTTAATTCATCTTTTTTATGTGCTTCTTGTGCCTTTTTGTGGCTAAGATTTTTCTGTGCTTTTTGTGGCTAAAAGGGAGCGCGGACTGCACGACCAGGATGGACGTCTGATTGGAGCCCGCCGTCCTTAACGATCAAAACACCGTTTACTAATACAAACCTGATCCCTTCCGCGTACTGGGCCGGCTCCTGAAAAGTCGACTTGTCAGTTATGGACCGCGGGTCGAAGATTGTCAGATCCGCATCAGCTCCAACTCGAACTCGACCTTTATTCTTCATCGCCGGAACTCGTCTTTCCAAACGTTGCGCCGGCATCAACGTCATCTTAGTTAGCGCTTCCATCAACGTGAGCGCGCCTTTATCGCGCACGTAATTTCCAAGCACGCGCGAATACGTTCCCGCCGTGCGTGGATGACCCTTCCCTTTTTCGAGTATGCCGTCGCTGGCAATCATCGTCAGCGGGCTCTTGATCGCAGCGTCTACGATCTCTTCCGTCATCGAAAAAACAGCAACCATGCCGCCGGTCTTCCGGTACTTCTCAAACGTCTCTTTCGTGAGACGCTCACCAGTCGCGGCCCATTGCAGATCCTTGTAATCGATATTGAAAACTTCCTGCCAGCCTTCGTCGAAGATCGCCGACTTGATGTCAGTCATTCCAGCGATGTATGGATAACACTCCGTCGTGATATCGAGCCCGCGCGACTTTGCCTCGCCGATCATCTGCAGTAGCTTCGGTGTTGCTGGTCCACCAGTGCTGTGAATGTGAACGACGTGCAATGGCGCTCCGGTGATTGTCGCAGCCGCGATCAACTCTTCCAGCGCTTGAATACTGCTGCCGGGTTCTTTGACGCCCGCGTGTCGCATGTGAACGTGACACGGGGCGTTATAACGCGCGGCCACGCGAAACATCTCGAGGATCTCCCAGCGTGAAGCGTTGGGCGTGTACTGGATTCCGAATCCTACTGCGATTGCGCCGCGCTTCAATCCATCTTCGAGACGCTGCTTCATGTCGGCAATCTCGGCATCGGTCGCAGATTTCCGGGCGGCGTCGCCGGTTGGCAGAAACGTGGCTGGCTCGTGCATCGCAGCCATGCGCGCGGCGAGGTGTCCAGCGCTGACACCGTAGTTGATCAGAGACTTTCCATCACGCTGCGCGTACCAGGCGTCGACGTCGCCAGTGCCAACTTCGAGCTCGAGCGCGGTTGTCACACCGTCCATTGCTTTGAAGCGATAGTTCTCGTCGTCCTGACCATGCTGGTGCAGATCGATAAAACCCGGAGAGACAACCAGACTACGAGCATCGATCACGGTGCGACCGTTGAGGTTTCCGGTGGTGATTGTTTTGATGGTGCCGTTTGAGATGCCGAGGTTGCGGACGGCGTCAGTGCGCGATTCAGGATCGATCACTCTGCCGTTGAGGATTACGAGATCGTAGGACGCCTGCGGGTTAGAGAATGCAGTAATCAGGAGCGATGAAATTAACAAAACAATAGGTCCTACAGGTCCTATTCGTCCTATCGTTTTTCCTCTCACCGCACCTTCCCCCGGCCCGCAACGCGCCAAATCTCCTCAACGCGCTCGCCTCGCACGCCATAAATCTCGTCGTGCATGTTGACCGTCGTGCAAACGTGATTGGGGATGATGCTGAGCCGATCTCCGATGCGATAGCGCCGCTCCGAGCGCTGCACATTCAGGTGCCCGTGCTCTTCTGAGAACCGCTCGAGCTGTGCCGCCTGATCTTCTTTCACGATCCCGAAGCCACTGCCATCGCCGCCCTGAAAACGATCGTATGAGAAAGTCTTCGAGCCACCATCAACCACCGCATGTCCGGGAACTGCCGTGCTGACCACGGTGACTATCACTGACAGCGCGCAATCTTCGAGCTCGCAGGCTGAAACGGCGACTGTGTTTCGGTCGTTGAAGATGTATGTACCAGGCCTGACTTCGTTCACACCATGAAAGTAACCGCCTTCATATCCAGTGGGTGTTGAACCTCCACTCACGATCGACACCGGCAAACCCGCGTCTGAAAAAGTTTCAAGAGTTCGCTTCAGAAACTCGTTCACCTGAATACGCATCGCGGCGCGTTCCTCAGGCGCAACACTGAACTGACCCGGGAAGAACATCAAACCTCGAAACTCGAGTCCGGGCAGTTCGGCAATCTTTCTTCCGAGTGCGAGGAGATCGGCTTCGTCGCTGAATCCACAACGCTCAAAACCAACGTCCATCTCGATCAGGATTCGGATAGTTGTTCCCTGGCGCGCGGCAGCTTCAGAAAGGCCACGCGCGACTTCCTCGGAATCGAGTGAGACAGTGATCCTGGCTTGTTCAGCTAAGCGCGCGAGCCGCGCCGTCTTTGTTGGACCAACGATTGGATACGCGATCAGAATGTCAGTGATGCCAGCGGCGAGCATCACCTCAGCTTCTCCAATCTTGGCGACAGTGATTCCGGTGGCGCCGCTGGCGATCTGGCGTTTTGCGAGCTCCGGAATTTTGTGAGTCTTGGTATGTGGCCGCAGCAGGAGTTGATGCTCGCGGCAGTAGTCACCCATGCGCGATATATTTCGCTCCATGATGTCGAGATCGACGATGACCGCGGGCGTGTCCAGATCAGAGATGAGCATAGTTAGACAGGATTACAGGATTTTCATGATTTGCAGAATCAAGGCACGATCTCGAATGCTGCTTCCTGTTTCGTCGACTTGCGCGTCACCATGTCCTTCGTTTCGATCGCCGCCTGGTAACGGCCCGGCGCGAGACCAGTCAGGCGCAGGTATTCAGCGAACGTCAGGTGCGGCACAGGCTGCGTCTGCACATCCGTCAACACGAAATCAAAAAACTTCGTCGCCGGCTGCCCGTCTTTCATCAACCGCACCGTCACGCGCACCAGAGGCTTGCTCGTCTCGGGACTGTTCGCCGCGTTGTAAACAGCCATGAACATGATCAAGTTGTCACTTGCCTTGAACTGCCGGCCTGACGACGGACGAATCAATTGCTTTCCATGCACGAACACGTCCGGAAAGTCCGGATTGGGCGGCAACTGACTCAAAGGCTCCACGTAACGACTAAGCACCACCGGCGTCGTCGCAAACTCCGCATCAGGCTCGGTCAAAACAAAATGTTCTCGTCGTGCAGCAACCTTGCCCGACTGCTTGTCTCTAACGATCAGATCGATTGTGTACTCGCCCGAAGTAAGCTCCAGATCCTGTCGATAGAAAATGTTGTTGTTGAGAATCTGGTTGTAATCGTCGGCTGAAAGACTCACGTCGAAGTTGCCACCCAACCGCGAAAGCATCCGCTCGGGTGTCGCTTTCAAAACTCCCAGCACCTCCAACTGCATCGACTGCTTATCCGCTTTGCGCTCAAACTTAACTGCCGACGGCGGAACTTCGATCGCGAGCGGCACCGTGTAGAGACCTTCACGCGTTCGGAACGGACTCAGCGAAACAAAGAGCGGCAAACCCGTATTCGCTTCTGCCGCTGCGAAACCAGCCAACAGTTTCTTGTCACCCGGCGACAACAGAACGACCTCTTCCGGCGGGATCGCGTAGTAACCCGAACGCGACATGATCTGCGCATCCGGCCGCTTCACTTCAATTTTGACTTTGCGAAACGTGCCGTCGAAAGTCTGATTCGTGCTGCGATATGCGAGTGTGTAGCGCGCCTGGATCTCCTGATTGATTCGTTCGAGACCCTGGCCGATGTCGTTGTTGCCTTTGAGAAACTTGCCGCCCGTGTCGCCCGAGAGACGATAGAGAATGTCGTATTCGCGAGTCTGGCCTTCCTGTCTCACGTTATCGAAAACAGTCTCGCCCCCAACCGCGCGAATGCGTTGTTCCTGATTCGTGATCGCCGAAACTCCCGCCAGCGGCGAGCCCGGCACCAACGCTCCCGAATTGGGCGCACCCGCGCGCAGCCCGGCAGAGTCGATGATGTAAATCGCGGTGTTCGCACGATTGGCAATGTCGATCGTGCTCTGCACTTGCCAGTCGAGCACTGCAGGAGTGACAAACCCTTGCGAAAACAGAACGAGAGTTTTCCTCCCGGGAATCGGTCTCAGTCCTTCAGCAATGGCCGCGAGCGCTGCGAGCACCGGACGCGCCTGCTGCAGGCTGAGCGCAGTGCGCAACCGAATGAACTGCGCCAGCACAGCCCGCGCGATCATGACCCGCGCCATTTGAGAACCGCCGGCGTTGGTCGTGATGCCTTCCGTTGATGTTGGCGCGTTGTTCAGGAAGTCACGAAGGTTAGCAATGTTCTCCGCGATATCTTTCTGTTCGAAGCTCTTGGAATCCGGACTGCCGAGTTTTTCGAGTGACTCGATCAGCTTCGCCTTGTCTTGCGTGAACGATTGCAGCATCTGCAAACCGTTTGTGACTGACAGAACAGCAACCGCGTCAGTATCGGATATCTGCTCGCGAATGTACTTGATCATCCCATCGCGAACTGGTTTCAGATTGGTGATATCTGTGGTTTGCGAGTCGAGGACGAGGGCGACGTAGTTGCGAGGGGCAGTGGTCGCAACTGGGCTCACCGCCGCGGGCGCTGCGGCTGTAACCGTGTCGCCGGCTTTATGAACTTCGATTCGCACAGTTGGTGCGTCGAAGAATTCGATTTTCTGTGCGTGGCCATCTTCAGTGATCGTGAAGTCTTCGGGCTTCAGATCGGAAATGTATTTGCCTTTTTTGTCTTTGACGATGACGTCGATGTTGACCAGATTTGATTTAACTTTGACGACGTCTTCCTGGTCCTGCGCCTGGACGCGCGCCGCGTGCGTGAGCAGCAGCAGAAAAGCGAGGACACAGACGGCCACGGATAATGGCGGATTTAGAAAACGCATCTTACTACCCTCTTCCTACACCCAATGCATCAGCAACTCGATTGATGTAATTGAACCACGATGCGATCAGTGTGATTTGCAAAATGCCCTTGTCATCAAAACCTGCCGCGCGCAGTCGCTCGTGATCGGCGGGCGAGATGCGCGTTGCGTCGCGCGTGATCTGCACGACGTAATCCAACATCACTTTTTCCTGCTCGGAGATCGGCGCCTTCCGGTAGTCGTCTTCGAGAGCAGCGACCAGTTCCTTATCCAGTGTAACGCGACGCAGAAACTCTGCGTGAGACTCGATTCAATAATGACAGCGATTCGTGACCGACACCACCGTCGTAATCATTTCATGCTGTCTTCTATCGAGCGGCAAGTCCGGCGACATCAACGATCCAAACGTCGCGAATGCGTGAAAGAGCGCGTCGGGGATCAAACTGTGTGACGCCACGATGCCGGCGGTTTCGCCGTCGGGAGTCGGATGTACAGGCGTCGCGTATTCGATGGGATACAGCTCACGCTGCGCCTCGACAGCCTTCCGCACTTCGTCGCTCTCGTCAACAGCAACCGTTTTGATCCACGTCATTGCGTAGTCCCTCTTTCAACCGAACGCTTGTTACGATAAAGAAACAGGTAGACCGGCAGGCCCAGCGAAACCACCGCAACACCGCGAAACGCCGGCGTCGGATTGTTGCTCGCGATCAGGATGAGCAGAGCAACAATCATCACGAGAAACACGATCGGTGTCACTGGAAACAACGGCGTAAGAAACCGAACGCCGCTCGCATCTTCGCGTCGAAATTTAAACAGCGCGGCCACACTTAATCCGATGAAAACGACCACGATGAATATAAAGTATGAAACGATCTCGTTGAAGTTACCGGCGACTACGAGCACCGAAGCCAGCACCGCCTGCAGCGCAATCGCGCGCGCGGGAGTCTCGTAGCGATTGTGCAACACTGCGACTGCCGGAACAAATAGTCCATCGCGCGCCATCGCGAAGTAGACTCGCGGCGCTGACATTACGACCGCGGTAATACTTCCCAGCACTGCCACCACGACGATGAGCGAAAAGATTAATCCGCCGGCACGTCCGAACAGCACTTCTCCCGCCTGCGCCGCAAAAGTCTCGCCCGACGTCACCTGATTCAAAGGAACAAGGTAAACAAAGTTGAGACTGGTGAGCACGTAAACAATCGTGATGATGACGACGCCGTACGTGAGCGCGCGTGGCAACGTGTGCGCGGGATTTTTCACTTCGCCGGCAAGCTTACCCAGGTCCCACCAACCCGCAAAAGAAAAGAATGCCCCAACCATTCCCCCCGCGAGTGCACCGATCAACGGAGCAGAGTTTGCGCTACGCGAAACGAATGGCGTGAAGTTGGACCAGTTGCCGAGTTGAAACCCGATACCCCACAGAAACACGAACGCCAGTAAGCCCAGTTTCAGAAACGCGAGTGTGCGTATGAATCCGGCGCCGAGCCTGACGCCACGTATATTAATAAGAGCGACAACGATGATCGTAGCGACAGCAACGATCTTGATTCCCAACGGCGAGAGATTGAGACCATAGCCGGCGTAAGTCGCGAGGCCGACTGCGAGCGCCGCAGTCAAACCCGGATCCATCACGAGAAAAGCCATCCAGCCGTACATGAAAGCGACCGCTGGTCCATAAGCCTCGCGCAGGTAGACGTAGCCACCGCCCGCTTCGGGGTACCTGGCAGACAGTTCGCCGTAGCAGAGCGCACCACACAGCGCCATCGCTCCCATCGTGAGCCACACCACCAGCAACCACAGCGGCGAGCCGAGCGCCTTCGCCATGCCCGCCGGTGTCAAAAAGATCCCGACCGCAATGACCTCGCCGATCACGAGCGCCGTCGCGGTCCGAACCCCGATCTGTCTTCTTAACCCTTTCATTTAGTGGATTTCTCTGCGTTCTCGGCGTATCTCTGCGCCCTCTGCGTTTGAGTTGCAGTTTAACGCAGAGAACGCTGAGATACGCCGAGAACGCAGAGAAGATTTTCTAAAAAGTCACGCGCGCAGCAAACTGAAACGCGCGTGGTCCACCCGATCCAAACACACCGCCCGCTGTCGTCACCGGCTGCCCGAAACTCGACGATCTCAAAAACCCGGCACTCGCCGGATCGTTACTATCCCGCACGAGCACATTACTCGCCCCCGAATAGTTCACATTCGAAACACCAAGTACATTCGTCACATTGAAAAGATTGAACACTTCAGCAATCGGCTCGATCGTCCAACGCTCTCCGATCTTGAACACCTTCGACAGTCTCAAATCCAGCGATGAAAAATTGTCTCCGAGCTTCAGGTCATCTCGTACCAGCGGCACGAGCACGCGCGGCCTGAGCCCCGTGCTCGGGTCCGCATTCGGACACAACGAACCGCCAGCGGCATTGATCTGAGCCAACGCGGCATTCAGCTCCGCTCCGGTCTTGAACTGTCGCGCGCCCGCATTTCGCTGTAGCTCACAAACACGCGAGCTGCCGTCAGGAAGCAGGATGTCGACCGGCACTGACGAAGCGAGCGTCAGAATCGGCGCGAGCCGCAACTGGCCCGGCAGTTGAAACACTCCCGAGAAAGTAAACCGATGCCGCTGATCGTTGGGCGTTGGGCCATACTCGCGGCGCAGATCGTTTGAATCTATCGGACCATTCGAGAAAGGAATCTGATCGTCGTTCGCATAATTTAGCGAACGCGACAACGTGTACGACGCTCGAAACTGAAAACGAGCGGCAAAACGCTTTTCAAGAGTCAGCAGCAATCCATCGTACTTCGTTCTCACACTCGATTCGAGGTTCTTCACGATGTCCGG
>Ga0105247_10002472_pt1 | contig 12568 bp, 7 predicted proteins | sample KBSS24metaG_FD_81519 | JGI IMG/M metagenome (GOLD analysis project Ga0105247, IMG submission 81519) | Switchgrass rhizosphere microbial communities from Kellogg Biological Station, Michigan, USA - KBS S2-4 metaG | ecosystem: Host-associated > Plants > Roots > Rhizosphere > Soil | place...
CTTCATGCGCGGTGCCGACGCCTCGGCCGGCACCATCAAGTCCGGAGGCGCCACCCGCCGGGCGGCCAAGATGGTCGTGCTGGACGTCGACCACCCCGACGTCGTCGAGTTCGTCGAGACCAAGGCGCGCGAGGAGGACAAGATCCGCGTCCTGCGCGACGCCGGCTTCGACATGGACCTGGGCGGCTCGGACATCACCTCGGTCCAGTACCAGAACGCCAACAACTCGGTCCGCGTCAACGACGAGTTCATGCGTGCGGTGCAGGAGGGCAAGGAGTTCGGCCTGCGCGCCCGCGGCACCGGTGAGGTCATCGAGACGGTCGACGCCAAGGAACTGTTCAACAAGATCGCCAAGGCCGCGTGGGAGTGCGCCGACCCGGGCATCCAGTACGACGGCACCATCAACGACTGGCACACCAACCCCGAGACCGGCCGCATCACCGCGTCCAACCCCTGCTCGGAGTACATGAGCCTGGACAACAGCTCCTGCAACCTCGCCTCGCTGAACCTGCTGAAGTTCCTCAACGACGACTTCAGCTTCGACATCACCAAGTTCACCAAGGCCGTCGAGCTGATCATCACGGCGATGGACATCTCGATCAGCTTCGCCGACTTCCCGACCGACGCGATCGCCCAGACCACGCGTGACTACCGGCAGTTGGGCATCGGCTACGCCAACCTCGGCGCCCTGCTGATGGCCTCAGGCAAGGCGTACGACTCCGAGGGCGGACGGGCCATGGCCGCCGCGATCACCTCGCTGATGACCGGTGCCGCCTACCGCCGCTCCGCCGAACTGGCCGGGGTGGTCGGCCCGTACGCCGGCTTCGCCCGCAACGCCAAGGCGCATGCCCGTGTGATGCGCAAGCATGCCGCGGCGAACGACGCCGCCCGCCCGCTGCACCGGCACGACCGCGAGATCTTCGCGGCCGCCGGCGAGGAGTGGGAGAAGGGCAACAAGATCGGCGAGGTGAACGGCTGGCGCAACGCGCAGGCCTCGCTGCTGGCGCCCACCGGCACCATCGGTCTGATGATGGACTGCGACACGACCGGCATCGAGCCGGACCTGGCGCTGGTCAAGTTCAAGAAGCTCGTCGGCGGCGGCTCCATGCAGATCGTCAACCAGACGGTGCCGCGTGCGCTGCGCGCGCTGGGCTACCAGGAGGAGGCGATCGAGGCGATCGTCGAGTTCATCGGCGAGCACGGGCACGTCATCGACGCCCCGGGCCTGCGTCAGGAGCACTACGAGGTCTTCGACTGCGCGATGGGCGCCCGCTCCATCAAGCCGATGGGCCACGTCCGGATGATGGCGGCCACCCAGCCGTTCCTGTCCGGGGCGATCTCCAAGACGGTCAACCTGCCCGAGGACGCCACGATCGAGGACATCGCGGACGTCTACTTCCAGGGCTGGGAGCTGGGCCTGAAGGCGCTGGCGGTCTACCGCGACAACTGCAAGGTCGGCCAGCCGCTGTCCGCGGGCAAGGAAGCCAAGAAGGGCACTGGCAGTAGCTCTGGCGCCGAGGCCACTCCGGCCGAGACGGTCGTCGAGTACCGCCCGATCCGCAAGCGCCTGCCGAAGTCGCGCCCGTCCCGCACGACGTCCTTCTCGGTCGCCGGTGCCGAGGGTTACATGACGGCCGGTTCGTATCCGGACGACGGTCTCGGCGAGGTCTTCCTCAAGCTGGGCAAGCAGGGCTCGACCCTGGCCGGCGTGATGGACGCCTTCTCCATCGCGATCTCGGTGGCGCTGCAGCACGGTGTCACGCTGGAGACCTACGTCAGCAAGTTCACCAACATGCGCTTCGAGCCGGCCGGCATCACCGACGACCCGGACATCCGCATGGCGCAGTCGGTGGTGGACTACATCTTCCGCCGCCTGGCGCTGGACCACCTGCCCTTCGACACCCGCGCGGCACTGGGCATCTACACCGCCGACGAGCGTCAGCGGCAGCTGGAGACCGGTTCGTACGGGCCGGCGGCCGAGGAGAGCGAGGAGGTCGACCTCGAGGGCCTGGCCCAGTCGGCGCCGGCCGCGCCCGCGGTGGAGGCCGCCAGTGAGGCCTCCGTCGAGAAGACGGCCGCCCCGGTGCCCGTCACGGTGCACAGCTCGGCCGAACTGGTCGAGTCGCTGCTGGGCAGCTCGGCGGACGCTCCGCTGTGCATGAGCTGCGGCACCAAGATGCAGCGTGCCGGTAGCTGCTTCGTCTGCGACGGCTGCGGCAGCACGTCCGGCTGCAGCTAGAAATGAGGGATATTGCATCGGATGCAACATGGGTCGCCGAAATTGTCAGTGGCGATGCCAGGTGGCGGATCAACAGGTAGGTGAGTATGGGCTGGAACTACGCGTCATCCTTAGAGCGGGCGCAGACACGCTGGGAGCAGACCAGCGAGATCACGATCACGGACGTCAAGCGGAAGATCGACTTCGATCAGATCTCTCGTTTGCACCCGCGCCGAGTCGTGGGGAGCCACTTCTACGTGGACGTGGCCAACTTCAACAAGGTGCTGCGCAGCGGCAATGTTCAGGACGATGAGATGGTTCGCCTCCTGCATGTGTTCGCACGCGAAGCCAGCCAGATCACGGAGTCGGACTTTGATGGGCAGAAGGTCCACTTCCAGGGCCCGCGGCTGCATGCGCTTTCGTATCGCCCGATCGATGACGAATCGGCGATGGCTGCGAAGGCCGTCTTGACCAGCCTGGCGATCAGGCACATGGTCGCGCCGTTCAACGAGCAGTTCGGCTTGGAAGAGGATGTTGCGTGGATCGTCGCGGCCGGGATAGACCACGGCAGCACCTTGGCGACAAGGAACGGTGCAGGCGGAGATCAGGAACTGCTGTTCTTGGGGAACGCCGCGAATCGCGCGGCGCATGTCCTGTCCAAGACGGGTGTGCGCATGACGGCCGCCGTGCGCGAGTTGCTGCCCGAGTCGTTCGACCCCTACCTCTCGGAGGTGTCGTCGGATGAGTACTGCGTCAATATGAGCGCGTCCACCGCCGAATCCATGGCGGATTTGTTCGGATGGTCGTGGGCGCTCGCCACGTCGAAGGACCGGCTCGCGGATCTGGCCGACAAGTACAACGCAGGCTGCGTCAAGGTCAGCGATGTCAAGGAGAACATCGACAAGTCCAGCGTGTCGCTCTCGAACACGAAGCGCGCGTTCGGGGTATCGCTGTTCGCGGACGTCGACGGGTTCACGGACTACATCGAGGGACTTACCACCTCCGACGAGGGCCCGGTGGAGGGGGTACGCGTCTTCCACACGTTGCGGGGGGAGTTGCGCGACTCTGTGGTGCAGGACTTTGACGGTCTGCGGATTCAGTATCAGGGGGACCGGATCCAGGCGCTGGCGTATCGCCCGGTCGGCGACCACGAAGCGATCGCGCTGAAAGCAGTCGAGCTCGCCTCGGCGTTGATCACGGTCGCCGAGGAGGTCCTACCCGAGGCGACGGGTGTGGCAGAGCCACCGCTGCCAGTCGCGATTGGGTTGGCCGCCGGCGAGGTGCTGGTGACGAAGGTCGGACAGCACGGAAGCCCGGACCTGATGTCGATCGGCGGATCTACTGCGACCGCGGCCGCGATCGAGGGCCGGCTCAAGGGCGGGGAGATCGGCCTTGACAGCGAGTTGTACTCGCTGCTGCCGGACTGGTTGCAGGCTGTCTTTCCGTGGTCGGGTTCGGCGAAGGCCTACGTCGCGGCGGGCCTGAACTTCGACGAGTTCGGGACGCTGTCTGAGTCGGCGTCCACGGACGGGTCGGCGAGTTCTGTCGGTAAGGCCGCGTTGCTGACTGCCGGCGGTCTTGCCGCGGCCGGAGTAGGGGCCGCCGCGTACTTGAAGGCTCGCGATCGTATGCCGACGACGCCGGCTCGCCCGTGGTCGCGGGACTGACGGCTACGGCTGCTGCGCGTTGGGAGCGCGACAGGACCCTGCTCGCGGAGGTGGAGCCAGGTTTGACATTGCGCATCGATAGCCAGTCAGAGCGGGCGCGTATCGAGGGCCAGATCCGCGTCGCCCGGCCGTCGGGGCGGGCGGACGCATTCGACGTCGTGATCAAGTACTCCGGTCTCGATCCGCTTGAAGTGCCAGATTGCTATGACGAGGTCGGGCGATTCTCGCGCATTGCGAACCGTCACGTCGAATCAGATGGGCGGTTCTGCATGTGGCTGCCCTGGCTGGCGCCGGCGCGCGAGTTCCGAACGGCGGATGGCTTGGCGATCTACCTCGCGCGGGTACAGCAGTTCATTGACCTGCAGTTGCAGTACGAGGCGCGCGAACGTCGCGGGATCGAACCATTCTGGCCTGGCCCACAGTGGGGGCATGGCGACGACGGGTTCCGCGAGTGGTTCAGGGAGGAGACGAGGACACTGAGTGCCGTTTGCCTCGGGAACGTCCTGAGGGATGTCAACCGGAACGGGAAGGCGGGAAGGCGCTGCCCGTGCGGTTCAGGAAAACGGTTCAGCAACTGCCACAAACAGTTCCTCCGTGACCTGCGTGTCGCATGGGCCGTGATCCCGACCGCGCGAGCTATTAGCTACGCGGAGCTGGAGGCGCGACGTGCCGCCTGATCCGTCATCCGACAACTCTGACAACGTGCAGCGAGGGATCGAGTTCGGTTGGCGGGTGCACTCGGCCCAGGAAAGCTGGACAGCGAAGGTCGACGGCAAGGCGTCGCTACTCCTCGCACTGCAGGGCGGCGCGCTCTTCGCAATCGCCGCCGGCCATCAGAAGGATGGATTTCTCGCCAAGCTGACCGGGTGGCATTTGGACGTCATCGTCGCGGCATCAATCAGCCTCGTCATCGGGATCGTTTCCACGATCGCGGCCGTGTTCCCCCAGCTCGGCCGTGCCAAGACGCACCGCGCGGAGTACACCAGCCACCTCGTCTACTTCGGACACCTGCGCCACTGGAAACCGTATGAACTGAGTGCGGAACTCGCCGACGTCACGGGCGCGGACGAGCTGCGCATGCTCGGCTCTCAGCTGCAGCGGATGAGTGAGATCAACTGGCGTAAGCATCAGATGCTTCGGGCGGGTCTGCTGCTGACCGCACTCCCCATCGTCGCGGTAACGATTGTTGTACTAGCAAAGTAGGCCGCTTGTCTCGACCAAAGTAGGCCGCTTGTCTCGACGTTTTCGACGCAACTATGTTGCATTGAACGCAACGAATGGGGGCGGCAGTGTGACTGAGTTCGACGGGTACGTCCACCGCACACTCGCGGCCCGGAGTGGTGCATCTGGACCCGTAATCCGCAGTGTTCGCGGCAATGCTCGAGGGTTGGGCGATTCAGCAGCGGACGCGGTTTCTGAAGACGTCGACGGTGACAGCACGTCTGGACTTGGTGTAGCGGTTCGCGGAGTTCTCGAACGAGTATCCGTGGCAGTGGCAGCCTGCTGAGGCTGAGGTATTCTTCGACGCCTTGCGCTCCGGCGAACGGCCGCTGGCGGTGTCCACCGCACGCAGCTATCAGAACTTGCTGAGGATGTTCTGCGACTACAGCTGGACACCCGTTACGGCTGGGTAGCCGAGTGCCTTGACCGCTTCGGCGTCGCACCCCTGCAGATTCTGCATGAATGGAACACGATCACTCACGTCAGCGACTACGAGGGCGACCCCAGACGCCGGCCGCTGACCTATGACGAGGTGCAGGATCTGTTCGACGCTGCCGACTCATTGGTGGAGAAGATTCGAGCCTCAGGCCGGAAGGGAGCGCTCGCGGCCTGACGGGCCTTGCCGCACAAGGCGTGCCGCTCACACACGAACTGCTCGACAGCCTCCCTCCGAGCCGCTATGACCTTTACGCCCGGCAGATGCTCGTCCACACCGGCGCCCTTCCGCGCGCGATGACGACATCGAACGAATCCCCGCACGGCTTGAACAACAGCTCGCGACGTGCCCAGCCTGGTACGCGAACCTGCTGCGCCCATTTGTCTACTGGCAACTGCTGAGACGGGCTCGTCGCCGAAGTCGTCAACGGCGCTACCCTGCAGCCCAAGGAAGCACCTGCGCTCCTGGCTCACCGTCGCGCTGAACCTGCTCGCCTGGCTGGACGACCGCGGCCTGGCACTCGACGACATGACACAACAGCACCTGGACAGCTGGCTCGCCGAAGGCCCCCCATACACCAGCAGCACATCCGCTACTTCCTCAAATGGCTCCACGAGCGCGGGCTTACGCCCGAACTGAGCCTGCCGTCGACCCCGCGCACAGACCCGGGCGTGCTGATGAACGAATCCCAGCGATGGGATCTGTTGCGGACCTGCCTTGGCGACGAGTTAATGTCCCTCGACGTCCGCGGAGCCGGTGCCCTCGTGCTCCTTTACGGGATGAACCTGTCCCGAGTCACGCACCTCACTAACGAGCACCTGCGCTATCGCGGACAACAGGCATACCTCACGATCGGGCGTCAGCCAGTCCTGCTGCCACCCCGACTAGCGCAAGTCCTTGAGCAACTCTCACCGTGAGCCCCGCTCTCGCGCACGCCTCGACAAGAACACACCGGCAACCCAATGGCTCTTCGCTGGCCTCAGGCCCGGACTTCCCATCCATCGTGACTACCTGCAGACCAAGCTGCGTCGACACGGAGTCCCTACCCCAGCGCCCGACAAGCAGTTCTCGTCGGCCTCGCCGCCGATCTGCCCGCGGCGGTCGTCGCGAACTGTTCGGCCTGCACGTCTGCACAGCGACCCGGTGGGCAAAGGTGGCCAAACGCGACTGGGGCGACTACCTCGCCGCGCGGGCTGATGCCAGAGCAACAGGGGATCCCGATGACTCGATCTGAGACCGACCCAGCGTCTTGGCCCCGTCAGCCAAGGATCCCGACTGAGGTCTGCTCGACCCACTCTGTCGAACCTCCACAAAGGCCGACTCCATCTATGACGACTGAATAGCGCAGGCATCGAATAGGTGCTGTCCGCCAGTATCGGTAGGGACCACTGAACGAGGACGCGGTGCCGGCCAGGCACCGGCACCAGCCGGTGCCGGGCCGGCGAGTGGGACCGGGACCAATGGCCCGGGCAACAGAGGCCGAGGGGGGTGGCCCGAGCGCCGCGGTCCGCGCCACACTGGTGCCATGCGCTTCGCCCTCACCATCCGTGACTATCTGGACCGCGCGGAGCAGGTCTACCCCGACCGCATCGGCGTCATCGACGAGCCGGACCAGCCGGCGGCGAGCCTGGGCTCGGTGACCTACCGGCAGCTCGCCGCGGACGCCCGCGCCCAGGCCGCCCGACTCGACCGCCTCGGCGTGCCGCAGGGCGGGCGCGTCGCCGTCATCAGCCAGAACTCCGCACGGCTGCTCACCAGCTTCTTCGGGGTCAGCGGCTGGGGCCGGGTGCTCGTCCCGGTGAACTTCCGCCTCGCCGCTCCCGAGGTCGAGTACATCGTCCGGCACAGCGGCGCCGACGTCGTCTACGCGGACCCGTCCTGCAAGAACCTGCTGGACTCGGTCGAGGCGACCCACAAGTTCGTGCTCGGCGAGGACGACGACCTGTACCCGCGCGACGCCGAGCCGGTCGAGTGGACGGACCGGGACGAGGACGCGACCGCCACGATCAACTACACCTCCGGCACCACGGCCCGTCCCAAGGGCGTGCAGCTCACCCACCGCAACCTCTGGCTGAACGCGGCCGTCTTCGGACTGCATGCACGGATCAGCGACGACGACGTCTACCTGCACACGCTGCCGATGTTCCACTGCAACGGTTGGGGCATGCCCTACGGCATCACCGGCGTCGGTGGCCAGCACATCGTCCTGCGCCAGATCGACGGGGCGGAGATTCTGCGCCGCGTCGAGCGCCACGGAGTCACGTTCCTATGCTGCGCCCCGGCCGTCCTGAACATGGTCCTGGACGCGGCCCAGCAGTGGGACGGCCCGATCCCCGGCCGCGACCGCGTGCGCCTCGTCTGCGCCGGCGCCCCGCCGCCGAGCCGCACCATCGAGCGGGTCATCTCCGAACTGGGCTGGGAGTTCGGCCAGATCTACGGCCTCACCGAGACCAGCCCGCTGCTCACCGTTAACCGGATGCGCGCCGAGTGGCATAGCCTGCCGGTCGACGAGCAGGCGAAGAAGCTGATGCGCGCGGGCGTCCCGGCCCTGGGCGTGCGGATCAGGCTGGACGACGACCACGAGGTGCTCGCGCAGTCCAACCACAACCTGGCCGGCTACTGGCAGCAGCCCGAGGAGACCGCCGCGGCCCAGGCGGGCAACTGGTTCCACACCGGCGACGGGGGAGAGATCGACGACGAGGGCTACCTGGTCATCTCCGACCGCAAGAAGGACGTGATCATCTCCGGCGGCGAGAACGTGACCAGCATCGAGGTCGAGGACGTCCTGCAGCGTCATCCGGCCGTGCGCGAGGCCGCCGTCATCGGCATCCCGGACGAGAAATGGGGTGAACTCGTCACCGCCCTGATCGTGACGGACGGCTCACCGGTCACTGCGGAGGAGATCATCGCGCACTGCCGTGCCGCGCTGGCCGGTTACAAGTGCCCTAAACAAGTGGAATTCGTCCGCGAACTGCCCCGCACCGCGACCGGCAAGCTGCAGAAGTTCAAGCTCCGGGAGCCGTACTGGGCAGGGCGCTCGCGCCAGATCAACTGACGCCCGCGTCCCCACGCCTACCCGGCGGTAACTAGGCTGGATCGGTGGACCGGAAGACGCTGATCGACCTCGTCTCGATTCCGCTCTTCACGGGCATCATGGGGTACGTCACGAACTGGACGGGCGTGCTCATGCTCTTCCAGCCGCTGAAGTTCCACGGCATCAGGGTGCCGGGTCTCAAGGCGCTGTTCCCGCTGCTGCCGCGGCGCGTGCGGATCCTTCCGCTGATCAGCTACACCGGCAGGATCGGGTGGCAGGGCATCGTCCCGTCGCGCGCCGACAAGATGGCGAGCATCGCCGTCGACAAGGGCCTCGGCAAGCTGGGCAGCATCGCCGACTTCTACCGCGAACTCGAGCCGGAGAGGATCGCCGACCACCTCGCCACGGTCGCGCAGGGCGAGATCCGCGAGGTGGTCGAGCTGATCATGCGGCGCGAGAATCCGCAGCTGTGGCACGACCTGCCGCCGGTGCTCAAGGAGGCGATCCACGCCCGGGTCCGGCAGCAGCTGCCGGGCATCGTCCGCCAGATCACCGACGACATCGGGACGAATATCGACCAGCTGATCGACGCCAAGCTGATGGTGATCAGCTACTTCGACGAGCACCCCGAGCTGCTGAACGAGTTGTTCCTGGTGATGGGCCGCAAGGAGCTGCGGTTCATGAAGAACTTCGGCTTCTACTTCGGTGTGCCGATGGGGTTTCTGATCTTCCTGGTCGTGCACACCTGGCCGCAATGGTGGATCCTGCCGCTCGGCGGCGTGATCGTCGGCTGGGTCGTGAACTGGATCGGCGTCACGATGATCTTCGAACCGGTCTTCCCGAACAGGTGGTGCCCGTGGCGGCAGGGGCTGCTGATCAAGCGCCAGATGGACGTCACCGAGGGCTACGCCCAGATCGTCTCGGAGAACGTGATCACTCTGCAGAACATCGGCAACGAGCTGCTCTACGGCGGCCGCAGCGACCGGACCATGCAGATGCTCGAGGACAGCCTGCGGCCCGCCGTCGACAAGGCGGTCGGGCCGGCCCGTGCGGCGGTGCGGGTCGCCATCGGCGCCAAGGAGTACGACCAGATCCGCGACTCCGTCGCCAGCGAGGCGACCCAGTTCGCTCCGATCGCGTTCGGGGACGCGGAGTTCAGCAAGCAGCAGTCGGGCAAGATCTACTCATTCATCGCGACCCAGATGCGCAAGATGGGACCGGACGACTTCGTGGAGATGCTCCGCTCGGCGATCAAGCAGGACGAGTGGCTGTTGTTCTTCCACGGCGGCGCCCTGGGCCTGGTTGCCGGCCTGGCCCACCTCTGGATCTTCGGAGTCTGAAATGCCCGACGAACTGAGTGGCTATTACGACGAGGAGGCGGCCCGGGCCGCCGACATCGAGATCCGGACGGCCCGTCCCAGCCCGCGTCCGCGCGCCGTGCCGGACGGGCTGTTACCGGCCGCGCGCCTGGTGAAGGCTGCACCGAGCCTGGCGAAGGTCGCGGCCGTCTCGTGGTGGCACCTCGCGTCGTGGTCGGTCGGTGCCGGCGTGGCCGGGGCCAACTACATCGCCAAGCGTGCCCTCAACGGCGAGACCGCCACTTCCATCGTGGGTGAGGCGGCGACCGACCTGCGGGCGGCCGCCTGGCGTGCGCTGGGCGTCCCGGCCGGCTACGCGCCGACCGGCGCGGCGGTCAAACCGCCGGCGTTGGCGACCACGTCCGACCTGCAGAAGCAGGGCATCGAGCTGATGCGCCGCAGCAACGACGTCAACGTCGTGGAGGACACCCACCCCGCCTTCGCCCGCATCCTCACCGAGATCACCCCGGACGAGGCCCGCATCCTGCGGTTCCTCTACCTCGAGGGAGACCAGCCTGCGCTCGACATCCGCACCCGCGGCGCGTTCGGCATCGGCTCCGAACTGGTGGTCTCCGGCCTGTCGATGCTGGCCGAGCACGCCGGCTGCCGGTACCCGGACCGGCTGGACCAGTACGTGGTGAACCTGTCCCGCCTGGGGCTGGTGGAATTCTCCCGCGAGTCGGTGTCGAACCCGACGCGCTACCAAGTGCTCGAGGCCCAGCCCACGGTCGTGGCCGCGCTGAGGCAGGCGGGACGGTTCCCGAAGATGGTCCAGCGCAGCGTGCACGTCACCTCGTTCGGCGCGGAGTTCTGCCGGACGTGCCTGCCGCTCACACCCCCGACCAAGCCCCGGCCGACGGCGCCCGGCGCGATCCCCGGACCGCGACCCAGCTAGATTCTGTCGTACGTCTGTTCGATACTGTTCGAATGGACGAGCCGACGATCCTGCACGCCGACCTGGACGCGTTCTACGCCTCCGTCGAGCAGCGCGACGACCCATCCCTGCGCGGGCGTCCGGTCATCGTGGGCGGTGGCGTCGTCCTGGCCGCCAGCTACGAGGCGAAGCGCTGCGGCGTGCGGACGGCCATGGGCGGACGGGCCGCGCTGCGACTCTGCCCGGACGCCGTCGTGGTGCCGCCGCGGATGGATGCCTATTCGGCGGCGAGCAGGTGCGTCTTCGAGGTCTTCCGCGACACGACGCCGCTGGTCGAAGGGATTTCCATCGACGAGGCGTTCTTGGACGTCGGCGGTCTGCGGCACATCCGGCCGCGTCCCAGCCTGATCGCCTCGCAGTTACGGACGGACGTGCGCGAGCGGGTCGGCCTGCCGATCACGGTCGGGGTGGCGAAGACGAAGTTCCTGGCCAAGGTCGCCAGCGCCGTGGCCAAGCCGGACGGTCTGCTGGTCGTCCCGCTGGGCGGCGAACTCGCGTTCCTGCACCCGCTGCCGGTCGAGCGGCTCTGGGGCGTCGGGAAGGTGACCTCGGCCAAGCTGCACGCACGCGGGATCAGCACGATCGGCGAACTGGCCGAGATCGAGCCGCGCTCGCTCGACGCGATGCTCGGACCGGCGTCCGGCCGGCATCTGTACGCGCTCTCCCACAACCAGGACCCGCGGCGAGTCGTCGTCGGCCGACGTCGCGGCTCGATCGGATCCCAGAGCGCCCTGGGGTTCCGTCGCCGCCCGCCCGAGGAGATCGAGCAGCGCCTCACCGCCCTGATCGACCGGGTCTGCCGCCGGCTGCGGTCTGCTCAACGAGTCTGTAGGACAGTCGTATTACGGCTGCGGTTCGACGACCTGAGCCGCGCGACGCGCTCGCACACCCTGCCCGTACCGACCGCGGACACCGCGACGATCCTCACCGCTGCGCGGCAACTGTTCGCCGAGGCTCGGCCGCTGCTGGCCGAGCGAGGCTGCACCCTGGTCGGCATCTCGCTGGCGAACCTCGACAACGAGGACGCGATCCAGCTGATGCTGCCGTTCGGCAAGGACACCACCGCGCTGGATACGGCCCTGGACGAACTGAGGGAGCGCTTCGGCGGTAAGGCGGTCACCCGCGCCAACCAACTCGGCCGCGACCTCGGTCCCTCCGTCCCCCTCCTGCCGGACTGATCGATGCGGGCGACCCGGCTCAGGTGCGGGATTCGGTCCAGTCGGCGTCTATCTCGCCCGAGGACTCGGCGGCGATCACGTGCATCACCGCGTTGATCAGCGCCAGATGCGTGAAGGCCTGCGGGAAGTTGCCCAGGTGCCGGCCGTTGTGCACGTCGATCTCCTCGGCGTAGAGCTCCAGCGGCCCGGCGAAGGAGAGCAGCTTCGCGCAGAGCTCCCGGGCCCGCGAGTGCGCGCCGATCACCGACAGCGCCGACACCAGCCAGAACGAGCAGATGGTGAACGAGCCTTCCTCGCCGGTGAAACCGTCGTCGGTCTCGTCGACGCGGTAGCGCAGCACCATGCCCTGCTCGGTGAGTTCCTCGGCGATCGCGTTCACGGTGGCGACGATCCGCGCGTCGTCCGGGGGCAGGAAGCCGAGCAGCGGAGCGAGCAGCAGCGAAGCGTCCAGGGCGTCGGTCTCGTAGTGCTGGGTCAGGACGCCGCGCTTGTCGACGCCGTGGGTGAGGATGTCGTCCTTGA
>Ga0105247_10002480_pt1 | contig 12542 bp, 7 predicted proteins | sample KBSS24metaG_FD_81519 | JGI IMG/M metagenome (GOLD analysis project Ga0105247, IMG submission 81519) | Switchgrass rhizosphere microbial communities from Kellogg Biological Station, Michigan, USA - KBS S2-4 metaG | ecosystem: Host-associated > Plants > Roots > Rhizosphere > Soil | place...
CCTGGGAGGCGCGGGCTCCGCGCGCGCGACGCCGCCGGCCGGCCCGGACCCGGAGGCGATCGCGCCGGCCGCCCCGGCCCGGGAGGCCGACGACGCGCGGGCGGCGGCGGCGTTCTCGGCGGGCGAGCAGGCGTTCGACGCCGGCGACTACCGCGCGGCGGCGGTCTCCTTCGAGGCGGCGTACCGCGCGCACCCGCACCACGCCTCGTTGTGGAACGCCGCGCGGTCGTGGCAGCGCGCCAGCGACGAGGTCCGCGCCGCGAACCTGCTCGAGCAATATCTCCGCGAGGCGCCGGACGACGCCCCCGACCGGAGCCTCGCGACGAGCCTCCTGACGGAGCTCGGCGCGCGGCTCGCCCGCATCCAGGTGCAGCCGGTCGACGGCGTGAGCGGCGTGGCGGTCGACCACGCGCCGCTCGTGCAGCCGACGCGGTACGTGGCGCCGGGGGAGCACGTCGCCACCGGGATCGCCGACGGGCGGACCGTGACGCGGCTGTTCTTCGTCCGCGCCGGCGAGCTCACGAGCGTGATCCTCGAGGCGCCCGCGAGGCCGCCGCCGCGGCCGGCGCCGCCGCGGAGCGAGGCGGCGTCGCGGACCACGCCGCGCGTCCTGGCGGCGTGCGGCGCGGCGGCCACGGGGATCGGCGTCGGGCTCACCGCGGCCTTCGGGATCGAGACGATCCGCAAGCGCGACGCGTTCCGCGACGATCCGACGCAGGGCCGCCTGGACGACGCGTTCGCGAGCCAGACGCGGACCAACGTCGCGCTCGGCGCCACGATCGGCGCGGCGATCTTCACCGGCGTCGTGGCGGCGCTGTTCGTCGACTGGAAGGCGCCGTGACGCGCGGCGCGGGGGCGGCGCGCGGGCTCGCCGCGATCCTCGCGATCGCGTCGGCCACGTACGCGTGCACGATCGTCAGCGGCCTCCGCGTCCCCGCGCCCGACGGGCCGGACGCGGCCGGCGACGCCGCGGCCGACGCGCCCCAGGGCGCCCTGCCCGACGCGGGGGACGGGTGCCGTCACGCCTTCCCGCCGCCGAAGCCGGCCGCCGCGGGCGCGGGCGGCAACCTCGAGGTGCTCGTCGCGCTCCGCACGATCGAGCTCCGGAGCGGAGCGATAGGCTACGACCTCGACGGCTTCTGCACGTGCGGCGCGCAGGGCCCGTCGTGCGCGTCGGCCCAGGTCGCGTGCGATCCGGAGGGCGGCGTCGACAACGTCGCCGGGCCGCTCGCGCTCGACGGCGTCTTCAGCGGGTACGATCTGGAGAAGCGCCTCAACGGGCTCATCGAAGGAGGGCACAACACGCTCCTCCTCGGCCTCCAGCAGTACAACGGGCTCCCCGACGACGATCAGGTCACCGTGTCCGTCTACTCGGCGGGCGGCGTCTATCCGTCGCTCGGCGACGGCGGCTTCGCCGGCGAGGCCGGCGCCCCGAGGTGGGACGGCGACGACCCGTGGTCGCTCGATCGCGCGCAGCTCCCCACCGGGAAGCCGCCCGGCTCGTTCGACACCAACGAGGCGGCGTACGTCGCGGGGGGCACGCTCGTCGCGCCGGTGCGCGTGAAGGAGCGGCTGAACGACGCGTTCGAGCTCGCGCTCACCGGCGGCGTCCTGACGGCGGAGATCACGATGGTCGACGGCGCGCCGCAGATCGCGCGCGGGGTCATCGCCGGCCGCTGGCCGGCGGTGGAGATGGTCCGCGTCTTCTTCGACCTCGAGGACCCGCTCACCGGGTCCCCCGTCTGCAAGGACTTCCTCGTGGAGCAGGTGCGGTCGTCGATCTGCAACGCCGCCGACATCAACGCGAACCCGGCCGCCGACGGGACCGCCGCGCCGTGCGACGCGTTGTCGATCGGGATGGCGTTCACCGCCGTCCCGGCCAAGTTCGGTCCGGTGCTGGACGTCGTCCCGGCGCCGAGCCCGTGCCTCGACGCGGGGGTCGCGCCGGCCTGTCCGTAGCCTCCGGTCGCCGTCGATTCATCGCGCGAGCCCCGCGCGACGCGCCGTGCCGAACAGACCGATAGGCAAACGATCCCCGCGTCCTGGCCCCGCCAGGGGGCGTGAGGGCGCGGAGGGGAGCGCAGAGGGGTGGTTCGGGACGGATCCGCCATTTTCGGTCCGCCGCGGGCTCGCGGTCGTCGACACCCAGCGGTATTTTCGCGTGTTCCGCGTATTGGCTCGCTGGAACGTGACGTGCAGTGAGGGGGGTCGAACCGTGACACCTTCCCTGCAAACCGGCGATCTCCTCGCGGGCCGCTACCGCATCCAGTCCATCCTCGGTAAAGGCGGGATGGGGATCGTCTACGCCGCCGCCGACGAGAAGACGAAGACGGACGTGGCGGTCAAGCTGCTGCGCTCGTCGGCCGGGACGAACACGAACATCGAGCGCTTCCTCCGCGAGGCGCAGGTCTCCGCGCGCGTCGGGAGCGAGCGGATCGTGCGCGTCCTCGAGTGCGGGTCGCTGAACGAGCGGCAGCCGTACCTCGTGATGGAGCGCCTCGAGGGGAGCGACCTCGGCTGCCGCATCAAGGAGGAGAAGAGCCTCCCGCTGCAAGACGTCGCGGACGTGGTCGTGCAGGCGTGCGAGGCGCTCGCCGCGGCGCACGCGCTCGGCATCGTGCACCGCGACATCAAGCCGTCGAACCTGTTCGAGCACCGCCCCGCGGGGCAGCCCCCGGCGCTCAAGGTGCTCGACTTCGGGATCTCGAAGTGCCGGTCGCGCGACGGCGGCGGGGAGCTCACGCTCACGTCGTCGCACGACGGCGGCCTCCTCGGATCGCCCCCGTACATGTCCCCGGAGCAGATCCGCGACGCGCGGCGCGTCGACTCGCGGAGCGATCTCTGGTCGCTCGGCGCCGTCGCGTACCGCCTCCTGTCGGGCCGCTACCCGTTCGAAGGGACGTCGGTCGGCGCGGTGTTCGCGTCGATCCTCGAGCGCCCGGTCACGCCGCTGCGCGAGCTCGGCGTCTGCGTCCCCGTCGCGGTCGAGGCGGCGCTCGCGCGCGCCATGGACCGCGATCGCGCGCTCCGCTTCAAGAACGCGGGCGAGCTCGCGACGGCGTTCGCCCCGTTCGCGTCGGCGCGCGTGCGCCCGCTCGCGGAGCGCGCGATGGAGATCTCGCGGCGGAGCCCCTATCCGCTCGAGGTCGACGAGCCGCACACGCTGACCATCTCGTCGCGCCCGAGCGAGCACCCCATCGAGCCGGTGGTGGTCGGGACCGAGTCGCTCCCGCACGTCCGCGAGCGCCGGAACTTCATCGCCGTCGCGAGCGCCGTCGTGGCCGCCGCGGGCCTCATCGTCTTCTCGGCGAACGCCGATCGCGTCGCGGTCGCCGCGGGCGCGCCGCCCGCCGAGGCTCGCGCCGCCGCCGCGCAGATCGTCGCCGCGTCGTCCGCGGCCGCCGACGCCGCCGCGGCGCAGGCCGCGCCGGTGCTCGAGCTCGCCGAGGCGCCTTCACCCGCGAAGCCCGCGGCCCCGCGCGACCCGGGGCGCCGCCGCGCCCCGTCCCCTCCGCCCGCCGCCGCGAAGAAGGCGCCCCTGCCCGCGCCGCCTTCGTCGGCCGCGCCGCCGGCCGACGCGACCGCGCCGCGCCGCGACCTCCAGCCGAACCCGTACGCGCGCCGGTGAGCCGCGCGCGCAAAAGACCGTCCACCGACGCGCTCCGGCGTCGCTCTTGGCTTCCTTCCTTATGCCGGTGAAGCGCCGAGCGCGCCGCGGATCGACTCGTGGAACGCGTGGAGCGGCTCCTCGAAGCTCCCCGCCCAGAACCGCGGCTCGAGCCCCGACGCGAGCGTCGACTGGATGCTCTCGGCGATCGACAGGTCCTCGCGCTGGAACACCGCGTCCTCGATGAGCGCCCAGGTCTTGTCCCAGTGCGCGCGCTCTTCGTCGGAGCGCGGCGCCTCCGGGACGAGCATCGTGTGCGTGTACGTCGACGTGTCGAGGGTGCGCGGCGACATCGTGACGAGCGACACCCAGTCGGGGTGAAAGACGAGCACCGTGCTCGGGAAGAGGAAATAGAACACCGTCGCGTAGTCGCGAATGCGCCAGCGGTCGCGCGGCGTCTCTTCGGCCTTCGCGAGCTCGCGCCGGCCGCCGACGGAGCGGACGTGCGGCGGCAGGATCTCGAAGAACGCGCAGCCGTCGAGGAAGAAGCGCGCGATGGTCCGCTGGTGCAAGAACTTCGCGTGGTACCCCTCGAGGAACGCCTCGATCACGAGCTTCCAGTTGCAGGCGCGGGTCTCGACCACCTTCCTTTGCGCGTGGTGCGTCGCCAGGCCGAACGCCGCGAGGTCGTCGTCGAGCGGCCCGAGGTGGGCGCCGACGTCGAGCGCCGCGCCGCCGGTGCCCGTCGCGTCGCCCGTGCCCGGCGCGATCGGCCTCGCCTTGCCCCAGAGCAGGCCGTGGCGCTCTTCGAGCGGGACCTCGAGGAGGCCCGCGCAGTCGAGCGTCGGGAACGTCGCCCGGTGCGGGACGTGCGCGAGCCGCCCGCGGAGATCGTACGTCCACGCGTGGTAGCGACAGACCATCGCCTTCTTCGTGTTCCCGCGCGGCTCGGTCACGACGCGCGATCCGCGGTGGCGGCACGCGTTCACGAACCCGCGCGCCGCGCCGTCGTCGCCGCGGACGAGGACGAGCGGCACGCCGGCGACGTCGGCCGTCACGAAATCGCCCGGCGCCGGGAGCTCGCTCGCGTGGGCGAGGACGAGCGGCTCGCGCCGGAAGAGCGCGCGCCGCTCGCCCTCGGCGATCTCGGGCGACGTGTACATCCGCGCGTCGAGGCGGAAGTCGCGCCCCTCGCCTGCGCCCTCCTTCCGAACGCGGAGCAGCCGCTCGATCAAATCGACCTGGACGTCGTGCCGCATCGACCGAGAATAGCCGCGAAAGGCGCGCTCGCGCGGGCGCCGTGCGTCCCCGCGGCCCGGTCGCGCATCGAAGGGGCATGAGCGAGCGGAAGATCGTGCCCGGGAACCCGTATCCCCTGGGCGCGATCTGGGACGGGGGCGGCGTGAACTTCGCGCTCTACTCGGAGGGCGCGACGGCCGTCGAGCTGTGCCTCGTCGACGACGACGGCGGCGAGGCGCGCGTCCCGCTCCGCGAGCGGACCGCGTTCGTGTGGCACGGCTACGTGCGCGGCGTCGGCCCCGGGCAAAAATACGGATACCGCGTCCACGGCCCGTACGAGCCGTCGCGCGGCCTCCGTTTCAACCCGCGGTGCCGTCTCCTCGATCCGTACGCGCGCGCGCTCACCGGGCGCGAAGACTGGGGCCGCGGGCTCTTCGCGTACGAGCTCGGCCACGGAGACGGCGACCTCGCGACGCACGGCGAAGAGTGCAGCGGCGCGCCGCTCGGCGTGGTGGTCGATCCGTCGTTCGACTGGGAGGGGGACCGGCCGCCGAACGTCCCGTTCCACAAATCGATCCTCTACGAGACCCACGTCCGCGGGCTGACGATGCGTCACCCCGAGGTGCCGCCCGAGATCCGCGGCACCTACGCGGGCGTCGCGTCGGACCCGATGATCCGGCACTTCCAGCGGCTCGGGATCACCGCCGTCGAGCTCCTGCCGGTGCACGGCTTCGTCGACGACAAGATCCTCCTGGACAGGGGCCTGCGGAACTACTGGGGATACAACACGATCGCCTTCTTCGCGCCCGACGTGCGGTATCGCTCGGTGGACCGGCCCGCGCGGGCGTCCCCGAGTTCAAGCAGATGGTGAAGCGCCTGCACCGCGCCGGGATCGAGGTGATCCTCGACGTGGTCTACAACCACACCGCGGAGGGGAACCACCTCGGGCCGACCCTGTCGTTCAAGGGGATAGACAACCCGACGTATCATCGATTGGTCCCCGACGATCCGCGCTTCTATTTCGATTACACCGGCACGGGGAACAGCCTGAACGTGCGGCACCCGCAGACGCTCCAGCTCATCATGGACTCCCTCCGGTACTGGGTGCTCGACATGCACGTCGACGGGTTCCGCTTCGACCTGGCGGCGACGCTGGCGCGCGGCCTCCACGAGGTGAACCAGCTCTCGAGCTTCTTCACCATCATCCATCAGGACCCGGTCCTGAGCCAGGTGAAGCTGATCGCCGAGCCGTGGGACGTCGGCGAGGGGGGGTACCAGGTGGGGAACTTCCCGGTCCGCTGGACGGAGTGGAATGGCAAATACCGGGACAGCATCCGCAGCTTCTGGAAGGGCGGCGGCGGCGTGGCGGCGGACATCGGCTTTCGCCTGAGCGGATCGAGCGACCTCTACGAGAGCGACGGGCGCAGGCCGTACAGCAGCATCAACTTCGTGACGGCGCACGACGGCTTCACGCTCGCGGATCTCGTCAGCTACGACCACAAGCACAACGAGGCGAACGGCGAGGGGAACCAGGACGGCGAGAGCGAGAACCACTCGTGGAACTGCGGCGCGGAGGGGGACACGGACGACCCGAGCGTCCTCGCCCTGCGCCGCCGGCAGAAGCGCAACCTGCTCGCGACGCTCCTCCTCTCGCAGGGGACGCCGATGATCGCCGGCGGCGACGAGATCGGCCGGACGCAGCGCGGGAACAACAACGCGTACTGCCAGGACAACGAGCTGAGCTGGTACGACTGGGAGCTCGACGACGAGCGGCGCGCGTTCCTCGAGCTCACGTCGCGGTTGATCCGCATACGGAAGGAGCACCCCGGGCTCCACCGCGCCAAGTTCTTCAAGGGGCGGAAGATCCGCGGCGTCGACGCGCGCGACATCACGTGGACGCGCCACGACGGCGGCGAGATGAGCGACCGCGACTGGGAGAACCCGGGGACCGAGAGCCTCGGGATGTTCCTCGCCGGTCGCGGCATCGACGACACCGACGAGGAGGGCGAGCCGATCGTGGACGACGATCTCTTCCTGGTGTTGAACGCGAGCGGCGTGGCGCTCGACTTCGTCCTGCCGGCCTTCGGCGACGAGGTGGCGCCGTGGGAGCTCGTGATCGACACGTGCGACGACGGCGCGTCCGAGCGCGCGCTGCCGGGGAGGACGACCCACCTCGAGTCGCGGAGCATGAAGCTGTTCGGCCGCCCCTCCCCGGCGCTCCGCGCGTCGCGCCTGCCGCCGCCGTGATCGCCGTGCCCACCTCCACGTATCGCCTCCAGCTCCACCGCGATTTCGGGTTCGACGCGGCGCGCGCGATCCTCGGGTACCTCGGCGAGCTCGGCGTGACCGACGTGTACACGTCGCCCATCCTCCGCGCGGAGCGCGGGAGCACGCACGGCTACAACATCGTCGCGCACGACCAGCTCCACCCCGAGCTCGGCGACGAGGCGGCGTTCCGCGCGTTCGTCGCCGCGCTCCGCGAGGCCGGCATGGGGTACGTGCTCGACGTCGTGCCGAACCACATGGGCGTCGCGACCGGCGAGAACGCGTGGTGGAACGACGTCCTCGAGAACGGGCCGGCGTCGCTCTACGCCGACTACTTCGATATCGAGTGGGACCCGCCGAAGGTGGGGCTCAAGGACAAGGTGCTCTTCCCGATCCTCGGCCGCCAGTACGGCGAGGCGCTCGAGGCCGGGGAGATCACGCTGGCCCGCGAGGGCGGCGCGCTCTTGATCCGGTACTACGAGCACCGGCTGCCCGCCGCGCCGCGCACGTGGATCTCGGTGCTCGAGCCGGCGCTCGAGCGCCTCGGCCTGGCCGAAGGCGACCCGGCGCGCATGGAGTACGAGAGCGTCCTCTTCGCGCTGAAGAACCTGCCGCGGGGCGGCGCGCTCTCGGACGAGGAGCGGCGCGAGCGCGCGCGCGAAAAGGAGGTGGTGAAGCGCAGGATCGCCGCGCTGTGCGGGGACAACGCCGCGGTGCGCGCCGCGATCGACGCGGAGATCGCCCGGATCGACGGCGCGCCGGACGGCTCGTCGCCCGGCGGCGACGGGCGGGCGCCCGACCCCGCGCGGTTCGACCGCCTCGACGCGATCCTGCGAGAGCAGCACTACCGACTGAGCTCGTGGCGCGTCGCGAAGGAGGAGATCAACTACCGGCGCTTCTTCGACGTGAACCAGCTCGCCGCGGTGCGGATGGAGTCCGAAGCGGTGTTCGACGCGGCGCACGCGCTCCTCTTCCGCCTCATCGACGAGGGGGCGGTGACCGGGCTCAGGCTCGATCACACCGACGGCCTGTACGATCCCGCCGAGTATTTCCGGAAGCTCGCGGCGCGGTGCGAGCGCGCCGCCGGGGGCCGCGGCGTCTACGTCGTGGCGGAGAAGATCCTGGAGCGCGGCGAGCGGCTGCCGCCCGAGTGGCTCATCGCCGGGACGACCGGGTACGACTTCCTCGCGGCGGTGAACGGGCTCTTCGTCGACGCCGGCGCCGAGCGCGCGATGACCGACGCGTACGTGCGCTACACGGGGGACTCCGCGCCGTTCGCGGAGCTGGTCCACGAGTGCAAGCGGCTCATCGTGCGGACGAGCCTGTCGAGCGAGGCGCACGTCCTCGCGCAGGCGCTCGAGCGGATCGCCGAGGGCGATCGGCGGTCGCGCGACTTCACGCTGAGCAGCCTGTACACGGCGATCGCGCAGACGGTCGCCGCGTTCCCCGTCTACCGGACCTACCTCCGCGAGGACGGGTCGCGCGAGCCGGACGACGACCGGTACATCGCGCGCGCGATCGGGGCGGCCAAGCGGCGGACCCCCGAGATCAACGCGTCGGTGTTCGACTTCCTGAAGGACGTGCTCCTGCTCCCCCCGGGCGCGAGCGCGGCGCACGTCCGGTTCGTCATGCGCTTCCAGCAGCTCACCGGGCCGGTGATGGCGAAGGGGGTCGAGGACACGGCGTTCTATCGGTACGAGCGCCTCGTCTCGCTCAACGAGGTGGGCGGGGACCCGCGGCGGTTCGGCGGCTCGCCCGCCGACTTCCACGCGGACAACCAGGCGCGGAGGGCGCGATGGCCGCGCGCGATGCTCGCCTCGTCGACCCACGACACGAAGCGGGGCGAGGACGTCCGCGCGCGGATCGACGTGCTCAGCGAGATCCCCGAGGCGTGGGCGGACAAGGTCGAGGCGTTCGCGCGCGTCGCCGCGGCCCACCGCGCGGCGCCCCCGTCGGGCGGCGCGGCGGAGGACGCCGCCGACGACGCGGCCCCGCCCGTGCCGCGCAGGAGCGACGAGTACCTCTTCTATCAAATGGCGATCGGCGCGCTCCCGTTCGGCGCAACGGCGATCCCGCCCGGGCTCGTCGACCGGGTGGCGGCGTTCGCGTCGAAGGCGGCGAAGGAGGCGAAGATCGCGACGTCGTGGATCAACCCGGACGAGGCGTACGAGCGCGGGCTCGACGCGTTCGTCCGCGGCATGCTCGACGATCCGGCGTTCGTCGCGGAGCTCGTCGCGCTCGCGCGCCGGATCGATCGCGCGGCGGCGACGAACGCGCTCGCGCAGGTCGTGCTGAAGATCGCGTCGCCCGGCGTCGTCGACACGTACCAGGGGTGCGAGGACTGGAGCCAGAGCCTCGTCGATCCGGACAACCGCCGCCCGGTCGACTACGCGCGCCTCGCCGCGCGCCTCGGCGCCCTGCGCGAGCGGCGCGATCGGCGCGCCCTCGCGCGCGAGCTGCGCGATCGCTTCGAGGACGGGGACGTCAAGCTGTTCGTCACGCACGCGGCCCTCGCGCTCCGGCGGGAGGACCCGGCGCTCTTCCTCGAAGGCGACTACGTCGCGATCGACGGCGGCCCCCACGTGATCGCCTTCGCGCGCCGCCTCGGCTCCTCCGCGCCGAGAGCCGATCGTCCCCGCGACGAGCCCTCGCGCGACCCGTCCGGCGCGCGCGCGGCGATCGCGGTCGTCCCGCGGCTGACGGCGCGCATCGTCGGGCCGGAGCGCTTCGCGGTCGGCGACGCGTGGGGCGACCGGACCATCGCGCTCCCGGTGCGGGGGCGCCTCCGCGACGCGTTCACCGGCGCGACGCTGGACGCGAGCGCGGGCCCGGTCGCGCTCGCCGACGTGCTCGCGACGCTCCCCGTCGCGCTCCTCGTGAGCGCCTGACGCCGCGGCGCTCCACGCGGCACGCCTCGCGAGCGCCGGACGCGGGGCGGTCCGTAGGAGGCCCGTCGCGTTGGGCCACGCGTGGCGAAATGCCACGCGAGCGCGCGCGCCCTAGCGGCGGAAACCGGGCTATTGCGGCTCGGCACGACTCCCGCACCCTCGCGCCGCCGATGATCTCGAACGTGAAGCGACGCATCCCCGTGGGCGTCGAGCTCCTCCCGAGCGGCGGCGTGCACGCGCGCGTGTGGGCCCCCTCGCGGCGCCGCGTGCGTCTGGTGGTCGACGGCCGCGACCCGATCGACATGAAGAGCGAGGAGGGCGGGTACTTCGCCGCCCACGCCGCGTACGGCCGCGCGGGGAGCCGCTACGGCTTCTCGCTGGGCGACGACGAGAAGGTCTATCCCGATCCGGCGTCGCGGTTCCAGCCCGACGGGCCGCACGGCCTCTCCGAGGTGATCGACCCGGACGCGTACGCGTGGGCCCACCCCTGGCGCGGCGCCGCGGCGCGCGGGCAGGTGATCTACGAGCTCCACGTCGGGACGTTCACCGCGGAGGGGACGTACGCCTCGGCGGCCGAGAAGCTGCCGCGGCTGGCCGAGCTCGACGTGACGCTCGTCGAGCTGATGCCGATCCACGCGTTCCCCGGCAGGTTCGGGTGGGGCTACGACGGCGTCGACCTCTACGCGCCGGTCGCGATCTACGGGCGCCCCGACGAGCTGCGGCGCTTCGTCGACGCGGCGCACGGCCTCGGCCTCGGCGTGATCCTCGACGTCGTCTACAACCACCTCGGCCCGGACGGGAATTACCTGAGCGCGTTCGCGCCCCAGTACTTCACCGACAAGTACGAGAACGACTGGGGGCAGGCGATCGCCTTCGAAGGGAGGGAGGCGCGCGGGTCGCGCGAGCTGTTCGTGGAGAACGCGGGGTACTGGATCGACGAGTACCACCTCGACGGCCTCCGCTTCGACGCCACGCAGTGCATCCACGACGCGTCGGACGAGCACGTGCTCGGCGCGATGGCCCGGCGCGCGCGCGCCGCCGCGGGCGGGCGGCCGCTCTTCCTCGTCGCGGAGAGCGAGACGCAGACCACGGTGGTCGTGAGGGCGAAGGAGTCCGGCGGCTACGGCTTCACCGCGCTGTGGAACGACGACCTCCACCACGCCGCGCGCGTGGCCGTCACCGGCCGCGGGGAGGCGTATTACACCGACTACCGCGGGACGCCGCAGGAGCTGATCAGCGCTGCGCGCTGGGGGTACCTGTTCCAGGGGCAGAGGTACGCGTGGCAGAAGCAAAGGCGCGGGACGCCGGCGCTCGATCTGCCCGCGACGTCCTTCGTCTCGTACGTCCAGAACCACGATCAGGTGGCGAACTCGGGGCGCGGCGAGCGGCTGCACGCGCTCACGACGCCGGGCAGGCTCCGCGCGATCACGGCGTACCTGCTCCTCGGCCCGGCGACGCCGATGCTCTTCCAGGGGCAGGAGTTCGCCGCGTCGAGCCCGTTCCTCTTCTTCGCCGACCACGAGCCCGACCTCGCGCGGAAGGTCCACGCCGGGCGCAAGGAGTTCTTGCGCCAGTTCCCGTCGCTCGCGGCCCACGACGCGCAGGCGCGCATCGACGATCCGGCGGCGGCGGCGACGTTCGACCGGTGCAAGCTCGACTGGTCGGAGCGGGAGGCGAACGTCGAGGTGCTCGCGCTCCACCGGGATCTCCTCGCGCTGCGGAGGGGCGATCCGATCTTCGCGGCGCAGCGCGCGGATCGGATGCACGGCGCGGTGCTCGCGCCGGAGGCGTTCGTCCTCCGCTTCTTCGGCGACGCGGGCGACGACCGGCTCCTCGTCGTGAACCTCGGCCCCGACATCGACGCCGGATCCCTCTCCGAGCCGCTCGTCGCTCCGCCCGAAGGCCGGCGCTGGTCGACCCGCTGGTCCTCGGAGGCGGTGAAATACGGCGGCGCCGGCGCGCCGCCGATCGACACCGACCGCGGGTGGCGGATCCCCGGGCACGCCGCGATCGTCCTCGAGCCGCGCGATCGCGCCGCCGTCACGCCGCGCCCCGGCGAAGGGGGCCGGCCGTGACGCGGCGGGTCGCCTTCCGCGCCGCCGACGGCGACGTCGCGCTGCGCGCGCGCGAGTGGATGGTGACGAACGCGCTGGGCGGGTACGCGGCGGGGTCGATCTCGGGCGAGTGCACGCGGAGGTTCCACGGGCTCCTCGTCGCCGCGCTCCCCGCGCCGGCGGGGCGCGTGATGATGATGAACCACCTGCTCGAGACGATCGAGCGGGGCGACGGCGCGACGCTCGCGATGACGTCGGAGGAGCTCGCGGGCGCGCGCGGCCCCTCGCCGCTCCCGTTCCTCCACGAGTTCGCCCTCGAAGACGGCCTGCCGGTGTGGCGCTACGAGGCGCCCGGCCTGTCCGTCGAGAAGACGATCCTCATGCCGCACCAGCGGAACACCGTGCTCGTGACGTACCGCGTGCTCGCCGCGGGAGGGCCGGTCTCCCTCCGCGTGCGGCCGTCGTTCCAGATGCGGCCGCACGAGGGGC
>Ga0105247_10002483_pt1 | contig 12535 bp, 10 predicted proteins | sample KBSS24metaG_FD_81519 | JGI IMG/M metagenome (GOLD analysis project Ga0105247, IMG submission 81519) | Switchgrass rhizosphere microbial communities from Kellogg Biological Station, Michigan, USA - KBS S2-4 metaG | ecosystem: Host-associated > Plants > Roots > Rhizosphere > Soil | place...
GCGGCCCCGAGCTCGGCCGGTGCACGCCGCGCTGTTGCCGGGGCGACGACGATCGCTGCGGCGCGAGCATCCCCGAGGGGGTCAAGGGGTCGTGCGACCTCGACGTCGTCGCGGTGCTGCACGACGCGAGCGTCTCGCTGTACCGCGTGTGCTCGTACAAGCCGGTGTGCCGACCGTTTCGCATCGAGGCGTGTCCGGACTCCACCTACGGGTGCCTGCTCCAGTCGGACGGCGCGAGCTTCCGCTGCGACGAGCTCTTCTCGCCGCCGGGGAAGATGGCGGGTGAGCCGTGCGACATCGCGAACGACTGCGCCGACGGCATGGAGTGCCTCGGCGAGGTCGACGCGTCTTCGGGATCGACGTGCCAGTACACGTGCTACCGGGAGGACGGCGGCGTCCCTCCGTTCGACGTGACGGCGCTCGACGGGGGAGGCGGCCCCGGCGTCGGCGGCTGCCCCGCCGGGATGCGCTGCAACGGCGACATCACGGGCGCCCCGCGCTGGTATGCGTTCTGTCAAATCGATCGCGAATCGCGTGGCGTGCGTGCGCGAGTCCATTAAGATTTCGCCTGGTACGCGATCGGACCGGATCTCTCCTCGTTCGTTCGTCATTTCGTAGCGAAGGAGCCCCCCACCTCCATGCGCGTCACGCTCTTGGGACACGCGTCCGTCCTCGTCGAGCTCGAAGGGGTCCGCTGCCTCATGGACCCCGTGTTCCAGGACCCGTTCCAGGAGGGAGCGTTGGTCTCGTGCCCGAAGCGCGAGGTCGACGCGGACGCGCTCGGCCCGCTCGACGTCTTGCTCCTGACGCGCGCGCACCTCGATCACTTCGACATCCCGACGCTCGCGCGGCTCCCGCGGACCGTCGACGTCATCTGCCCGAAGGACCACGCCATCGCGTACGTGCTCCAGCAGCTCGGGTACACGAACGTGCACCCGACCGAGGCGATGTCGCTCGTCCCGTACAAGGGGACCCAGCTCCTCATGTCGCGATCGCACGTGGCCCACGCGATGGAGTTCGGCGTCATCTTCAAGGACCGGAGCGGCGCGTTCTGGAACCAGGTCGACACGGTGCTCGCGCCGGACACGATCCAGGCGTCGCTCGATCAGGCCGGGAGGATCGATCTGCTCTTTTCGATGTACGCGAGCCAGAGCTTCGATTTCTTCGAGGGGCGGTCGAGCGGCTTCCCGCACGCGACGCACGCGATGAACCTGAGCAACGTGCTGGCGATCCGCCCGAAGATGGTCGTCCCCGCCTCGGCGGGGTTCCGCTTCGACGGCCCGTTCGCGTGGAGCAACGCGTTCCTCTTCCCCGTGTCGCGCGAGCTCTTCATCGAGGACCTGGCGCGGCTCGATCCGGAGATCGGCGCGACCGTCGCCGACCCGGGCGACGTCTTCGAGATCGAAGGCGGCGAGGTGCGGCGCCTGCCCGGCGCGTCCGCGCTCGCGAGGACCGTCGAGGAGGACACGAGCCTCCTCGCGTACGACCCGACGTCGTCGATCCCGCCCCTCGCCGATCCGAACCCCGACGGCTACTCCAGCGACAAGATCGCGAAGGCGGTCGACGCGTGCTTCGACGGGCTCACGTCGTTCGTCGTCGCGTCGTACACGAAGCCCGATCCGGTGATCGACGAGCACCGGCAGCACGGGGCGACGTACGCGGTGGCCGTCGTCATGCCCGACGGCGGCGCGCGGTGGCTCCGCGTCGAGCTCGGCGCGCTCCTCCCGTCGTTCACGACCGGCACGGGGCCGATGCCCGCGGCCGCCGTGGTGCACCGGATCGCCGGGTCGGCGCTCGCGGCGTGGACGCTCCGCGAGAAGAGCTATTTCTATTTCCGCGGCTTCTCGCGGAAGTTCTCCACGTTCCACGTCGTCGCGCAGCGTGACGGCAAGGTGGTCGTCGAGCCGCGTCCGCTGCCCGACCTCCTCGGCCATTACCTCCTGCGGAAGGCGCCCGGCGCCGACATGGCGCTGAAGCAGCGGCTCGATCTGCAGCTCCGGCCGTACCTCGGAGCCGCCGCCGCGCGCGTGTGACGTCTCGCCGCGCCGTCATCGGTGTCGTTCCGTCATCGCCGTCGTTCCATGGGATCGAGAACCGGCCTAGACTCCGCGCCCCGTGAATCTGGAGCTCCGCGAAGACGACCCCGACATCGGCCTTTTCCGCGTCCTCCGTGACGACGGCACCGCGGACCCCGCGCAGGACCCCGGCGTCCCGCGCGACGTCCTCGCGCGCGCGTACCGGGAGATGCGCCGCCTCCGCGCCATCGACGCGCGGATGATCATCCTGCAGCGCCAGGGGCGCGTCGGCTTCTACGGCGCGTGCACCGGGCAGGAGGCCGTGCCGATCGCGACCGGCCTCGTCGCCGACCCGGGCGACTGGGTCTTCCCGGCGCTCCGCGAGCAGAGCGTGATGCTCGTCCGCGGCTTCCCGCTGAACGCGTTCATCGCGCAGGTATTCGGCAACTCGGGCGACGTCCTCAAGGGGCGGCAGATGCCGAGCCACCACTCGGGGCGCAGCGTGAACCAGGTGAGCTGGTCGTCGAACATCGGCCCGCAGGTGCCGCAGGCGGTCGGCGCGGCGTGGGCGATGAAGCTCCGCAAGGGGCCGCCCGGCGCCGCCGCCGAGGGGGCGGCGCGCGTCCAGCCCGTGGCCTTCGGCTTCATGGGCGACGGCGCGACGAGCGAGGCCGATTTCCACACCGCGATGGTGTTCGCGAGCCGCTACCAGGTGCCGGCGGTGCTCGTCTGCCAGAACAACCACTGGTCGATCAGCGTCCCCACGGCGCGCCAGACCGCGGCGCGGACGATCGCGGTGAAGGGGCGCGGCTACCGGATCCCGTCGGTGCGCGTCGACGGCAACGATCTCCTCGCGCTCTACAAGGTGCTCGGCGACGCGTGCGCGCGGGCGCGCGCGGGCCTCGGCCCCACCTTCGTCGAGGCGCTGACCTACCGCATCGGCGCGCACTCGACCAGCGACGATCCGACGCGGTACCGGTCCGACGACGAGGTCCTCGCGTGGAAGCGCAAGGACCCGCTCGATCGCCTGCGCGCGCACCTCGTCGTCCTCGGCCTGGTCGACGACGCGTCGGACGCGCGCCTCGACGCGGAGCTCGCCGAGGAGATCGGCGCGGCGGTGCGCGAGGTGGAGGCGATGCCGCCGCCCGCGCGCGAGACGCTCTTCGACGACGTGTACGCGGAGCCGCCCTGGAACCTGCGGGAGCAGCGCGAGGCCTTCCTCCGTCTACCCGCTGCCCCTAACCATGGTTAACGAGGACGTGATGGCGACCAAGGAATGCGACGTGGTGGTGATCGGCGGCGGCCCGGGCGGTTACGCCTGCGCGATCCGCCTGGGGCAACTCAAGCAAAAGACGATCTGCGTCGAGAAGGACGAGGTCGGCGGCGTCTGCCTCAACTGGGGCTGCGTCCCGAGCAAGGCGCTCATCGCCGCGAGCCACACGTACGAGAAGGTCTCGAAGGACGGCGCCGGGATGGGCATCGTCGTCGACAACATCCGCGTCGACGTCCCGAAGATGCAGGAGTGGAAGGCGGGCATCGTCAAGAAGCTCACCGGCGGCGTGCGCAGCCTCCTCCGCGGCAACGGCGCCGAGCTCGTCTACGGCGACGCGCGCGTCACCGGCCCCAACACCGTCACCGTCAAGACGCGCGAGGGCGGCACCGACACCATCACCGCCAAGACGATCGTCGTGGCGACAGGGTCGTCGACCATCGAGCTTCCGACGTTCAAGTTCGACGGCCAGCAGATCATCGGCGCGAAGGAGGCGGTGAGCCTGAAGGAGGTGCCGAAGCGGCTCCTCGTCATCGGCGGCGGCGTCATCGGCCTCGAGCTCGGCAGCGTCTATCAGAAGCTCGGCTCGCAGCTCACGGTGGTGGAGGCGACGCCGAGCCTCCTCCCCGGCGTCGACGCGGACCTGACCGCCGTCGTCGAGAAGAAGCTCGTGAAGCACGGCGCCAAGATCTTCAAGAACGCCAAGGCGAGCGGCTACGAGAAGGGCGCCGACGGCAGCGTCGCCGTGAAGATCGACCTCGGCGACGGCAAGCACGACACGCTCGTCGTCGACACGGTGCTCGTCGCCGTCGGGATGCGCCCGAACGGCGCCGGCGTCGGCCTCGAGGAGATCGGCGTGAAGGTCGAGCGCGGCTTCGTCCCGACCGACGTCTCCGGCCGCACCAACGTCCCGTCGGTCTACGCCATCGGCGACTGCAGCAGCGTCCCGATGCTCGCCCACAAGGCCACCAAGGAGGGCGAGGTCGTCGCCGAGATCATCGCGGGCCACAAGGCCGCGAAGGACTGGGTCTCGATCCCCGCGGCGATCTTCACCGACCCGGAGATCGCCACCGCCGGCGTCACCGAGGAGCAGGCGAAGGCCCGCGGCCTCGACGTGAAGATCGGCAAATTCCCGTTCTCCGCGCTCGGCCGCGCGATGGCGGTGAACGAGACGGACGGCTTCTTCAAGGTCGTGAGCGACAGGAACACGCACGAGCTCCTCGGGGTCCACATCGTCGGCCCCGAGGCCAGCGATCTCATCAGCGAAGGCGCCCTCGCCCTGGAGATGCACGCCTTCCTCGAGGACATCGGCCTCACCATCCACCCGCACCCGACGCTGGGCGAAGGGATGATGGAGTCGGCGATGAACGGGCTGGGCCACGCCATCCACATTTTGAACAAATAGGTATCGCGCGCGGGCGCGCTCGACCGGCCCAGGGGGGCGCTAGCGGCGCCCCTTGAAGCCCATCATGTTCTGCACCACCGCCTCGCTCGCCTCGGCCACCTCGGCCGTCTCGCGCGCGCGATCCGCGCAGTCTTCGCACATCTTCTTGGCCTTCCCGTCGACCTTGACGCTCACGAGCGTGTCGACCTCGTCCTCGCAGACCTTGCACGTCGGCATAGAACCTCCAGAGGGTTGCCTTTGGGTGGTAGATTGGTGACGTTGATCAAGGAGAGCAGGAGCCGCGCGCGATGGGAATCTTCGATCGGATGGGGAAGGTCATCTCGAGCAACGTCAACAGCCTCCTCGACAAGGCGGAGGACGACAAGAAGCTCCTCGAGCTGACCGTCGAAGAGATGGATCAGCAGCTCAAACGCGGGCGGCAAGAGGTCATCTCCGCCGTCGCCGCCGAGAAGCAGCTCCGGAAAAAGGCCGAGGATCTCACCGCCGAGGTCGAGAAGTGGGACAAGCGCGCCGAGCTCGCGCTGAAGAGCGGCGACGAGGCGCTCGCCCGCGAAGCGCTGAAGCAGAAGAAGCGCGTCTTCGGCGAGGCCGAGGCCGCCGCCAAGGCGCGCGAGGTGCAGCGCGATCAGGCGCTCGAGATGAAGGCCGAGTTCGAGCGGATGGAGCAGAAGCTCGAGGAGATCAAGCTCCGGAAGAACACCATCGCGACGCGCGCCGCGCAGTCGAAGGGCGGCGGCGGCGCCGAGGGGCTCGGATCGCGCGGCGGGTCGAGCGCGTTCGAGAACTTCCGGCGCATGGAAGAGAAGATCGACGGCCGCGAGGCCGAGTCGAGCGCCATGGCCGAGGTGGAGGACGCGCTGGGCAAGGGCGAGAAATCGCGCGACCTCGAGGCGAAGTTCCGCGATCTCGAGCGCGGCACGGGCGGCGCGGGCGACAAGGCCGGCGCCGACGTCGAGGACGAGCTCGCGGCGCTGAAGAAGCGCATCCGCGTATAAGGCCGTCGTGGCCGAGAAGATCGTCGTCTGCTGTCGCATGTCGTTCGCCGGCGTCGATGCCGGCGACGTGTCGCGGTATCTCGGGCGCGCCCGCACGCTGACCGCGCGCGCCGAGGCGCTCGGGGCGAAGCTCGTCGCGTGGAGCGCGCTCACCCTCGCGTTCGCCTGGGATCCGGGCGAGGTCGAGGCCGCCATCCAGCTCGTCGTCTCGATCGTCCGCGACGTGTCGTTCGGCGCCGGCCCGAGCGGAGGCGCCGAGGGCGGCGAGGCGTGGGCGTGCGGGATCGCGCAGGGCGAGATGGAGCCCTTCGCCCCGACGGGGGAGGCGCGCGGCGACCTCGCGTGGGGGCAGGCGCTCGTCGTCTCGCTCACGCTCGCGCGGATCGCCCGCGGCCGCGACGTGCTCCTCCACGAGAGCGTCAAGTCGACCGATCGCCTCCGCCTCCTCGACGTGCGCGCCGCGTCCGACGGCGGGTTCGCCGTCCGCGGCATTCGCCTGAACACCGCCGACCCGTGGCGGCCCGCGAAGATCGACACGCGCCCGCCCCCGCCGAACTCCACCATCCCGCCGCTCCCGCCGATGCCGGTCGTCCGCTACCGCACGCCGTCGACGTTCGACATGGAGGAGGTCGACCCCGACGCGCTGGCCGCGCGCCTGATGCAGCTCACGAAGGACGCGCTCCAGGGGAGCGACGCGAAGACCATGGAGCGCTGGAGCGACGGGCTCCGCGCCGACGGGGAGGCGCTCGAGAAGGAGCGCGACATCCTCGCCGAGCGGATGCGCGAGGTCGCGCGCATGTCGCGCGGGCGCGTGGGCGACGCGCTGCGCCGCCTCCGCGACTCGAGGACCGAGGGGGCGTCGAGCCCGGTGCGGTGCCAGGAGTCGTTGGCGCTCGCCGTCGGCCTCGCGTTCGCCGGCCGCCCCGACGAGGCGCTCCTCGAAGGGCTCGACGCGCTCGCGCGCGCCCGCGAGTCCTCGGACGACAAGGCGATCGCGGCGTGCATGGCGTTCCTCGCGAAGCTGTTCGCGAGCGTGAACCACCCCGAGGACGCCGCCGCGCTCTCCAGCGTCGCCAAGCAGAAGACGACGATGCCGCCGCCGATGTAGCCGCGTCACCGGCGGCTCACCGGCCGTCGCCGCCGCCCTCGCCTCGTTCTTCCCAGATCGTCCGGAGGATCTCCGCCATGGCCTCGTAGAGGGCTTCGGGGATCGGCGCGCCGGTGTCGAGCTCGCGGAGCGCGCGCGCGAGCGGCACGTCGTGCACCACCGGCACGCCGTAGTCGCGGGCCGCGCGGACGATCTGCGCCGCGAGATCGCCCTCGCCGGACGCGACGACGACCGGCGCCTCGTCGCCCTCGTCCTCGTCGTACCGGACGGCGCACGCGACGTGGGTCGGGTTCACGATCACCACCGTCGCGCGCCTCACGTTCCCGATCGTCGCCGCGGCGAGCAGCTCGTGGTGCGCGCGCTCGCGCGCCGCCTTCACCTGCGGATCGCCCTCGCTCTCCTTGTGCTCGCGGCGCACCTCGTCCTTCGTCATGCGGAGGCGCCTCCTCCACGCCGCGCGCGTCACGACGACGTCGGCGGCGGCCAGGGAGAGGCCGACCAGCGCCGCCCGGACGGCGATCCGCCGCGCGACGTCGGCCGCGACGATCCCCGCCGGCCCGACCCGCCCCGCGAGGTGCGCGACGTCGGGCATGCGGTCTCGGAGGCCCTGGTACGCGAGGTAACCGACCGCGGCCGCCGCGACGAGCGCGCGCGCCACCGCGAACGCCCGCTGGGCGGTGAAGAGGCTCGCGGGCCCCGCGGCGACGTCGAGGCGTTCGAGCTTCGGAGCGATGCGCTTCGGCGCGATCCCGCCCCCCGCCTGCACGATCGACGCGGCCGCCGCCGCCGCCGCTGCCGCGAGGAGCGGCGGCGCGGAGAGGGCGACCACCGTCCACGCCGCCGTCGCCGCGCCGGCGCCCGCGTCGACCCCTCCCGTCGAGGCGCGGGCGATCGCCTCGCGGAGCGCCGCGGCGCCCCACGCCGCCGCGGCGCGCGCCGCGGGGACGACGAGGGCGAGCGCGACCAGGAAGGCGAGCGCCTGGGACGCGAAGGCGCTCGCCCCGCTGTCCCCGTCATCGCGCGCCTTCTCGAGCCGCTTCGGTGTCGGCTCCTCGGTCTTCTCGCTCACGCTTCTCGCTCACGTCGCTCACGTCACGTTCGCCCGCGCGCTCGTCGCGTAGGTGCTCGGTCGTCGCGCTCGTCTCGGCCGTCTTCGTTCGTCGCGTTCGTCGTCCGTCAGCCGCCGTCGTCGGGGTCGCCCTTCCCGAGGAGGCGGTAGACGGCGATCGACAGATCGCGCACCCCTTCGCCGGTCGCCGCCGACACGAGGTGAAGATCGATCTTCCGCCGCTTGAAGCGGGTCTTGAGCTTGGGGTACGCGTCGCGCACGTCGGGCAGGTCGGCCTTGGTCAGCGCCACGACCATCGGCCGCTTCGCGAGCTCCGCGTCGAACCGGGCGAGCTCGTCCATGAGCGCCTCGAAGTCGCGGAACGGCTCGCGCCCCTCGCCCGGATCGAGCGTGAGCAGGTGGAGGAGCGCGCGCGTCCGCTCGACGTGCTTCAAGAAGCGGATCCCGAGGCCCGCGCCGTCCGCCGCGCCCTCGATGAGGCCGGGGATGTCGGCCAGGACGAAGCTGGCCTCCTCGCCGATCGACACCACGCCGAGGTGCGGGACGAGCGTCGTGAACGGGTAGTCGGCCACCTTGGGCCGCGCGCGCGAAACGGCGCGGATGAACGTCGATTTGCCGACGTTCGGGAAGCCGAGGAGGCCGACGTCGGCCATCACCTTGAGCTCGAGGCGGAGGTCGAACTCCTGGCCCTCCTCCCCCGGCTCGGCGCGGCGCGGCGCGCGGTCGAACGACGAGGCGAAGTGGATGTTCCCGCGCCCCCCCTTGCCGCCGCGCGCGACCAGCGTGCGCGTGTTCGGCTGATCGAGGTCGAAGAGGAGGTCGCCCGTGCCCTTGTCGAAGAGCTGCGTGCCGACCGGGACGCGGATGACGAGGTCCTCGCCGCCGCGCCCGTATTTGTCCTTCCCCTGACCGGGCTTGCCGTCGGGGGCCTTGAGGGTCCGCCCGTACGTCAGGTCGACGAGCGTCGAGAGCCCCGGATCGGTCTCGAAGACGATGTCGCCTCCCTTGCCGCCGTCGCCGCCCGACGGCCCGCCGAAGGGGATGTACTTCTCGCGGAGGAAGGCGACGCACCCCTTTCCCCCGTGGCCGGCGACGACCTTCACCTCGCAACTATCGACGAATTTCACGTTTCTACTCGTTCCGCGCGATCCCGCGGCTGCCTATACCACTGTCTCACCGCTCGTCGCGCGCGCGCGACGTCACGGGCGCGAAGAACGCGGACGACGGCCGGCCTCGCGGGCACGAGCGGGGCGTCGCGGCGACGTCGGAGGCGACGGCAGCCCGTCTCGGGATCGAGCCCTCGGCCGTCGCGGCGACGGCGGTCGGGGCGCGACCCGCGGACCGCGGGAACGGTGAGCGACGCCTCGGCGGGGTTTCGCGACGCTCTACCCCCTGGACCCAGTGTGCCGGGGGTCGGCACTCTTACGGACATGCGCTTGGAAGATGCGCCAGATCGCGGCGACTTTCGATCGCGCCTCCGAAATCGCAGCGCACGCGCCCGCGATCATTCGCAAAAGCAGGCTCGAAATCTCGGGTCGCGACCGCGTGCGGCGGCGCGGCACGAAAAAAATTGGGACGCCCTAAATCGCAAAATTGGCACGAAAAAACTCGCTCAGGAGCTGAGGCGAAACTTTGCTTGCATCAAGGACGTTGCGTCTGGCTTCCATAATCACTTCGGAATAAACGAGGGGCTTTTTCGGGGGACCATCCGCGGGGGATGAGGAGGCAGAATGACGGTCGAAGCCTTGGCAGCCTGGGTCCTGACGGCAATGATCGCCTGGAATCCGCCGAGCGCCCATCGCGAGGGCGAGCGCGCGGCGACCGAGCGGTATACGAGCATCGCTCACGACGTCGCGGCCGTCGCGCTCGACGCCGAGGAGCCGGCGCTCTTCGAGGGGCCGCAGGGTCGTCCGCAGACGGCGCTGCTCATGGCATCGGTCGCGTCGATGGAGTCGAACTTCCGGGAGGACGTCGACACCGGCAAGGTGAAGGGTGACCACGGAAAGAGCTGGTGCATCCTCCAGATCCAGGTGCACGGGAAGACGGTCGAGCAGTGGACCGGCGACGACCTCGTCCAGGACCGCAAGCGCTGTCTGCGCGCGGGGCTCCATCGAATGCGCGACTCGTTCGTCGCATGCAAGCAGCTCCCGCTCATCGAGCGGCTGTCGGCGTACACCACCGGGACCTGCAAAAACGAGCCGAAGGCCGAGTTCCGGATCCGCCGGGCCCTGGGCTACTGGAAGGCGCATCCGTTCGCCGTCACGGAGACGTAGCCGCGACGACTACCGTCGAATTGTGCCGCTTCGCGGCCTCCGGCGCCGCTCCCGTCGCGCGCTCGACGATCGCGCGCGGCGATCAAGAGTCGCTTATTTCGTTCGATATTGCGGTACCTTTGGCGTGTGGTCTGTGCGCTCGACCCCTCCTTCGGGGACGCGATTTTCGAGATTCTCTGGACGACCACCCGAGACGGCGCCGTCGATTACGCAAACCGGCGGTGGGTGGCTGTGACGGGGGTGGCGGCGGAGGAGGCGGCGGGCGAGGGGTGGCTGCGAGCCGTCCACGAGGAGGACCGGGAGCGCGTCCGCGCCGTGTGGGGAGCGGCGATCGCCGGGGACGAGCCGTTCGACGTGGAGCTGCGGCTTTGTGTGTGCGAGCCGGACGACCCCGCGGCCGCACCTACGCACCGCTGGCACCACGTCGTCGTCTCTCCCCGGCACGGCGAAGATCACGCGGTCGTCGGATGGGTGGCCCTCGCGCGGGACGTCGAGGCGCGCAAGCGGTCGGAGCGCCTCCACGACGCGCTGGCCGAGGCGAGCGCGCGCCTCGCCGAGTCGCTCGACTACGACGTCACCCTCTCCCACGTCGCCGCGGCGTTGATCCCGGCGCTCGCGGAGGGGTGTACGGTCGACATCCTCGAGCTCGACGGGAACCTGCATCGCGTCGCCACGAGCCACGTCGACCCGACGAAGGCCCAGATCGCCGAGCGCCTCCGCGAGCTCCCTCCGACGAAGACCGAGGACGCCCTCCAGCGCCTCCTCACGTCGACCGTGCCGCACGTCGCCAGCCACACCGATCCGTCCGTCGTGAACCGGTGGGCCCGCACCCCCGCGCGGTCGGCGCTCCTCCTCCGGCTCGAGGTGCGAAGCTACATGATGATCGTGCTCCGCTCGCGCGGCGCGCCGATCGGCCTCCTGTGGCTCTACTCGTCGGTGCCGCGCACCTACTCGCGCGAGGAGATCGTCCTCGCGAGCGAGCTCGCGACCCAGGCCGCGGCGTACATCGAGAACGCGCGCCTCCTCCGGCAGGCGACCGAGGCGGTGCGGATGCGTGACGAGTTCTTGTCCGTCGCGAGCCACGAGCTGAACACGCCGCTCGCGTCGCTCCAGCTCATCCTCGAGAGCCTCCAGCGGATGCCGCACGCGCCGTCGGTCGCGGCGCGGCTCGAGACCGCGGGGCGGCAGGTGGGGCGCCTCACGCGCCAGGTGCGGCAGATCCTCGAGGTGTCGCGGCTCATGGGGCGCGTGATCGAGGGCGAGCGCGAGCCGACCGATCTCGCCACGGTGGCCCGCGAGATCGCCGCCGAGTTCGAGGACGAGCTCGCGCGCGCGTCGACGCCGCTCGCGATCCAGACGGCGCGCGCCGTCGGCTCGTGGGACCGCCTGCACCTCGAGCAGATCATCGTCACGCTCCTCGGCAACGCCATCAAGTACGGGCGCGGCGGGCTCGTCGAGCTCTGCGTCTTCGGCGAGCAGACGGAGGCCGTGCTCCTCGTCCGCGATCACGGCATCGGCGTCGCCGCGGAGGATCGCGAGCGGATCTTCCAGCTCTTCGAGCGCGCGGTCTCGGCGCGCCACTACGGTGGCCTCGGCCTCGGGCTGTGGATCGCGCGCGAGATCGCCGTCTCGTACGGCGGGTCGATCTCGCTCGAGAGCGAGATCGGCGTCGGCTCGTCGTTCTGCGTCCGTCTGCCGCTGTCGCCCCCGTCGTAGCGCGCCGCGCGCGCCGGGCCGTGCCTCTTCTCTTCTCCTCCCCTCGTCTCGTCGTCGTCCCGCCGCGCGGTCGTCGCGCCGTGTCTCCTCGTCGCGGCCGGACGACGCGGGCCGTCCTGAAATCGCGCGATGCGCCGAGGGAGCGCGCCGAAAGTGGCGCCGGCTCGTCGCGTCGATTGCCAAGCGCACGCGCCGCTGCTACTAGAGGCGCGCTTCTTCGCCCTTCCATGTTTACCCGTGGCGAGCGAAGAGACGAGGCGTGCTGAAGCGTCTGCACCTTCCGGGTCAGGCGGCCAACCCCTCGAGATCGCGGGCCCCACGGCATCGACATCTCGAAGCGCGGGCCCTCACTCGGAGAGGTCTGTTCATGAAAGCGTGTTCGTCGGTGAGTCGAATCGCCCTCGCCATGTGGGCCGGATTCCTCACGCTGCTCGTGTCGTCGCTCGCGTTCGCGCAGACGGCAGCGGAGGGCGCGGCGCAGGCCGCGCATCACGGAGGCGGAGAGGCCAACCTCAAGGTGCCGAACCTGAGCGATCCGTCGATCGTCCAGTTCTTCGGGATGCCCGGATCGAACCTCCTCTACATGGGCCTGGGCGTCGCGGCGCTCGGCCTCGTCTTCGGCCTCGTGGTGTTCACGCAGCTCCGTGACGCCGCGGTGCACCCGTCGATGAAGGAGATCAGCGA
>Ga0105247_10002484_pt1 | contig 12533 bp, 13 predicted proteins | sample KBSS24metaG_FD_81519 | JGI IMG/M metagenome (GOLD analysis project Ga0105247, IMG submission 81519) | Switchgrass rhizosphere microbial communities from Kellogg Biological Station, Michigan, USA - KBS S2-4 metaG | ecosystem: Host-associated > Plants > Roots > Rhizosphere > Soil | place...
AATGTTGACTTCGAACGTGGTCTAATTCACGTGATGAACTCTCAGCGCGAGCAGACGAAATCAGGCCACAGCCGAAGCATTCCGATGAATGCTATCGCGAGAAGGGAGTTACTCGGTTTGCATCGTGAAACCGGTCACACCGAGTACGTCTTTTTCAACGACAAGACGAAGAAGCCACGAACCGATCTTAAGAACGGGTTTGGCACTGCTTGTGTAATTGCAGGTCTCGACGACTTCCGATTTCACGATCTGCGACACACAGCCGCAACCAGGCTAGCCGACGCCGGCACGAACACTCGAGAGATCATGGCAATTCTCGGCCATCGCTGTATTCAAACATCCGCGCGTTACACCCACGCCACTGACGAGGGTTTGAGACGCGCAATGGAAGCGCTTGCGCAACGGCAAACGCGGACCGACACAAAAGTCCCCACAATAGCAAAAGAGCGGCAGGTACCTGCCGCCTAAGTTATTGATTTTATTGGTAGCGGGGGGCGGGATCGAACCGCCGACCTTGGGGTTATGAATCACCATCCCGGCAAAACCTTAAGTATTTGCCTTTTCAAAAGTTGCAGCCACCAAGAATTTCGGCCCATTTTGCATTCTCTACGGTTACTCACAGTCGCGTATCCGTGCTGTGCTGTTCATTCTGGACACAAATTGGACACAACGTTTTCATTCCGCTTGATCCATTCATCATGAGCATCGTGCCATCCTTGAACAAGCTGGCCTTCTTCATTCCTTCTCAACAGTAGCGTATAGTTCTTGGACCTATTCTTGGAATTGGCCTTCATTCTAGGGTAATCTCACCCGGTAGTCCGTACATGCCATAACAATGCCCTACTCGATAAGTGGCGCAGCCGAAGAGTTTTCCTGACCGCAACATATTATGGATCTCAATCGCACCCTACTCGCGCATGTAGTTAAAGCACATCGCGAACAGAAGGGCCTCACACAAGACCAGCTTGCTAAGAACTGCGGTTCGCCGATCAACCGTTCAACCATCGCTCACCTTGAGCAAGGGATACGATTGCCAAAACCCGATGCTCTGACAACCATTTGCACAAACCTTCAAATTCCTGCTGATTTCTGGGAGTCATTCACAAATGAGGAGTCGCGCAAGCGACTTGAGTTTGAAGAAATCCTCGCAGAACTCGTGGGTCGGCCAATAAGCTTGAGCCATTTAGATGAAGAGTCATTGGCTTCTGCCGAAAAGCAGGTGCAACATTTGCTCTCAAAGTCGTTTTCTCCGGACCAAACGTATGATCTGTTCAATAGCGTTCTGGTCTTTTATGGCGTCCCCGCGATCTCTTTTGGTTTTTTCAAATGCTATTTAGGACATGATAGCTTTAGACCTTTAAGCTTTTTGGCGAAGAAAGTTGAATCCTATCAGAAAGACGCTGTTCAACTATTTAGTACGCTCAAAGAAGCCTATAGCGTTCTTAATTCGGTGCACGATGTCGAGACAGTTCTGACTCCCTTAAAACCTCATGGCGTAGAGGCATACGCTAATAGGACCGAGTGGGATGATGTAATTGAAAAAATACCAAATGAACGACTCCCGGACTTAGGATACGTTTCAGCCGTTCTTGTCAGTAAAGAGACAAAAGAGCGCCAAGTTCTCAAGACATTTCTTGAAGGTCTCGCCGCATCCGCAAGAAAACCGGGCGGACTTGATCTGACGAAAATCAATGAGAAAACAAGACGTCGCATGGACTCACTTTTGCGAAAATTTAATAGCACCCTTACGCATGGATTATTCTCTCCACTCTTCGCCCCAGACCCCGATCTTCTAGAAAGGGAAGCCGCTATACTTGCGCCGAAAAGCGAGGAGGAGTTAGTCCGGATGGCTGAAACGCAACGCATCGCTCAACGTAACTTGGCACAATATTTATCCGCAGATTACATGGATGTATACGTGGCCACTTCCATGAGAACAATCCCTGATTTTGTGTCCGTCAATCAATTCGTAAGTGCTCTATTTGAAGCCGACCGTGTTCGCCCTCTTAGGCTCAGATACTTTAATCCTACTCAGTCTTGGGTAGGGGATCGAATCGATAAAGGACTGGTGGAAGCCCTCATGCTGCGGCGCGCAAGAGTAACTATTTACATGGCCCAGAAAAGCGATACGTTTGGGAAAGATTCGGAAGCATCAGTGGCGCTCGGTCAGGGGAAGCCGGTCATTGTTTATGTCCCACAACTTGTCGTTGAAAATCTTGAGATGGAGACAGAAAAGTTATTTCAAACCTCGCGAGCAAATTTGGTTTCAATGCTTGAGGGAGAAGACGAAAACTTATCGGAGGATATAGATGAAGATATTGATGAGGAGGCTCTAGTTGCTCGAATCTTGACTAGCCGGCTAAATGCCGCGACCCCAGATCAACTAATTACTATGGTAAAAACTCAGTGGGCGGACTTTGATCTTTATGGAGAAGCAGAGCGAATTCCGATAGAGCATAGGGAAGCTTATCGGACATGGTTAGATAGGGTTGTCAATGGAGAAACCGGCGAGTCACTTACCGAACCGCTTCGCTCTCAGTTAATAAGTGTGTTTGTGGCGACAGCAGTTATATTTGAAAGACGGGCGAAGCTATTCCGTGAGACTCATCCACTAGCCCTCCAAATTATTCTGAGCACGGGATTACTCAACGGAATCTTGGTGGTCCGATCCGTGAAACAATGTTCAGACATACTAAGTGCGCTCATACACAATGAGTTGAAGTTCAAGCTTGTCAAGGACCAGCACAATTATAGATTGGTCGAAGTTGAAACCAACTCAATAATGCGGGTAATTTCCCGCCATACATTACTTCGTAATGCGTTTGAAGCTCAGTACGTCAGAGAAAGGCGAGAACGTCCTAACAACTGAGGATTGGCTGATAACACGAACGGGACAATGCACTTCGTACTGTCCCGTTCATTACAATACTGTCCCGTTCATTACAATAGACGTGACGTTACATGAAGTCTCTGTCACTTGTCGCTAGGCCCAATCCCTAAAAGGAGTCCATGATGAAAATTTACTTGGGGGGGCCAATGTTTTCAGCTGCGGACGTTCAGTATAATTTAGGGCTTGCCTCAAGAATTAGGGCGCAGTTGTTCGAGGTGTATTGCCCCAACGAGAATTTGCTTATTAATGACAAAACGCGGACCGATCTTACAGGGGAGAAGATCTACCAAGCAGACATAGTACAGCTTGAATCTTCAAACATATTCCTTTGCCAAGTAGCTGAAGACTCGGGAACCATGTGGGAGGCTGGATATATGGATTGTCTTTCCAAACACGTTAATCCGGAGAAGTACCTTGGCAGCATTGGCTTGGCAACTGATATTCGTCTTAGGACTTTGCCAAGTACGGAGCAAGCGGGTGTTGATAATCAAGCATTCTACTTAAACCAGTTTATAGTAGGTGGCTTGAAGTTATCGCTCGGGATTTTTCAAAGCGAGGAGGATCTAATTGAACGTCTCTGTCAGATCCGCAAAAGACACCATGGCTAAACTTTCGTATGTGTCAATTTCAGGAGGAATATCAGTCGGTAAGACTACTCTGACGGGCGAACTCGCGGGCCTAATTCCTGACTGTCAAGCATTCTTCGAGCATCCTGGCCGAAACCCATATCTCGCGGATTTTTATCAGGACATGCCTAGATGGGCATTTCATAGTCGTGTTGCAATGTTAGCGATGTTCGCAGCGCACTACAAAGAGATCGATAAGGCCAAGAAGCTTATCTTGATGGATCGCTGTCTTCACGAACTAATTACATTCGCAAACCTGCAAGTTGACCTTGGAAACTTAAGTCCCCGCGACTTCTCTATCTACCAGATGTTGTACGAGGGCTTTGTCGCTATCGCTCCGCCTCCGGACGTCATCGTATACCTAACCTGTTCACCGAAAATTGCGCTCCAAAGAATTGCCGAGCGAGATCGCGTTTTTGAGCGACAGATATCCGAAAAGTATCTTGCCGCTGTCGAACTCTACTACGAACAGTGGCTGGCCACCCTCCCCTCAACAACGACTGTGCTGAAGTATAACACCGACAACGGAGTTAACGCCGAGAGCGTCCTGAAGGACGTGAAGGCATGTCTTTCCCGATGACCGTCCCCACTGTCTCCACCCGCAAGAATGTCTTTCTCGACTTCTTGAGTCCTGAGAATCATACAATTTATGGGTCAGATCGCAATATTCGCGCACCAGAGCTCGTTAGGCTCTTATGCGAGAGCTTGAACGTTGCCGTTCTCTTGTCCGGCGATAATTGCTTCTTGCCCCCATTCTTTGCACTGCAGTCCGAGGCCGTTAGAGAAGTTCTATTGTTGAAAAGTGATTTTCTCACGACGGGAGTGGTGCGAACCCCAATTCGCGAATCCTCGCTAGCCGATTTCTTCGAGAAGAAAATCTCCGAGTACGGAGCGATGAGACCCGAATATCCTGGCCTCTTCGACCGACAAGCGCAACTCTTTGTCGAACGTTTTGCCCCGTCAATCATTAAACGGCACGCGAGCGTAGGTAGACACATCGCGGCCCGATGGGAGGCCGGGCCAGATGTGGCGCGTGTCTGGCGTCCTCTTGTTGATGAGCTGACGCCTAATGAGATTGAATCACTAAGGTCTGTCCCGCATATATTGAAGGAGAGCGGTGAGGCCGTTACGTGGCTTGGTATGCAACGGCATCTTTCAAGTGGGATTAAGAGGGCACACTTCGAAATCAACCAAGCACTCCACCACGAGTATGCGTTAATCTACCTTGAGGAGTATGACGCTACTATTATCGCAGGGGCACCTCCGAAAACCACAGACTTATTACTCGTAGCACCAGACCTGTCCTACGATTACTGGTCGTTCAGAGGAGTGCTTTTTGCTCTAGGGGTGTGGGATTCAATTAGGACGATTGATGCCGGTTCGATCCTTCAATTGAAATTTGGCGGTGGCTTTCTTGACTTTATCTCGTTATTCGAAGTTGTATGCAAGAGTGCGGCATCTCGCCTGGGAGTAGTACACGAGTTCGCTCGTCTATATCGGGACCTAAGGCGTGTTAGGCCCCAGCAAGCGAAAAGAATCTCTCATCTCAAAGGATTAATCTTATCTAGACAAACCATTAATGCTGTTGAAATCCTTAATGAGTTTTTCTTTGAAATTACTTCGCTTGGATACTCGAAGGTAAAAGCCTTCGTAAATGAATTCGACATAGCTCGCCTTAAAGAGCAATTTCATCCTGAAAGGGAGAGTAACAAAATGCCTTCTGGACAAGACAAGGGTGATTTTACTGTTTTCATCAGCTACGCTCATGCAGACAACGAAGATTCGAATCGAAGTAAGCGATGGCTTGACCGACTATTAGTACACCTAAAGCCACTCGTTATGCAGAACCAAGTAACTACTTGGTCAGACACGCAAATTGAAACAGGAGCGCGCTGGCACGAGACTATCCAGTCCACATTAGAGCATGCAAAGGTTGCGGTTCTGCTTGTAAGTGAATCTTTTATGGCTTCTACATACATTCGGAATAGTGAACTACCTGTGTTGTTGATGAACGCTAAGAATAAAGGGGTTACGATTCTCCCTATCATCGTCCGCCGTAGTTTGTTTTCTGAGACGAAATTTAGGTTCCCCGATCCAGTAAACGGACCGGAGGAATTGTCTCTCTCGGTCTTCCAGGCAGCGAACCCAGTTAACAAGCCCCTCAACGCAATGGAAGAGCATGAGCAAGATCATGTCCTTGTATCCATCGCACAGCAAATACTGAAGCTAGTGCAACAAAACCCTTAGCTGGCCCACTGCCTGCATCAGGCACCGAGGCAATGGGCAGCGTTGAGGTGCCGGGGTCTTTAGAGTCCCAGCCGTCGGTTAAGAATCCTGCACACACTGCTGTTAGTAATACTGAGATCTCTAGCCGCCTTCAAAAAGACATTAAGGTGCTACAGCTAAGTAAAGAAATCGAGAAGAGCATTTACGCAGTTCTCAGGCATTCTGAGTACCCGCAATGGATGTCAGTATCTGGAACACTTGAGAGGAATCCCGTTTGGCGAACAATTGCACATAGGACTCGTCGTAAGATGATCAAGGACAATAATCTTGCGGGTGACAGCGCACCACGAGTGATGCATCTTGATTTATTTTTAGTTCGATGCAACGATGCGCAAAAGAAAGGTCACATTTACACTTACTTTAGTTCAGCGTGGAAGACTAATCTTTTTCATTTTCGTCAGAAGATCAAGAGAGAGACAACTAAGCATCGGCTTGAATTAAACGCTCATCACTTAGCTACACACTGGTCAATTCCTGACGAAGCTGTTTTAGTTACCCCCTTGCCTGGAGAATATGCGATTAGCGTTAAGCCACACGCCACTTATCATGACCTCAAGATCTATGTCTTTGAATTCTGCACTGTGGAAGTAAGTAGGCTACCCAATTCCATTGCTTTGGAACACGTCAATAACAACCAAGCTGGTAGTGATCAGGGAGCTTGGTTTACCTTGCGAACTTTGATACAGAATCAAAAAGCTTGGTCTTTGAATGGTGATGTTCTCCTTGCCAACACCAACGATTCTCTGTCAACCTTGATTCCTTACCAGAATTGTTACCAGGTACAATTCTCCAGAAGAGGGAGCCGTAGTTGATTCCTTTTGCGAGAAGGTTTGTTAGATAAAAAACTGACCATCTATGTTGTATGGGAATCTTAGAGACATGGGATTATTTATCCAGTTGATTGGTCGAACCGGAGTCGGCAAGAGTTTCATTGCGCGCAAGCTCGCCGAGGTGAAGCATGGAGTTGTGTTACCTTTCGCAAAGGATGTATATAGATTGGCCTCCATAGCCAAGGGCCAACCCATTGACAAAAGCAAACCGGAAGATCGAGAGCTTTTGAAACTAATCGGTACTACGTGGGGTAGAGAGTCGGGAGAAATCTCGGCGGAGTTACATGAGAAACTCGATCGGCACAAGCCACAAGAGTGGGGCACTCCAGATATTTGGGCGAGGATTTTCGTCTCTAACTGTCGCAACCTACCTGAAAACGTTTCAATTGTTAACGATGACACTCGATTTCTAAACGAATTAGAAATATCAATGACGAGCCTGGGCTTCATTCCGGTTTTAGTCACCTGTAGCGAGGAAACTAGAAAAAAAAGGCTCCAGGCGCGAGGTGACACGCACGATCCAAGTGATACTGATCATCGTTCTGAAGAACTGGCAAACTTCTTAGGGAAGCATGCGCTCATACAGCCACTATTATCAGTTATCTGGAATGATAATGAGGGCAGCAAACCGGTGGAACCATGGATCTACGAATGGAGCGACTTTCGCTTGATAGCAAGTAAGTCAGTCTCCAATTTAGATCTAGCAAAACAATTAGACTGGACTCCTGAACGAGCGAAAGCTCTGGTCGCCGCTATTAAGACTCAATTGGGCTGACAGGCCGAGGTAGTATCTATGAATAGAGTATCTGATCTAAATATGATCAAGGGACGAGATCTGGCGCATCAACGCGCTGTCATTGATGACTTAACCACCCGATTTGCGCGAACGACGAATGGAGTTGATGCAGTGCTCGCCGAATTACCAAAAGACGAACTGGTCGACTTATCTGTTGAGGAACCGGAGCAAACGATTCGGTACGCTCTCCTTGCCATGATCGCAGCCGATATTGCTACTGTTCCATATCAAGAGGGTAGGGCGTTTCACATGGAGGGACTCAAAGAGCTAGCTTCCATTTATGACTTGTCGCCAAGGAAGATTATTTACCTTACGAACTACGCCGACGAATGGATGAATCGGTTAGAAGCCCTGGAGAGAAATTTAGGAATATGTGACAACTAGCATAGGTCATTAGTTGCCTGACGGACGTTTTCTTCTTGCTTAGGCTTATAGCTCCTCTAGTCTTCTCAGATAAAACTCTTGACTTACCTTGTAGAAGTCCGTGTGTGGACATCTTCGCAACTTCTTTCCTCGACAGAAACGGTTAGTTTCTTTCAACAGTTGCGAGAATAGCTCTAGTCCGGCAAATCGATTCAACCTAAACAGCTTGCTCGCCCTTCTCAGAAACGGGCGACAAAGGATCAGTTAGCGTTGATCTTTCGGTGGATTAGGATCGTTACCATGACTGTCGGATCGCTGAATTTCGCCATTCCTTCCGTGGATGACGAACTCGGTACCTTGGTTCCGGCTGATTTCACGTCCGCGCTTTTCACCTTCTGCCTTCGTTTCAGTGTGAATTGAGGCGCGTTGAGCTCCACCCTTTTTGATGTCCCAACCACCACTCGGGTTAGGAACGAGGTGATGCGATTTTCTTGGCATTGTTTTCTTCGCCTTTATTTGTTGGCGCGCTCCCACCGCTTGCAGCACGATCGCGCTGGGTTTCAGTTAAAGTTACGAATCGACTCGGATCGGAAAAGCTGAGCCGTCTCTGGCTTGAATGACTTTCCGGTTCCCCCCGTCTGCCAGGTTGTTTACTATTTCAGACCCGCCGCACTATTGAACGATCACCATCCAAGATGATCGATCGGTAGTTGGTTAAATTATGTTCGAGCAACTCATCGAGCGTCTCAAAGTTTCCAGTTTTCGAATCAATCCAACGAATTTCGTTCTTACTCCCCCAAATAACCCTTTTCCGGTAGACCGTTTTCATGAAAGAAGTTGTGTCCACGAAAACGACTTCTGAAAACACCTTCCTGAGCTCGTTTAAATAGGGGTAGCCTCCGCGTGTAATGAGTTGTAGTCTGCGCGGTACGGCTGCTGCGAGTGAAATCAATTTCGTTACATACCACTTGCCCCAATTAGGGCGTGCCGGTCCAGTTGCGAACTCGAACGAAACTGACCTTACTTCATCTCTCTCCAAGATGAACTCAATCCACCGCTCCCAATCGCGGTCAGTTCGCGCATTCAAGTGCAGTGCTGTTGGAATGCCGGCGAGCATCAATTCGCTCCAACAAATTGCAATGCGCTTGATGTTGTGCATATTGTCATACCGAACCACGTCTAGCGGCAAACTGAAGTTAGGAACTGTAATGAGGTCAGGCTGTAGAGTTGCAAGGCGCTCAGGGATGCTAGCCGTACGACGTAAAGCCCAATAGTCTTCAATAGGCTCATCTTGTCCGACACCCATTATCACTACGCGAGCGGCCTCATTGAAACGGAAGTGATCTGCTAGTTCTTTACGACCACGAAATCTGAGGGCGCCGGTCTTCCGGTTAAAAAGATAACTTAACGGAATGGCAACAGCATCGACGTCTACCTTGGTAATTCGTTTGGATGCGTGGTAGATAACGGGAAGTGACGCTGGTAAGTCGCAGACTGGAAAACCAGGCACTCGCGGAATATTTTCTAGCGTGAATCCTCGAACTTCTTGGTGTCGTTCCAAATAAATTTTGAGATTATTTGGACAGGCCAGTGAACACATGCTTCGGTCGGGACAATCGCAAAATACTAAACAATCATAGTGATCGCCATATACTTGCAAGCCTCCGCAGAGGTTGCGCTCAGGACACTGAATGCAACCCAGGCTAATCGGTAGCCGAGAATTATGGTTTAGGTTTGGTGCGATATCTTTCTTCATGGTCCTTTGCCGAGGCTCCATCGCTCGGTTCCACAGATTCCGGCTCCACGCATACGATAATTTCCACAACGCCGCTGTGCTCTCTCACTTCATGAAACATCCCTAGAACCTTACCGCCTAGATCTTTTGCCGCAAGCAACAGCGACCTCGCGGGTTGGTCACAGATTCCTACTAACACTCGATCGTGATACGCATAAAAGCGACCATCTTGAACGTCTAGCTCAAACAATTGCCCGTTACTAAACTCGAACCCATTACACGGCACTACGACGATGGTTCTAACGCTTTTTGCTAACCCACTGAATAGATCTGGAGTGCTCAGTCTCATCCGTTGCACATCCCAGCGTTTGCGGATTTGCTTGTTTGTTTTACACAGGAATGCTAAACCCATTAGTAAGCTCCACAACGAGACGATATTCCTTACCGCGACCCCGCCTGGACTCTATCAGCAGCCCTTTTTCTGCTAGTGCAGTAAGACGGTTGTTCCAGCCTGTTGCTCCGATCTCTTCTGTGCGCTTGTATACTTTCTCTAACGTTGGCGCGTCCACTGGTCCCTGTTTTGCTATGGCTTCGAGCGTTCTACGCTGTTTCTCATCCAAAGAACCAATAATCCGACTGGCCGTTATCCTGCCACTCCTATTAAGGTCGCAGACAATTAATGCGTCGTTGCGTCCATCGAGAGCAACGCGAAGCTCCTCCACGATGTCAACGTTGACATTGGCCACTACGGGGAAGAGGTTCAAACGCATCTTCACGCAATGGTCTCGAAACCCCAGGACACAGACTCTCAAGTAACTGCTGGTCGCAACCTCGACACCTTGGAAATCCAAAAAAACGACTGTCGGTTCTTCATACTGTTGCGCCTTGAATATAAGTTTGCTCAACAGTAAAGACCCGCGGGGTGAACCGCTCAACACGGGATTATTTCCCGCCAGTTCTTTTATTAGAATTCGCTGCGTCATGGATGCTCACTCCTCTCAGTGAGCATGGTGACATAGGTGAGCGCGGGCGTCAATAAAAATCTTTTGGAGTCAGAAGGGTCGAGTTATAACCGCAATGAGGAGCCCTTGCAGTTGGCCGCAGGGTTTTACGGATTTGATAGGAAGTCCCTTCGTTCCATCAACTTCGTAGACATGATCACCGCTTCGAAATCTCAGATAACTATTTCGATTAGCAATGTTGACGATGAGATCGTGAAAGCCTGTACCTCTATAACTCTCTCGACCGAATCGTGATACACCATCACATACCGCTTGTTCCAGTGCCTCGCCTGAATCTGCAATCCAAGTAAACTCTGGATGAGTTCGTAGGCTTTGCATGACCCCAACTCCTGAATCGGCAACCACGTACTCGAATTCACCAGGCGTCCATTGATACCCGACCAAGCCCGAGCCGGATCTTTCACTGTGCTCGATGATGTTGCCTGTCATCTCTTCAAAAGTACCAGCTAGAGCGTATGCGAAATCTTTCGATAGACCCGCCTGTATCGCGGCATCCTGCAAGCGTCGGCAAAAGCACATCCAATTGGGATCATCCGCATTCTCAGGTTCTGCGGGTGGCTTTAAGAACTCAGCTTGTTTTGCCCTTACAGTCTGATCGCGTTTGACCTGATTAACCTTGATATTTCTAAAGCTCGATGCGAAATATTGACCTAACTCACAGCTTGGTCGAAAGTGGAGGTCGTAGTCGTCATAATGATGATAGGCATATTCGACTAACGGCCCGATACGTCGGACTCGGGAATCATTCACGACTGGCTCATACCTGGTCCTTGGTAACAGCATGACATCTTCAAGTAACTTGAATGTGAGGTGTCTGTCGGAAACAGTTCTGCTCCGGCGAATGGTTTCGAGCATGATCCGACTATATCACAGCCGCATTTCGAAAAATTCGAGGTCACGAATCGAATCGCTTATAAGTCTTCAGGGCATCTTCCACATCGCAGGTCGATCCCACACTCAATCCGCGTGAACAACTAGTTTTCTGAAATGAGAGCGGAGAGTGTTCTTGCTTCTATTCGTGTGCAAAGAGGAGACTCACAATGAGATTTATTCTTGGCGTTCTGTTGGGTTATTACATGCGAGGCAAAAAGCGCTTGCTGATAATTACGCTTACGGCGTACATCGGCCTTATCATCATGTGCTCTGTGGTTCTTCCCGCAATCGCTCTTTCCATGCTTCGGCTTTCTGTGATGCGCGAACGAGCTTCACGACCTCCACAAACATCGGTTCCCGTGGTTGTAGGCGTGAACTACGAAACAGCGCAGATCAAATTGCGTGACGCGAATCTCAAGATCCGTGTTCTTGCCAAGCGGCATGATCCGCAGTTTGAACCGGGGATTATCATGGCTCAGACCCCTCAAGGCGGCGAGCGTGTAGATTGCGGCACTGTGATCGGAGTGACATTGAGCGCCGAAGATCCGTGGCGCTGATTGATCTAACCTGCGTAATGAATAGCACCCGAGTGATCATTTTGCCCGACTCGCTTTCTTCCGGCGTTGTCTGCGTCGAATTGGCGTCCGAGTCTTGAGCAGATCAGGGTGTTTTGTTTCGATCATGTGGGACAAACCCTGATAGGTTCTACCTATCAGAGGGGCAGCGTGAACCACTGAGCCGTCCGTTTGTGCTAATGCCTGTTTGATCGTTTCGTGTTCACATTCCAATAACCTTTGGTCTAAATCAAGCGGCTTCGGCAAGAGCACGTCAACGGCTTCGTCTCTGGACATCCCTCTACACAGACTGTCTGCAAGTTTTCCGCCCGCCGTACTTAATCGGGATAGCACTTCCCGACTCTGCGAGTCTGCCAACCACTCACGCGCTTGCTGATATGCCGCCTGCAAGGTATCCGGTGACAGGCCATCTACTTCCTCAATCATCGTAAGAGCTGCTAATCCAGCTTTGTTTAGGGCATCCGCTTCGTGAGCTACCTCGATCGCTCGCTGCAAGGTGATTTGTGCGCGCGCCGGTTTTCCTAAGCGAGCTTGAGC
>Ga0105247_10002487_pt1 | contig 12526 bp, 10 predicted proteins | sample KBSS24metaG_FD_81519 | JGI IMG/M metagenome (GOLD analysis project Ga0105247, IMG submission 81519) | Switchgrass rhizosphere microbial communities from Kellogg Biological Station, Michigan, USA - KBS S2-4 metaG | ecosystem: Host-associated > Plants > Roots > Rhizosphere > Soil | place...
GCCACCGTTGTCGCCGGGGTTATCGCGGAGGCGTCGCTGTACATCTACCTCACCCATTACCAGGTTTACCCGCTGTTCGGCGAACATCGACTGCTTGGTGTCGTCGCGTCGATTGTCCTCGGTGTGCTGTTGACACAACTCGTGTCGGTGCTGCGGTCGCGACTGTCTGCTGAAATGCGTCAACAAATGAGGCTGTCGCGGTTCGGAAGGGGTGCGGCCACTAGCGTTCGGCGATGAGTCCCTCCTGCGTCATCGTGGCCGCGATAGCGCCGTCGGTCCGCACCAGCCTGCCGGTCACGACGCCGCGACCGCGTGCCGCGGCCGGTGATCGGCACTCCAGCAGATTCCATTCGTCGGCCCGAACGGCCCGATGAAACCAGATCGACGAGTCGGTGGTCCCGCTGCGGTGGGTCCGCGCTTTCATCGAATGTCCATGCACCTGCAGGGCGGGGTCGATCATGTAGACGTCGGTGACGTATGCGGCGACCAAGGTGTGCACTGCGGGGTCATCGGGTAGCGGAACCGTCGCCCGCCACCACAATCGCCGTACGAATTCGCCGGACGAGGTGTCGTCGGCGATCCTGATGTCGAGCTCGTCCAGTGGCATCGACGGTGCGGGGCCCGCAGGTCCGGTGCGGGGCAGCAAGTCGGGATCGCCGGGCATGTCGGGCCGGTGCCCATGTTCGGGCCCCGGCAACTCGGCGGCGAACGAAACCGTGGCCGTCGTCAGCAGGCGTCCGGCCTGATGCGAGTCGACGCGGCGCGCGGCCGCGGTCCTGCCGTCGAACACCCGCGCCACCGTGTATTCGACCGGGTCGCCTGCCTCGCCGCCGCGCAGGAACTGCAGGTGCATGTTGGTCGGCGGACGGTCGGCGTCGACGGTGTGGCACGCCGCGGCTAGGCTCTGGGCGACGAATTGCCCGCCGTAGGAACGCTTTCCGGCCGGCCCGCTTGCGGGGCCGATCCAGGTGTCCGCGTCTGCGCCCTGGTCCAGGTCGAGCAGCTTCAGCAGCGCGCTCATGCCACGGTGCCCGATTCCGTAAGCCTGCCGATTTCGTCAGTGGTCATCCCCAGCCAGTCGCCGAGCACCGCCTCCGTGTCGTCGCCGAGCGCCGGTGCGGCCGCGGCGGGCGGGTACGCGCCGTCGATCGCGATCGGCAACCCCGGCGCGAGGTACTGCCCGATCCGGGGCTGGTCGAGGGGGCTGAACATCGGGTTCGCACTCAGCCGGTCTTCGGTGACCACCTCGGCGAACGTGCGGTAGCGCTCCCACAACACGGAGGTCGCCGACAGGGCGGCGGTGATCTCCTCGGCACTGTGCTGCGAGAACCACTCGGTGAACAACCCGGACAGCGCGTCGCGGTGCCGATAACGCTCCCCCTCATCCGTGAAGTCGGCGCCGAGTGTGTCGGCCAGTGCGGCAACGGCTTTCGTCGTCCCGGTGAGTTCGGTCAGGTCGCGGAAGTGCCGGTTGGTAAGCGCGACGATCATGAACGACACGCCGTCGCTGCTTGTGAAGTCCTGGCCGTACTGGCCATACACCGAGTTGCCGATCCGTTCGCGCGCTGTGCCGTTCACCATCACCTCGGTGAACAGGCTGAGATTGCCTGCCGTCGCCAAGGCCACGTTCTCCAGCGGAATGCTGATCTGCTGGCCGTGCCCGGTCACATCCCGATGCCGCAACGCGGTGACGACTGCCAACGCGGTGTAGATGCCGCAGGCGACATCCCACGCTGGCAGAACGTGATTCACCGGTGTCGCGAGCTCGGCGGGGCCCGTCACCAACGGAAACCCGATCCCCGCGTTGACAGTGTAGTCCACGCCCGTGCCGCCGTTGGCGCGACCGGACACCTCGACGTGGATCAGGTCGGGTCGCAGCCGTGTCAGCGTGTCGTACGAATGCCAGTCCCGCCCTGCGACATTCGTGATCAGCACGCCGCTGTCCGCGATCAGCCGCTGCACCAGGTCTTGGCCGTCCTGCGAGCGGAAGTCTGCCGCCACGGAGCGCTTGCCCTTGTTCAGGCCCGCCCAGTAGATGCTGTCGCCGTCGCCGGTGACCGGCCACCTGTGGTAGTCGGCCGCACCGCCGATCGGGTCGACGCGGATCACTTCGGCCCCGAGCTGGCCCAGCGTCATCCCCGCCAACGGAACCGCGACGAAGCTGGAGATCTCGATAATCCGCACCCCGGCCAGCGGTCGAGTCGCATCGGGTGTACCAGTCATTCGGCCAAGTGTAGGTACTCCACAGGCGGCCACTCCTACACGCCGCTACCAGTGCTTTTCTGCATCGCGGCGGCCATCGCGATATGGCCCTCGAAACCGAACGATTCCGCCTGTGCGCGGTAGCGTTCGACGAAATCCTGGTAGGCAGCCGCGTCACCACGTGCGCGGGCGATCAGCGCACGCAGTCGCAACACAAGCAGCGGGTACACCACGAGGCGGGTCGTGGCCGCGTAGGCGGCCAAATCATCGATCGCCTCGTCCACTTCTTCGTCATCTGCGTCGCCGCCGCGGCGTAGCAGGGACTCGACCAGGACGGTCACGGCCAGTCCGAAGACGCTCATCTCGTTCTGGTTCGAATTCGCATACGGCCGGCAGAGTTCAATCGCTTGGTCGAGGTCTCCCGCCCTGGCGCTGGCCCGCGCGAGTTCGATGTTGATGTACGGCGTCATCGGGTGACTGAAACGCTCACTAAGGATCGCGTCACGCACCGGCTCGAGCAGCGCTACGCCTTCGTCGCACTCGGGCTCGTCGCGATACGCGAGCACGATCCCCCGAGCACTTCGGGCCACCGCCAGGGCGGTCTCGTCACCCGACCGCTCCGCGCGCTCGAGTGCCTCCTTTGTGTCGATCAGCGCCGCCGCATCGGGACGGAACACTCCGTATGGAATTCCGACGACATATACGTAGAACACCACGACACTCAAGGTGACCGCGTCGGCCGCAGCGCGCGCCATCGCGATCGCGTCGCGATAATCGGTCATCCAGCCCGGGATCCCGACAGCAGATCGGGCCCCGCCACGAAACATGATCGCCAGCGCCAGTGGAGATTTGAAGAACATGTTGCCTCTGGTGGGATCGCCCTCACTCAGGTCGATCACGCGCTGGGCCAACCGCAACATTTCCTTCCCGTCGGCTACTTGGTATTTGGCGGCGATCGGTGCGAATGACAGTCCGATCGTGAGTTCAGGGTCGTCGATGGAATCGAGCAGCCCGATTTGTTCGGACGCGAGATCCGATGCCTTGTCGTACTCAGAGTTGAGAGCGTGCTTCATCACCAAGCCGGTCATGCCGATCGCCAATGACCGTTTGTCGTCTGCCAACTCGCACAGTTCCCGCAGTTCGTCGAACGCGACCTCGGCGCCGCTGCCGCGCACGCGCCACCCGCCTCCGGTCAACAACGTGCGGGGGGCGATACGCATCGCCATCCGGCCCGGGTGATCCGCCGGCAACTGGTCGGCGACATGTTGCGCCCGATACCAGCTCGCATGGGCCGCCGCGAGGTCGCGGTTGGTCAGCCACGCGCCTGCCCGCATATGCCACTCGTAGGCTGCGGCGAGATCGCCCCGCCGCTTCGAGGTGCTCGGCGATCAGGGCCGCATCCTCGTCGGCCGAGCCGGAATCGCGCCGCACGATCGCTTCCGCCAGCCGACGGTGCAACACTGCGCGATCGGCCCTTAGCTGGGACTCATAGGCCACCGTGCGGATCAGTGGATTGTGGAACGCGTACTCCGCGCTCGGGGTGAACCTGACCTGGTCGATCAGCTCCGCTTGCACCAATTCGGTCAGTGCGATGTCACCGTCCAGCACCGCCGACAAGTCGGGGCCGAACCGCATTCCGATCACGGCTGCTGCGTTCAGCGTCTGCTTGGCGAGCTCGCCGAGGCGGTCGATGCGCGCGGCGATCGCCGCCTGCAGCGTCGCAGGCACGCTGACCACGGTGGCTGGATCCGAGCACCGGTACGCTCCGCGTTCGCCTCGAAGCACTCGCCGGTCGGCAAGGTCGCGCACGATCTCCTGGGCGAAGAACGGATTGCCCGCCGCCCGATCAGCGATCTGGGCGGTCAATCCGACCACCGAGGGGTCGGGCCCCAGCAATTCGGCTATGAGGTTCGTTGCTTCCGAATCATTGAGCGGCGCAAGGGCGATCAACTGAGCGCCGACCGTCCCGCCCAGCGCACCACGATATTCCGGCCTGTACGTGAGCAGTACCAGGGAACGGGTCTGCGGGATGACCGTGAGGAATTCGGTCACCAGCGATTCGCTCACCTCGTCGATCCAATGCGCGTCCTCGATGACGTAGACGGCCGGGCCCGAACGGGCCAACGAGACGCCGTTAACCAAGGCGGTGAGCCTGCGACGGCGGGCGTCTGGATCGATGAGCGGCGGCGACACGGCTGGGTCGCGAACGCCGAGCAGATCCTCCAGCAGGAGTAGGTCGTCGGGCTGCGCGCCGGCGATCCGAGACCGCAAGTGTGCGCGTGCAGTTTGGTCATCGGCGTGCCCGTCCACCCCGAAGGCGCCCCTCAGCAACCGGGACACCGCACGGAAGGGAACGTCGCTGGCATGCGATTCGCAGTACGTCGAAAACACCGGTACACCACGGCCCGCCGCCAGTGCCGTCGCTTCCGCGACGATGCGGCTCTTGCCGATTCCAGCTGGTCCGACCACCGAGATGACGCTGCCGTGGCCTTCGATCGACCGATCGAGAATGGCTTCGATGGCCGCTATCTCCCAACGACGACCGACCAGGCGCGACAAGGATCGCCTGCCGATCTTTGAGCCGATTCCCAACAGGTGTTGAGCAGTGATGGCCACGTCGGAACCCTTGATGTGTACCAACAGCGACTCGCCAAGCTCCATCGCATCTGCGACGAGGCGGCCGGTGGACTCGCTCACCATCACCCCACCCGGGGGCGCGACGGATTCCATCCGCTGCGCCATACCGACCTGCTCACCGATGGCGGTGTAACCCAAAGTCCCCGAACCAATCTCGCCGACGATGACCTCGCCCGAGTTCAGTCCGACCCGTAGCTTCAACGTCACTCCGTCGGACCGTTCAATTTCGGCCGCGAGCGTTTCGGTCTCGCTTTGGATGTCCAGCGCCGCTCGGCAAGCGCGGACAGCGTGGTCCTCGAGTGCAAGCGGCGCCCCGAACACCGCCATGATCCCGTCGCCGGTGAACTTGTCGACGGTGCCGCCGTAGCGTTGCACCACACCCGCAGCACGCCCCACCAGTGCTGTCATGATCTCGCGCAACCGCTCCGCGCCCAACGTGGCCGCCAGATGCATCGAGTCCACGACGTCGGCGAACAACACGGTCACTTGTTTGAACTCGGCGTGGCTGTCTCGCGCAGAAAGTGGGGAACCGCATGCGTCGCAGAACTTAGCCCCCGCACGAGAGGCTTCGGCACCACAAGACGTGCACACAAGTCCGGCTGCAGTCACGCCAGCCCTCCCCCGTCGGTCCGGCTAAGCATAAGACCGCGCTTGCCCAGGTGAGGAGTTATTGACGCCTACGCCTAGCGGGCGAGCTTCACCGCCGCGGCCTCGATGGTGTCTTCCGACAGCAACACTTCCAGCGCCGCGTCGCCCAACGGGATGAAGCTGTCCTCACTGGCCACGCGCTCAACGGTGCCACTGAACCCGCACTCTAGCAAAGCGGCCAGCACGCCTTCGCCCACTCCTCCTGTCGCCCGGGTCTCGTCGACGATCAGCACCCGTCCGGTGGCGTTGGCCTCGCGGATCATGTCCTCCGTCGGCAGCGGCGCCAGCCACCTCAGGTCGACGACGCGCGCGTGGATGCCGAGAGATTCCAGCTTGCGCGCCACCCGCAGGCTCATGCGCAGCCCGTTGCCGAACGTGAGGATCGTCAGGTCCGTCCCTTCGCCGTAGGTGCGTGCGCACCCGATCGGCACCCCGGCGGACGGATACGGCGCGAGCCAGCCGTCGTCGCCGTCCTCGTGCAGATCGCGGGTGTGGTAGAGCGCGATCGGCTCGAGGAACACGCACACCGCGCCGGCCTCCTTCGCCGCGGCGGCGCATGTGTGCAGCATTCCCGCGGCGTCGTCAGGACGTGCCGGTGAGGCGATCACGACTCCGGGGATGTCTCGGATGGCGGCAATGGAGTCGTCGTTGTGAAAGTGCCCACCGAAGCCCTTCTGATATCCGTAGCCGGCCACCCGAACCACCATCGGATTGCGGTACTGCCGGTTGGAGAAGAACTGCAGCGTCGCGCCCTCGCCGCGAATCTGGTCCGCCGCGTTGTGAAAGTAGGCCAGGTACTGGATCTCCGGGATCGGCAACAGCCCCGATACTCCGGCACCGAGCGCAAGGCCCAGGATCGACTGCTCGTCGAGCAGCGTGTCGAACACCCGCGCCGAACTCGACTTGCCGAGAAGTCCGCGGGTGACTCCGTACACGCCGCCCTTGCGAGCGATGTCCTCACCGAAGACCATCGCCTCCGGATATCGGTCCAGGATGTCTTGCAGCGCACGGTTGATCGCGATGGCAAGAGTCAACGGCGCGTCGGGCTCTCCCGACCTCACCGTCGCGGCCAGGGATTCCGGCGCTGCGGCGACGGCGTCCTCGAGACTTTCCTGCAGTGGTTTCATCACCGCCGCGGCGCTGTCGAGTTGTGGCAGGTCCGCGACCTCCCCTGCGAGCTCAATGATGTTGGCGCGCTTGGCCTCATAGCGCTCAACTGCCTCGATGGGTGTCAGCACACCAGCGTCGATCAACGCTTTCGCGGTGCACACCACCGGATCGCGGTCGAAGTCGGCGGCAATCTCAGCAGGGGTGCGATACGCCGGCTCATAATCGGACCCGGCATGTCCCATCAGCCTGACCATCCGCAGATGCAGGAACGCCGGCCGACGTTGTGTGCGTACCCAGGCCGCGGCCGCGGACGCGGCGTCGAACGTGGCCGCCACATCCCAGCCGTCGGCGTCGAAATACCGCAGCCCGTCACGGTTTCCATAGGCGTGCTCGATCCACCGGCGCGGCGTCTTGACGCTGATGCCGATCCCGTTGTCCTCGCACACGAACAGAAGTGGCATCGGGACACCCTGATACGCCGAGTGCAGGGCCGCATTGATGGCGCCGACCGCGGTGGAATGGTTCACCGACGCGTCGCCGAAGCTGCACACCGCCACGGCGTCGTCTGGCCATGGACATGCCACGCCCAGTTTCCTGGTGCGGGCGACGGAGAACGCGACGCCGACAGCACGCGGAAGGTGAGACGCGATGGTCGACGTCTGCGGAATGATGTTCAGATCGTGGCGGCCGAACACCTTGTGTCGCCCACCGGCGATCGGCTCCTCGGTGGCCGCCACCAGCCCAAGCACCACGTCGCGCAACGGGTCTCGACCACCGACCTGGGCGGCGCGGGCCAGGAAGAAGCCACCGGAGCGATAGTGCAGCAGCGCGGGATCGGTGGGGCGCAGCGCGGCTGCCACCGCTGCGTTACCCTCATGTCCCGACGAGCCGATGGTGTAATAGCCCTTGCCTTTCGACCGCAACCAACGGGCCGCCAGGTCGAGGTGGCGGCTGCCGAGTTGAGCGTCGAAGAGCGCGAGGCACCCGCCGACGGTCAGCGAGGAACCACCGCGTAGCGCAGCGTCATGCGAACGCTGCCCTGCTGTTCCGCTCAGTGCGGAGATGGTCGTGGTGAAATACTCGTCGATCGGCTCGGCCAACCGGGTCTCCTAGGGACTTATTGTCGGACGTACCAACACGTTTCGGATGAATGTCACGATCTGCGCGGCATCGGCGCCGTCGGGATCCTGCTCCGGATCGTAGATCGCGAGGCTGCCGCCAACGCACGTCGCCGGCCCTGTGAACAACGCCGCGACGAGGTCGGTCAGCTGGTCCCACGTGAGGCCGCCGGGTTCGTCGGCGACGTCAGGCAGGCCTTGCGCAGGGAACTCGACGGGATCGAGCACGTCGAGGTCGATGTGCAGCCACCAGCGGTCCACGTGACTCGACAGCTGGTCGATCGCCTGGCGTCCGGCAGCGGCCGGATCGTCGGCGACTTCGGCGAGCGGGGCCAGCCACACCCGCGTATCGGCCAACGTGCCGACATTGAACTGCCGCCGCCACTCGTCGTCGCGTGGACCGAGAATCACCAGCTTTTCGGGCCGCAGCGCGGGCAGGCGATCGCCGAGTTCGCCGGTGAGCAGCCGGCCGGTCAATCCGAGCAACAGCCCGATCTCGGCGTTGGCCGCCTCGCCGTCCTCGGACACGTCCAGCGGCATGGTGTCCTCGTGGCCGTCGATGAACACCAGTCCGACGTCGCCGACGTGGTCGCGCAGGCCGGTCACGATGCCCAGCAGCGTCGAGCAGTCGCCGCCGTAGACGAACGGGAACCGGCCGGCACCCACCACTTCGCCCACCTTGCGGTTGAGGGCCTCCGTCATTACCAGCAGCGCCGGTTCATTGATCAGGCTGGTCGACGCGCCACGCCTTGGATCCGGGTCGGGCAGGACAATGTCGTCATCGTCGATGACGTGGTGGTGGTCGAAGGCATCGCGGAGACCGGCATCGCGCAGCGCCGCGGCGGCCCGAGCCTGGTGTCCGGCGCGCCCGTAGCCGTCGAAAGGCACCCCGATCATTTCGATGTCCGAGATTGTCCTGCTCCTTACATGCGCGCTAGCTCGCTCAACCCTCGACGATCAAATGAGTTCGATGCAGTCGGCGATGGAGTCGAGCACGCGACCCGGCCGGAATGGGTACTTGTCGATATCAGCGACGGTGGTCGATCCCGTGAGCACCAGGATCGTATCCAGGCCCGCCTCGATGCCGGCGACGACGTCGGTGTCCATCCGATCGCCCACCATCATGGTGCTCTCCGAGTGCGCTTCGATCCGGTTGAGTGCACTGCGGAACATCATGGGGTTCGGCTTTCCGACGAAGTAGGGGTCCCGGCCGGTGGCCTTCGTGATCATGGCTGCGACCGAGCCGGTGGCTGGCAGCGGACCCTCGGCCGATGGCCCGCTGACATCGGGATTGGTCGCGATGAACCGCGCGCCGTCCAGGATGAGCCGGACCGCCTTGGTGATCGCCGTGAATGAGTACGTCCGCGTCTCGCCGAGCACGACGAAGTCGGGGTCGGTATCGGTCAGTGTGTAGCCAAGTTGATGCAACGGGGTTGTCAGGCCTGCCTCGCCGATCACATAGGCCGACCCGCCTGGCAGCTGATCGTGGAGAAACGTCGCGGTGGCCAACCCGGAGGTCCAGATCGAGTCCTCGGGCACCGTGAGGCCCGAGCGCTTCAGCCGGGCGGACAGGTCGCGGGGGGTGAAGATCGAGTTGTTCGTCAGGACGAGGAAGGGCCGCTCCTGATCGACGAGGCGTTGGAGGAATTCGGCGGCGCCGGGCAGGGCGTGTTCTTCACGGACGAGGACGCCGTCCATATCGGTGAGCCAGCACTTCGGCGTTGAGCGCACGGGTCGAGCTTAGGCTGGCGCGCATGAGTTCGACGTCAATACGCCGAGCCACGACCGCTGACCTGCCCGCGATTCGGCAATTGATCACCGACGCCTACGAGAAGTACATCGAGCGCATCGGCCGACCCCCTGCCCCGATGACCGCCGACTACACCGCGGCGCTCGAGCATTCCCGGGTGTGGGTGCTCGTAAGCGACGACGCCGTGGTCGGAGCGCTCGTGACCGAGCACCGTGGCGACCATCTCCTGCTGGAGACGATCGCCGTCGCGCCCGGCGCTCAGGGACACGGTTACGGCAGGATGCTGCTCGACCGCGCCGAAGGTGATGCAGCCGAACTCGGGCTGACGGAAGTCCGGCTGTACACCAACGAGGCGATGACCGAGAACGTCACGTTCTATCCCCTGCACGGCTACCACGAGACCGGTCGGGCCGTCGAGGATGGCTTCCGGCGTGTCTACTTCTCAAAGACCGTGGACCGGACATGACCCGCGTTCCGTCGGATTGACTCGACACGGCACACCCGAATGTCGTTGCAATACTTCGGCTTCCGATCGCGATGCCGCTGTCGCGGGCGGTTATGTGGACTGCGGTGAAAAAAACACGGTCTCGGTCAGCACGCGACGACACCATGCACGGTAGGCATCGACGCTCCACCCGTCGCGGTGGGTGATCCGCAGGTAGGTTTCCACGCTGCAGAGCACCGCGGCCGTCTCCACGAGATCGTCGAACGGAACATCGTCACGCAGCCATCCGTGGTCGCGGAAAGAGTCGAGGATTCGTCGAGTTTGGAGGTTGATGCTGGCGATCAGGTCCGCGAGATACCGCTCCAGCTCGGGATCGGCGTTGGCGCCACCGAAAAGTGCAGGGGCCAGTGGCGCTGTCCGTCTGTGTATATCCGTTACGGCTGCGACCAGGAAGTCCACCGCTTCATCGTGCTCAGCGATGGCCAGGAGTCGTCGGCCGACGTCGAGATTGAAGACGTTCTCCGCGCCGGCGACGCCGAATGCGGCGTACTCGATCGCGGCGATGAGGAGGGCAGCCTTGGGCCCCTGTCCCTGGACGGTTTCGGCGGATACACCGGCTGCCGCAGCGATTTTCGCCAGCGTGGTACGTGCGTACCCCGCATCGGCGAACAGCTCCGCCGCGGCATCGAGGATCCGCAACCGCGTCGACTCCGCCTGCTGCTGACGCAGCTCGGATCTATACGACCGCGCCGCCTTTGCTGTTATTGACTTGGGTGGCACAGTAATGAATACTAAAGCACCGTATTCAGCGATGAATCCGGGGGGAACAGTGTCATCGATCATCATTGCCAGCTTTCCTGCGCACGGTCACGTGACGCCGTTGCTGGCCGTCGCCGAGAACTTCGTAAAGCGAGGCGATGACGTACGGTTCATCACCGGATCGCTGTTCGCCGACAGGGTCGCCGCAACGGGTGCGTCATATGTGCCATTGCCGACCGAGGCGGACTTCGACGACCTGGCACTCAACGAGCGCTTTCCCGAACGCGTGAGGTTGAAGGGCGCTAGAGCGATCGCATTCGACATCGAACATGTCTTTGCCCGTCCCGCAAAAGCCCAGTACGACACCGTCATTACGGCTCTTGCGGCGCAACCCGCAGACGTGGTGTTGGCCGAACCCGTCTTCGTGGGAGCCGCGTTCCTACTCGGACACCAGCGTCCAACGCGTCCGCCGGTCGTCATGTGCGCGGTCGTTCCGCTCCCGATCGAAAGCCGCGACACCGCACCGTTTGGCACCGGACTGCCGCCGGCGCGCTTCCTGAACCGCCCGCGAAACGCCGCGCTGGCGGCGGTGAATCGTCGAATCCTGCGGCAGGCCTATCAAACAATCGACACGCTGCACAGCGAAGTGCATGGCAACGCAATGCCGGGCACGTTGGTCGACTGGGGTCGCCGAGCCGATGCGATCGTACAGTTCAGCGTTCCCTCGTTCGAATACCCCAGGTCCGATGCGCCTGCCACGCTTCACTTCGCAGGACCGCTGTCCGCCACCGGCTCACAGGCTCCGCTCCCGGACTGGTGGTCTGATCTCGATGGAACCCGGCCCGTCATCCACGTCACTCAGGGCACCGTTGCCAACACCGACTACGGGCAAGTCATTGCGCCTACGCTTCGCGGCCTTGCCGATGACGATGTGCTGGTCGTGGTCACAACAGGCAATCGCGCACTGGACACGCTGCCCCCGCTGCCACCGAACACGCGCGCGGCCACTTACCTGCCATACGACGAATTGCTGCCGCGCACTGACGTTTACGTGACCAACGGCGGCTATGGCGGCGTCCAGTACGCCTTGAGTTACGGTGTGCCGATCGTCGCCACCGGCGGCAAGGAGGACAAGCCCGAGGTGGGCGCCCGCGTCGCATGGTCAGGGGTCGGCCGACGCATCAGAAGCGAACACCCGACACCACGCGCTTTGCGCCGCGACATCCTGGCCGTGCTGAATCAGCCGCGTTACCGCCTGGCCAGCCGCCGCGTTGCCGCCGACATGGCTGCAGCCCCCGGCTTCGCCGGTTTGGCAGACATCGTTGATCAGCTGATCGCTGGTGCATCAGGAGTGGCGGCCCGGCCACCTCGACAAGCGTCGAATGACTGCGCCGTCGCGCCAATCCCCTCGACGTAGCAGTGCGAAGTCGCGGGCAACCGCATCGGATCTCGCTTACACCCGCGCGGGCAGCGCCACTGTGTCCGGGTCCGGGTCGTCCTTCGGCGGACGTGGCGGCTGCGGTTTCAGGAATTGATAGTCGCCGCGGGGGTAGACGACTTGCGGCCACCAGAACCACCGGCCCAGCATGGTTGCGATCGACGGCATCAGCAGCGAGCGCACGATCAGCGTGTCGACCAATAGGCCGATGGCGATGGTGGACCCCATCTGCGCCAGCACGATCAGCTTGCTGAACATCATTGCTGCCATGGTGGCGGCGAACACCAGACCCGCAGAGGTGACCACACCACCGGTACCGGCCATCGAGCGGATGATGCCGGTCTTCAGTCCGGCGTGGATCTCGTCCCTGAACCGGGACACCAGCAGCAGGTTGTAGTCCGATCCCACCGCCAACAGGA
>Ga0105247_10002493_pt1 | contig 12512 bp, 6 predicted proteins | sample KBSS24metaG_FD_81519 | JGI IMG/M metagenome (GOLD analysis project Ga0105247, IMG submission 81519) | Switchgrass rhizosphere microbial communities from Kellogg Biological Station, Michigan, USA - KBS S2-4 metaG | ecosystem: Host-associated > Plants > Roots > Rhizosphere > Soil | place...
CTGCACGATCTACGATTTCCACGAGGACAATGGTGTTTTCTACATCGCGATGCAGTACGTCGATGGCAAGAATGTGCGCCACCTTGTCGCCGGACGCCCCCTCGAGCTGAGAAGTGCGTTGTCGATCGCGATCCAGGTTTGCGATGCTCTTGCCTTCGCTCACTCAAAGAACATAATCCATAGAGACATCAAGGCCGGCAATATCATGGTCACCGAAAGCGGTCAGGCGAAAATTCTTGACTTTGGCCTGGCCAAGGCGATCGAGGACGATTTTGCGGAAAGGAACAAGGGGGCCGACCGGAACGAGATCACTGAATTGGGGATCCCATACGGGACCGCGACTTACGCGGCTCCGGAGCAGGCACGCGGCGAACGCGCAGATTCCCGTTCGGACATTTTTTCGACCGGTGTCCTTCTTTATGAAATGCTGACGGGAATTTGGGCATTTCAGGGCAAGACTGTCATAGACGTCCGCCATCAGGTCCTGCATGGAACGCCGAAACCGCTCGCAGAAATGCGGCCGGGTGAACTCCCGCCAAAACTTCAGCAGATAATCGACAAAGCGTTGCAGAAGAATCCGAATGACCGTTACCAGAAGATCGCGATCATGCGCGATGACCTCCGCGGTGTTCTCCAGGAAATCGCCGGACCAGCGGTAATGCCGGGGGACACTTATGCTCCGAGCCATTTGGACGGTAGCGTAGTTAAGCGAGCATGGAGCTGGATCACCGGGAAGTCCTCCCCTGAAAGCTCACCAGGTTCAACTCCGACCTCGACCAGTTTGCCTTCAGTTTCCCCCGATACTACTTTGACGGCCGGCGGCCAGGAAAAGAAGAGCATCGCCATACTGCCCTTCAAAAACCTGGGTGGCGACGGTGACGCAAGCTTTTATGAATTCGCCCTGGCCGATGCGGTGATCACAGAGCTCGCACAAATAAAATCGCTGATCGTGCGACCGAGTTCGGTAATTTCGAAGTACCAGGGAAAGGATGTCGATCCGGCCGATGCCGGGCGGGAGCTTCGTGTCCACGCGGTCCTCTCTGCCGGATTTTTGCGCTCCGGCGAGAAACTCAGAGTTACGGCCCAGCTGCTCGACGTGTTAAGTGGTGAAATACTCTGGAGCGACCGGGTCGATGCTCAAGGCAACGATATTTTGGCTCTCCAGGACAGCATCGCGCAGCACATTCTGGAGGGGCTCCGGCTGGAGCTTTCCGACAACGAACAGGAAAAGCTGAACCGGCGTGCAACAGATAATGCGCAGGCTTGGGAAGAATATCTGCGTGGACGCGACAATTTTGGACGATTTATTTTTCGAACGCTTTCGTCCGAAGATTGTGAGGCGGCTATTCAAAATTTCAAGAATGCGATCGAACTCGATCCGCAGTTTGCGCTTGCCTACAGTGGTCTTGGCGCATGCTACGCCAACCGTGTTTTCAAGGGCCTCGGCGAAGCCGAAGATTACTCATACGCCGAAGCTGCCTTCAGCAAAGCATTCTTTTACGACCCGAATGTAGTCGAAGCCCGCGTCCTGATGGTAATGATCTATATGGCACGCGGCGAAAAGAAGAAGGCGAGATCAGAGATCGAATTGCTCAGAAAACAATTTCCGAATGATCCGGCACTGTACTTCGTAAAAGGCGTAATGCACCGGCTGGATGGCGAATATGACGAATCGCTTCAGGCGTTCGAGAAGCTGATAAGGCTCGACCCGGCCGCCCGCGCGGTCGCCGCATACAACCGAGCCAGGATCTTCATTTACAAGCAGGACTACGAAACCGCGCTGAAGGAACTCGATAAAGGCGTCCGGGCGGAGCCGAACCACCCGATGCTAAAGATCTTTCGTTCAGGCGTTTATTACTATCAGGGAAAGATCGATGAAGCGATCGATCTTATCTCCAAAGTTCTCGAGGAACATCCGGATATGGACGGGATTCGTCCGCTTCATGCAATGTATCTCGCTGGAGCGGGGCGACCCGACGAATCTCGGGCACAGCTGACCGAAGATGCTCTTAGCCTCTCGCGTGCCGATCACGATATGGCTTACTGGGTTGGGTCGACGTACGCCCTCCTGGGTGAAACAGACCTGGCCTTTAAGTGGCTCAACAAGGCCGTGCGTCTCGGCAATCAGAATAAACCCCGGTTCGAAACTGACAGCAACCTTGCCGCGTTGCGTGACGATCCGCGTTTTGCCGAACTACTCCTCAAAATGAGAAATGGCGACTAAAGCCGCCATTTCTCCGATCCTTTTTTTTCGACTGTGATTATATCGTGATGGTTTCCTTCGCTGCAGCGATCAGATCGCGCACTTTGAGCTTAAGCGCTCTTTCGAACTGTCGGGCTTCATTAACGCCGTCAAATGAAAGGTCCTGAAGACTCGTCTCGATCCTCTTCCGGTAGTCTGATACCAGGGAATCCGATACGCCCAGCATTTCGGCAACTTCGAGTTGCGTTCCCGAATTTGATGCTAGGTAGCAGTGCCATAGAACACTTATCATCCGATCGTACTGTTTGACCTTACCCCGGACGGATTTATTAAGGTCCAAAAGAAAATTGTCGACGTAACCTGCAGCCTCGGATTCGGCTTCGTGCCGGAGAAGGTCCTGTTCCGGCGTCTCTCGGGTATCCATGAACTCGAATTGCATCTTGTCATCGTCGTCGCCTTCCTGGGGTCCGCCAACCGGCACAAGATGAATATCCATGATCGGCAGGCGAGACATCACGAATGATCGAAGCGATCGGACGTCGACCGGCGAGTCGATCGCCTTGAAAACCTTGATTATCAGCTTTTCGAGCTCTACATTGCTTATTACGATCTGCGCGTCTCCAGTACACCCGACCATCCTTGTATCGCGGCTCTGGAAAGAAACCGTTTTCACACGTTCGTTCATTTCCTGAAGGTCCTTGCTCTTCTTCTCATTCGGCCAATCGGCCAAACCGTAAAGTCTGTCGGCCAGGCGACGATGAACGTCCGGATTGTTAAGATTATCGTAACGTTTAAAGTTCGGACCGGTTTGGATCAGGGTCGAGATGCGTCGTGCGAGACGGTAGCTTTCGGGGTATCGCTTGCGAAGCTCGGCCGTAAGCATATTAGTCAGCTCGATCTGGCTGATCTCGGCCTCGATCTCGTGATCGGTCATCTCGGTATCGAGGTAATGCTGAAATCGCTCCTTGCTGAGAAGGGCTACGAAGAGCTCCTGCGTAAGATCCGTATAGGCGTTAAATTTGCCTTCTTCCACCAGGAATCCAGCTTGCTTCGACGCACGAACGAGTGGGTGGGATGATACGATGCGATGCAATTCCATCCAGATCTGATTAACGTCCGACGCTTTAAGGCTGTCATTCCATTTTCCGACCTTGATTTGTCTGCGCTGGATGGTCTTTGGCGCGCTATCCTGCTGTTTCAGTGCATTCATAGTAGACCCTGGGGATTGGACTTCTCTGCAACACTCGATACGCTTCTGGTGGCAGACGTTTCAGGACTTAGGGTGAGTTTGCCGGCAAGGGTATTCTCTTGAGGACCTAGATTCTGTTCGTTCTATTAAGCGGGAATGGTCGAAAAACTTATTCTATCTGCAGAGCGCCGAAGATTGCTTTTGACAGGTGATCATTGAGGAGTTTTTTATCCTCGTTACCTACAATTTAGATATTAGCAATTCCGGGTGATTTGAGCAACAAGTTTTTGTCCCGCCGACGGTGGTGCGCGAACTGGCTGTAATTGCTGTTTACAATACGCTTTATAGTCGACCTACTGGTGCTGCACAGAGAGCACCGACCGGGATATTTTATTTCTTTTCCAAACTTATGGAAGGCGCTCTGCATTACAGATATATTTTTTAGTAAGGCAATTATCGGAAAAAACAATTGACGTCTGCCCCAACCGTCCGGTTAAAATACTTTGGTACCGGGTGTTTTGCTCCAAATAGGTATGGCCAATTTTACAAAAAGCGAGGATTGCCCCTCTTCACACGAGCTTCTAGAGTTTGAAAACGGCGATATGCGGCTTGAGGACGGAAGGAGCGTTCGTGAACATCTTGCACAGTGTGAATTCTGTGCGGCAGAGGTGGAATTCTATCGTCATTATCCGCAATCCGAGGACGAGGTGGTTGAAACCGCCGACATCCCGGCCCCCCTCTATGACCTCGCCGAATCACTTCTCAGCAACAAACGGAACAAAATATCCTCACTGGATCGTTTACTCCACGAGACCGAGGACTAATTGCAGAAGAAAGATTTCCAAGATCTAGGATGGCCTCCAGTTTTCTTTTTAAAGAACTGAACAACCGAATGGAATAATGCCAAAAAGGCCTTGCGATTAGCTCACAACGCCTTTTTCAGGTGTTTTATCTGATTACGGTCACCGAATTTGTCGTATCCGCCTCGAACGGAATGCTGTTCGCAAAAAACTCGACAGAGTCTGATTTGCCTTTACCCTCGCCATGTATCTCGATCGTGACGTTGTTGTTCATTCCCGGGGATCCGGCCGATAGTGGATTCGACCTGGCTCCGATCGCCTCAAGATCCCAAAGCTGGTTTTCGGCAAGTCGACAGCCCCAAAGATAAACATTCACTGTGTTGTTGTTGGTGCCATTCGGGATTGATGTGTTCTCGCCGGCAATTACGACCAGACCGCCGACATCGAAATTGTTGAAGCCGTTGTTGTTTTTAAAACTGGTGCCATACGCAGTAAAACTGACCGTGTTTCCATTCGCGGGAGTCATACCACCGCTTAATCCGCCGCCGATGAGAGCGCCGTTACCGTTTTCAAAGAATCGGTCACCCGTAGAAACGACTGAAATATATGCGTTATTCGACCTGTTGTCTTCAACGATAAGCCCTAGATAGTTGTTGTGGCTGCGGTTTCCGCTAAGTCTGGCGGATATTCTGCCGCCATTAGCTCCGTTATTGTTGACGATGCGCAGACCTTCGCCCACCGTGCCTATCCGATTGTTGTAAAAATCGTTATCAACGATTTCCGCCTCAATAATACGACCAGCCCCCGCCGCTCCAAAATTTCGGAGATCTAATCCGCGTTGACTGTTAGTTGAGGCAACATGAGCGACTCGGATGTAAGCCATTCCCGTTGAAACAAGCTCGGTCCCGATGTTTGCGTTTCCGTTGACGGCATTTTTGACCGTCAACCACTCGATGGAGGTTGTACCCCTTCCCATTCGGATCGCTGCTGTAAGCGGGATCGGCGCGGCATTATTGTAGGAACTCAGCGGGAGGTTTATTGCGTCAACGACGACTGCTTCGCGGTCACCGACGGAACCTTGCAGTGACATATTTTGCTGAAGTTCGAGACGCCCGCGATTTGGACGCGGCGTGCCACCCTGGTCATTGACCGACAACATGTAAACACCAGGCGCAAGCACAACGGTCGCGCCGGCGTTGGCGGGATCATTGACGGCGGCGTACAATTCTTCGATATTGCCTACGCCAACGGTTTGGGCCCTCGCATTCGCTGTAAAAGTGATCGAGATCAAGATTACCGCGATGAGGATAGCAAAGATTGATGGGTGAGAACATTTCATGATCTTATCTCCTTGATTTTTTTTTGATTTAAACGCCGGTCGCTATATAAAGCGGGTCCAAAGTTTCTTAAACATTCACCGCGCCTTTTATGAAACCCTCGTACTTTGGGTTTAACTGCCTGTTCGTGCTAAAGCATTCATACCTACGGCAAGGTCACCTGCAGTATTTCGCCAAAGGGCGGACCAAAGCCCCAGCTTGAAACATAGAGTTTGCCATCGGGGCCAAATGTCATGCCTGTCGGCAACGAGAGCCCAGTGACGACGGGCTGCAGTGTGCCATCGTCAAGAACGCGGACAACCCGGCCATTGCCCGGCGCCGGGAACCCTATAGCGGCGTTCATTTCGAGAGCGTAAAGATCGCCATTACGATCGAATGCGAGACCAAGGACCGTTGTGAGGCCCTCGCCGACGACTTTTAGGTTGCCGTTCGGAGTGATCTTCATTATTTGGGACAACCCGGGCGTTATCGGAAATAATCCCAGATTACTCACATAAAGATTTCCGTGATAAGTCATGGCAGTTGGAACGATATGGCCAAAGAGCGCAGATATGTCGATAAAGCGGCTCATATTTCCGTCCCCATCGATCTTGATGATCTGGCCGTGGTTTGGTTCGACCACGAAGAGTGAGCCCTTAGCCGCAACCATGCTGTACGGCGATCCGTCCGGCTCGAAATCGTCGGGCTCGGGATGAGCGGTTTCGTTATTGTGGACAAAATCACTGATATTCGCGAACATCGCGTGGGTGCCGTCGCTGTTAACTCGAGCCACGGCGTTTGCTTCGGCCGGATCCGCGTGTCCGTGCGAGCAACCGCCACCAGCTATCAGCGCATATAACTGGCCGTCGAAGAACTCGATGTCGGCAACGCCCATCTCGTCGCCGACCCCGGAAGATTCGGAAGGGAAACCATCCGCAACAGTCGTACGGTTGCCGCTATGGTCGATGCGCGATACGCGGCCGTTATTCCCTCCGTGCATCGGACCGACCGGCGCCGGGACCTGGGTGCAGAGACCGACCGTAGACATGGTGCCACCGGTACCCGACTCGGCTACATACAGATACTCGTCGGGGCCAAATTTCAAACCCCGTGGAAAACTCAGGCCGGAGGCAAACTGCGTCACCACAGCCGTTGAGGTTGTCGACGCCGGAACTCCCCACGAAAATACGGTCGAAGACAGAGCCCAGAACAATAACGTCAGGAATGAGCCTAGAACCAGTTTCTTAGTAATCTTTCGAATCATTTTCAATTCTCCTTACGCCTCTTTTCGGCAGAGACGAGCCGTCTCACCTTGCTCAGCAAGATTTCATTTGATTTGGACGCCGGTTGCTATATAATGCGGGCCAAAGCTCTTAGACATTCACCACGCCGTTTAAGCAACCAGCGATAATTGTTTCTTCGTAAGCAAGAATATCTGCTGGAGGTGTTTGATGTATTTGGAAAAATTTCCTCGTTTTCTCCTAGATTTCTCCGAGAACGATATGCACAGTGAAAACGGCCATTTTTACGAGTTCAAATCGTTTCGGCTGAATCTCGCCGAGCGGCAACTGCTGAATGCCGAAACACCCGTTCCGCTCACTCCAAAAGCTTTCGATGTTCTCGCCGTGCTGGTAGAACAGGCTGGACACCTGGTCGAAAAAGACGAATTGATGCAGTTGGTGTGGCCGGACGCGTTCGTCGAAGAGGCGAATGTCGCGCGCATCGTTCACACCCTCCGCAAGGTTTTGAACGAGGACGAAAACGGCAACAAATTCATCGAAACCGTCGCGAAAAAGGGCTACCGGTTTGTCGCCCCAGTGACGATGGCCGAGAATGTCTGCGCAGTTCCGTCGGATGGCGATGGGACAGCGGAGGACCTATTCCCCGTGTTCAAAGATGCAGCCGATGCACGACGCCCTGCACAACCGAGTGTGGGTATCCCCGCCGCGGAAGTCCGTCATGTGCCGTGGTTTTTATTGATCGGGGCCGGATTCCTGCTTGCGATTGCCCTTATTGCGACCCTCTCCTTTTATCGGCAACATGCAACCAGAACGGGCCAGCCGGTTTCGATAGCCGTGATGCCGCTGAGGTCGCTGAATAAAGACGAACAGAATGCAAATTACAAACTTGCTGTCGCCGATTCGTTGGTAACTCAATTAAGCGCCGCCAGTGAACTGACGGTCAGGCCGTTGAGCGCGACATGGCAATATCTCGACACTGATGAGGACGCAATCGGCGCCGGAAAAGAGCTTAAGGTTGATTACGTCGTTACGTCGAACTATCAGATCGTCGACGGAAAGATCCGCGTTACCTCGCAGCTGATAAATGTTGAGCGGCGAGCCGTGGTGGACACCTTCAAGAGTGAACGCGAAATAGCGGGTGACTTTCAGACCCAGGACATGATTGCCACCGATGTAGGTGGCGCTATCGTAAAGCGGTTCGGCATTCTCGCGGGCGATGTCATACGCCGGCGTGGAACTGCCAACGAGGAAGCATTTCGTTACGTCATCCAAGCCGCCTATAGCATCGACAATAAAAGGGGCAATGGTGTGGCCACGGCCCTTGAATTGCTTCAAAAAGCGATTGAGCTTGACCCAAATTATGCCAGGGCGTTCGCAGTCAGGGCATACGCCTACAGAATGGCGGCCTGGACTCCGGAGCTCGGCATCGCCCCCGAAGATTGCTATTTGAGGGCGAAGGAAGCTGTTGAAACCGCCTTAAGGCTCGACCCGAACTCCTCGGACACCTACGTGATGTTGGGCGAGATCAAGGATACTTACGAGTGGAAATCGGGCGAGGCGGACGCCGCGCATCGCCGTTCGATCGAGCTAGACCCGAATTCCGCTCACGCGCGTCGGTTTTACGCCCTATTTCTGATTAATGAGCGACGTTTTGACGAAGCTATAGAGCAGATCAAATCCGCAATTGACATCGAGCCTGCTTCAATTTTCGGACAACAAAAGTACGGTCAGATATTGTATACGGCGCAGCGGTACGATGAGGCTATAGTGCAGCTAAAGCGCGTACGTGAGATGGATCCGAATTTCAGAGAGGGAGGCGGTATGATCTGGCGTTCGTATTATTTGAAAGGCGATCGCGAAACGGCATACGCAGAGTTTCGTAAACTAGTCGAAAAAGCGATCGAGAGAAAGCGCGTTGGGCCCGACAGACTCGCAAGGCTCGATCAGGCCTACGCTAATTACGGCTGGGACGGCGTGTTTCGCTCCGAGGTCGAATTGCTGCAGTCCGGCGCCGAGTCCGTTTTTGGCAACGGCGTCGACGTATACATCGGTGCGGGCAACAATGACAAAGCGATAGCCACCCTCGAGCAGATAGCCGCCCAGAGGAATCGGGCGAAAGTTGTTTTTCTTGGGCCAAGGCTCGACCCCTTGCGTCCCGATCCGCGCTTCCAGGCTTTGATGAAGAAATTGGGGTATTGATCGGGTATCACGTGCCTTCGGTGCGTTTTATGAAACGCAAATCCCACGACAAGCTTGCATTACCGCTCACGTTTAGCATGATCATCTTTTGCGCCGTATGGGGCCATCCGCAATCGCAAGCCCTTGATGCCCAGATCGACGGAATTGTCATCGACGTGAACGGGTCGGTTGTACCGAACACCGATATTACCGCGATCAATGTCCACACCGGTGCCGAGCGCAATACGTCTGCCAACGAAAACGGCGTGTTCCGTTTCCCAATATTGACGCTCGGAAAGTATCGCGTTATCGCCGAACACTCCGGATTCAAGCGAGTCGAACTAGACGGAATTATGCTTTCCGCCGGCCAGACGGAGCCGGTCACGATTCGTCTCGAACCCGGCGATCCCAATGAAACAGTCACCGTAACATCCGACGCGGCAATTGCGGACGTATCGAAATTCGAGATCGGGCGGGTGGTGAATTCCCGCGACGTAACCAATCTTCCGCTCATCTCTCGCAATCCTTACAATTTCATTCTTCTCCAGCCCGGCGTTAACGGGCGAACCGTGAGTGACCCGTTAGCCGTCAATCTGAGTGCAAACGGTATGCGTCGGAGGGTGGGCTACCTGCTCGACGGAAACTATGACAACGATTCCAATCTTAGCGGTTTTCGGCTGAACCTGATCTCCGAAACTTTTGTCAGAGAAGTCCAGCTGCTCTCAAACGGATATTCAGCGGAATTTGGAAATACGGCGGGTGCGGTCGTCAACGTCATCACGCCATCCGGAACAAACGACCTAGACGGCTCGGTCGCGTTTCTACTCAGACCGGCCGGGCTTTCGTCGAAGCCGTTCGGGTTCAAACCCGGAAATGCTTCGAATGTCGGCGGGTATGGCGTGACGGCGATGATAGGTGGGCCAATCCTGAAGGACCGGTGGCATTTCTATGCAGGTTACGAATGGACGAGGCGCAATTCAAGCCAGCCCATCACGATTGCTGAAGCGAACCAAAATGCGTTGGTCGCGGCCGGCCTCCCGGCGTCGATATTCGTCAATGATCGCGCGAAAAGCGATACACTGCCGTATCTCATTTTTCGCACGGACGCAAAAATTTCCGACGCCACGCGTGTCAATTTGCGCTTTAACCGCTTCGATGCCAATCCCGGGCTGAGATACAACGGGGTGGGCGGCCTTGCTACTACGGAGCGTTCGTCCGGATTTGCGGGATATGATCAATCGATCGCAGCCCAGGCAGTAACCTCTTTCTCCGAAACATTTTTCAACGAGTTCCGATTTCAATTTGCGAGGAACGTCACGCGGACGGTTGGAAACGAATTGTCCGGTACCGGGCCGACCGCATCTATAATCGGCGTTGCCAATTTCGGGCCATCCCCGAATCTAGGGGCAGTCGGACCGCGTGAATCCATCATCCAGTTTCAGGACGGGGTCACGAAAGTCTTCAATGCCCACGCCGTCAAGATTGGCGGAGCCGTCCATTTCATTAATGATCGGCCCCGGAACCCTGTTTTCTCAAGTTATACCTTCGCGTCTATCGATAAATATATTGCAGCTGTGGCCGGGCCCGACCGGAAGACCTATCAGCAGTACACGGAAACCTTCGGCAATGCCGAGATTCGGTACCGAAGCACGTTTCTCGATTTTTTCATCCAGGACGATTGGCGGCTCACCCGCCGCTTAAATCTCGCGATCGGCCTTCGGTACGACCTTTACAAGCCACCCGCTGCAGACCCGGATTCTCCGTTAGCGTATTCGCGGGAATTCAAAGCGGACACAAATAATTTTGGGCCGAGACTTGGCCTCGCCTACCTTTTGCGCGACGGGAAATATCGGACGGTCGTTCGTATCGGCAGCGGGATTCATTACGATCCGCCGCTCCTTGCGATGTACAAGCGGGCGATCCTGAACAACGGTGATCCGCGTTATTTTAGTTTCTCATTTTCTCCGCGCGACGACGGTGCTCCTGATTTTCCGAACAAACTCGGCGTCTTTCCTCTCGAAAAGGTAACGCGCGACATTGACGCCGTTTCGTCCGATTTTGAAACGATGTACGCTATTCACTCGAATTTTCAGGTCGAGCAGACTATCACGGAAAATATGTCTCTCACCGCCGGTTATCTTTATTCGATCGCACGGCATATTCCCGTCTATAGCAACATCAACTGCCGGCCCGTCGGCGGCTCTTTGGCGGACGGGCGTCCGATCTACGGAACGATCGAGGTCGACGCCGTTGGGACGGCGACGATAGGCGGCTGCAAAAGTCCTATAATTCCGGCCTTCAAAAAAATAATGATGGCCGAATCGGCCGGAAGCCAGAATTATCATGCTCTGTTTTTGCAGTTGTCCAAACGCTTTTCGCGCGGTTTTCAGATGACTGCCAACTACACTCTTTCCCGTTCGCGCGACGACGCACCCGAAGAAAACGGCCCGAGCCCGGTGGACCAATCGGATCCATCAAACCGCGCTATAGACCGAGGCAACTCATACGGCGACGTTACGTCCACCTTAAATTTGAGCATGGTCGCCGAGCCGTCATTCCGGGCCGCAAATCGCCTTCTCAACGCCTTCTTGAATAACAATCAGTTGGGTCTAATAGTGCTCGCGAACAGCGGCGAGAATTTTAACATTACTACAGGCGATCTGAACCGCGACGGCGTCCTGGGATCGGACACGCCGGTTGGCGTCCCGCGAAATTCCGGCCGTTTGCCGGCGTATTTGGGGGTCGATGCTCGATATTCGCGATTCTTCGGTCTGCGCGAAAAATTTGCCTTCGAATTCTATGCCGAGGCAACCAATGTGTTCAACAGCAAGCAAGTCTCGTTTTACGACGGGACGATCCTGCCGAGTAACAACGCTTTCACTTCTCTCGTCAACCCGTTGACTGGCGAGCTACGCGGCCGACTGCCCAACTTCAGAGGCATGGCAGCCAACCGGCGCGATAGCCGGCAAGTGCAGCTCGGGGCCAAAATTTATTTTTGAATAATCTTTGTCGGGGAGCATTCGGGTCGCACGGGAACCGACGCTCGAGTCATTGAGAAGCGATCCACGATTCGGTGATTTTCTTAAACGCATCGGCCTAAAATGATCCTTTGGCTTGTCACTGCCGGCCGGTCATTTTCCACTACCGAGAGGTATCGCTGCGACGAGGCAGAACCGCTTTGTAACGCTCCCGTCTTGGACCTGGTGGCGAAAAATATGTGGGAAAAGAATCAACTCCCGCAGATCTCGTCGATGGCCTCTTCGTATTTTTCGTCGATGACGCTGCGTTTGATCTTGAGAGTGGGGGTCATTTCGCCTTTATCAATGGAGAATTCGCGGGGCAGGAGATAAACCCGCTTTACGCGCTCGTATCGCTTAATTCGCGTGTCAATTCCACTGCATCGCGCTGGACACGCTTTATCACATAAGGATTTTCGCAAAGCTCTTCGCGGCTTCCCACGGCATTAATACCTTCGTCTTTCAACACATCTTTCAACGCGTCCCAATCCGGAACGATCAGCGCGCCGACCTGCTTGCGGCCTGAACCTACCACGACGGGCTGTGAAATGATCGGGCTTTGTTTTAA
>Ga0105247_10002494_pt1 | contig 12509 bp, 7 predicted proteins | sample KBSS24metaG_FD_81519 | JGI IMG/M metagenome (GOLD analysis project Ga0105247, IMG submission 81519) | Switchgrass rhizosphere microbial communities from Kellogg Biological Station, Michigan, USA - KBS S2-4 metaG | ecosystem: Host-associated > Plants > Roots > Rhizosphere > Soil | place...
AGGACGTGCCGGAGCTCGTCGCGCGCGAGGCGAAGGACCTCTTGCGCTCGCGCGCCGCCGACTTCTTCGGCCTCGCCGAGGCGCAGCGCCTCCTCGACGAGCTCGAGCAGATCGCGCCGGCGATCGTGCGCAACGTCGTCCCGAAGCCGGTCTCGCTCACGCTGCTCGCCGACGTCCTGCGCCGCCTCGTCGAAGAGCGCGTGTCGGTGCGCGATCTCCGCGCGATCCTCGAGGCGCTCTCGTCGGTGGCGGCGACGGAGAAGGACCCGCTTCAGCTCTCCGAGTACGTCCGCGGGCAGCTCCGGCGCGCCATCACGTTCCGCCTCACGCGCGGCGCGCGCCAGCTCGACGTGCTCCTCCTCGACCCGACGATCGAGGACACCGTCCGCCGCGCGATCACGCGGACGCCGAACGGGGCGTTCCTCGCGCTCCCTCCCGCCGCGGCGCGCGACGTCACCGCCGCGGTGCGACGCGCCCTCCAGGAGATCGACCCGGACGGCGATCCCGCGCGCCCGTCCGTGATCTTGACCCAGCCCGACGTGCGCCGCTTCGTGAAGAAGCTCCTCGACGGCGAGTCGCCGCACGTCACCGTCGTCAGCTTCGCCGAGCTCCTGCCGGAGGTGAACCTCCGGCCCGTCGCCAAGGCGACGCTGATCGATCTCTGATCCCTCTGATCCGCCGGGGGGCGAAGCCGCCGCGCGCCGCGCGCCGTCAGATCCGCTGCCGCACCATCTTCCGCGGCACCGCGCCGGAGCGCATCAGCATGGTCTTCGCTTCCTTCTCGAGGAGCGGGTGGATCTTCTTCGAGCCGAGGAACATGCCGAGGAGCTGCGGGTTCGTCTCGGCGAGCTTCTTCAGCGCGCGGCTCATCCCCTTCGTGTCGTTCATCGCGGCGTGGGCGAACGCGCGCGCCCTCCACATCTGGATCCGCGCCTCGGCGAACTCGGGGTCCTCGGGGTTGAAGAGGTCGAGCGTCTCGAGCGCCTTCTTCGCGTTCCCGGTGCGCGCCCACGCCTCGCTGGCGACGGTCGCGAAGATGACGCGCGACTTGGCGTCCTGCGCCTTGCCGAGCTCGAGCTTGTCGACGAGCGCGCGCGCCGCCGGCGCCTCGTGGAGCGTCAGGTGCAGGTTCGCCCGGAGGGCGCGCACCTGGTCGGCGACCGGGGCGAGCACCTTGTCGAGGTTCACCGTCTCGAGCGTCTCGAGGGCCTTGCGCGGGTCCTCCTGCATCTCGAGCTGCGCGCGCGCGATGACCGCCTGGCTGTCGCCCTTCTTGAAGTCGGTCTCGAGCTTGCGGAGCGCGTCCTTGCGCCCCTCGTCGGTGTCCGCGCCGCGGAGGAGCGCGCCGAGCGCCTCGCTCTTGCCGACGGTGCGGACGAGCCAAAACGTCCCGCCCACCGCGAGCACGGTCAGGACGCCCGCGATCGCCTTCGGGATCCAGGTGGGGATGAAGAGCGCGCCGATCCAGACGACCGCGATCAGCAGCCCGACGCGGACGTAGATCTTCTTCAGATCGGTCGACGGCGGCGCCTTGGTGCTCGTCCCCTTCTGGAGATCGACGAGCTCCCTCTGGAGGTCGGCCGCCGACTTCTTCTTTTTCTTCTTGCTCGTCTTGCTCGGAGCGCTCTCTTCGGCCACGTGGGGCGTTTAGCACAGACGCGTCAGGGCCGCGTGGTGTCTCGCGCGCCCTTTGGACGCGGGGAGACGCGGGGACACGGCGGCGGCGCGCTACCGCCGCGCGCCGGGCGGGGCGGCGCGGCGCGCAGGAGGCGGGATCGACGCGACCGGCTCGCGCGCCATCTCCGGGTCCTCACCCTGGACGATCTGCCGGAAGTGGATGAAGAGGCTCTGCGCGACCGACATGCACGGCACCGCGAGGAGCGCGCCCGGCGTCCGGAAGAAGTGCTCGCCGACCAGCAGCGAGAAGATGACGAGCACCGGGTGGATCTTCGCCTGATCGCCCATGATCTTCGGGTTGAGCACGTTCGCCTCGAGCTGGTGGATCGCGATGATCCAGACGAGGACGAAGATCCCGGTGCCGAAGGACTGGGTGAGCCCGAGCGCGACGGCGGGGATCGCGCTGGCGATCGATCCGAAGATCGGGATGAGCGAGAGGAGCGTCGCGATGATCGTGAGGATCGGCCAGTATTTCAGCCCGACCAGCGCGAAGCCGATCGCCGAGAGCGCGCCGTTGATGAGGCAGATGATGATCTGTCCGCGGACGACGCCGGCGAGGCCGCGATCGATCCGGTCGACGAGCCGGAGGAACGACGCGCGGCTCGAGGGGCGCACGAGGAACGTGAAGAAGCGCAAGATCCGCTCCTTGGTCAACATCAGGTACGCGCCGACCATGAGCGTCAGCCCGAAGACGAAGAAGAAGCGGCTCACACCGGCGACGATGCCGCCGCCGATCCGCGCCACCTCGAACGCGTTCTGCCGCGCGTACTCGACGCTCCCCTGGATCGACTCCGACACCATGTGATCGACGTCGAGCGGCGGCTGCGCCGGGTGCCGCTTGTCGACGACCCACCCGTCTCGGACCTTGCGCACGGTGACGCCGCTGCCGACCTCCACCTCGAACGAGCCGTCGGCGCGCGGCCGCACCACCATCGACGGCTGCTCGGGCGGCGGCGGCGCGGCGTCGGGCGCCGGGGCGGCGCCGCCGGTGAGCGCGTGCAGCCGCTCCTGCGCCTTCGGCACCCAGGTCCGCTTCGCCTCGGCGACGAGCGCGGGGACCTCCTTCGCGAAGCCGGCGATCTCGCTCCCGATCCGCGGCGCGATCAGCCGCAGGAGCGTGAAGAGGCCGCCGATCACGACCGCGTACACGAGGACGATGGCGACGCCGCGCGGCACGCGACGCCGCTCCGCCCACTGCACGAGCGGCAGGAGCACGTACGCGATGAGGAGCCCGAGGACCAGCGGCAGCATCACCTCGTGCGCGAGGGCGACGACCGTGATCACCGTGAGCGCGCTCACCCCGAGGAACACCGGCCGGTGCCAGCGCGCGCCCGCGGGGAGCGCCTCGACGACGACCTCCGGACGCAAAGGCTCGCGCAGGTCGGCGCGCCGCTCGCTCGGCTCGCTCGGATCGCGCGGCGCGTCGCCCGTCACCGCCCGCTCTCCGCGCGCGCCGCGGGGCGATCGGCCGCGAGCGCCCCCGCGGCCGGCGCGCGCGCCGGAAGGTCGCCGTTCCCGTCGCGACGAGCGGCGCTCACGGGGCGCGCTCGCCGGGGAGGTCCGCGAAGTGCGGCGCGAGCGCCTCGTACGTCTCGTCGAGGTGCTGCGGCATGACGCGCACGTCGCCCACCACCGGCATGAAGTTCGAGTCGCCGCTCCAGCGCGGGACGACGTGCACGTGCACGTGATCGGCGATGCCCGCGCCGGCCGCGACGCCGAGGTTGATCCCGACGTTCGCGCCCTGCGCCGACGTGGCGCGCCGGACGCGCGCGGTCGCCGCGGTCGCGAGGCGCATGAGCGCGTCGTGCTCGTCCTCGGGCAGATCGGCCGGCGACGAGACGTGGCGGCGCGGGACGACGAGGAGGTGCCCGGCGTTGAACGGGTACCGATTCAGGCAGACGAACGCGCGCGGCTGCACGAGGAGGACGAGGTCTTTGCGCCACGCGGCCGCGGGCTTCGACGGGAAATCGCAGAATATGCAGGATGCACGCTTCTCCTGTTGGATGTACTCCATCCGCCAGGGGGCCCAGAGCCGCTCGGTCATCGTGGGGTCACCATAGTCGACCGCCGCGCGCCGCTGGAAGGCGGAAGAGCGGCGGCGTCGTGACCGCTTCGATGCCGGCGCGCACGCCGTGTCGCGCGAGCGCCGCCCGCCGCGCCGCGCCGCGATGACGGAGCGGGCGGCCCCCCCCGAAGGAGCGCCGCCCGCCGCGAAGGTGCCGCCCGCGCCCACCTGCGCCCAAATGACGGAGCGGGCGGACCCCCGAAGGAGCGCCGCCCGCCGCGTCACCGTCCGACGACCTCGTCAGTCGTCGTTCTTGTCTTCCTTCTGAAGGCCGAGCTTCTCGCCGAGCTTCTGCTTGATCAGCTCGCCGATGGTCCCGCCGCCCTTGCTCTCCTCGGCGCCTCCGCCACTCTTCTTCGGCGGGACCGAGGCGCGCTTCTCCGCCTTGCTCGACGACGAGGACGTGGTGACGGCCACCGCCTCACCGACGCGCATCGACAGCGTGAGCCGCCGATCCTGCGAGTCGATGTTGGCGATCTCCGCCGACAGCTTCTCGCCGATCTTGAGCTCGCGCGGCTCGCCGCTCTCGTCCTTGGGGAGGACGAGCTCGTTCTGCGGGATGAGCCCCTCGACGCCGTCGCGCACGCGGACGAACGCGCCGTAGTCCACCGTGCTCACCACCGCGCAGTCGACGACCTTGCCCGGGGGGAACTCGCTGAAGATGGTCGGCCAGGGATCGTCGAAGAGCTGCTTGATGCCGAGGGAGACCTTCTTCTCGTCGTGGTTGATCGAGAGGATGATCGCCTCGACGTCGTCGCCCTTGTGGAACATGTCGCCGGGGTTGTTGACCTTGGCCGTCCACGAGAGGTCGCTCTTGTGCACCATGCCGTCCACGCCCTCTTCGATGCCGATGAAGACGCCGTAGTCGGTGAGCGAGCGGACCTTGCCGCCGATCTTGTCGCCCGGGTGGTACTTCTCGGTGAAGAGCGTCCACGGATCGGGCTCGAGCTGCTTGAGGCCGAGCGAGATGCGCTTCGCCTTGGCGTCGACCTCGAGCACCTGGCAGTCGAGCTCCTGGCCGACTTCGAGCAGCTTCGACGGGTGCTTGACCTTCTTGGTCCAGCTCATCTCGCTGACGTGGATGAGACCCTCGACGCCCGGCTCGAGCTCGACGAACGCGCCGTAGTCGGTGATCGACATGACCTTGCCGTGGACGCGCTTGCCCGGCGGATACGCCTCTTCGGCGTGGTTCCACGGGTCTTCCTGCGTCTGCTTCAGGCCGAGGCTGACGCGCTCCGTCTCCGGGTTGTACTTGAGGACCTTGACGGTGACCTCGTCGCCCACCTGGAACACTTCGCTCGGGTGGTTGACGCGGCCCCAGCTCATGTCGGTGATGTGGAGGAGGCCGTCGATCCCGCCGAGGTCGACGAACGCACCGTACTCGGTGATGTTCTTGATGACGCCCTTGACGACCTTCCCCTCCTCGAGGGTCTGCAAGGTCTGGCTCTTGATCTGATCCCGCTCCTTCTCGAGGAGGACGCGGCGGGAGAGCACGATGTTTCCGCGCTTCTTGTTGAACTTGATGACCTTGAATTGGTAGGTCTGCCCGATCAGCTTGTCCAAGTTGCGGATCGGCCGGAGGTCGACCTGGCTGCCCGGGAGGAAGGCCTTCACGCCGCCGCGAATGGTGACCGAGAGGCCGCCCTTCACGCGCTGGCTGATGGTCCCTTCGATGAGCTCGTCGCGCTCGCACGCGCTCGAGATCTCATCCCAGACCTTCATCTTGTCGGCCTTCTCTTTCGAGAGGGTCACGAGGCCGTCGTCGTTCTCGCGGCTCTCGATGAAGACGTCGATGCGATCGCCGGCCTTGACGCTGATCACGCCCTGCGCGTCGGCGAACTCGCTGGCGGGGATGATGCCTTCGCTCTTGCCGCCGATGTCGATGACGACGTTGTCGCGCTGCACGGCGACGACCGTCCCCTGGACGATCTCGCCTTCCTTTCCGAAGTCGCCGCCTTGGATGCTGGCTTCGAAAAGCGCGGCGAAGCTGTCGCCGCCATGCTCGGTAGTTCCGCCTGCCGAGCCCAGGGCAGAAGTGGTGGTGGTCATGAGTAGAGTGGGTTGCCTTGCTTCACGCGAGTGATTGAGAGTGTGAGGTCGCGCCCGCGGACGGATTTCCGCGGACGGGAGGCCGGGTATCTAGCTTGCAAGGGGCCCGGTGTAAAGGGTGCCGACGGCTCCGCGTGCGGCTTCGAGCCGGCGCCTCCCCGCTCGCGCCGCGGCGCCCTCGCGTTGCCTGGCGCCACCCGTCGCGCCCCGACGCCCGACGGCCGTGCCCGCGCGCCGGGCTCGCGCGGGCCGCTGGTGGAGCTGGCGCTCTCCGCGGACGACGCCCTTGTGCCGCTGTGCCGCGACGACGCCGCCCGTCGAGCCGCGCGATCGGCGCCGCCGTACCGCCGCGCCGCGGCCGGCGCCGCCGCGACTTCTCCACGATCGGCTCGATGCCAATCGCCGAATCGATGAGCACGCGCCGAATCGGCGCGCCAACTTCCGTCGCCGATAGCCCACTTCCGACCGCGGCTCGCACCCGCCGCGCCGCCGCCCGTCGAGGACGCCTGCGCCACGTCGCGACGCGACGTGTCGCGCGGGCCCGACGTCACCGTTCGGTGCCAAGAGACGGTCAACCAGGGCTTCGGCGTCACCGTTCGGTAGCGGTCGGTCCGTCACCGATCGGTAGCAGCGGCGGCGTCACCGTTCGGTAGCAGAAGCCCGTTCTTCGCGGATACGACATATCGAAGAACCTCGGCGCGTCACCGTTCGGTAGCACGGAATCGGTCGATGAATATTTCATAAATTCGAATACCACCGCCGTCTTCCGTGAGCTAGTTTCAATCCCCCGATGCTCGAACGGCTCATCGATCTCGCCGTGAAGCAGCGCGTAACGGCGCTCATTCTGTCGGCGGTATTTGCTGTCTTCGCGGTCTACACCCTGGGCCGCCTCAAAATCGAGGCCTTCCCGGACGTCACCAATGTCCAGGTGATGGTGATTTCGCTCTATCCCGGACAAGCGGCCGAGGAGATCGAAAAGCAAGTCACGATTCCCGTCGAGCGCGCGCTCGTCGGCCTGCCTCACGTGCTCGTGCAGCGCTCGATCACCTCGTTCGGCCTGTCGCAGGTGATCGTGACGTTCGAGGACGACGTCGACATCTACTTCGCGCGCCAGCAGGTGGCCGAGCGCCTGCCCGACGCGGAGGTGCCGGAGGGCGTCACGCCGACGCTGGGGCCGAACGACACGCCCGTCGGGCAGGTGTACCAGTACACGCTCGAGAGCGATCGCCACTCGCCGAGCGAGCTCCGGAGCTGGCAGGACTGGGTCGTCAGCCGGCACCTCAAACGGACGCCCGGCGTCGCCGACGTCGTGAGCTTCGGCGGCTTCCAGAAGGAGTACCACGTCCTCGCCGACCCGCTGAAGCTCCGCGCCACCGGCCTCTCCCTGAAGGAGCTCATCGAGGCGGTGCAGGAGTCGAACGGCGCGACGTCGGGCGGGTACATCCCCCACGGCGAGAGCGAGTTCGTGGTCCGCGCGCGGGGGTATCTGCGCTCCGCCGCCGACATCGAGAAGACGGTCGTCGCGCTCCAGAACGGGACGCCGGTGCTCGTACGGAACCTCGGGCGCGTCGTCGAGAGCTACACGCCTCGGCGCGGCGTCGTCGCGCGGAACACCGCGCTCGACTCGGTCGAGGGGACGATCCTCCTCCGCCGCGGCGAGAACCCGAAGGACGTCCTGAACGACGTGCACGTCGCGGTCGATCGCATCAACCACGACGTCCTCCCGAAGGGGATGCACATCGTCCCGTTCTACGACCGGACGAAGCTCGTCGACACGACGCTCAACACCGTCTCGCACAACATGCTCGAGGGGGCGGCGCTGGTCGGGCTCGTCCTCTGGCTCTTCCTGCGCGCCATGAGCGGCTCGATCGCCGTCGCGATCACGATGCCGCTCGCGCTCCTCACGTCGTTCGTCGGCCTCTACTACGCGGGGGTGCCGGCCAACCTCCTGTCCATGGGGGCGATCGACTTCGGCATCCTGCTCGATGGCGCGGTCATCCTCGTCGAGAACTCGTACCGCCACCTGTCCGAAGAGCAGGCGCCGCCGGCCGAGGTGCCGCACGTGGTGGCGCGCGCCGCGAAGGAGGTCCTCCGGCCGATCCTCTTCTCGATGTCGATCATCGTGGTGGCGATGCTCCCCATCTTCACGCTCGAGCGGGTCGAGGGGCGCATCTTCCGCCCCGTCGCGCTCACGTACGCGTTCGCGCTCGGCGGCGCGCTCTTCTTCACGCTGACCGCGGTCCCGGCCATCACGGCGGTGCTCCTCAAGAACCGGAAGGTGAAGGAGGTCGAGCCGGAGTTCCTCATCTTCCTCAAGAAGCACTACCTCACCGCGCTCCGCGCCGCGCTCCGCTACCCGGCCGTCCCGCCGCTCGTCGGCGTCGTCATCCTGACGCTCGCGATCCTGGTCGTGCCGAAGCTCGGCACGGAGTTCCTCCCCGAGATGAACGAGGGCGACATCCACGTCAGCGTCATCATGCCGAACTCCGTGTCGCTCGACCGCGGGCAGCAGGTGCTCCGCGAGATGCGGCAGATCCTCCTCACCTTCCCCGAGGTCCGGGACGTCCTGAGCGAGCAGGGGCACCCCGAGGACGGCACCGACGACGAGGCGCCGAACCAGTCCGAGACGTTCGTCCTCCTGAAGCAGCAGAAGGACTGGGGGACCGGGCGCACGAAGGAGAAGCTCGTCGACGACATGCGCGACGCGCTCGAAGCGATCCCGGGCAGCCAGTTCAATTTCAGCCAGCCCATCAAGGACCGCGTCGAGGAGTCGATCTCGGGCATCCGCGGGCAGGTCGTGGTGAAGATCTACGGCGACGACCTCACGATCATGCAGTCGAGCCTCGAGGAGGTGAAGCGCATCATCGAGGACGTCCCGGGCGCCCGCGACGTCGCGGTCTACCGCGCCGGGCGCGCGCAGCACCTCGTGAGCGACATCGATCGCGACGCGACCGCGCGCCTCGGCATCAACGTGCGCGACGTCGAGGACGTGGTCGAGAGCGCGTACGGCGGCAAGCTCGCGACCGAGATCTGGGAGGGCGAGCGCCGCGTCGGGGTCCGCGTGAAGCTGCCGTCGCCGCCCGAGAGCGACGCGTACGCGGTCGGGCACCTCGAGATCCCGGTGGGCCAGGCGCGCCAGCCGCTCTCGTCGCTCGCCAACGTCCACGTGGACACGGGGCGCACGCAGATCAACCGCGAGCAGGGCGGCCGCTTCCTCGCGCTGAAGACGAACATCGAGCACCGCGACATGGGCTCGTTCGTCGACGAGGCGCAGGCCGCCGTCGCCAAGCAGGTGCACCTGCCCGAGGGGTACTACATGACCTGGGGCGGCGAGTTCGAGAACCAGCGGCGCGCGATGAAGCGCCTCACGGTCATCGTGCCGATCTCGGTCCTCGCGATCTTCCTCCTCCTCTTCCTGACGTTCCGCGCCGTGCTCCCGGCGATCGTCGTGCTCCTCGACGTGCCGTTCGCGGCGGTCGGCGGGATCTTCGCGCTGTACTTCACGCACACGGTCCTGTCGGTGTCGGCGGCGGTCGGCTTCATCACGCTCTTCGGCGTGGCGGTCATGGACGGCGTCCTCCTCATCACGTACGTGCGCCAGGCGCGCGAGAAGTACGGCGGCGACTCGAACGACGCGATCCTCGACGCCGTGTCGCAGCGGCTCCGGCCGGTGCTCATGACGGCGCTCCTCGCGTCGCTCGGCCTCCTCCCGGCGGCCCTGTCGCACGCGATCGGCTCCGACACGCAGCGCCCGTTCGCCATCGTCATCATCGGCGGCCTCGTGTCGTCGACGCTCCTGACGATGCTCCTCCTCCCCACGCTGTACTCGCTCCTCGACAAGTGGTTCGGGAGGAACCGGAGCAAGCGCCCGCTCGTCCCGCCCGGCCCGCCCGCCGAGGTGACGGAATGACCGCGCTCTCTCGCGCGCGGAGGGGCGCCGCGTCCATCGGCGTCGCGCTCGCCTTGCTCGCCTCGGCGCGGCCCGCGCGCGCCGAGCTCACCGTCGATCAGGCGGTCGGCGTCGCCGTCCAGCGGAACCGCGATCTCATCGCCGCGAAGCTCGAGATCGAGATCACCCAGGTCGAGCGGATCGCCGCCGGCATCTACCCGAACCCGGTGCTCCAGTACACGGTCGGCAACCTCGTCCTCGGCGCGGGGAACCCGCAGTCGCAGGGCCTGAGCCCGTCGCCTTTCAGCCAGACCGTCCACCAGATCGGCGTGACGCAGGTCGTGGACGTGTGGGCCAAGCGCAACCTCCGCGTGAAGACCGCGGAGCTGAGCGTCGAGACGCGCCGCCTCCTCGTCGAGGACGTGCTCCGCGAGATCGCCTTCACCGTGCGCAACGCGTTCGCCGAGGTGGTGCGCGAGCAATTCGAGCTCGATTTGAACCGCACCACCAAGGCCCGCTACGACGACGTCGTCCGCATCTCGAAAGCGCGCGCGACGGCGGGCGAGATATCCGATTTCGAGTTTCGCAAGATCGAGCTCGAGGGCCTCAAATACCAAAATGCTCTGATCGACGCGACCGCCGAGCTCGACCTCGCGCGCCAGGGGCTCGCGCAGGTGATGGGGCTCCCGCGCGTCGACGACCTGCCGGGGCCGGCGGCGCCGACGCCGATCGTCCGCGGGCCCACCGCGATCGGCCCGCTGCTCGAGCGCGCCGTCGAGAGCCGGCCCGACGTGCGCGCGGCGAAGAAGAGCAAGGCGCTCGCCGAGTCGATGATCGCGTCGGCCAGGCGCGAGGCCTATCCGGACATCTTCTTCGGCGTCGCCTACACGCACAGCGAGTTCGTCGTGTCGGGCGACAACGGGAACACGCTCGCGCTCACCATCGGCGCGCCCATCCCGCTGTTCGATCGGAACCAGGCCGGGATCGCGCGGGCGCGGATCGAGTCGCGGCGCGCCCAGAACGAGATCGACCGCCTCGCGCTCCGCGTCGAGTACGAGGTCCGCGAGGCGATCCGCCACCTCGAACGGGCGGCCGCCACGCTCGACGTCTACGAGGGCGGCGGCATGCTCGATCGCGCCGACGGCCAGCTCCGCGTCGCGGAGAACACGTACCGCCTCGGCCAGATCACGCTCCTCGAGCTCCTCGAGGCGCAGCGCACGTACCTGGAGACGCGCGGCCAGTTCCTCAAAGTACAAGACGACTACCGGCGCGCGCGATTCGCCGTCGCCCACGCCGTAGGGGAGAAGAACCCATGATCCGCGCCGCTTGGATTTCCGCCTTTCCCCTCGTCTCTCTGCTCGGCCTGATGGGGCTCGCGGGCTGCGGGAGTAGCTGCGCGGCGCACGGAGCGCCCCCGGTCGGCGACCAGGGTCCGAAGGACGCCATCAAGGTCGACGCCAACAGCCCGCGCATGAAGTTCATCAAGATCGAGCCGGCGACGGAGAGCGACGCGAGCGGCGCGATGACGCTCACCGGGAAGATCGCGTTCGACGAGGACCACACGCAGCGCGTCGCGTCGCCGCTCGACGGGCGCGCCACGGCGATCCTCGTGAAGCCGGGCGACACGGTGCGCTCCGGGCAGCCGATGGTCGAGATGAGCTCGCCGGACGTGGCGCAGCTCCAGGCCGACGCGCAGAAGGCGCAGCAGGACATGCAGATCGCGGAGCGCACGGTCGACCGGCTGCGCAAGCTCCGCGTCGAAGGCGCGGTCGCCGAGAAGGACCTCGCGCAGGCCGAGGCGGACCTCCACAAGACGACGTCGGACACGGCGCGGACGACCGCGCACCTGCGGTCGATCGGCGTGTCGCCGACCGATCCGGCCCTCGGGGTCGCGCTCTTCGCGCGCGTCGCGGGCACGGTGGTGGAGCGCAACGTGCTGGTCGGGCAGGAGGTGCGCGCCGACGCGCCATCGCCGCTCCTCACGATCTCGAACCTCGAGACGGTCTGGGCTTACGCCGACGTGTACGAGCAGGACCTCGGGCTCGTGCAGCCGGGGGCGACCGTGGCGGTGCACGTCGCGGCCTACCCGGGGGAGGCGTTCCCCGGGACCATCGGCCACCTCGGCGACGTGGTGGACCCGGTGAGCCGCACCGTGAAGCTCCGGTGCGTCATCCCGAACAAGGGCAGCCGGCTGAAGCCGGAGATGTTCGCGCAGATCGAGCTCACGAGCAGCGGCGGGCAGAAGGTCGTGACGATTCCGTCGCGCGCCGTCTTGAGCGACGCTGACCATGCGCGGGTCGTCGTCGCGTCGGATGACAATATTTTTCGGCTGCGGGTGGTGCAGGTCGGGCCGGAGCTACAGGGCAAGGTGCGCGTGCTCGACGGGCTCAAGGCGGGGGAGCGGCTCGTCGTGGATGGGGCGCTCTTTTTGAAGAACGAGATCGAGAATCGGTAATTCTGGGTTTGTCGTGGGGCTCGGCGGGTTGACGGCGGTTTTTAGGGGGTGGCCCGCGGAGCGAGGGGTGGATCGCCTTCGGGGCGGACACCCCGCCGGGTCCTCGGGGGGGCTCCGCAACTCGGCGGCGGCCGACTCGTTTTACAGGGGGCGCGGGTGATCGGCCGCTCGCCTCAGACAGATGCTCGCCCCCCCTGCGGGCCCGGCGGGGTGTCCGTCCCGAAGGCTATTTCCGAATAGCTCCGGGCGGGCCGGAGGTGGGGGGGGGGGACGAGAGGCCTGTGCGAACGGGCTCCGTACCTATGCGAACGGGCTCCGTACCTATGCGAACGGGCTCCGTACCTATGCGAACGGGCTCCGTACCTATGCGAACG
>Ga0105247_10002495_pt1 | contig 12509 bp, 11 predicted proteins | sample KBSS24metaG_FD_81519 | JGI IMG/M metagenome (GOLD analysis project Ga0105247, IMG submission 81519) | Switchgrass rhizosphere microbial communities from Kellogg Biological Station, Michigan, USA - KBS S2-4 metaG | ecosystem: Host-associated > Plants > Roots > Rhizosphere > Soil | place...
ACCACGAGGCCGCGCGCGTCGGCGCGATCGTGAACGACGCTGTTGCCATAGAGCTTGCCGAGCTCGACCAGCTCCTCGACGGGCTCGGGGGACGGCGCGTGCTGGACGATGCAGATGCCGTATTGATTGAACAGCTCGTACATCTTCGCGGTCTGCCGCTCGGTCATGTCGCCGATGCGACCGACTTCGACGACCAAGCTCTCCGGGCTCAGCGTCTTTGCATCCCACAATTTGTCGTTCAACTGGTTCATCCGAGGACCTCCGGGGGGTAGCTCTAGCATAGAGAACCGCGCACACCAGGACCGGTCGCGGGCGATTGCCTTGCTCGATGTAACGTCAAAATTTTACGGGAAAAGCCGTGTTCACACCAATACCCACAAGTCGTGGAATCGGGGTGGCAGGGCGAACACGCTTGAGCAAAGTCTGGCCAGCGTGTATTCTCCGGCGTGCGCAATGTGACGTTCGGCTCAGTCTACATGGCGCATGGCGTCGAGCACGTCGCCCATTTGGACGACAGGCCCGATGAGGCGCTCCGCACTACGTTTCCGGGACACCCTGGGGGGCCCTTGGATGCGAGCCCGGATGAGCGGGCGGACGACGGGCCGATTGCCACACTTCGGGGGGCATTGGCCTTCATGAGCTACCGATGAGCGCGTCGAGTCCCAGCGGTCATCCGCCCCCGGTGTACACGCCCTCGCCTCAGACCGTCCGGATCGCGCCGCCCCCGCCGCCGAATCCGCACCGCGTATCGAGCGAGCCGACGCCGGCGCAGCGGCCGTTTCGCCCGCCGCCGCGCCGGCAGATCGGGGCGAAGATCGCCGCGGCGCTCGCGTTCCTCGCCGTGTCGAGCGGGCTGGTCGCCCTGCTCCGACCGCGCCCCGTCATCGTGACGCCGGTCGCGCGCGGCACCGCGGTCGACGCGGTGTACGCGACGGGCACCGCCGAGGCGTTCGACCGCGTCACGGTGAAGGCGAAGGTCGCGGGCACCGTCACCGAGCTCCTCCTCCGGGAGGGCGCCGCGGTGAAGAAGGGCGATCTGATCGCGCGGATCGCCGCGCCGTCGCTCGAAGCGGATCTCGCGCGCGGCAAAGCCGAGCTCCACGCCGCGAAGCGCCACGCCGGTCCGGGCGCGCCGCGCCTGCAGGCGCTCCAGGCGCAGGCCCGCTCGCTCCGCGCGGACCTCCACGTGGCGCGCGAGGAGCGCGATCGCCTCCGCCGCCTCGTCTCCAGCGGGTCCGCGCCGCAGGCCGATCTCGATCGCGCGTCGTCCCGCGCCGACGCCGTCGAGGCGCAGGTCGCCGCGCTCATGGCCGACTACCGCGCGATGCAGATCGATCTCGAGGCGCGCGCCGACGGATCGAGCGCCGAGGTCGACTCGCTCGCCGCCCACGTGAGCGACCTCGAGGTGCGCGCGCCGATCGACGGCGTCGTCCTCTCGCGCCACGTCGACATCGGGCAGGTGGTGTCGATCAACGAGGCCCTCTTCCGCGTCGGCGACATCACGAACCTGGTGCTCGAGTGCGCGGTCGACGAGGCCGACGTCGGCCAGCTCACCGTCGGCAAGAAGGCGCTCGCCACGTTCTACGCGTTCGGCTCGCAGACGTTCGAAGGCGAGGTGACGGAGATCCTCCCCGACGCCGATCGCGCCAAGAAGACGTTCCTCGTGCGCGTCCGCTTGAAGCAGCCGCCGGCGGGGCTGCGCAGCGGGATGAGCGCCGAGCTCAACATGATCATCGGGGAGCGGCCCGACGTGCTCCTCGTGCCGCTCGCCGCGGTCGACTCGCGGTCCATGGCGTGGGTCATCGAAGGGAGCCACGTGACGAACCGGTCGCTGAAGGTCGGCGTCCGTGACGTCGGGCGCGCCGAGATCGTCGACGGGCTCCACGACGGCGATCGCGTCGTCGTGGAGGGGCTCGAGACGTTGAGAGAAGGGATGCGCGTCAGCCAGACGGTGCGCGCGCTGCTCGACGCGCCGGCGCCCCCTCCGCCGCCGAAGTACTGAGGCGCGACATGGCCGGTCGTGGCGGCAGCATGCCGGGGTTCCGCACGGTCTTCTTCATCGCGGTCCGCCAGCTCTGGGCTCGGAAGGGGCTGAACTCGATCGCGATGGGCGGCGTCGTGCTCGGCGTCCTCGTCCTGATCGTCTTGAACGGGATCATGAGCGGCCTGCACGAGAAGTTCACGCAGGCGATCTTGTGCATCAGCCCGCACGTCATCGTCTTCGACACCGAGCTCCGCGCCGCGCCGTCGATGATCGAGCGCTTCGAAGGCGGCCCCACGGTCTCCCACGTCTCGCACCAGAGCCCGCCCGATCGCCAGGCGCGGATCTCGCGCCCCAAGGAGGTCGCGCGGACGCTCCTCGCGATGCCCGGCGTGGTCGCGGCCGCGCCGTCGATCGACGGCACGGTGCTCATGGAGTACGGCGGCAAGACGCGCGGCGCCGACGTCCGCGGGATCGATCCCGTCGAGCAGGAGAAGGTGACGACGATCGCGCCGTTCATCATCGCCGGGAAGCTCGCGTCGCTCAAGACCGAGACCGACGGCATCGTGGTGGGGAGCGGACTTGCGACGTTCCTCGGCCTGCACGTCGGCGACGTGGTCCGCGTCTCGTCGGAGTACGGAGAGCCGCTGAACCTGCGCGTCGTCGCGATCTACGAGGCGGGCGTGCCCGCGGTCGACAAGGCGCGCTGCTTCGTGCTCCTGCGGAACGGGCAGGCGGTCCTCGGCCGGCAGGACGCGATCAGCCGGATCGAGGTGCGCATCGAAGATCCGGAGCTCGCGCCGAAATATTCGACGTCGTTCGAGCACGTCGCCGGCTACGACGCCGAGAGCTGGCAGGAGACGAACGCGAATTTCCTCTCCGCGTTCAAGATGCAGGACACGGTCGTCGCCTTCGTCATCGCGGCGCTGCTGCTCGTCGGCGGCTTCGGGATCCTCGCCGTGCAGATCATGATCGTGCTCCAGAAGCAGCGCGACATCGCCATCCTGAGGTCGTTCGGGATGCGCCGCTTCGACATCCTCTTCATCTTCCTCCTCCAGGGGTTCGCGATCTCGCTGTCGGGGGGGCTCATCGGCGACGCCCTCGGGAAGGTGCTGCTCAAATTCCTGTCGACGCTCAAGGTCCACATGGAAGGCGGCGCGGTGAAGAGCGACACGTTCCTCATCGCCGAGAACACGCGCTTTTACTTCTACGGCCTCGCGTTCGCGCTCCTCGTCGGGATGACCGCGGCGCTCATCCCCGCGTGGCGCGGCGCGAAGGTCGAGCCGGTCGACGTCCTCCGCGGGCAGACGGGCTGACGAGAGGAGGTGTGCGCGTGAGCTCGAGCCGGCCCCCGCCGCCGCCCGCCTCGTCGCCGCCGGGCGGCCCGTACGCGCCCCGGGGCGACGGCCCGTACACGCCGCCGGCCGACATCGTCGTCGAGGCGCGGAACCTGACGCGCACGCTCGTGCAGCCGGGGATGTTGCCGCAGACGATCTTGTCGAACGTGTCGCTCCGCGTGCCGCGCGCCCAGTTCGTCGCGCTCACGGGCACGAGCGGGAGCGGCAAGTCGACGCTCCTCTATCTCCTCGGCGCCCTCGATCGGCCGACCGAGGGCGAGGTGTGGCTCGACGGCACCGAGGTGTCGCGCCTCCACGACGACGACCGCGCCGCGTTCCGGAACCAGCGCCTCGGGTTCGTCTTCCAGTTCCACTTCCTCCTGCCCGAGTTCACCGTGATCGAGAACGTCGCGCTGCCGATGTTCCGGCGCGGAGAGATGTCGCGCTCGGAGGCGATGGATCGCGCGTACGAGGTGATCCACCTGCTCGGCCTGGGAGAGCAGTACGAGCGGAAGATCACGCAGCTCTCCGGCGGCCAGCAGCAGCGCGTGTCGATCGCGCGCGCCGTCGCGAACGACCCCGCGATCATCCTCGCCGACGAGCCGACCGGCAACCTCGACTCGGCGAACGCCGAGCTCGTCTTCGAGGTCTTCGCCGAGCTCGCGCGGACGCAGAAGCGATCGATCCTGATGGTGACGCACGACCCGGCGTTCGCGACGCGCACCGATCGACAGGTGAAGCTCAAAGACGGCCGGATCATCGACGACCGCCTCCAGCCGCGCGGCTCGTGGACCGGCGCGCCGTCCTGATCGCCGCGCGCCCCTCGAAGGCGCTCAGACCGCGGTGAGCGCGACCGCGGCGCGAAAGGTGGCACCGCCGATCACCCTCAGACGGCGATCGCGTCGCGCGCGGGCGCCTTGGCGGACGACGTCTCCTGGGCCAAGAGGAACGGGAGGACCGCCTCGACGAACGCCTCGGGGCGCTCCTCGTACGGGTTGTGGCCGGCCGCGTCGATGAGGCGGAGCTCCGGAGTTCCGGGGAGCCGCTTCTGGAGGCCGTGCGCGAACGCGACCGGCGTCTGGTGATCCTCGGCGCCCCACAGGAGGAGCGTCGGGCACTTCACCTTCTCGGGCTCGAGGTTCTGCCGATCGATGTGGACGATCGTCTCGAGCCACGCGTACGCCGCGTCGCGCGTGCCGGGGCGATTGAACTTCTCCCAGAAGTAGTCGACGAAATCTTCGGTGCAGACGTCGGGGTCTTTGTGCGCGTTGCGAAAGAGGCTCCGCATGTCGCGCCGCGACTGGGCGTGCTTGAAAATGAGCTTCCCGATCCCGGGGAGCATCGCGATTTTCCCGGTGAGGGGGAGCGGCATCTTGTCGACCACCGCGTCGGCGATGACGAGCCGCTCGACGCGCTCGGGGTGGCGCGCCGCGACGGTCATCGCGATCGCGCCGCCGATGGAGTGGCCGAGGACGCGCGTCTTGTGGACCCCGAGCTTGCCGAGGCACGCGTCCACCGCGTCGGCGATCGACGCGACGTCGTAGCGGAACGCGGCGGGCGCCGGGCGGTCGCTGTCGCCGTGGCCCGGCGTGTCGATCGCGATCACCTCGAAGTGCTTCGCGAGCAGCGGGATGACCGGCTTGAACGCCCAGTGCGAGATCAAATACCCGTGGATCAAGACGAGCGGCGGTCCTTCGCCGGACCGATGCACGTACACGTTGCCGGTGGGAAGCTCGACGAGGCTGCCGGGGAGGCTCACGACGACGAACCTAGCAAATCCGGACCGGGGGCGCCGCCGATGAGCGACACCGCGCCCTTCGTGAGGCGCGACCAGTCGTCTTTCGTGACGAAGATCCGATCCTTGACCTGGGTCGGGCGGACGCCGGTGTGGACGCGGGCGACCCAGTCGTCGGCCAGCGTGCCCCGCGCCATCCAGACCACCTGGGGGAGGTCGAGAGCGCCGGCCGCGCGCGCCGCGCGGTAGGCCTGGCTCGCCGCGGAGAGCGAGCGATCGACCCGCTCCGCGAACGCCTCGTCGTCGCCGGCGGCGGGGCGCTCGGTGGCGAGCTCGACGGCGACGCCGATCCGCCGCGGGGCCGCGTCGGCGCACGCGACGAAGCCGCGCGCCGTGAGCCCCGCGCCGCGCAGCGCGGACAGCGCTGCGAGGACGATGGTCCCCTCGCGGACGTTCGCCTCGCCGACGCGCGCGCTCCGGTGGCGGCACGCGTACTCGAGGCGCGGCACGCCGTCGACCAGGTCGACGACGCGGACCACGTCGCCGAGCGCGTAGCGATAGAGGCCGCCCACGTGCGACACCACGACGTGCAGCTCCTCGCCGACCTCGACCTCGTTCCACCGCCGGGTCTTCGCGTCGGGCGCGATCGCCCGGTCCGCGTCGATGAACTCGTAGTACGCGCCGGACACGAAGAGGACGCCCGCCGTCGGGTGGCGATCGATCGGCACGGCGACCGGCGCCTCCGAGGCGGCGAGCGGGGCGGGGAGGATCTGCACCCGATCGCCGAACGCGCGGCGGATCTCGTCCGTGTAGATCTTCGCCGCGCCGCCGGTCCAGCAGAAGACGAGCTCCAGGTTCGGCCAGAGGAGCGCGGGGAGGCGCTGCCCGAAGTAGCGCGCCATCGCGTCGAGCTCGCGCGCCCGCGCGGGGAGCGGCTCGCGCCTCTTCTCGCCCATCACCGTGCCGTCGTGGAGCTCGCGGACGAGGCGCTCCCAGAACCGCTCGAGCAGCGCCGGCAGCGTGACGACCATCGACGGGTTGATCCCGATGAGCGCGCGGACGTCGTGCTCCGCGCCGATCCGGACGCGGTAGTAGATCCGCTCGATCTCGTCGGCGATCGCCGACGGGATCATCGCCGACTCCGCGCGCGTCCCGGGCTCCGACGCGAGCTCCTGCCCGAAGCGCTTGGCGAAATCGACCTGGCTCGCGCCCATCGCGGGGAGGCCGGCCGACGTCGCGCCGTGCGACCTCAGGGGGTCCCACTTCATGTTGAGCGTCGAGTCGGGCGTGTCGATGCTGTGCGGGCAGTAGCGGAGCGTGTTCCCGAGCGCGGCGAAGAAGAACGGCATGAACGAGCGCTGCACGTACGGCGGCGTCATCGGGACGCGCTTCGAGTCGCCGGTGCTGCCGCTGCTGGTCAAGAACACCGCCGGGTCGACCTCGGTGAGGACGCGCGACTCGCCGGCCGCGGCGCGCTCGATCCATGGCGAGAGCTCGTCGTAGGTGCGGATGGGGATCCTGGCGCGGAACTTCGCCTCGGTGTCGAGGCCCGCGAAGCCGTGCTCCTCGCCGAACGCCGAGCCTGCGTTCTCGGCGATGGTCTCGCGGAGGACCTTCTGCTGGAGGTCCTCGGCGCCGCGCAGGCAGGCGCGGAACGCGACGCGTTCGCGCTCGGACCTCCGCTCGTACTCCGACGGTCCGCTCTTCATCCCGACACCTTCTTCTTGGGTTCCACGGTCGACGAGCCCGCGAGCCCTCGCTCGACGGGTGCATGGTCCACGTGATGGGCGGCGTGGCGGTGGACGGCGCGGCGCGCCTTCGCGCTCCCTCCTCCGGGCGCGCCGTCGTCGCCGTCGTCCGCCTCCTCGTCGTCGTCGCGGGCGATCGCGCGCTCGGCGGCGGCGAGGACCTGGTCGAGGTCCGCGCCGGCGTCGATCGCGACCGCCGGCACCTCGCGCGCGTCGTCGAGCATCTCGCGGACGAGGTCGCGCTGGAACGCGAGGTAGCCGTCGCGCGTCGGCGCCTCGCCGTAATATTCGAACGGGTTCAGGTGGCGCCCGCGCCCCGCGCGCTCCCACAGGACGTCGTCCGGCGCGCGGAGCACGACGACGCGGTCCGGCGCCGGGAACTCGCGCCACGCGTTCGTGATCCGCGGCGCGTCGATGCCGTAGAGGCGGCACTTCGCGAGCACCTTGTACCAGTACGAGTCGACCACCACGCGCTCGCGCGTCCGCCGCTTCAGCATCTCGTCACGCAGGTACACGAGCGGGAGCTGGAGCCCGCTCAGCAGAAAATCGCGGGAGTAGGCGTGCCCCGCGGCCATCGCGCGGCTCCACCCGGCGCGCAGCGACGCGAGCATCTCGTAGCCGGGCTCGAGGAGATCGTCGTCGCACGACACGACCCGCCGGCCGCGCGCGGCGAGGCCGCGCAGGAGCGACGACTTGCCGACGTGATCCGGACCGACCACGACGACGCACGGGTGCTGCCGCTCAATCGAGCGAGGCGACGACGGTGGCGTAGAGTCGTAAAACGGGATCACCGGGACGTCCTTTGTGAACGCGGGCGTACGCCGCGGCTGGGGGGGGCGCGTCGAGGACGCCTTCGTGTCGGAGGTCGATCGCAAAGACCCCATCGAGGCGGCCGAGCAGGCTCGCCTCGGCGAGCGTGTGCTCGAGGGACACGAGGTACTCCTCGAGCCGCAGCCCCGCCGTCGCCATCGTCACGACCGCGGCGCGCGGCGGCGCCGTCGCGCCCCGGTCCGGCGCGCGCCCCTCGATCGCGAGCGCGCCGTGGTGGGCGCGATCGAGCGTGACGCGCACGTCGGGGAGGGCGAGGGGGCCGACGGTCTTCAGCGGGCGAAGGAGCCGGCGGAGCGGATCGAGATCGCGCGCGGCGCCCGGTCCGACCCACGCGACCGCGCCGTCGCCCTCGGTCCGCGCGACGGGGAAGCGGGGCGCGATCTTGCGCGGCTCACCGGCGAGGACGAGGCACTTGGTGAAGTTCCCGGCCCACGCGCGGGCGACGCCGTCGGGCAGCGACGCGGCGAGGCGGAGCGTGCCGCGGACGATCGCCGGGAGCTCGAGGCGCGCGACGACGAGCGCGAGCTGGACGTCGTGCCGGAGGTCGGCGTCGCCCGCGAGCGCCTTGCACCCGGCGATCCGCGCCGTGAGCGCGGCGGCGAGCGCCGGATCGGCGCCGCTCGCCGCCGCGAGGTCGTCGAGGCGCTCCGCGCCGTCCGCGCGCCGGCCGCTCGAGGCGGGCTCGGCGCCGCCCGCGCCGGTCACGCTCCGGGAGGCCGGATCGGCGCCGCTCGCGCCGGTCACGCGAAGATCTCCGCGAGGAGCGGGAGGAGCGGATCGCGCTGCGCGGGGGGCGACAAGAGGAGGCTCGTGACCCGGTAGGGATCGACGAAGCCGCGGTGCTGCGCGAGCCGATCGAGGCACGCGAGGCCCGCCTCGCGCGACCCCGCGCCGCGACATTCCAAGAGCTGCAGCGCCTTCTTCATGAAGCGGCCCAGCAGATCGAAGCTGAGCTCGATCTTGTCGCCCGCGCCGAGGCCGACGATGAAATAGAGTCGCATCCCGAGCCGGAAGACCGGCGGTGGTACGTCGCGGTACCGCTCGGCGATCCGGTCGACCGTGTAGTCCTCCCAGCCGCCGTGGCGCGCCGAGCCTTCGCCGCCGCCGGGGAGGCGCACGCGCCCGAGCGACATCGAAAACGTCTCCGCGCCGAGGCGCCGGAGGCACCGCTCGAGGAGCAGGTAGTCCTCGCGGAGCTCGCTGTCGCAGAGGAGCGCGATCGTCTCGTCGGGGCGGATCGTCGCCGCGAGATCGCGGAGCGTGCAGAGGGCGTGGTTGTCGCGCCCGTCGGCGTCGACGATCGTGCGAAGCGGGATCCCCTCGTCGGTCAGGTCGACGTAGATGCCGCCGCCCATGCTCCGGAGATCGAGGAGGAGATCCCGCTGGGCGAGCGCCGACAGCGCCTCCTCCTGCGTGAGGGGGAGCGGCTCGGCGCGCGTCAGGCCCGGATCGCGAATGCCGAGGGCGTGGTAGTGCCCTCTCCAGATCTCCAGGATCCGCGCGCTGGCCGGGTGCACGTAGCCCCGCTCCACGCGCGCGCGGAGCTCGTCGGCGCGCGGACGCCCCGCCGCGCCGCGCATCTTGTGGAACGCGACGTAGGTGTGGCCGAGCGCGACCTCGTCGAGCCCCGCGGGATCGAACCCCGTGTGCTCGAGCCAGTCCCAGAACTCCACCGTCTGCCACGTGATGTCGTACGTCGTTCGATTGACCTCGTAGCGCACCGGGCGGACGAGGCGCGTCGCGCGCTCGAGCACGTCGAGCCAGAGGAGCCCCTTCACGTGGCTGGGCGTGAGGGGCTTCGTCGGGGTGACGGGGATCGGCGCGAGGCGCAGCGCGGTGGTCGCCACCTTGGCGCGCGGCGGCGTCGCGCGCCGGGCGGGATCGCCCGCGGCGCGGTGGCTCGCGACGGGCGTCGTCACCCTGGACACGCCGTGTATCGACTCACTCGCCACCCCCGCTGCGACATCGGATGAGTCGCGGCTTAGCATCTGGGATCCGGATCGTCCAACGCGGTTCCCGGCCGGGTCGCGCAGCCGATGGCGCAAAAGCCCTCGTCGACGCGGCGCTCCGTCCGGCGTGTCGTCCGTTCGACCGACACCGCGGGCGCGCCCTGGCGCGAGACGCGTGGCGGAGGGCGGGCAGGGCGCGCGCTCGCGCGTCCAGGCGCGCGGGACAACGCGCCACGACTGTGGCGCCGGCGCACGTTCATGAGCGCGCGCGCCGATAAAACGAGGCGATTTCACCTGGCATGTGCGGTGCAACACCGGTGCGCGTCGGCGTCGCCCGACGTTCTCGTGTCCGCGTCGTGTCCGCGCCTCGCGCGCGATGTTCGCGCGGGCGCGCCCCATTCGCTCGATCGCGCCGCGCTCGCGCGCGCGTGACGAGGACGAGCAAACCCGCGAGGAGACAGCATGCATACGACCGATCAGCGACCGAAGTGGTTCACCGAGGAGCACGTGACCGCGTGGGACCGGATCAAAGAGGCGGTGCGTCGCGACTGGGAGCAGACGAAGCACGACCTGCACCTGCCGGGCGGGCACGAGCTCAATCAGAACGCGAGCGACACGTTCAAGCAGGCCGCGGGCAAGGAGAACATCCCGCTGGACGACCGCCCGAACCCGCCGAAGGTGATCGGCTCGTGGGACGACGTCGAGCTGCCCATCGGGTACGGCTACGGCGCGCACCGCAACTTCGGCGCCGAGCACCCGCGCTGGGACGACAGCGTCGACGCGGCGCTCCGGCGCGACTGGGACGCGATGGGCAAGCGCGGCGAGAGCTGGGATAAAGTGCAGCCGTGGGTTCGCTATGGATACGAGTACCGCGACAACCCGTGAGCGAGCGGCGCGCGTCGGAGAGGGGCGCGCGCTCGCGCCCACCGTGGCGCTCTTCGGCGCCATCACCCTCGCGCTCGGCGGGTGCCGCGTGGTCGGCGACATCTTCAAGGCAGGGGTCTGGGTCGGCGTCGTGGCGGTCGTCGTCGTGCTGGCCTTGATCGGCGGCGTAGGCGCGCTCGCGCGCCGGCGTTAGGGACGTCGAGCCGCGCCAGCGTCGAGGACATCGAGCCGGCGCGGAGTCGGACGTGAGCCGCGCCGGCGTGGAGGCGTCGAACCGGCGCGCCCGGCCGCGGAGCCGCTGAAAAAACGGCGCCGGCCGAGCCGGATCGGGTAAGTCACGGAGGCGGAAAGCTCGCCGTGCTCGATCCCGACCTTCGTACTCTCCGCGGGCGGGCCCTCGTCCCCCGCGCCGAGGAGCCGCGCTTCGATCTCGCGCCGGACGCGCTCATCACGATCGACGCGGCGGGCCTCGTCCAGGATGTCCGGCCGGCGCCCGGCGACTGCGCCGTCCCCGAGACGCACCGGGGCGCGATCTTCCTCCCCGGGTTCGTCGACACCCACGTACATTTCCCGCAGACGCGCGCCATCGGGAGCGCGAGCGGCCCGCTCCTCGACTGGCTCCGGCGCTCCGTCTTCCCCGAAGAGGCGCGGTTCGCGTCGCGGGCGTACGCGGAGGTGGTGGCGCGTGAGTTCTGCGACGCGCTGATCGCGCGGGGAACGACGTGCGCCGCGATCTACAGCTCGAGCCACGCGCCCGCGACCGACGCGCTCTTCGGCGAGCTCGCCGCGCGCGGCCTCCGGGCGACGTCGGGGCTCACGTTGATGGATCGCGGCGCGCCGGACGCGCTCCTCCAGGATCCCGGCGAGGCGCTCGACGCGTGCGCCGAGCTCGTCGATCGCTGGCACCAGCACGACGGCGGCCGGCTTCGCGTCTCGATCGTGCCGCGCTTCGCCCTGAGCTGCACCCCCGCGCTCCTCCGCGCCGCCGGCCACATGGCGCGGGCCCGCGGCCTCTGGGTGCAGACGCACGTGTCGGAGAACGCCGCCGAGATCGCGGCGACCCGCGAGGCGTTCCCCGCCGCGCGCGACTACCTGGACGTGTACGAGGAGCACGGGCTGGTCTCCGACCGCACGTTGCTCGCGCACTGCATCTGGTTCTCCGACGACGAGTGGGACCGGGCGGCGCGCGCCGGCGCCGCGATCGCGCACTGTCCGGACAGCAACTTCTTCCTCGGGAGCGGGTGCATGCCGCTGCGCCGCGCGACCGAACGAGGTCTCCGCGTCGGGCTCGGCACCGACGTCGGCGCGGGGCGGACGTTCTCGCTCCCTCGCGTCGCCGCGAGCGCGTACGACGCGTCGCTGGTCGCGGGCGCGAAGGTCCCACCGGAGGAGCTCCTCTGGCGCGCTACGCGCGGCGGCGCGATCGCGCTCGGCCTGGGGGCCGCGATCGGGCGCCTCGCGCCGGGGTACGAGGCGGATCTCGTCGCGGTCGACGCGCCGGACCTCGAGGACATCGGCTCGCTCGTCGACGCGATCCTCTTCCGCCACGACGCGGGCCCGGTCCGCGCCACCTACGTGCGAGGCGCCCGCCTCGCGCCGTCGCGCGGCGACGAGCGCGCGTAGCGGAAGCCGGGCCCGGGCCGCGGCCGGTCGTCGTCCTCCGTCGGCCGTCGGCCGGCTCGTCAGCGCGCCGGCTCGGTCGCCTCGGCCGCGTGGATCGCGAGGACGTGCGCGCGCCGGAGGGGACGACCCTCGAGCGCCTCCGGCGTCGCCACCTCGTACGTGGCGATCCGCGCCGCGCCGGCCGCCGGCGCGTAGGCGCGCTCCGGATCGCCTGCGAGGACGCGCGCGCCTCGGGCCGCGCACGCCGCGAGCCACGGGAGAAACCGCGCCGACGCTTCGCGCTCGTAGAACACGTCGCCCGCGGTGACGACGTCGGCGTCGAGCGCCTCGCCGACGACGTCGCGCTTGAGCGCGCCGACATGGACGCCGTTCATCTCGGCGTTGATCGCGCACGCCGTCACGGCGAACGCGTCGACGTCG
>Ga0105247_10002496_pt1 | contig 12506 bp, 5 predicted proteins | sample KBSS24metaG_FD_81519 | JGI IMG/M metagenome (GOLD analysis project Ga0105247, IMG submission 81519) | Switchgrass rhizosphere microbial communities from Kellogg Biological Station, Michigan, USA - KBS S2-4 metaG | ecosystem: Host-associated > Plants > Roots > Rhizosphere > Soil | place...
AAGAACCAGTACATCCTGGAGCGCCTCGCCGAGTGAAGACGGCGGCGGCGGATCGGCGGGCGTCTGCGGCAACAGCACGTGCGTGCAGACGACGTGCGCGGGCCAGAACGCGAGCTGCGGCGCGGTCGCGGACGGGTGCGGCGGGCTCCTGCAGTGCGGCTCGTGCCCGGCCGGGCAGACGTGCGGCGGTGGCGGCGTCCCGTACAAGTGCGGCGCCGGCAGCTGCGCGCCGCGGACGTGCGCGCAGGCGAACGCGAACTGCGGGCCGATCGGCGACGGCTGCGGAGCGACCGTCGACTGCGGCGTGTGCCCTGCCGGCCAGACGTGCGGCGGCGGCGGCGTGCCGAATCAGTGCGGCGGCGGGTGCGTGCCGACGACCTGCGCGGCGCAGGGGGCGGAGTGCGGACCGGTCGGCGACGGGTGCGGCGGGCAGCTCGATTGCGGCGCGTGCACCGCGCCGGACACGTGCGGCGGCGGTGGGACGCCGTTCAAGTGCGGTCACCCGTCGGTGAAGTGACGTAAGCACCAGCGCCGTGGTCGCTCGAGCGATCAGGGCGCTCGGGTGACGAATCGGAAAAAAAGAGCGAGGCGCGGCGTCTCACGGCGCGCGCCTCGTCCGCTTTTTGGCCTGAAGAATCGACGGATAGCCGCCCATCCAGGGCGCGCGATCGATCGGCGCGAGCGCTGCCGTCCGCGAGGAAGCGTTGCTGCTTGCGTCACGTATGTACGACCGTGAAACGCATCCTCCTCGCGTCATCGGTCCCCGCCCTCGTCGTCGCCCTCATCGCATGCGGGTCCGGCGCATCCACGGACGACGACGGCCAGGGGATGAACTCCCTCGTCGTCACGAGCGCCCCGCTGCCCGCGGCGATCCTCATCAACGAGGTGCTCGCGAACGAGCCCGGGAGCGACGCGTCCGGCGAGTTCATCGAGCTCGTGAACCCGGGCGCGACGGACGTGGACATCACGGGCTACACGCTCTCCGACGCGGTGCAGGTCCGGCACACGTTCCCGTCGACGGTGCTGCCGGCCGGGCGCGCCCTGGTCGTCACCGGCGCGGGCGCGTCGACCGGGGCGCTGAGCCTGAGCAACAGCGGCGACACCGTCACGCTCAAGACGTCGTCGGGCGCGTCGGTCGACGCGGTGACGTACACGTCGACCCTGTCGTCGACCGACGGCGTGTCGTTCAACCGGAAGCCGGACGGCGCGTCGAACGCGACGGCGTACGTGCTCCACACCGACCTGTCGACGCTCAGCTCGTCGCCGGGGAAGCGCGTCGACGGGACCGACTTCGGCTCGACCGCAGGCGACGCCGGCACGGACGCGGGCAGCGACGCCGGCACGGACGCCGGCACCGACGCGGGGCCCGCGAGCGGGCACGTCCGCATCATGGCCGGCAATTTGACCAGCGGGAACAATCAGTCGTACGACCCGGGCGACGGGATCCGGATCTTCCAGGGGCTCAAGCCCGACGTCGCGATGATCCAGGAGTTCAACTTCGGCGCCGGCGACGACGCGGCGATCCGCTCGTTCGTCGACACCGCGTTCGGTACCGGCTACTCGGTGCAGCGGCAGACCGGCGTGCAGATCCCGAACGGCGTCGTGAGCCGCTTCCCGATCCTCCAGGGCGGGACGTGGGACGACACGCAGGTGACGAACCGGGACTTCGTGTGGGCGCGGATCGACGTGCCGGGGCCGAACGACCTCTGGGCGATCTCGGTCCACCTGCTGACGAGCAGCGCGTCCGTCCGCAACACCGAGGCGAGCGCGCTGGTCGCGCTCATCCGGCAGAACGTGCCGAGCACCGACTTCGTGGCCATCGGCGGCGATTTCAACACCGGGACGCGGACCGAGGCGGCGATCACCACGTTCGGCCAGATCCTGGACGTCGGCGCGCCGTTCCCCGCGGATCAGAGCGGGAACCAGAACACGAACGAGTCGCGCGCCAAGCCGTACGACTGGGTCCTCGTGAGCTCGCTCCTCGACGCGCACCGCGTCCCGACGGTCATCGGCTCGGTGACGCTGGCGGACGGGCTCGTCTTCGACAGCCGCGTGTTCACGCCGCTCTCGGCGGTCTCGCCGGTCCGCTCGGGCGACAGCTCGTCGTTGAACATGCAGCACATGGGCGTCGTGAAGGACTTCGAGCTGTAGGACCCGCTCCTCGGCCGCGTCGCGACCTCGCGACCGGTCTCCGCCCCCGCCTCCTCCGTGGGGCGGCCGGCGCCCGCGCGACCTTCGTCGATCGCTCGGAATTTCCGCGGTAAAGTTGGCCTCGGAGCGTCAAGGTTGCTCCCATTCGCGGGCGGCTTTTCGATGCCCACCCCGAGCCCCTTTCCGCGTACAGGCCACACCATCGCCGCGCAGCCGGTCGTCGGCGTGCGCGCGCTCTTGGTCGCCGCGGTGGTGCTCCTCGGCGCGTGGACCTGGTGGTTCCTCCGCGCGCGCATCCCGGTCTACGAGACGTCGGAGACGGCGAGGCTCGAGGTGTTCCGCGCGACGCACCCGGTCGACGCGCCGGTCGCGGGGCGGGTGACCGCCGTGCACATGGCGCTCGACGCGATCGTCGCCGAGGGCGACGTCATCGCGGAGCTCGACACCGACGCGCTCCGCATGCAGCTCGCCGAGGCCAAGGCGCGCGCGAGCGGCCTCGGGCCGCAGCTCGTCGCGACGCGGCGCGCGGCGAACGCCGAGGAGGGCGCGATCTCCGCGTTCCGTCGCGAGAGCACGTCGGCCATCGCGCAGGCGAAGGACCGCTACCGCGAAGGCGACATCCAGGCGAAGCAGGCCGAGGACGAGGCGCGCCGCGCCGAGCGCCTCCACGACCGCGGCGCGGTGAGCGAGGCCGAGGCGGTGCGCCTCCGCGCCGAGGCGGATCGGCGCGCCGCCAGCGCCGCCGCCCTCAAGGGCGACGTGCTCCGCATCGAGCGGCAGGCGTCGACCGGCGTCAGCGATCGGCGCACGCGGATCGCGTCGCTCCAGCGCGATCTCGCGCTCCTCGACGCGGACCTCGCGTCGGCGCTGGCCAGCACCGAGTCGATCCAGCACGACATCGACCGCCACATCCTGCGCGCGCCGGCGGCGGGCCGGATCGGCGAGATCGGCGCGATGCGCGTCGGCTCGGTGGTCCAGATCGGCGAGCGCGTCGCGACCGTGGTTGCGGAGGGCGACCTCCGCGTGGTCGCGAACTTCGCGCCGGCCGCCGCGATCGGCCGCGTGCGCGCCGGCCAGCCCGCGCAGGTCCGCCTCGACGGCTACCCGTGGCTCGAGTACGGGAGCCTGCGTGCCGTCGTGACCGACGTCGCGAGCGAGCTCCGCGACGAGCGCGCGCGCGTCGAGCTCCTCGTCCCGCGGCCGAGCAACCCGCGGATCCCGCTCCAGCACGGGCTCCCCGGCACCGTCGAGGTCACGGTCGAAGAGACGTCGCCGGCGATGCTCCTCCTCCGCGCGGCGGGCCGGCTCGTGTCGTCGCCCGGCGCGCCCGGCCGCGCGCTCGGCGCGGGGCCCGCGCCCTCGGCGTCGGCGTCGGCGGGGGCGCCCTGAGATGGCGCGCGCGCGGCAGAGGCTCCTCGCCCCCGAGGTGGTCCAGACGTCGGCGATGGACTGCGGCCCCGCGGCGCTGAAATGCGTGCTCGAGGGGTTCGGCGTCCCGGTGAGCTACGGCCGCCTCCGCGAGGCGTGCCAGACCGACGTCGACGGGACGTCGATCGACGTGATGGAGGAGGTCGCGCAGCAGCTCGGCCTCGAGGCGGAGCAGACGATGGTCCCCGCGGACCAGCTCTTTCTCGCCGAGTCGACGCCCTTCCCCGCGATCGTCGTCGTGCGAAACCCGGACGGGAACGTCCACTTCGTGGTCGCGTGGCGCCTCGATCGCGGGCTCGTGCAGGTGATGGATCCGGCCCACGGGCGCCGCTGGATGCGACGATCGCAGGTCCTGTCGATCCTCCACTCGCACGCCATGCCGGTGCCCGCCGAGGTGTGGCGCGAGTTCGCGGGCGCGGAGGCCGGCGTGTCCGCGATGACGGCGCGCCTGCGCCGGATCGGCGCGGGCGTCGACGTGAACGGGCTCCTCGCGCGCGCCCTCGCCGATCCGTCGTGGCGCACGCTCGGCGCGCTCGACGCGGCGGAGCGGATGGTGAGCGCGCTGATCCGGACCGGCGCGCTCGACGCGGGGCGGCGCGCGACCGGCGTGCTCGTCGCGTCGTTCGAACAGGGGCTCGCCGATCTCGCGGCGCCGGCGTTCGAGCCGGTGATCCCGCCGCGGTACTGGTCGGTCGCGCCCGTGCCGTCCGAGCCCGGCAAAGAGGAGCAGGTCACGCTCCGCGGCGCGGTGGTCGTGAAGGTGCGCGCGCGCGAGGCCGCGGCCGTCGAGGAGCGCGGCCCGCTCCCCGTCGAGCTCGAGGCGGCGCTCCGCGAGCCGCCCTCGCGCCCCCTGCGCGATCTCTTCGGGTTCCTCCGCGAGGACGGCCTCCTGAACCCGGCGTTGATCGTCGGCGCGGTGGTCGCCGCGAGCCTCGGCGCGTTCCTCGAGGCCCTGGCCCTCCGCGGCGTCCTCGACGTCGCCCGCCACCTCGCGATCCCCGAGCAACGCGTCGCCGCCTACGCCGCGATCACCGCGCTGTTCGTGCTCCTCCTCGTGGTCGAGATCCCGATCGCGGCCGGGATGCTCCGCATGGGACGAAACCTCGAGCTTCGCCTGCGCATGGGGTTCTTGGCCAAGATCCCGAAGCTCTCCGATCGGTATTTCAGCAGCCGCCCGACGTCGGACATGACGCATCGAGCGCACAGCATCCACGCGGTGCGGAGCCTCCCCGGCGTCGGCTTCCGCCTGTTCCGGTCGGTCGCGGATCTCCTCGTCACCTCGGCGGGGCTCGTCTGGATCGATCCGTCGGGCGCGCCGGTGGTGGCGGCGGCGGCCGTCGCGGTCGTCGCGCTCCCGTGGCTGACGCAGTCGAGCCTCATCGAGCGCGACCTCCAGGTGCGCGCGTACGCGGGCTCGCTGAGCCGCTTCTATTTCGACGCGCTCCTCGGGCTGTTCGCGCTCCGCACGCACGGCGGCGAGAGGCCGCTCCGGCGCGAGCACGAGGCGATGATGGGAGAGTACATGCGATCGGTCTTCGACCTCGTGCGGCTCTCCGTCGTCGTCGACGCGCTCGAGGCGATCGCGGGGGTGATCGTCGCCGGCGTCCTCCTCTTCCGCTACGCGGGCCCGGGCGCCGAGCCGGCCGCGGCGCTCCTCCTCGTGTACTGGGCGCTCAACCTGCCGAACATCGGGCGCGACATCGCGATGTCGATCCGGCAGTACCCGACCTACCGCAACATGATGCTCCGCATCCTCGAGCCGCTCGGCGCGATCGAGGAGCAGGAGGAGCCGGAGCCGGCCGGCGCGCCGCGCACGCTCCCCGGCGTCAGCGCGCGCGCCGTGCAGCTCGATCTGCGGGGCGTCGCGGTGCGCGCCGCGGGGCAGACCATCCTCGAGGACGTGAGCGTGCACATCCCCGCCGGGCACCACATCGCCGTGGTCGGCCCGTCGGGCGCCGGAAAATCGAGCCTGGTCGGCCTCCTCCTCGGGTGGCACCGCGCGGCGGAGGGGGAGATCCTCGTCGACGGCGCGTCGCTCCGGTGGGACCGGCTCGCGCGCCTGCGCGCCCAGACGGCGTGGGTCGATCCGGCGGTGCAGCTCTGGAACCGATCGCTCCTCGAGAACCTCACCTACGGAGCGCCGTCCGGGGCGTCGCCGCTCGGCCAGGTGCTCGAGGCGGCGGAGGTGATCCAGCTCCTCGAGCGGCTGCCCGAGGGGCTCCAGACGGCGCTCGGCGACAGCGGCGCGCTCGTCTCGGGCGGGGAGGGGCAGCGGGTGCGCCTCGCGCGCGCGATGCTCCGCGGCGCGAGCCGCCTCGTGATCCTCGACGAGCCGTTCCGCGGCCTCGACCGCGAGCGGAGGCGCGCGCTGATGCGCCGCGCGCGGACGCTCTGGAAGGACGCGACGCTCCTCTGCGTCACCCACGACGTCGGCGAGACGCTCGATTTCGACCGCGTCGTCGTCATCGACGGCGGGCGCGTCGTCGAGGACGACGAGCCGGCGACCCTGGCCGCGCAGGAGGGGACGCGCTTCCGCGCGCTCCTCGACGCCGAGCACGCGGTGCAGGAGGGGCTGTGGAGCGGCCTCGCGTGGCGCCGCCTCTCGCTCCGCGACGGCGGGCTCGAAGAGCGCGCGGGGCGAGCGCTGTGAGCGGCCTGATCGAGGGGGTCGCGTGGCCGCTCGATCGCGTCGGCGACGCGGTCGTGGCGGTGGCGCGCGCCGCGAGGTTCCCGCCGTCCGACGTCGTCCTCCCCGCGTTCCCGCTGGGCGCGATCGGCGAGCACGCGGTGCTCGAGCGGTGGGTCGACGGCGTCGCGCGCGCCGTGAACCTCGAGGCCGAGCCCATCCGCGTGACCTACCCGGACATCGAGCCGATGATCCGCCGCGGCTCCGCGTCGGTCCTCACCGTCGCCGTCGATCCGGCGACGAACGGCGGGCGCGCGTTCGCCGTCGTCGCCTTCGTCGGCGCGCGGGCCGGGTCGGCGCGGGTCGTCGCCCCCGACGGCGTGACGCGCGCGGTGCCGATCGTCGACCTCGTCCGCGAGATGCGCGCGCGGATCGCGCCGGCGCTCCAGCGCCGCGTCGACACGCTCCTCGAGCGCACCGGGATCGCCCCGTCGCGCCGCGCGCAGGCGCGCGAGGCGCTCCTCGAAGAGCAGCTCGCCGCGAACCTCTTGGACGCGGGGTGGCGGCTGTCGATGCCGCCGAGCGCGCGCTTCGTCGATCAGCTCGCGCGCGCCGGGCTCCTCCGCCAGGTGATCGCGATGACGTCGGTGCAGCTCGTCAACCAGGTGCTGTCGCTGGTCGGCTGGTGGGTCATCGGCAAGGGCGCGCTCGAGGGGCACCTCTCGACGGGCTGGCTCGTCGCGTGGCTCCTCGTCCTGACGACGCTCGTCCCGCTCGGCGTCCTCGCGAGCTCGCAGCAGGGCGAGCTCGCGGTCTCGTTCGCCACGCTCTTGAAGCGCCGCCTCCTCTACGGCGCGCTCCGCCTCGAGCCGGAGGAGACGCGGAGCGAAGGCGCCGGATCGCTCCTCGGCCGCGTCATCGAGTCGGAGGCGCTCGAGCAGCTCGTCACGAGCGGCGGCCTCGCGAGCCTGCTCGCGGTGGTCGAGCTCCTCGTCGCGGGGACGGTCCTCGCCGAAGGGCCGGCGGGGCTCCTCGGGCCGGCGCTCCTCGCGGGGTGGGCGCTGATCGGGATCGTGGTCGGCTTTCGCTTCTTCCAGCGCCTCCGCGCGTGGACGAAGGCGCGCCTCGTGATGACCCACGACCTCGTCGAGCGCATGGTGGGCCACAGGACGCGCCTCGCCCAGGAGCCGCGCGCCGCCTGGCACGTCGCCGAGGACGAGCAGCTCGCGAAATACGCCGAGCGATCGCAGGCGATGGACGCGTTCTCGGCGCGGATGCAGTCGATCTTCCCGCGCGGCTGGCTCGTCCTCGGGATGCTCACCCTCGGCACCTCGTTCGTCGCGTCGAACGCGCCGTCGGCGCTCGCGGTCGGCCTCGGAGGCGTCATCCTCGGCTACCGCGCCATCGGCCGGCTGGCGGGCGGCGTCAACGCGCTCCTCGGCGCGCAGGTCGCGTGGGAGCAGACCGCGCCGCTCTTCGACGCCGCGGGGCGCGAAGAGCACAGCGGGCGCGCCGCGCTCGCGGCGGCGACCGCGCACGTCGATCGACCCGGCGTCCTCCTCGAGGCGCGCGACCTCTCGTTCACGTACGGCGAGCGCCCCGAGCCGGTGTTCCGCGGCGTCAGCGTGCGGATCGCGCCGCGCGATCGGCTGCTCCTCGAGGGGCCGTCGGGGGGCGGCAAATCGACGTTCGGATCGATCCTCACCGGGATCCGCCGCCCGACCTCGGGCCTCCTCCTCCTCGCGGGGCTCGACCTGCACACGCTCGGTCCGCACGGCTGGCGGCACCGGATCGCTGCCGCGCCGCAGTTCCACGAGAACCACGTGCTGTCGACCACGCTCGCGTTCAACCTGCTCATGGGGCGCGCCTGGCCGCCGCGCGAGGACGACCTCGTGGAGGCGCAGCGCGTGTGCACCGAGCTCGGCCTCGGTCCGCTCCTCGAGCGGATGCCGTCCGGGCTGATGCAGATCGTCGGGGAGAGCGGGTGGCAGCTTTCGCACGGAGAGCGCTCACGTCTCTTCATTGCCCGAGCTCTCCTGCAAAGAGCCGACATGATCGTACTCGACGAGAGCTTTGCGGCTCTGGACCCGGAAACATTGGAGCTCGCGATGCGTTGTGTGCTCCACCGCGCACCGACGCTCCTCGTCATCGCCCATCCGTAACGCACCGCGCTGCGTTTCGCGCGAGCTTCAGGCGAATAGGAGCGGATGTGAGCGCGCGCTTTCCGGTTGAAATGAGCCGACAAGAATCCTTATCAACGGGAGTGGAACCGCGCCGAGGATCGAGCTAAAAAAGCCCGCTCGATGCGAGGGGCGGCTGGCGGGACGGCCGGAGCGGAGTCCGCGACAAAGGCTGGAACTGGGGAAGGCCCATGAAAGCCGACCGAAAAATGGCGGCTATGCTCACACCAAAACGTACCCTGAACGAAACTGAGCCATGTGTTAGTCTAGGAAGCGTATGACCCTGCGCCGCGGTGACCGATTCGATCGCTACGTGATCGCCGGCCTCCTGGGCGAGGGCGGGATGGGCGAGGTGTACGAAGCGGAGGACACGCGTCTTCAGCGCCCCGTGGCGCTCAAGATCCTGCGCACCGCGGGCCTCCCCACGAGCACCGACTCGAACCCGTCGACGGACGGATCCGCGCGCTTGATGCGCGAGGCGCGCGCCGCCGCGGCGCTCGAGCACCCGAACGCGGTCGCCGTGTTCGACGTCGGCGTGCACGACGGGATGCCGTACCTCGCGATGGAGTTCATCTCGGGGAAGTCGCTCCGCCACTACATCGGCGATCCGTCGGTGCCGATGGAGCGCCGCCTCCAGTGGCTGCGCGACGTCGCCCGCGCGCTCGCCGCGGCGCACAAACGCGGGCTCGTGCACCGCGACATCAAGCCCGAGAACGTGATGGTCCGCGACGACGGCGTCGTGAAGGTGCTCGACTTCGGCATCGCGCGGCGCACGCCGTCGTCGGTGAACCCGCTCGCGTCGACCCAGGGCGCGACGTTCGAGACGCTCACCGGCAAGGGCGTGGTCGTGGGCACCCCGCAGTACATGGCGCCGGAACAAATGCGCGGCGAGCAGGTCGACGGGCGCACCGACATCTTCGCGTGGGGGACGCTCGCGTACGAGCTCCTCACCGGACGGCTGCCATGGGAGGAGGGGACGACGGCGCTCCAACTCGTCTCGCAGATCCTCTCCGCCGAGCCGGACCCGCCGTCGCGTCACAACCCGCAGATCGTCCCGCAGATCGACGCGGTGATCCTGCACTCCCTCGCCAAGACGCCGCAGGAGCGGCACCAGACGATGGAGGTGATCGTGGACGCGCTCGAGCCGTTCGCGAACATCTCGGCGTCGATGCGCCTCGTGCGGACCACCGCCGATCGCGTCGTCGTCTCGGCGCGTCAGGTCTCGACGCGATCGCGCATCCCGGTCGTGAGCAGCGCCACCTCCGAGCGCCCGGCCGCGGGGCGGCGGAGGCTGATGATCCTCGGCGGGGCCCTGACCCTGATCGCGGCGGTGGTCGGCGTGGGCGTCGCGATGTCCCACCGCGACGTGATGATCGACGCGACCGGCGGCGCGTCGACGCCGTCGGCCTCGACCTCGGCGCGGGACAAGGATGAGGCGCCGGCGTCGCAGAACCCGGACGCGGTGGCCGCCTACCGGGCCGGCGTCCAGGCGTATCGCGACGCCGCGCAGGACGTGGCGCGCGAGGAGTTCGATCGCGCGGTGGGGCTCGATCCGGAGTTCGCCGCGGCGCACCTGCGGAGGGCGCTCGTCTCCGACTGGAGCGACGTCGCGGCGCGCGAGCACTTCAAGAAGGCGTCGCAGCTCCGCGACTCGGCGCTCCACGGGCGCGACCTCGTCCTCCTCGACGCGTTCGAGCCGTGGGTGCGCTTCCCGCCCGATCCCAAGGAGAGCGAGAAGCGCCTCAGCGCCGCGACGATCCGCTACCCGACCGATCCCGAGTTCGGCGTCCTTTTGTGCCAGACGCGCGCGTCGCTCGGCGACGCCGCCGGCGCGAACGCGGCGTGCGACGCGGCGCTCAAGGCCGAGCCGACGATGGCCGCCGCCTTCTATTTGAAGGGCGCGATCGCCGGCGCGCTCGACGACCTCGACGCGACCAACAAGGCGTTCTCCGAGTGCCTGTCGCTGTCGCCGACCGCGGTCTCGTGCCTCCGCGACCTCATCGATCTCGACACGGACGAGGGCAAATGCGACGACGCCGTCCAGCTCGCGCGCCGCCTGATCGCCGCCGATCCGCGCGCGCCCCTCGGCTACATGCGCCTCGCCCGCGCGATCTACGGCTCGGAGAAGCCCGTCGACAGCGTGCGGCTCGCGCTCCAGCAGGGGCTCGAGCGCGAGCCGAACCCGGACAAGGTGAAGCAGGCGCAGCGGTACTACGCGTCGCTCGACATCCTCCAGGGCGATTTCGCCGCCGCGAGCGAGAAGCTCAAACGGTGGGACCAGAACATCAACCAGAGCACCGACGAGCTCGAGCACTTCCACGTGGTGTGGGCCCGGATGCAGCTCGCGCTCGAGAAGGGGGACAACAAGGAGGCGACGCAGATCGCCGACGAGTACCTCCGCCTCCGGATGGCGTGGGCGCCGGCGCTCGCCATGGACCTGTCGATCTATCCGTACGTGGTGAAGTACCTCGCGGGCACGATGTCCCGCGCCGAGCTCCAGGACCATCGCGCCAAGTGGCTCGCCGCCGAGCACGAGCGGCCGCTCGAGAACGACCTCCTGCGGACCACCCCGGGCATGCGATGGATCGTCGGGTACGCGTTCCCCGCCGTCGACGACGTCGACGCGAACGCGGCGCTCGCCGCGCTGGCGCAGTACCAGCCGCTCCCCGGATCCCTCCGGCGCGGCGTCGCGTTCGATGACGCGATCGGCGAGGTGCAGCGCCTCTCCGGCAACTCGGCGGGCGCGCTCGCGTCGCTCCAGCGCGCGTGGCGCTCGTGCGGCGCCGTCGACGCGCCGCTCCCCAAGGTGCGCTCCGGCTACCACCTCGGCCTGGTGCTCGAGGCGAAGGACGACTCGAAGGGGGCGTGCGAGGCGTACCGCTCCGTCGTCGCGCGGTGGGGCCAGGCGAAGCCGAGATCGGTCACCGCCGAGAAGGCGAAGGCGCGGATCCGGGCGCTCGGCTGTCCGGCCGCGCCGTAGCGCCGATATCCTACCAGCGCGCTCCATGCCTCTCGGGTCCGGTGACAAATTCGGCCGCTACGTCATCGAGGGTCTGCTCGGTGAGGGGGCGATGGGCGAGGTATATCGGGCGGTCGACACGAAGCTCGAGCGCCAGGTCGCGCTCAAGCTCCTGCACGTCGCGCGGAGCGAAGGCGCCGTCGGGCTGACGCGCGTCGGCACGTCGCGGATGCTGCGGGAGGCGCGCGCCGCCGCCATGGTCGACCACCCGAACGCGGTCGCCGTGTTCGACGTCGGCGAGCTCGGCGGGATCCCCTTCCTCGCGATGGAGTACGTCGCCGGGGAGAACGTCCGCGCGCTCGTCGGGCGGAGCGACGTCCCGATCGCGACGCGCGTGCACTGGCTCGCGTCGGTGGCCGCGGCGCTCGCCGCCGCGCACAAGGGGGGGATCGTCCACCAGGACGTCAAGCCCGAGAACGTGATGGTCCGGGGCGACGGCGCGGTGAAGGTGCTCGACTTCGGGATCGCGCGGCGCCTGCGGATCGAGGGGGCCGACGCCAAGGCGATCACGATCATGACGGCGCAAGGGCCGCTGATGCAGGTCGTCGACGAGACCGGCGTCGCCGGGACGCCGGCGTACATGGCGCCGGAGCAGCTCCTCGAGAAGCCGATCGACGGGCGGACCGATCAGTTCGCGTGGGGCGTCTTCGGCTACGAGCTCCTCACCGGCGGCCTGCCGTGGGACCTCGACGCGGGCGTCCTCCAGCTCGTGTCGCAGATCCTGTCGAAGACCCCCGCGGCGCCGCGCTCGCGCGTCCCGGAGATCCCGGAGCACGTCGAGGAGGTGATCCTGCGCGCGCTCGCGAAGTCGCCCGCCGCGCGCTTCCGATCCATGGACGAGGTCGCGCGGGCGCTCCTGCGCCCGCGCGCCGACGTCGCGCCCGCGCAGGTGCACCCCCACGACGCCGCGGCGGTCACGGGATCGGCGTCCGATCCGATGCGGCGCCCTTCGCGCCGCGTCGGGCGGGCGGCGGTGATCGCCGGCGCCGCCGTCGTGCTCGCCGTGCCGATCGCGCTCCACCGACGCGCGCTGTCGGAGGGGCCGGCCGCGATCGCGAGCGCCGCGCCGCCGCCCAGGGCGCGCGCGCCGCTCGCGCCCGAC
>Ga0105247_10002500_pt1 | contig 12498 bp, 9 predicted proteins | sample KBSS24metaG_FD_81519 | JGI IMG/M metagenome (GOLD analysis project Ga0105247, IMG submission 81519) | Switchgrass rhizosphere microbial communities from Kellogg Biological Station, Michigan, USA - KBS S2-4 metaG | ecosystem: Host-associated > Plants > Roots > Rhizosphere > Soil | place...
CAGGTTGATGTCCATCACCCGCGACCACTCGGCCGCGGTTTCCTTGCCCGGCGGCACGGAAGCGCCGCTCCCGACGTTGCAGATGAGAATGTCGATTGTGCCCCACTGCTTTTCGACCTCATTCACCAGCGAAAGCGCGGCGGCGGGATTGGTGACGTCGGCCGCATGGCACGAGGCGCCGCGGCCGATCCTGTCCGCAGCCGATTCGAGGCCGTCGAGGCCGCGCGCCGCCATCGCGACCTTGGCGTCCTCGGCGGCAAGCGTGTCGGCAATCGCAAAGCCGATGCCTCGGCTCGCGCCGACCACCAATGCGACCCGGCCCTCGATTTCGAGTTTCATCGCTTTGCGTCCTCGATCCAGCGTACGGTCATGTCACGATATCGTGCCAGCGCGCCGACGTGATCGTCGTCGTTGGCGCGCGCCGTTTGCAGTATGTACTGTCCGCGATAGCCGGACTGCTCGATGAGGCGGATGGTCTTGGCGAGATCCGCCGCGCCCGTTCCGAGCGGCACGGTGGTGCCGCCAAGCAGCCGGTCCTTCACATGCACATTGAGAATGCGCGGGGCATAGGCCGGAATCTCTTCGGCGGAATCATAGCCGAGCGCGGCGCTGTTGCCGCTGTCGTAATTGATGCCGAACACTTCGCGCGGGAATTTGTCGATGAACTGCGCCAGCGGTGCCGGCGGCAGATCGGATTCGAACACGATCTTGACGCCTTGCTTCGACAGCGAGGCCGCGCGATCGAACAGAACGCGCAGCAAGGTCTCCGCCTGCGCCGTGCTCTCGATCCGGCCGTTGTCGACCAGCGGCATGACGACGAATTCAATGCCGAGGATGCTGCAGGAGGCGAGCACCAGATCGAGATCGTCGACCAGCGATTTCTGGGTCTCGCCCTCGGTCTTCCAGAACGGCGCTTGCATAAAACAGTCGCCGGTCAGGCTTGCGGGCCTGAGCGCGTGGCGGCGCGACAGTTCGAGGATTTCCTGTTGGCCGGCTGCGGTGTTGAGCGGGTTTTCGCGCAACCTGTCCTGGTCGATGGTCCATTCGATCCGGGTCAGGCCGAGCGCGCTGGCGCGGGGAAATTCCTCACGCCATTCGTTCCACGGGAACGCCTGGATCTTGCCGTCGACCATGGCCGAAAGCCGTCCCTGCATGAAACCGATTCGTTGCGATGTCGTCACGGCTTGTTGCCTTCGCTGATCGCGAGGCCCTTTGTGGTCCAGCCACCGTCGACGAACAATTCCTGTCCGGTCACATAGGCCGAGGCGGATGACGCGAGAAAGACGGCGGCGCCGGCCAGATCGTCCGGATTGCCCCAGCGGCCGAGCATGGTGTGGCGGCGGCGGTCCTCATGCATCGCCGGGTCGGCGAAACTCGTAGCAGTCATCTCGGTTGCGACATAGCCGGGCGCGAGCGCGTTGACGCGGACACCATCGCGCGCGTAGTCCGCGGCCAGCGCCCGGGTGAGGCCGGCAAGGCCCGCCTTGGCCGCGACATAGCCCGGGTTTCCGGGAAAGCCGCGCACCGAGTTGATGCTGGTGACGTTGATGATCGAGCCGCCGCCCGCTTTCTTCAGCAGCGGATAGGCGGCAAGGATCGTCGCGTAGATGCCGCTGAGGTCGACCGCCAGTGTGTCGCGAAATCGCTGGAGTTCGCTCTTCGTCGCGGAAGCGGGAAGGCTGATGCCCGCAGCATTGACCAGCACGTCGAGCCGTTCTCCGGTTTTCGCGAGATTGTCGAATACGGATTGGATGGCGGAATCATCGGCCAGATCGCATTTGACCCCCGTGACATGGGCGGGGGCCGTGCCACTGCGGCTGAGGCCGAACACTTTTGCGCCGCTCGTCTGAAGGCCCTGCGCGATGGCCGCGCCAATGCCGCGCGAAGCGCCGGTGACGACGGCGGTCTTGCCTTCCAGCGAAAAGGCTGCGGGATTATGCATAGCCGTAGCTGCGCATGATAGCCGCACAAAGCTTGATGTCTTCCGGGCGATCGATCTGGAACATCTTGTGGCGCTCCATCAGGTGCATTCCGATCTTGCCGCCGAGGCGGTTGTTCTGCTCGCGCAGCAGCGAGGGAATTAGAACGTAGAACGAGCCGTTCTCCAAATAGCGCTTTTCGATCTGCTGCCGCATCCGCCGATTTCGGAAATCGTAGTTGATCGGTTCCGGCCCATCGGCGCCGATGCGCCAGTTGAAGTAATCCTCGACCTCGCAAACCGAGAGCAGGCTGTCGAGTTCTTCCCGCTCGAAGGTCGCGAGCGCCTGCTCGATATCGCTGGATTCCCGGATCGGCGACGTTGCCTGCAGCGCGACGACGCGCCCGAACGGGCCAAGCTTGCCATCGAGATGCTCCAGCGCGTGCAGCCAGGCCGACTCCGACGACGCCAGATCGCCGGAGATGTTTTCCGGGCGCCGGACGCCAATCGCGCCGGCGGCCTCCGCGGCGGCCAGGATCTGGTCGCTGTCGGAAGAAACCGCGACGGCGTCGACGCCTTCCGCGGCGGCGGCCTGCGTGACGGTCCACGCAATCAGCGGCTTGCCGCACAGATCGATCAGGTTCTTGTGCGGAATTCCCTTGGAGCCGCCGCGCGCGGCGATGACGGCCAGCGTTCGCGCGGGCGTAACCCTCGTCATATGCGGCCCTCAAGGCGCTCGAGTGCCGTCCAGAATCCTTCACCCATGTTCTTGTGGCCCTGCCATATCTCGGGAATGAACGAGGCGCCGGGGGCGTGCTTGCGCAGGATGCCGCCGATCTGGTCGAAGTCGATTTCGCCTTCGCCTATCTGCAGGCCTTCGCCGTCGAGACCCTTGGCGTCGCCAAAGTGGAGATGAGCGGTATGCGGGCCGAGTTGCGCGAGACCTTCGCCGAAATCGAAGCCGAAATGATTGGCGGCAAGCTTGGTGTGCGAGATGTCGACGCACATCCGCAGATTATGCCTGGCGCAAAACGCGGCCGACTCGTCCGGGAAAATGAAGATGTTCTGGTGACGCTGCCCGCCGAAATGCCACGGGAACGGCGCCATGGTCTGCGGGATCAGTTCGACGCCGTCGAGATCGAGTTCCGCGAGGCTGGCGGCGAAGATGCGATAGCACTCCGCCTTCCGTTCCGGCGACAGCGGCTCGTCCATGGTGAAGCCGCCGATATTGGCGACGATCGGCGGACGCCTGGTCTTGGGAAAGAATTTCTTCAATCCGCGCGTGATGTCGATGACAGCCTGCGTCTGCTCCAGCGAATAGCGGCGCAGCCCTTCATCTGATGTCGCCAGATCCATCAGCTTGCTGCCGGCAAACAGTTCGGGCGCGTGCACGACGAATCCGAGATCGTAGGTGCCGGACAGGTAGGCGGCCGGATCGCGCTCCATGTCGCTGTAGCTGAGATGGAATTCGATGACGTCGGGCTGGCAGATTTCCAGAAACCGCTGCGTGTCGTGATAGCGGACCGGCACGCCCCACGGCCGGTCGAAACGATAGCGACGCGCGGTCGTGGGTCCGTTGGCGAGGTCGCTCTGAAAGAAGTAGTCGTCTCTTGCCATTGCGCGGTTGAGGCGCCGGCCGATCAGGGCCGGCATTTTCAGCGGCGACAGGCCCTGGCCCGGGCTTTTGACGGCGACATCGCTCTCGGTGACGACAGTGCCGGCCGCAATGTCGCGGGCCGCCACCAGGCTCTTGGCGAGATTCTCGCGGTTGATCAGTTCACCCTGGCTCAGCGCGCGTTCCGCAAGCTTTTCGCCACGGGCTGCTTCCACCTCGCGAATGCCCGACACCAGCGCCTTGAACTCCTCCGGCTCGAGGCTGGCCGCGTGGTCCGGGCCTTCCATTTCGCGATCGAGCGTGATGTGGCGTTCGATCACGGCCGCGCCCAACGCGACCGCGCCGATCGAAACCGCGATCCCGCGCTCGTGACCGGAATAGCCGACGAAGGGATGGATCTCCCGCAGCGTCTCCATGAAGCGCAGGTGAATATTGTGAAGCGCGGCGGGGTAGGTGCTTTGGCAATGCAGCAGCACGTAAGGCGCCGAGCGGTCGTCGAGGAATTTCGCCGCGGCCCGAATTTCATCCGACGTGCTCATGCCGGTCGAGACGATCAGCGTCTTGCCGGTCGCGGCCAGTTTCGCCAGCAAGGGCAGGTTGGTCAGGTCGGCGGAGGCGACCTTGTAGGCCTGAACGCCGAACGTCTCCAGCGTCGCGACGCTCGATGCATCCCAGGGCGTGCAGAGGTATTGGATGTTCTTCGAGGCGCAATAGGCCGCCACGCGGCGCTGCTGCTCGGTGGTCAGTTCGAAGCGGCGCAAGAGGTCGAGGGTGTATTCCACGGCGAGGTCGTCGTCCTTGCCGGAAAGGCTCGAGGCGCGGTAGACCTCGTCCAGCTTGCGCATCTGGAATTTTGCACAATCCGCGCCGGCTGCGACTGCGGCGTCGACCAGTGCGATGGCGCGATCGAAATCGCCGTTATGGTTGTTGCCGACTTCCGCAATGACATAGCATGGCTGGCCATCGCCGACCGAACGATTGCCGATCCGGATCCTAGCCGCCTGGTTGGTTGAGTTCATGAACCTTCTCGGTGTCCAGTCTTATGCGCCGCCGCCCTTGGCCGGTGCTCCGGGAATGCGCGATTTCCAGGTCCGCAGCCCATGTTCCTCGAACGCGATGCGGGAGCAGGACAGGCCTTTCTGCTCCAGCGCCGCAATCAGCGGATAGCGCTGAAACGGGCGGACGAAGAAAATGAAGTAGCCGCCGCCGCCGGCGCCCAGCAGCTTGCCGCCGACCGCGCCGTTGGCTTTCGCAAGATCGTAGATTGCATCCAGTTCGTCGGAGCTGATGAGCGAACTCATGCAGCGCTTGGCGTGCCATGCCTCGTCGATCAGGCGGCCGCATTCCAGAAGCTGGCCGCGCAGCAGATGATGCCGGATCTCGCGCGTCACTTCCTTTTGCTTGGCGGCAGCCGCGACGGCGTCGCTGGTCTCATGCTGCTGCTTCTGGTCGCGGTGGATCGAACCGGAGTCGTGGTTGGAGCCGGTGTAGCAAAGCACCAGGCTTTCCTCGAGCTCGGCTATGATATTTGGCTCGAGGCGAAGCGGAACGATGGTGTTCTGTTCCGACGAAAATTCCATGTGATTGAAGCCGCCGAACACGGTGGCGTACTGGTCCTGCCAGCCGCCGGGAATATTGAGCATCAGGCGCTCGGCCTGGAAGGCCATTTCCGCGATCTCGTGGCGATCCCACCGGTCGGAGCGGAATTCGTTGAAGCAGCCGATGATGGCGGAAGACACTACCGCCGAACCGCCGAGGCCGGAGCCGACCGGAAAATCGGCCGAAATGTCGAGATCGAAGCCGTAGGCCGGCTGTATCAGGCGCACGACGGACTTGATCAATGCCAGTTCGCCTTCATTGCCGAGGCTGGCGAGATTTTCGGCTTCGACCGTGCAGCGAAAATCATGCGAGTAGAGTCGGATCCGCTTGTCGTTTCGCCGCCGCAACGTCGCATGCGCATACATCGCAATGGTCGCGTTGATAACGGCGCCGCCGTCATTGTCGACGAAATAATGCGTGAGGTCGGTGCCGCCGCCGGAGAAACTGATTCGAACCGGCGAGCGTGCCCGCGCAAATACTTCGCTCTCTTCGCCGAGATTGAAGAGGTCGCGGCTGAACACGTCCACCAGACGGCCGTCGGCGTCGAGGATCGGAACGACATGGACCCGCTGGTCCAGCAGCTTGAGAATCTGTTCGCGGGGCGCACCGGCGCGCGCCCATACGAAGTTGCGGTTGATGCAGCTCGCCACCTCGTCCTGGATCGATATGCCCGTCAGCAGCCGACGGCGGATGTCGCCGTCCGTGACGGCACCGATCACGCGGCCCTGAGCGTCACGCGCAAACAGAATGCCAAGCATATTGGCGTTGAGCCGCTGGAAAGCCTGCTCGATCGTGTCGCTTTCGGCGATGGTGACGACTGTCCGATCCAGCAATTTTTTCGGGTCCAAAAGGGGGCCAATCCGGCCTCGGTTGGGGGTAGGTAGCCGCGCTCGGAAGCTCGGCGGGTCTGATCCGGTTAAATACGGCAGCCGTGAGGGTCGCGCAAGTTGCTCACGCCGGGCATTCTGGACCCGGATGGTCCCTTGCTCAACCAGGCCGGAATATCAGTGCCCAGCGCTTTCCTTAAGCCCGAAGACAGCTCATGTGGGTTCCAACCCACACCGAGAGACCAGGAGGGATGCGCCGTCGCATCGAACGAAGTATGAAGCGCACGGTCCGATGGGGATGCCGGACCACCGTGTCCTGGCCATTGCCGGAAAAGGCCGGCCTCACTGGTTACTGCAGCAAGGCGAGATACAGGCGCCTCCAATGGATGCGGTATCACTTTCTTTTCTGACCATTGCTGTCAAGTCTTGGGGCGGCTCTGCTCTGGTCGCTCGAATGGCTTCGCCGATCGTCTGAAAAAGTCCTGGCGGTCTTCGATTCGTAATGAGTTTGACCGTCTCGATCTGGCCGTTTGAAACAAAGCCGCCGAGGCCGTATGCCGGGTGTGATCGTAACTTCTCGCAAATTCCGACCAAGGCGGTGATCACCGCCGGAACGGGCGTTTTGGCGTAATTGCCTGTCGACGGGTCGATGACCTCCTGATTCGAGATGGCTAACCTCGGTTTGCTCGTCCCGTCGGGATTGATCAGATAGGAAAGTTCATAGAACGGGAAGAAGCGGCCGAGCGCGCGATAGTCGCGGTCATTTTCCAGAACCAGCATCATCGTCCCCGGTGGCGACGGATTCTGCTTGAACAGGTTGATGACCGCGCGCGTCTCCAGCGCATCGGCAACAAGCTTCTGCGTGACCGAGATGTCGGCCACCAAAAAAAACGCGGCAATGGTGGCGGCTGCCTTGCATAAAAACGGCGGCGGCACGATCAGCCGCAGAAACGCAAATAATGCAAATCCGCTCACCATCATGAGCGTCGTTTGGTGGCGCGTTTCCCACAGCCCGCTGAAGCGAGGAGGTTGACCGACGATCACGTAGGGGAACAGCGCGGACACGATGAGCGCCAGCGCGATAGCCAATGTCAGACCGCTGACGATCCGGCGCGGGTTGTCTGGAGGCTCGTCTGCCGTGCTGAGCGGCAGACGCCAGATCCGCGCCACGGCAGCGAACAACGCGATAGCCACAGCGGCCGCGATGATCAGTTCAGGGAGATCCGCCCATGCGGGAGTGAGAACGCGGACGCTCTCACGGAATTGGTCGATGAACGTGATGATGGTTTGCTTCAGCGCGGCCGGCACGCCCATGCGAAACTTGTTGTAGTCGGCATAGAGGCCATAAGTTGGCTCAAGAATTTTCTTTGCCGGCCAATACACCAACGGCAGCAGGATGAGTTCGCTCCTGCTTGCTACACCGCGGATGGTTGCGCCCGCGCGCTGCTTGAAGGAAGGCGAGTGTTCGGCCTTTCGCCACGCATCGATCGCGACGATCGCGGGGGCGATCCACGAAAGCACCAGGAACGAATTCGTCGAGAAGGCCATCACAAGAAGAAGTACGATCAGTACCCGCCGTGCGACGGAAGAGGCGTCCAGATCGCGCAGCAAAACGACGATCGACAGCGCGAAGAAGACGCAGGAGAATGCGTAAGGCACGGTCGAGAGGATAAACCGTGCCTGATTGAGCGGCACGAGCGCCGTGAGCAGCGCTGCCCAGAATGCGTCAACGGCAGTCCACTGCGTGGTCCGCCGGATAATGGTGTAAGTCAGCGGCGCCAACACGCAAGACAGCAGCAGCACCGTTATGATGACGGCGCGTGGCTCGCCAACAACGGCAAAGGGCGCCATCAACACGAACTGTTCGCGGCGCCCCACCTGCTTGAAAAGCTCCCACAAGGTGCCCGCATCGGAGTGGGCGAAAAGAACCCAATCGTCCCAAAACGCCTGGTTGATGAGTGTTAGCGGCCCATACGCAGCCAGGACCGCGAACACCAGCAGCGCCCAGTATTTCACGTGGAAGTCTTTCGGCGGCGTCGAGAGCAGAGAAATCTCTGCGATATCCGTCGGAGTGGACTGCCGATGAACCCATCTGGCCGGAGCGGTCCGAATCACGAGGTAGATGCCTTTCAAGATTGTGATCGCGAGCAAGCAAGCTCAGATAGCATAGTTTGACTTGGTATGTGGTCTAATCCCGGTATATCCGTTAGATCGCTCGCAGTAATCAGCAAGGCGAACCCTGCAATGCCAGTCAGCTTTTTCGCCTGACCGGCGTTTCGTTGCTGGTAAAGAGACCTCGGGAATCGCGATCACGGTCGTTGCTCGTCAGGGATGTAAATCCAGGACCAGTCGGACAAATCCGGTGAGTGGCGCGCAGGCTTTTGCGGCTTGTTCGTCTGTCACCGGCGCGATCTGCTCGTCCGCCAGCGTGGCAGTGGTTGCTACGCGCGCGACTCCTGAAATTCGGCTAAAGCCGGCCAACAGGTTGCGACACACCGAGCGACGAGGCCCGAACAAGTCCAGCGTCAGACGCTTTCCGGCTTTGGAGAGGGTTGCCTCCCCCCAAAAAGACGCCAGCCGTCTTCCGCGTACAAATGGTGAGGGAACGTTGACGCCTGCACGTCTGAGGGTGGCGAGGTCGATGGGGCCATTGGGCAAGGCATCACCCGAGCTTTGAATATTGCCGATGAAACCGGGTAGCGCCTGAAGTGCCTGGTTCTCCGCGTCCGAAATTTTCGTGGGTGTATCGACAGGCCGTTCCATGCAGCCGCCGGTCGGCTGCGGAGTGCCATTCTTCCAGAAGCGATAGGCGGCGACCTCCGGCGTGCTTCCCTCAAGCACACAAAGGGATCCGGTTGATCGAATCAATTTCAACAGGCTGCTTTCCAGAAGTCCCAGATTTGCTTCATCCTGTCGCAAGATGATCACGCTTCCGGTCTGAAGCGCCACTGGCGCTGCCAGAATGCGTGCAGCGAGCTCTGGAACCAATTCGTCAGTGAAGGTAAAGGATCGCGGCCAGGTATGCCATTTGCCCGCGAACATGAGCGCGGTATCGCTAACCGTCTGGACGCCGGCTCCGTTTTCGCCCAGGAGTACCGTAACTTCCGTATCTGCTGCGGCAAAACGGTCAATGAGACGTTTCGCATCGCCCAAGACCTGCAGGTCATATGGAGTCATTGCCCAGATATCTGCACGCGGCTCCAAGGTGAGCTGGCTGCGCAACGTCTCGGAAATGCCCCGGCCAAGAGCGGCAGGCGTGCAGCGGCCATGATCGCGGCATTGCTGTACGACAAGCGAATAAGGAGACCCAACGCGAAACAGATAAAGCGACGAGAAGCTCGACATCCAGAGCAATGCGAGCAACGGAATTGCCGATAGGCTAATTGCAGCCCGGTCGCGCCCAGCGGCCAAATTGGCGAGCCAAAGGATAGCTGGAATGAGCAGGAGAGAGAGCGGCAACAACGCGATGAGGATCACAAAGTCCACCGCGCGACCGGCAAAATATGCGGAAGTGATCGCGGTTAATAGCGCGGCGGGCAAGGCACGCCGCAGCCAATAATTGCTGCGATACGGCAGCCCATTCTGTTGCCCGTTGAAAACCGTGAGCCAACAAATTCCCATAACCACGACGACTGTCAGCAGAAATGGGGTCCAACTCCAGAACGTCCCGTCGAAAGGCACAGACCAGAAAGCAGCAACCGGATTGTAGCTGGCGAAGTAACCCAGATAGATGGTGAATGCCGGCAGCTTTCCCGATACCACAAGGATGCCTAGCGACATCGCCACCAGACCACAGATGACCGGCAGGCAAGCCGACGCGAGATCGGCGACGAGCCTGCCGTAGCTTCGGTCGCGCAAATTGGTCAATGTAAGAAACCCGCAGTGCAGGGCCAGTGTTCCCACGATTGCTTCCGCGCTCCATAAAGCAGCGAGAAACGACGCAAGAAATGTCAGAACAGAGCGGCGGCTTCCTTCCGCTCCGCAGGCCAGCGCGACGGCCATGAGCATCACCGGCAAATATCGTAGCCCCAGCACCGACGGGGCGGTATTGACGTTACCCTCGCCGTAGGCCCATCCCGACAGCCAGGACAACAGAACAATCAGCCCCAGCCACAACGCTGCAAGCCTGTACCGCGTCGACTGCCACAGCATGACGAGGAACAGGACATAGAATAGAATATTACAAAGCTGGACCGCGATGTTGGCGACCGCAAACGACGGCTGGCCAAGCTGAAACGCCAGATAAGTCAGGAGCACAGGACCCGGCCCATATTGGGAAAAGGTGTCTACCATCAACGTTCCGCCGCCCATCAAATGTCGGGCCGGGCCGATGTTCGTCATGTAGTGGAGGACGTCGGTCGGAAGCGAAAAATCGAAGCACAGTACAACGGCAACGCCAGCAGCCAGCGGTAATGCCAACTTTTGAATCCGCAGAAGCGCTGTCGGATTCTTTCGTTCGAGCCGCTGCTCGATGATCAGAAGACATAGTCCAACTGCCATCGAGAAGCCGGCGAGTAGCGCAGCGACGCCAAGCTGTGACCAATCGGGGAAGCCGCCAGCTATTGAGGGGAAGAATGCATTGAACAGTCCGTTGAAATGCCTGTTCTCAGGCTCGATACGGAAGAGAGAAACGGTAGCGAGAACGAAGGCGTAGGCGAAAGCCACCGTTTGCACCGACCGCGGACTGTGGCGCAGGACCACTGCCTCTGTGCGTTTCGAAAGCGCCGGTTTTGCTCGTCTCAGCCAGGCGAGCGCGGCGAGAAGTGCAAGATGCAGCGCCAATGCAACTTGCACAACAGGTAAGGCATTTCCCCTCCAGAACCCAAGCGCTCCACTTTTCCAGGTGGCGATGCCGGTGATGGCGAGCGCCGACAGAACCAATACGGCGCACCAGATATTGATGCTTTCGAAAACGCGGTTTGCCGGCTTACGGTCGTCCGGACCACCCCAGTATGCGATTGCGGCGGAAGCCACCGGCAGCAACGAAATGCTGGCGGCGAAAACAACAAAATTGCGGAGCCGGGGCTGGAAGCCGCAGGCTTTCGCCAGCACCACCAGCCAGAGAAATCCGAGCACCGCGAGCGCTGCGTTCGACACGATTGGAGCGATGTCGGTTAACCAGGCTCGCGAAGCTGATGATCCCTTTGCATCGAGCGGAATGGGCTGTGCTCCGTCGGTCATGCGCGTTTTCTCAAGGATAGTCAGGACGGGGCGGAAGTGCGGTCGGGAAAAACCCATGCGTTCAAGCATAGGTAATTAATCAGAGGGACAATGATGATTACCGCAGCGACCGCAATCGCGGCCGGAAGCCGCAAGGCGGCCGCCATCGCAACGATGCCCGTACTGAGCAGGAAGCTGAAAATGTTCGTGAGAAGAAATCGCGGGAACGACACCTTGTGCGAGCGGCTGCTGCGAAAGGTAAATCCACGCTGCGCGAAGTAACTGTACGGGATGGCCAGCGCATAGGCGACGCAATGAACTGCTATCAACCCGTCGTGCACGCGGAGCAGGGCGCTCACCAGCAATCCATAAAGCAGCGACGAGGACAGTCCGACGGCGCCGAAGCGCACCAGTTTGAGCACCTGCGCGCGCCGGTCACTATCTGTCCCGCCAGCCAGGCCCGTTACTCCAGGTCGATGGCGTTCAGGTTGGAACACGCGCGGCCATGCAATATTGCGCGCCGAGGGGCAGCCAACTCAAGCCAGCGTCAAGCTGACGGAAAAACGCGCTATCGAACGGCGTGAAGATGATGAACCTTCGCTCCAGCTCCACCAGCCCGGTCGCCCGAAACAGCCTCGCCAGCCGGCCGGAGCGCAGCAATACCGCGTTCTCGTCGAACGGGCAGCTTCTTACGATCCACTGGGTAAGTGGATTGATCGGATTGTGTTCGACGATTGCAACCAGGCCGCCGGGACGTACCACACGGCTCATTTCCGCAAGGAAGGACGCCCAGTTGGCCGGCGGCACGTGATGCATCACGGCGATCGCAAAGGCGGCGTCAAAAGTATCACCGCCGTAAGGGAGCCGTTCGCCGTCATAGACGTCGTAGTGAACATGCGGATTGGCTGCCTTGGCCTCGTCGATGACGGTGCCTGCAACGTCAATTCCCGTCAGCTTCAGGTTACTCTTGGACGGATGGAGGTGAGGGTGGATCAACCCCTGGCCGCAGCCGACGTCCAACACTTCGAGGGCCGGCCCGGCATCGCCCGAGGCCGCTTCCGAGACAGACTTCGACGGCCGAAGTCTGGAAAAGATATCAAGCAGGCAGCGCGCCTTTACCGCGGTGTAGAAATCCTGCGTCTGACCGCTGAAGGCGATCGCCTGGTTGATCTGCTGGCTGTAGCCATCGCGGTAGTGATCGAATTCCTTCATGGCATCTGGCCCGTCCCGGTACGATGGCTTACGACTTCCGTCAGCGACCGCAAGGTGTCAACGGATTGTTGGGGATCGGTGCCGAAAACGTCGAGCGGCTTTTTGGACAGATTTACGCTGTATTCGACAACCGTCGTGGGACGCGATCGCACCTGATTGTAGATACG
>Ga0105247_10002503_pt1 | contig 12486 bp, 10 predicted proteins | sample KBSS24metaG_FD_81519 | JGI IMG/M metagenome (GOLD analysis project Ga0105247, IMG submission 81519) | Switchgrass rhizosphere microbial communities from Kellogg Biological Station, Michigan, USA - KBS S2-4 metaG | ecosystem: Host-associated > Plants > Roots > Rhizosphere > Soil | place...
CACTGTTCACGGGCACGCAGGTTGGCTTCAATGCGTCGCGTTTGTTGACTTTACCGGGCGCGGCTCCCAACTGGTGGGAGCCCTCCCTGACAGGACGGCTCAAGATGCAGGTTGAGATCAGGCAGCGCTTCTATCAGGTGACGAGCTCGGCACTGGCCCTGCCCGGGGAGGCCGAGCGCATTTACGTGGTGGCGTTCCGTCCCATCCTCAAAAACACCGCCATCGATCGCACCGCGATCACCGGCACCTTGGTGCAGCTGTCATGAGAGGCGGCAGCAGGCCTGTGACCCTTGCGCTGCTGGCGCTTGCCTCTGCCGGCGCGGCGCTTGCGGAGGACCGCATCACCGTCACCGCCAATGGCTCAACGCTCACCGACACCAACGGCGGCGCGGGCGGTTCGCTCGGCTGGCTGCACGATCTCAATGCGAATGCCGTGCTGGGCGTGGCCGGCGAATACCAGCGGCTGGGTGACTCGCGCTGGAAGTTCGGCTCCCTCACCGGAGCCTGGACGGGCGGCGGCGAAGGAAAGAAATGGTCGGTGTACGGCGGTGCGCATATTGGAACGGGCGACGAGCCGGTGCGCACGTTCGACTATCGGCTCGGCGAGGTGGGCGCGATCCTGCCGCTTTACCGCAAACTGTCTTTGCAGGTCGAGGATAAGCAGATTGACATCGATACCACCCGGGGCAACCTGCCCAAGGTGGGGCTGTCGCTATCGTGGACCTCACGCCTGCAGACCTCCCTCGCCTATGCGCGCTCGGTCAGCGGCAACCTCGGCACGGACCTGACCACGGGGCGCCTCGATTATTACGGCTCCGCGGCGCACTTCATTCTGGGCGGCGCCGCCGGGCCGGCCAGCACGGTGGTGCTCAATCTGCCGCCGGGCTTCAACTTTCCATCGCGCAACCTGCGCGAAGGCTTTATTGGATTCTCACACGCGTTCAAGCGCACCGAGATCCTGGTGCTGGGGGACTATCTCAAGATCGGTGACAGCAAGCGCCTCACGCTGACGCTCAGCTATACCCTGCACCTGAACGTTCCCGCCAAGCTAAAATGAGCAAGGCACGAAAACGCGGTCCTCAATGGCTGCCCACGCTCATCGTGCTGGCCGTGGTGCTCCTTGCCGGAGGCAGACTCATTGAGTTGAGCGTGCGCGAGCACGCCGCGGCGCTGCGCCAGTCCGCGCAGCTTGCCGTCAGCCACGGCGCACGCGCGCTCGAGCAAGGCCTGCCGCGGCTTCCCACTGCAACCGGGGCGGATCCCACGACCCGGGCCGCTAATCGCCTCGCGAGCAGCGCGGCGCTCAAACAGCTGGCGGCGGACGGATATGACTTCGAGGTGTCCGAGGTCGATCCCGCGACGCGCTTTCGCGAGGTACTGCTGCGATCGCAGGCGGCGCCGCTGCCGAAGCCGGCGCGCGCCACGGCACGCTCACCCGCCGGTTTTCTGCCCGATACCCCCCGGGGGCACCTCGAGCTCGCCATCAGTCCCAGGACGGGGTGGTATCCCGTACGTGAGCTTGCCACCAGTGCCGGCTTGCTCGCGATCGTTGCGTGGCTGCTCGCTTTCGGCACTCACGATCTGACCCATAGCCTGCAGCGCTCGCGCGCCGCGGTGATCGCACTGCGCCAGCGGCTGCGTCTGCTCAATCAACGATTGACGGGAGAGATCGAGGCGCGTCAGCAGCTGCAGCAGAGCTTCGAGCATGCCCGCTATCACGACGCCTTCACCGGCCTGCCTAACCGGCGCTTTTTCATGGACCGGCTCGATCGCGCACTGCGCGAGGTACGCGCACGCCGCCGTCAGCGCGTGGCGATTCTGCTCATCGATATCGACCGCTTCCGTCTGATCAATGACACGCTGGGCCAGACTGCGGCCGATGAGCTCATGGTGCAGGCCGCGCGGCGTTTCGAGCACGCACTCGCAGCGCACGACTCCGTGCTGGCGCGCTGGAACGACGATCAATTTGCGGCGCTGGTGCTCGATGTCGCTTCGAGTGATGCCGCTGCCGCGATCGCCGATAGCATGCAGGAGACGCTGCAGGAGCCCTTCGAGCTGCGCAAGCATCGTTTGAGCGCTACGGCGCGCATCGGCATCACTTCCGTGGAATCCGGCCTGCAACGGGCGGAGGAGGCGCTGCGCGAGGCGGACATCGCCTTGTCGGCGGCCAAGCGTCACGAAAGCGCGCGAACCGTGGCCTATCTGCCCTCGATGGGCGGCGATGCGGCTAGCTTGGTGAGCCTGGAGGCGGATCTGCATCTGGCGCTCGAGCGCAATGAATTTCGGCTGCTGTTTCAGCCCATCGTCGATTTGCGAGGGGAACGTACCGTGGGGGCCGAGGCGCTGTTGCGCTGGAGGCATCCGGTCGAAGGCCTGCTGCCGCCGGCCAGGTTCCTGGCCCTCGCGGAGGAGGCTGGACTGCTGGTGCCGCTCACCCGCTGGGTGATCCTACGCGTGTGCCGGCTCGCGGCCGACTGGCGTTGCAGGCTCCCGCCTGGCGCGTCATTTTATTTCAGCATCAATTTATCCGCAGCGGTGCTGCGCGACGCAGGCTTCGTCGACTATGTGGCGCTGGTGATGCGCGAGACGGACATGCCGCCGGATGCGCTCAAATTCGAGCTGACCGAGGGCGGGCTCATCGCCAACGTGGGCGCCGCGCGCGAGGTTCTCGAGCGACTGCACGTCATGGGCATAGAGCTGATGCTCGATGATTTCGGCACGGGCTACTCCTCGCTCAGCTACCTGCAGCTTTTCCCCTTCGATTACCTGAAGATCGACCGCCCATTCGTGAACCGCACCGGCTCCGAGCAGACCAACAACGGGATCACTTCGGCGGTATTGCAGATGGCCTCGAGTCTGTCGCTGAAGACCGTGGCGGAGGTGGTCGAGACGCAGGGGGCGGCGGATTCGCTGGCGGCGATGGGCTGCGATTTCGGCCAGGGGTACTTTTTCAGCGAGCCGCTCGAGGCTGAAGCAGCCCTGGAAAGGCTGCGTCTGCACGGACTCGGCGTGCCGGAGGATCCTGGGACTCTCGAGATGGCGCCCTTGAGCGAGGATGTTTCCGGGACGCTGGTCATGCCCGTGCCCGAGGAGTGGATGATGGACGATGCGCAGGAGGAGCAGCGGCCGTCGGCGGTCAAGCGGGCGCGCTAGGGCGTGAGCCCGGCGGCGTGTGATCAGTGATTTCAAAGCTCCATGGCGAAGATATCGTTGAGCGTCAGGATGCGGTCGAAGTACCCCATATTCGCAAGCGCGGGTTCCGCTCCGTGAGCCGAGATCAGCACCTTGTGAATGGATTCATGCTCCCAGTTGGGAAAGCGCATGAGCTTGCGCTCGAACTCATCCGCGGTGCTGCGAGGGGCAGGGCCGCGCAGGTATTTGACCTCGCATAAATAGTAGAATTGCAGATACTTGTCCTGTATCGCATACCGCATGACCTTCGCCTTCTCGCTCATATTGAAAGGCGTGTAATGCTGAATGAAGCCGCAGAGCGCAAGATCGGTCAGTAAATCCGACAGATTTCCGCCCGGATCGATCTTCAGGTGCGCCGCGATTTCCGTGCGCGTCGCGTAGCGGCGCTGGCTCAGAAAGTCGATGATTCCCCCGTAATGAACGTTGCGCGCCAGGCTACTGACGAATACGCGGTCGCGCTCCGCGCTGAAAAAGGCTCCACTCACGAATGAGTTGCGGCACAGCGACAGAAAAACGGAAGAGTCATGCGTGAGGTACTTGAGGTACTCGGGAATCCCACCGACGCTCAGGTACGCGTCCATGATCTCCCGCTGGCCGCGATGGGCGCCGAAAAACTCCCGTGTCTCGGCAAGCGAGAATTCCGCCAGCGGCAGCTCGTGCATCGAACGGTTGTGCAGCGCTTTGGATTCCAGCACTTTGCCGATCATGAACGAGGGGGACGAGCCGCATAAAACGAGCAGCAGATTTTTGTTGCGCCGGAACTTGTTGTCCCAGACGTGTTTGAGCTCGGCAACGAGCGTTTCCTTGTAGCACGAGAGCCACTGCAGCTCTCCGAAAAAGAGCGTCCAGGTTCCATTGGAGACGAAGCGGACGAGGTATTCGAACACTTCGAGCCAGCTGCCGAATTCGATCGAGGCAATGGCGACATCGCCGGCGTACTCGGCCAGCTGGCGCATGAACACTCGCCGCTGGTAAGCTTCATCCTGGCCTTCCACCCCCTCGAATTTCAGCAGATTGCGCTCACGGAAAACCTGCTCGATGAGTTCCGTTTTCCCGACGCGACGTCTGCCGTGAACCACGACGATGGCGGCTTCGTCATGGGCGACAATGTCGTGCAGACGGGATATCTCATGTTCCCGGCCGGTAAATCGTGGATTCGGCTCGATGAAGCTTGGACTTAGCGTTTGGCCTATGAGGTGGTATTTTAGGCTTCATAGGCTAAATCGGGTAATCCTTTTTTAGCCCAAGATCTCTTTAAAAGAACCCCATGGGCTAAAAAGCTGTAATCCATTGATTTTAAACATGCCTACTTGGCTACGATGCAGCCAAGCGGAGGCTGGACGGTCAGGCCGCGGGAATTACGGCACACTTGCGGAATATGAAAAGCAAGCGCCGACGGAAAAGCCGCAATTCGGTCACTTTGCACGATGTCGCGAAGCACGCCGGCGTCTCGCCCATGACGGTCTCGCGCGTCATCGGTGGGCGGACCCATGTGAGCGAGATCCTGCGCGGGCGCGTCACGGCGGCGATTGAAAGACTGGGATATTCCCCCGACGCCGCAGCGCGAAGTCTAGCCAGCGCGGGAACACTCAGGATCGGCCTGCTGTACGGCAACCCAAGCGCCACTTTCACCGGCGAGTTCCTGGTCGAGCTGCTGAAAAACAGCGCCCGCACCGGCTGTCAGCTGGTATTGGAGAAGTGTAGCGCCCCGCGCGGCATGCGGGTGTCGGCGCAGAAGCTGATCAAAAAGGGAATCGACGGCGTGCTGCTGCCGACGCCGCTATGCGATTCACTCGCATTGCTGCGGCAGCTCGATGCGGCCGGCGTTCCATTCGTGGCGGTGGGGACAGGTCGTGAGGACGGGCCGGGGCTCTCTGTGCGCATCGATAATTTCCAGGCGGCCGAGGAAATGACGCGCCACCTGCTGTCGCTCGGTCATCGGGACATCGGCTTTATTCTCGGTCACCCGCGGCAAATCGACAGCGCCCAGCGCTATGAAGGTTTCGTCTCGGCGCTCAGGGCCGCGGGATTGCCCGTTCGTCCGAAGTGGGTCAAACAGGGCCAATACACCTACCGCTCGGGACTTTTGGCCGCGCAGCAGCTGCTCAGGACCCGGGATCGGCCCACGGCGATCTTCGCCAGCAATGACGACATGGCGGCAGGGGCGCTGGCCACGGCCCACCGCCTCAAACTCGAGGTGCCTCTGGACCTCACTATCGTGGGATTTGACGATACTCCCCTGGCAACGACCCTCTGGCCCAGCCTGACCACGATCCGCCAGCCCGTCGATGAGCTGACACGGCTCGCGCTGGCCATGGTGGTGGAGGAAATCCGCAGCCGCCGGGACGGCCAGGGTCCATCACAGCGGCAGGAGCTCGTCAAACTGGCGCTTGTCAAAAGGGAGTCGGCGGCGGCGGTGCAAAGCCGCTCACGCAACGTCTGAACCTGGAACGCTCCAACCCCACGGCAGCGCCCTGCTTGCCCATGGTAGCGCTATCAGGCACACTCGCCCGAACGTCTCGATACGCGGGGGCACTCCATGAGAGCAGTTATCGGCGGCACGTGGTATGCAACAGTGTTGACACTGGGGATCTCTCTCGCTGACACAGGCCATACGATCGAAGCAAGCCCTCCTGCCGCCCCAGTCAAAGCCCCGATCAATGTCATCTTCGATACGGATATCTGGTCCGACATCGACGATATGCTGGCGCTTGCCATGCTTCACGCCTTGCAGGACCGGCACGAGCTCAATCTCGTTGCAGTGACCGTCAGCACCGATGACAAGTGGTGCGCTTCCTACGTCGATCTGATCGATACGTTTTATGGCCATCCGCAGATTCCGATCGGGATCGTCCACAACGGCATGGGCATCGAGGCCTTCAGGAAGAAGTTTCCGGAGCAGAAATGGCCGGTCACGCGCTATACCCAGATCATCTCGGAACGAAAAAAAGCCGACGGCTCGCCGCTTTATCCCCACCGCCTGACCGATGGAACGAAGGCGCCCGAAGCGATCTCACTGCTGCGCAAGACGCTCGCCGCGCAGCCCGATGGCAGCGTGGTCGTGATTCAAGTGGGCTACAGCACCAATCTCGCGCGGCTCCTGGAAAGCGGCGCCGATGCGGCAAGCGCGTTGAGCGGCCCCGACCTCGTCAGGAAGAAAGTCCGCTTGTTGTCGGTGATGGCGGGCAACTACGCTGACACGACCGACGAAGGCAAAACGACACCCAAGGGCGAGTCTGAGTTCAATCTGGCGGTGGACGTGCCCTCCGCACAGAAGGTGTTCTCGCAGTGGCCCACGCCCATCGTCGCGAGCGGATTCGAGATCGGTCTGTCGATGCTGTACCCCGCCCAAAGCATCGAGCACGACTACTCCTATGTCGCGCATCATCCCATCGCCGACACGTATCGTACCTACGCCGCGGAGCCACAAGTTGGTGTGAAGTGGCCGCACGACCACGCCACGTTCGACCTCACCTCCGTCCTCTATGCGACCCGGCCGGACAGAAATTATTTCTCGCTGTCCAAGCCCGGCAAGATCACCGTGCTGGCCGAGGGGCGTTCGCGTTTCGATGAGTCGGCGGACGGCACCCACCGCTACCTGGTTCTCAGCGAGGAGCAGAAGGCGCGCGCACTGGAGGCCATGGTGATGCTGGCGAGTCAACCTCCGGTCCACACCCACTCACCATAAGTCCTCGGGGGGTCTCCATGATCACTGTAGATTCCTATCCCATTGCGGTCGCCCTCTGTGTCGTGACGATGCTGTGCTGGGGATCCTGGGCCAACACCCAGAAGCTCGCGAGCCAGGAGTGGCGCTTCCAGCTGTTCTACTGGGACTACTCGATTGGCGTGCTGCTGCTCGCATTGATCTTAGGCTTCACGCTCGGCAGCACGGGTGACACGGGACGCGCATTCCTTCCCGACCTCTTGCAAGCCGATTCGAAGTGGCGGTGGTCGGCATTCTTCGGGGGCGTGATTTTCAACCTGTCGAACATCCTGCTGGTGGCCGCGATCGACATCGCCGGGCTCGCCGTGGCGTTCCCCATCGGTGTGGGCCTGGCGCTCGTATTGGGCGTGGTCACGACCTACCTGGCGACGAGGTCCGGCAATGCGCCCATGCTCGCCGCAGGCGTCGCCGCCATCATGGTGGCCATCATTCTCGATGCCGTGGCTTACAGCCGCCTCGCCTCCGCATCCAAAAAATTGCCGGCCCGGGGCATCGTACTGTCGATCGTCGCCGGTGCGCTCATGGGCTGGTTCTACAGCTTTGTGGCCCAGGCCATTGGCGCCGTCGATCCGATCACCCATGCGCTCACGCCGGGCAAACTCTCGCCCTATACCGCGCTCGTGCTCTTCTCGCTCGGGCTGTTTGTCTCCAACTTTCTCTGGAACAGCATCGTGATGCGCAGACCCTTTCACGGCGAGCCGGTCTCTTATCGCGATTATTTCACCCAGGGAAATGCCAGGCTGCACGGGGTCGGAATCCTGGGCGGGGTGATCTGGAATCTCGGGATGAGCCTCAGCATCATCGCAAGTGGCGCCGCCGGGCCTGCCCTTTCCTATGGCCTGGGACAGGGCGCGACGATGATCGGCGCGATCTGGGGCGTGTTCATCTGGAAGGAGTTCAAGGGGGCGCCCCCGGGCACCGGTGGACTCCTCGCCTCGATGTTCCTTTTCTACCTGATCGGGCTCGGCGTCCTGATCGCTTCGAAGCTTTGATACCGCTTTTCCGCCATGGCTAAACCTCGCATCGTGGTCGTCGGCAGCTCCAACACCGACATGATCATCAAGCTCAGGCGCATTCCACGCCCGGGAGAAACCGTGCTCGGCGGGCAGTTCATGACCGCAGCCGGCGGCAAGGGCGCCAATCAGGCGGTCGCAGCCGCCCGCGCGGGAGGACAAGTGAGTCTGGTCGCACGGGTGGGACGTGACGCGCTGGGAGACCAGGCCATTGCCGGTTTCGTCGGCGACGGTGTCGATGTCTCGCATGTCAGTCGCGACCGCCGATCGGCCTCGGGCGCGGCCTTGATCTTCGTCGCTCAAGACGGCGAGAACAGTATTGCCGTCGCCCCCGGCGCCAACGGCCGGCTCTCGCCGGCGGATGTCAAAAGGGCTCGGGCCCGCATCGCTCAGGCGAAAGCTCTGCTGATGCAGCTGGAGACGCCACTGGATACGATCCAGGCCGCGGCGCGCCTCGCCGCCTCGCACGGAACGCTGGTGATCTTGAATCCTGCTCCGGCCTGCGCTCTACCCGACAGCCTTCTGCGCCAGGTGTCGATCCTCACACCCAATGAGTCGGAGGCTGAGCTGCTGACCGGCATCAAACAGAGCGGCATCGCGGCCGCGGAGAAAGCCGCCGGCCAACTCCGCCGACGAGGCGTGCGGACCGTGGTTCTCACGCTCGGAGCGCGCGGCGCGCTCATCGCGGATGAGCGAGGCTCGAGGCTCATTCCAGGATTCCAAGTCAAAGCCGTGGACACCACCGCCGCGGGGGACGTCTTCAATGGCGCGCTCGCCGTCGCATTGACCGAAGGGCGCCCGCTCGAGCAGGCGGTGCGCCTCGCCAACGCCGCCGCTGCGATCTGCGTGACGCGCCTTGGGGCTCAGCCCTCGGCGCCGACACGCAAGGAGATCGAGCGGTTCCTCAAGACCCACTGATCGCAACGGTCCCCGCGGCTCATACCGCGGTATGGCTGTCCCGCGGTTCATAATCGATCACGCGGCACGTCTCCCCGATATCCCAGCGCATACCGGGATTGGCGGACATCAGATTCAAGACGGCGAACGGTACATTGTCCGACACGATCGCCCGCTCGAAGCCCTGACAAAGATCCCGGTCGCTCAGCCACATCTGCTGTCCCCAGATGCCGTCTTCCATGTGAGGGCCTGGGATGTTCCCTTGCGCATGCTGGCAGTAGCCAATGCGCAGTGCGATGAACGAGCGGCCCGTCGCCTGCGCCCACTGCTTCCCCGCGCGTTCGCAAAACAACTTGGAGGTGCCGTAGGGATTGACCGGCCAGGGCGGCAAGTCCGTGGTGAGCCGCTGATGGCCGGAACGGTAACCGGCCATCACCCAGTTCGAGCTCGCGAAAACGATGCGCGGCGCACCGTGGTGTTGAGCCGCTCGATAGACATTGAGCGTCAGGTCGAAATTGCTTTGCGCGGAGGCCCAGTCGGCGGTGTGATAGGGATTGCCGGCCAGATGAACGACCGCATCCACTCCGGCAAAATGCCGCGCCCAATGCTCGTCATAGAAGGTCAGGTCGGCGGTCGAGACATCGGGGAGCCTTCGGGGGTTCAGACACAGCAGGCGCAGCGGCCAATCCAGCGAGGCGAAATGTCGGTGCAGCTTGGTGCCGATGCTGCCGCTGGCGCCGGTGAGCAGCACGGTTTTTTCCGGGCTCCTCACGCGCGCCACTGCGCAATCGGCCGCCGCTCCAGCCAGTACCGCTCGATCTGCTCGAGCGTCAGTCCTTTGGTTTCCGGCATATAACGCCAAACGAACCACCAGCCTGCGAGGCTGAGCACGGCGTAGCCGAGAAATGTCGCGGCTTCACCGAAGGTTTGCAGGAGCTGAAAGAAGGTCAGCGCGCACAGAATGTTGAAAAGCCAGATTGTCAACGTGGCGATGCCCATGGCGCGGCCGCGAACGCCTAAGGGAAAGATCTCGGCGATCAACAGCCAGAAGACCGGCCCCAAGCCGACGGCGAAGAAGCCGATATAGCCGACCAGGGCGGCCACCGCGGTCCATTTGAAAATCACCGAGGCGCCGCCCACCATGAATGCCGCGGCCAGAAGACCCAGTGACACCGCCATGCCGATCAGACCCGTCAAGAGTGGAGCGCGACGGCCGACGCGATCTATGATTCTGAGCGCGACGATCGTCAATGCGACGTTGACGATACCGATGCCCGCCGAGGCCAGGATGGCCGAGGAGGCCGATTGAAATCCCGCGGCTTGAAAAATCGTGGGGGCGTAGTAAATCACCGCGCCGATCCCCGTCGCCTGTTGCAGGATGGCGAGCCCGATACCCAGCGCCAACGGACGGCGCATCGCGGCGGCGAGCAGCATCGACCAGCCGAAGCCACCGCCTTCACGCCGTAAATCCTCGTTGATTTCCGTCAACTCCCGATCGACATCCGCAGCGGCTCGGGCGCGCATCAGGATGGCGCGGGCCTCCCGCGCGCGGCCGCGCTTCATCAGCCAGCGCGGCGATTCCGGCAAGGCGCATAGACCCGCGCCCAAAATCAGCCCGGGAACGGCTCCCAATCCCAGCATCCACCGCCAATTGCCGCTGTCGGCGAACAGGTAGCCGACGATATAGGAGCCGAGAATGCCGGCCGTGATGGCCAATTGGTTCAGGGAAACCAGAGCGCCCCGCCGCTCGGGAGGCGCCACTTCGGCGATATACAGGGGCGCAACGAACGAAACGATGCCGATGCAAACTCCGAGCAGCAGACGGCCCGTGATTAGAATGCTCAGGGTGGACGCCAATGCGCACAGCAACGACCCTGCGACGAACAACAAGGCCAGAATGAGCATCACGGAACGGCGTCCGAACCGGTCCGCGACCACGCCGCCAAAAGAGGCTCCAACGGCGGCGCCGATCAATGCCGTGCTGGTGACGGCCGCTTGCATATTGGGAGACAGCGCGAATTCGGCTTTGAGAAACAGCAGTGCACCGGAGATGACACCCGTGTCATAGCCAAAAAGCAAGCCGCCTAACGCGGCGGTCGCGGTCACCAAAGAGACAAAAAACCGAGCCGAGTGGATCATGAACTGACGCGGCGCAGGACGGTGAATTTCCGATCGATGTCCGGCGCGAGGTCCAGTCCCAGCCCAGGACCGGGCGGCACGGTGATGTAGCCGTTCTCCACGGTCGGCAGTGCGGTGACGAGCTCACCGTACCAGGTGCGATAAAACGCTCGGACGCTTTCCTGGATCAACGCGTTCGGGGCATTCAACGCCAGATGCGTCGAGGCGCACAACACGACGGGGCCAGTGCAATCATGCGGCGCAATCGGTAGGTGCCACGCCTCCGCCATCGCAGCGATCTTGCGCGCCTCGGACAGACCGCCGCACCAGGATAAATCGAGCATGATCACGCCGGCCGCGCCCGTTTCCAGCAAATCGCGGAACGCCCAGCGGGAGCCGAGCGTTTCGGACGCACAGATCGGCGCCCGCGAAGCTTCGCTGTAACGCTTGAGGCTCGCCAGACTGTCCATCCGGATCGGGTCTTCATGCCAGAAGGTGTCGAATGGCGCGAGCGCGCGGGCAATCTTCATCGCGGGCAGCAATTGCCATCGCGAGTGGAACTCCACCATGATGTCCATGTTATCGCCCACGGCGTTGCGGATTCTTTCGAAGGACGCCAGCGCCGCTTTGAGATCGACGCTGGAGATGGACTGTCCGTCCGTCTTGTCCGCCGCAAGATCGAAGGGCCAGATCTTCATGGCCGTGATCCCTTCGGAGAGCAACTCCAGCGCCAATTCATCGGCCCGATGCAAAAAACCGTTCAGATCGTCGTAGTTTCGCGCCTCGCCTGCGCCCCAATTAGTGACACCGGCGTCATTGGGTTTTTGAATGTAGCGCGGGCCTGCGCAGGTGTTATAAGTGCGAATCTTCTCGCGCGAGAAACCGCCCAACAGCTGGGCGATGGGTTGGCCGGTGAACTTCCCGTACAAATCCCACAGCGCGATATCGATCGCCGAGTTGCCACGCACTTCCGCGCCGGTCGAACGAAAGCCCAGATAACCCACGAGGTCTTTCGCAATTCGATCGATCGCGAGCGGATCGCGTCCCAGCAAACGCGGCGCGACATACTCGTGGATGTGCGCTTCCACGGTCTGCGGGCCCCAGAAGGTTTCGCCCAGCCCAACCAGCCCCTCATCCGTATGCACTCGCACCCAGAGGATGTTCGGGTTTGGATACTCTTCGACCCGTAGTGTTTCGATTTTAGTGATCTTCATAACCGTGCATGCGAAACGACGCCAGGCCGCCAAAGCGTGATTGATATCGTTTCATCGACTAGCGTCGCCGCTGTGTTCTTTGGGCGTTTTTTGCATTTGCCGAAGCCGTCACCCCCGCCGTCAGGATAGCCGCCACGGACAGATCGAAATGATGCGCCATGGCCTGGGCCGCTCCCTCGGGATTGCGCGCGCAGACGGATCGGACCACTGCTTCGTGCATCTCGGGCATTTGCAGCACTTCCTCGCGAGTGCGCCGGCTTTTCAAGCCCAGGGCCATGGAGTCTTCGAGCGGTCCGCGCAAGCCCCCGAGCATCAAGAGAAATAAGGG
>Ga0105247_10002504_pt1 | contig 12484 bp, 12 predicted proteins | sample KBSS24metaG_FD_81519 | JGI IMG/M metagenome (GOLD analysis project Ga0105247, IMG submission 81519) | Switchgrass rhizosphere microbial communities from Kellogg Biological Station, Michigan, USA - KBS S2-4 metaG | ecosystem: Host-associated > Plants > Roots > Rhizosphere > Soil | place...
CCGTGACGGTATCGAGCCTATGCATCGCGTGGGTCAGTGCCGATTCTGACAGATCGATCAGGTGGGCATGGAGATCGGCGGCGTGGGCCTCGTTCAGCAGCGCAGCCAGCTTCTCGCCGTTGCCGCATCCGAGTTCGACGATGCGTCCACCGTTCCGAAACAGACGCCCAATCGTCGCCCCACACCGCCTGAGCAATCGCAGTTCACCGCGGGTCACGCGATACCACGGCAGATGGCAGATCGCGTCGAACAGGGCCGAGCCGAGGGTGTCGTACAGGAATCGCGACGGCAGTTGTCTCGGCTTGACCTCCAAGCCACATCGGACGGCCTGCGCAAACGCGCCGCGATCCTCACGCACTGTCGATTGGGCCGTGGTCGCCATCGTCTTCTCCGATGCTCACGCAGTGAAACGTCACACACATGTAGGGATGATCCGGTCGGCACTGCTCATGACGCGAGCGCCAGATTGGAGACGAGCGCGACCGCGGCGTGGGCACAGGCGATGTCGTCCTGCACCGACGGCGCGCCACTCACGCCGATCGCGCCGACGATCTCGCCAACCACCATGATCGGAATCCCGCCTCCGTACGCCGCGATACGCGCTTGCATGGGGACGCCCGCGAGGAGCGACGGATCGCCCGCGATGAACTTGAAAAAGTCGTCGGTCGGTACGCCGAACAGCGCCGTATAGGCTTTGTTCTGTGCCATCCCGATACACAGGATCGGCGCCTTGTCCATACGGCTGAAGGCCACGAGATTGCCGCCATCATCGAGAATCGCCACGTTCTCCGCCACGCCCAGGGCGGTGGCTTTCGCGACGGCTTCATGCAGCATTTGTTGCGCAAGATCCGAAGAGATGCCGTGTTTGTTGACGAGAGTGACCATCGAGCGTCGTGTCTCCATCGAGAACTCACCTCAGGCCGCGATCGAGGCGTCGGTTCGGGTGCGGCCACGCCCGACCGGCGTCATGGGATTACGACCCGAGCAGTCGTGCAAGGAGTGGATAGCCCCAGCACACCCCGAGCACGATCGATACGCATCCGACCCCGAGCGACAGCGCGCGCGCGAGCTGGCGGTTTTGTCCGAACCGAGCCAACGGCCACCCGAGCAGTCCCGTCAGCGCCGTCATGCCGACCGTCGATCCCATGCCGAACAGTGCCATGTACGTGATGCGCGCGGCGGGCGACGGCAGTGCTGCGACCACCAGCGCCGTCAGCGCCCCACTTCCCGCGAGGCCGTGCATCGCGCCGATCAGCAGCGGCCGCTGCGCCAGCATCCAGGTGCCGACATGGACGTGTGACGCGATGCCGGAATGTGCGTGCACGAGGGGTCCGTGCGGATGCAGGTGCGCGGAGCGGGCTGCCGCGGGGCGCGCCGTCAGAGAGATCGCGCGCAACCCAAGGCCAATCAGCATCAGCGCGACAAGGAACTCGAATCCATTGGCGACCCGACCCGGCATCTCGGCTCGCAGCAGGACGAGGATTGTGCCGACCACGATCAGCGAGCCGGTGTGACCCAAGCCCCAGCAAGCGCCGAGCAGCGCGGCCTTGGCGCTGCTGCGTTCCGCGGTCACCAACGTCGAGACGGCGGCAAGATGATCGGGTTCCAGCGCATGGCGCATGCCGAGCAGCGACCCCAGGCCGGAGCTGGTCACGAGTTCAAGGACGGGCATCATTTCACCCAATGGTGCGCACGCACCGGAACGTCGCGTAGATATAGGGATAGTTCGGCCGGAACCAGTTGCGAAAACTTCGTCTGAGCAGGTCGACGGCCGTGACCGCCGACGCTCCCTTCATGACTTTGTGCTGGCCGTCGAAGAAGTCCGCGGAGTACTCCGGATATGAGGACATCGGCTGGAACCCGTCGAACGGAGCGAAGGTGGTGCTCGTCCACTCCCATCCGTTCCCCATCAGGTCGTGTATGCCCCACGCGCTCTGACCTGCCAGGAATCGTCCGACCGCTACGGGATTCCAGGCCGTCAGCCCGAAGTGGCCTCGGGATGCATCCGGTTCCGCATCGCCCCAGGGGAACCGACGTTCGCGTCCCGACGGATCACCGAAGGCGGCGCGATGGTATTCCGCTTCGGTCGGCAAGCGCCGTTTCTTCCAGCGGGCATAAGCTTCCGCTTCGGCCTGGCTGACGTAGGCCGGCCAGCGTGGCGGCAGATCAATCTCCTGGAACATGCCTCGCCATTTCCAGGTGCCATTCCGACGCCTCCAAAATCGCGGGTGCCAGGCGCCTTCACTGCGAATCCATGTAAACGCCTCGGGCGTCCACCACTGTGACTCGTGATAACCGCCGCCGAGCACGAAGTCCATGAATTGCTCGTTGGTCACGTTCTGGATGTCGATGTGAAAGGCGGGCACATCGATGCCAACCGCCGGGAATTCATTGTCCCAGCCGAAGCGGTCCAGGCCGTGCCCGGCGCCGAGCGTCGCACGGCCGGCTGGCACAGTGACGACACCGAACGTGGCAGAGCAGCCTTCGTCGGTGACGCGGTCCTCAACCGGTGCGATCTTCTGCTCGTACGGCAGCTGGTGCAGCATATAGATCAGGGTCTCCTGATGCATGGCTTCGTGCTCGAGCAGGGCGTACACGGCCTGCGCGTTGTGCAGCAGCGGATGTCCCACCTGCTCGAGTGGCGCGTTGGTCAGCGCATCGAGGATGAGGCCATCGCACGCATCTGCGAACCGCTGGACGTCCGCACGCGACGGCCACTCGGCGGGCTGACTGCCGTTGGCCGAGACCACGCCATCCGGATCGATACCCCGCGCGAACAGGCGCTCGAGACGGTCGTCCACGCCAGAGCGGCCGAGTGCCTTCTTCACCAGCGTATTGAGGCTGAATGCCGGCAGGTGCCCTTCGTAAAACACGATCGGATGACGGAGCGCGATAGGACGCGAGAAATAGGCCTCCGGTTGGACGAACTCGAACAGTTGTCGTGAACGTGCTCTATTTCGCTGATACCAGTCGACGATCGCCTGACGATCAAGGCCTGGCATCTCCATGACGAGGTGTCGGTTCATGGCTACTCCTCTTTCTTGAAAAGGTCCGTCTCGGTCACCCAATGAGCATTAGACAGGAGCGATCGCGCGAGATCTATTCGACGATGGTCGCAATTGCTCTCGTCGCAACATGGCGCCGCATCAATTGCAGGCTCTTGAGCCTCGGTACGTTCGTCGAATAGATCCGCGGGCGCCTGTTTCGGTTAGATGTGAATCGTTTCGGGGCGAATAGGCGACGACATCCTCGTCTGATGAATCGCCGCTCTTGGCAGCGGCATTTGGTATGGCGGGTGTGATGAAGGTCGCACCGCCGATTGTCGAACTGGCGCGAACCCAGGAATTCTTGGCGCCGTCAGCATCCTGCTCCCGGCCGCGACGAGGATTATGGAGACGCTGGGCAAGCCTGCCGATTGCCGCCCTCGGTCAGGGTCGGGGACGATCGTATCGATCGGGCCGTGGATCGTCGGCGACATCTACATACTCAATGCCGAGCGGCCCGACCCCCGACACTTGTGTGACGTACTCGCCCGACATCGCCCAGTGGAAATGTGAGGTGTTTCCCGGAAGCATGATTACAGTTCCAGGCGGGTACGGCTGCAGTTTCCCAGCATCGAAGTGATCGCCGAGGCCGATGTAGAAGATGCCGGAGATCACCGTATAGACGCGGTCCTCTCTATGGCGATGCGGCTGCAGTTTTACGCCGTGGGGGACTCGGACTCTCACGGTGTAGAGTCCGCGTTGCGACGGCTCGCCGACGACGACCGCCAGGCGAGCGGATGGTGGAAATGCGGGAAACGGCTTCCACACGATATCCTCGGGCAGGACCGCACCAAATGCCGCCAGCGCCAACGAGGCCGACGTTTGAGCAGAATCGAAACCTGACGTGCTCTTCGAAGACACAGGCCGCTCCTTTTAGTGCGCGCTAGTTGCTTCGGATCGTGTGTGGTGGCCCGAGGTAGGGAAAGTCCTCGAGAAAATCGGTGTGAGGCCCAACCTTGTCTCCCGTCACCTTCCCATTGGTGAGAATTGCGAGGAACACATCGGACACGTCGTCGATGAGCGCCCGCCCGTTGACCGGAAAGCACGCCGGGCGTGTGGGGTCATATCGCAACACGTCGGGCAACAGCGTCCCGGCCACACGCAAGGCCTCCTGTGGTGAGTACCCGCCGGTGTGTTCCAACGCGTGCGCGAAGACCGGAACGAAGCGCGCATCGTCAGCGGGCTCTCCGGCGAGGTAGGCGTCGTTCTGCTCACCGGCCAGAAAAGGCGTCTGATTGGGCCGTGCGCCGCGATCTGCCTGGATCCAGCCTCCACTCCCGCCATCTGCTGGAATCAAGGTACGAGCCCAGAGGCTCACCGCTTTGAGCCCGAGAAGCGCATTGGGTACCTCGAGCACAATGCTGCAGGTGTCCTTGTCGGCGAAGAAATCCCCGCTCGTGAATTGAAACGCGTTGAGGGTACCCAGAACGTCGAAAAAGAAGGGATCGCTGCGCCAACCGGCAAAGAACCGGTGATCCCCAGCCTGCGCCACATCACCCTGGCGTCCCGTCGAGACCGGCACCTGGTCGAAGATCACCCTCCCGCGGGCGCCAGTTTCAGCCGCCTGCACGCCCTCAACCAGCCGGACCGTCGCGCGTTGACCGCCCTCAGCCCTCGAGAAACGCACGACGTAGCTGAGGTCAGCAACGCCGTCGTCGTCCGTATCGATGTTCAGTTCATATCGAGCCTCGGGCGCAAAGGGCTCGGCGGTGGTGGGGCCTGGCGGATTGAGACCGACGGACGGATGCACGTTCATGATGAAGATCGACTTGCCAGCGTCCCCGGGCTTGGGAAAGGCATACAGATCGGTCAAGTCGAGACGCGCATCGCCGCGCGGAAATCCGATATTGGGACCAGAGTAATGGTAGAACACGTCAGATCTCCTGTCGAGCGTCAACCGTAGAGGAATTCAGGCTTGCGTTGTCCGACCTCGATGACATACCCGTCAGGATCGCGGATGTAACAGCGTGTCTCGCCGTACTTGTCTTTCGGCTCCGTGATGAACTCGGCCCCTCGACTTTTCCACAACTCGTAGCAGGCATGAATGTCCGCGACCCGGATATTCATGAAGCTGCTGATTCTGTCCGGATCGGCGAGGACGCTCAGCGTGACCGACGGCTTGTCTGGAGTTGGCCCGCCCCCGACGTTGACGATCAGCCACGTGTTCGCGATCTGCACGTAGCCTGGCGCACCGTCGCGATCGCCTCTGCTCAGAATGCGACCACCGAAGACGGTCGCATAGAAATCAACCGATCGATTGATGTCCGCGACGGTGAGAAACTGCGCGACCGTGAATCCGTCGCGCGGAGGCATCTCGAAATGCTGCTGTTCGACTTGTACTGTAGCCACTGGCGACTCCTTGTGACGTGCGGCCTTGACCGCATGCGATGATGATGGGCGCGTCCGCGTCACCGCTTTCCGTACGCCGTGAAGATGTAGTCTTTGTTCGCCACTCGCGTATGACACGCGAAGCCGCATTCGATCGTCCCGGTCTTGTTGGGAATGAAGGTGTCCGACGCGGGTTGATAGTCGAACACCGCATAGGCCCATCCCTTGGTGTTCGGATACTTCTTGCTGTCTTTCTCGATCAAGAACACGTCCTGCAGCACATCGGGGATCCGCACCGAGAAGGGGGCCTCGGTGCTCTTCTTGGGCTTCCACTCAATCTTCACAATCTTCGAGCCGTCCGGAAACGGCTGGCCGTTGCCCGGGATGCCGGCCTTGTACGCCGCGATCATGGTCGGATTCGCGACCATGGCCTTGAGCAGATCATCGGTCTGGCTGACCGCCACGACCTGCCAGTCTTCGTATCCCTTGAAATCCGAGAACGGAAGCCCGTCAGGCAACTTCAGCGCGTACTTGTCCTGCGCGGACAAGGTCAGCACGCCCAGCACGCCGAGCCAGATCATCGCCACTGCTATCGTCCACCTGCTGCCTCGCATCATCACGTCGCCTCCCATGGAGAGTCTGATTAAACAGCGAGCGGCGGCGTGAATCTATTCGACGTTGGTATCGGTCGCGCGTTTTGAGGCCGCACGTCACGGAGACTGCTGAGTGACCGTGCCGACGATACCTTGGTCGTATGGCATCGGCGTCGTGCGCGTGCTCTGATGGGCAGAGAAACAGGAACGGGGTCGACGAACCACCAAGCGTGGCATTCACACGAAAGGAGCTGGCGAGATGGCTAAAGTACTGTTCATCGTGAGCGGAGCGACGTACTGGGTGCTGAAGGATGGCACGAGGTACGCGACAGGCTACTGGGCGGAGGAGTTCGCGAATCCATACAAGATCGTCACCGACGCGGGTCACGAGGTCGTGGTCGCGACGCCCGACGGTGTGACTCCGAATGTCGACATGATGAGTCTGCGGCCGGAGATGGCAGGCGGAGTGGATGGCGCCCTCGAGTTGGAGGCCATCATTCGGTCGGCGGAGGAGATGCGGCGACCGCTCAAGCTGTCGGACGTTCGCCTCGAAGACTATGACGCCGTCTACCTTCCGGGTGGTCACGGTCCGATGTCCGATCTCGCGTTCAACGCCGACGTCGGGCGGCTGCTCACCGCCCAGCTCAAGTCGGGCAGGCCGCTGTTCATCGTGTGTCACGGTCCCGCGGCGATGCTGGCCACCAGAATCCGTGGGGTGTCCCCCTTCAAGGGCTACCGCGTCACCTGCTTCACCAACGACGAGGAAGAGGCCGTCGGTGTGGCGTCCCGGGCGACGTGGCTGCTCGAGACCGAGCTCAAGGAGAAAATCGGCGTCGAATTCAGCCGAGGCGAGATCTGGAAGCCGTACATGGTCGAAGACCGCAATCTCGTCACCGGCCAGAACCCCCACTCGGCCGCGGTTCTGGCGGGACGGCTGCTGGAGGTCCTGGCGGGCCTCGGTGCGTCGGGGAAAGGGTCGCAGGCACGCGCGGGACACGCAACGGCAGCGGCGATGGCGTGAGCCGGCAGCCGATCACAGACACACCAATCAATGGAACCGGGTAGCCCTCAACGGGGACGGTTCCATCGTGACGTCCGCGCAAGTCGGAGACGAGCGCGACGGCGGGCACGGGTGAGGCCTGCGGGACAACAACTCGATGATGCCTCGCCGCATAGCGATGGTGACCGCGTGGGTCCGATCGTTCGCGCCGAGCTTGGCCAGAATTCTCGAGACATGCACCTTGACCGTCGCGTCGCTGATGGCCAGTCGATCCGCGATGCGCTTGTTCGGGTCGCCGGAGGCCATCAGCCGCAGGACTTCGACCTCTCGGCCCGAGACCGGTTTATCCGTCGCATGTTCGGCCAACCCCGCGGCAATTTCCGGGGCGATCCACTTCCGTCCCGCCTGCACCGCACGAATGGCCTCGAGGAGCTGGTGGTGCGCGTTCCCCTTCAGCACGTACGCCCGCGCACCGGCCTGGAACGCCCGCAGCGCCCGCACATCCCCGGTGTAGGTGGTCAACACGACGATCCGGGCGTTGGCATCCTGATGCACGATTCGCTCGATGACCTCGATACCATTCAGGTCTGGCATTTGGAGATCCATGAGCGTGATACCGGGACGATGGATCCGAAACTGCTCGATCGCGTCCAGCCCGTTGGACGCTTCGGCCACGAGACACATGTCTGGCTCGGCCCTGATGAGCACGCCGATGCCCTCGCGCAAGAGTGGATGATCGTCGACCGCGAGAATCCGAATATGCCTGGAATTTGCGCTCACCACTCACCTCGCCCGTATGACACCACACACGCCGTGCGGGCGGTATTCCACCTTGGTTGAGGCAACGGGCAGGTGGGATTGGCCGATGTGAGCAGAGGGGGCGACGCCGCATCGACGCACATAGCGCCTGCGCGGTGATTGGCGTCGATCCCGAACTACGTGCGCTCTTTGACCTTGTCCGGTCCTTCGAGTGCCGAGGACATCGGCACGCGCAGCAGGCCCGCACTTCGAAGATCATCAGCCGACCACGCCAGCTGGTCTTCGAGATACCTTCGTCTTCTCGCGCCTGCCGGCGTCCATGCAGCGAACAGACAGCGGTCGTGTGTCAGCGGAAGATCAGTGTTGTCGGAAGGGTCGTAGCCCGAGTGCTGTCGCCATGGTCACCAGGTCCGGCAGCGACTCGGCTTCCATCTTGCGCATGACTTGCCCCCGGTGCGCTTTTACAGTGGCCTCGCTGACGCCAAGCTCGAAGCCAACCTGTTTGTTCAAGAGTCCCGAGACAACCAGGGTCATGACTTCGCGTTCGCGCGGGGTCAGCGTCGCATAACAATCCCTGAGCATTTGCATTTCCGAGTCATGGCGCAGCGCGGCGCCACTTCGTTCTATGGCAGTCTGGATCGCCAGCAAGAGCGCGACGTCGTTCACCGGCCTGGTCAAGAATTCGAGGGCGCCCGCCTTCATCGCCTGCACGGTCATGGGGACGTCTGTGTGGCTGGCCACAAAAATGATCGGCATGTCTCGGCGTGCCGCGAGCTGCTTCTGCAATTCGAGGCCGCTGATTCCTGGAAGCGCCACGTCGAGGATCACGCAGCAGGGTCGTGCCCCGCGTGGGTGAGAGAGGAATGCTTCTGCGGACGCGAAGGTTTCTGGTTCCCAGCCAGCCAATCGGATCTGACGCTCGAGCGATTCGCGCATGAACCCGTCGCCGTCGACGATGAAGACGACCGCTCCGACGTCGTGACCCTCATGCGTGACAGGCCGACCCGCGACGCGATCGGGAACGTTGCTTACGGCAGTGAGTGCGACGTTGACCTGCATAGCCACCCCTTACCGCGTAAGTGTGCGATCGGTTCATCCGTCTCGCGCCCCCAAGAAGTCGGTCTGCGAGCTCAATAAATCGGTGGAGTCGGTGATCCGGCGTTCGGAGGACGAGAGGGAGCTTACACGTCGGAGGCGTCGATGTGTCGCCTACCGAAGAGGCGCGCATCAATTGACCACGCGCCAGGTCCGATCATGGCTAATGTGGCTCCCAGCACCGCCAGCATGACTGAGGACACATCGTTGCCGGTGCTCGACCACAGGATGGCACCTTCCACGATCGCGACCAGTAATCCCGCAATGGGCGTCCACAAGCCCACCACGAGCAACACACCTGCGGCGGCGCCAACCACTTGCGGCACGACCCCGACGCACCTGGCCGTCTCGGACAAGCAGACGAACCCGTGATAGAACAGAAAGGCGCCGGTGAGCCCACGCTGGAGCAGTAACCCGACACCTGGCCGTCCCCCGGCGAAAGTTGAGAAGAGGCGCTGCACACACACAACCAGCTCCCAAAATAGTGCCGTCGGTGCGCGCGCGATACCGCATAAAGATGGAGCGCCCGATCCCCCAAAAGGGGGAGGACGAACTGTGCGCTACTGGGCGTGCAAATCGATGATGCCTCGTTTCAGACCGATCGTGACGGCATGCGCTCGGTCGTTCGCGCCGAGCTTCGACAGAATGTTGGTCACGTGCGTTTTGACCGTCGCTTCACCGATCGCCAATTGGTCGGCAATGTTCTTGTTCGCGTTTCCCGCGGCAATGAGCCGCAGAACGTCCATCTCGCGAGCCGTCAGGACGTCATCGGTCGCATGCTCGGCCAACTCGGCCGCGATTTCTGGCGGTATCCGCCTTTGTCCGGCATGCACCGCACGGATCGTGTCCAGGAGTTCACGGTGGACATGCCCTTTCAAGATATACGCTCGTGCCCCAGCCTTGAGCGCTCGCAGGACGAGCACGTCGCCGGTGTAGGTGGTGAGGACCACGATGCGCGCGTTCGGCTCTTCCCGCTGGATCCGTTCGATGACTTCGACGCCATTGAAGTCGGGCATCTGCAAATCCATGAGCGTCACGTCTGGGCGGTGCCGTCTGAATTGTTCGATCGCTTCCTGCCCGGTCGATGCCTCCGCCACTAGCTTCAAGTCGGCCTCGGCATTGACGAGCGTGGCGATGCCCTCGCGAAGCAGTGGATGATCGTCGACGGCCAGAACGCGAATCACCTTCAGATTGCTGCTCATACATCCTCGCGACTCGGAACAAGTGTCATCTGGACTTTGCGTGCGATGGCTCGTAGGCGATCGCCGCTGGCACCTGAAGCTGAACTTCGGTCCCCGCCGCGGCTTCGCTCCACAAATCCAGCTGGGCTCCAATGTGCTGCGCTCGTTCACGAATGCCCCGCAACCCCCAGTGCCCGGCTCGTTCCGCTTCGTGGATGGTATCGGGGTCAAACCCCTTCCCGTCATCGCGAATGCGCAGGCAGAACACGGCGCGGTCGTATCGAATTTCCGCCTCGATCCGCTGCGCACGTGCGTGTCGAAACGCGTTCCGGATCAATTCGCGAGCGATGCGATAGACTTCGTCGTAGAGCATCGGCGACAGGAGATGCGGTTCGCCCTCAATCGTGACGCGAAACGTGGCCGAATCCTGCTTCGCCTCAGAGCCGGACAATTCCTTGACGAAGGTTGCGAGCGCACGTCCGAGATCTCTTTGACCAAAAGATTCCGAACGGAGATCCTGGATCGCCTCACGGCTTTCTGCGATGGCGTGCTCCGTCCCCAGGATCGCGCCGTCGAGGGTGCGCATGGCTTCCTCTGTCCGTTGCGGAAGCATGTTGCGCGCCGCCTGAAATCGAAACATCAGCCCATGCAGGCTTTGGAGCAAGGTGTCGTGGAGCTCGCGCGCGATGCGGGTGCGTTCGTTGACACGCTCCTGCAGGCGCGCGTCGAATTCGCGTGCGAGCTGTCGCAAACGGTACTGGTACACCACCCACAGCAACGTGAGGGCGACCAGCGCGATCAGGCTGCGGAACCATATCGTCTGGTAGTACGCGGGCGCAACCGAGAAATCCAGCGCCGCGCCCGCTTCATTCCATGCACCGTTGTCGTTGCGCGCCATCACACGGAACCGATACGCGCCGGGACGCAGATCCGTATAGAAGGCCTGGCGGCGGTTGCCAGCGTCCTGCCAGTCGTGGTCGCGCCCTTCGAGGCGATACCGAAACTGGATCGCCTCCGGCGCGACGAAACTCAGGGCTGTGTATTCTATTTGCAGATCGCGCACGAGCGGCGGCAGGGGTAGCCGACCGCTCACGATCGTGGACGGATCATAGACCACGCGATCCGCAGTAATTCGTTCGATATTCACAGGTGGGGTGGGCTTGCCGCGTGACGCATCGCGTGGATCGATCACGCTCAAGCCGTCCATGGGGAAGAACCACAACCTGCCGTCCGCCGCCTTCGCGGCGCGCGGGCCGAAGATTCCGGGGGTGCCGCGTGGCTGCACGCCGTCCGTGCGGCCAAATGTCGTCAGCGGGAGTTTCGGCCGCGGACGGTTGGCAGCGGCCGCACTGCTCCATGCGTCAAGATCGCGGCCCGAGATGCGCACCAGGCCACACGACAAGAACAACCAGAAGTCGCCACGGTCATCCTCGAGCGTCCAACCGGCCTGTGAACACGGAAGGCCGTCCGGAGTTGAGAGCGTCGCGATCTGGCCGTCCTTCACTCGGCTGACTCCGCTTCTGGTTGCCGCCCACAGGGCACCGTCATGGCTGACCCGAAGGTCGGCGATCCGGCGACCCAGGAGTCCACCGGCGGCGCCGTACGACGCGAGGACGCGGCCGTCCCTGACGAGCTGGAGGTCGCCGCCAAGGTATCCAATCCACAACCCACCCGTTGCTGGATCGACGGCGAGTGCATCGGCGTAGTCGGTGTGGCCGAAACGAGTCCATGGAATGGTCTCGGAGGCCTGGTCGCCGACGACATGGATCAACCCCCTCGTCTCACTCGCGAGCCACAGGTTCCCTTTGAGGTCGCCCGTCATCGCGTACACCCTTCCGGGAGGTGTGACGGGAACCTGGTGGAACTGGCCATGCTCCACGTATCCAAGGGAGGTCGTTCTGGCAAACCAGACGCGCGCGTGCTCGTCCTCGAACAGAGAGCCAACGCCTGCAAACTCGGGGTACACCGTAACGGTCCCATCGACCCAGTGATTGAGTCCCTCGAAGGTACGAACCCAGACGCTGCCGTCTCGCGATGCCAGAACGCCAATGACAGACATGCCCGAGAATCCCTGGCGCAGCGTGAGCGGCGTCACAAGGCGCTTGCGAAAGCAATCGAGTCCGGCATCAGTACTGACCCAGACGGTTCCTTCACGATCCTCGAAGATCCCCTCGATTTCGTTACCGGATAGGCCATCAGCCTGCGACAGTTGATCGATCTTTCCATCATGGACGTGCACGAGCCCACTGCCCAATGTGCCGATCCACAACCCCCCGTCGCGATCGCGCAACATTTCGATGGGTCTCGTCTGGCGTGCCACGATGGCGTTCGGAACCTGGTAGATCTCCTGCGGCTTGTCGTCGCCGATCCGGTACATCTTTCCGGACATCAGCACGAGAAGCCTGCCATCCGCGTCCTCATTCAAGCCTTGCACGAACACGTCATCTGGCAGGGCATGAAATATCGGTCGGCCCTGGTTCCATC
>Ga0105247_10002507_pt1 | contig 12482 bp, 7 predicted proteins | sample KBSS24metaG_FD_81519 | JGI IMG/M metagenome (GOLD analysis project Ga0105247, IMG submission 81519) | Switchgrass rhizosphere microbial communities from Kellogg Biological Station, Michigan, USA - KBS S2-4 metaG | ecosystem: Host-associated > Plants > Roots > Rhizosphere > Soil | place...
CTACAACCTCGCGCCGGACGCGCTGTGGTTCCCGCCGCTCATCGAGACGCTGATCGCGACGTCGATCGTCTACATGGCGCTGGAGAACATCGTGTTCACCGGTATGAGAACGCAAAGCACGCAAAGCCCGCAAAACCTCTCCGGTAAGGAATCCTTTGCGGGTTTAGCGGGCTTCGCGTTGAAAAGACGATGGCTCGTGACGTTCGGATTTGGACTCGTGCACGGCTTCGGGTTTTCGTTCGCGCTGCGGCAGACGCTGCAGTTCGCCGGGTCTCACCTGCTGACGTCGTTGCTTTCGTTCAACATCGGCGTCGAGCTGGGGCAGCTGCTGGTGCTGGTCGTCCTGATTCCAGTGCTCGATCTCCTGTTCCGCTACGTGGTGGCGGAGCGGATGGGCACGATCCTGCTCTCGGCGCTGGTCGCGCACACCGCGTGGCATTGGATGGGAGAGCGGTGGGAGCTGCTGCGGAAGTTCACGTTCGAGTGGCCGGCGCTCGACGCCGCGTTTCTCGCCGGCGCGCTGCGCTGGATGATGCTGCTGGTGGCCGCTGCGGCGCTCTATTGGGTGGTCTTCGGATTGCTGCGACCACCGCGCAAGTCTGAAGTCTGAGCTCTTAAATTTGCAATTTGCAATCTGCATTTGTCTTCACGGCATCTCGATCTTCGACACCGTAATCGCGCTGCCTTTCACCTCGCCCGTCATCTTCACGAGGTGGCCGGCGTGTGTCGCCAGATCCTTGTTGTCCTGGTTGGCGATCTGCATCACCTTGCCGTCGACGACGAGGACGTATTTGGAACCGCCGCGGACGCAGGCCTGCGTGCACTCGCGATCGGCCATCACGCCCTGGCCTTCGGCGGCCTCTTCGTGCTTGGCGCCGCAGGCGCTGTCGGCGATTTTCCCGGTCCACGTCTGCTCGGCGGCGAAGGAAACGGTGACACCCAGAAGGAGAGCGGCGGTGAGAAGCAAGGCGATCTTCATCCCGCGATCATAGCAAACGGGCACTGAGTTGGAAACCGGTTCACGTACAGAAAAAAACGCGGAGCACGCTGAGCACGCAAAGAATATTTTGTTGTCTGCGGGCTGCGCGGCCTCCGCGGTTTTTCCTTATCGTCTCAGAATTGGAACCGCAGCGTGAACTGCACCATCCGCATGTTGTTGGCCTGCGTGTTGATCTGGCCGAACGACGAGTTCCCGAACGACGAGCTCGCCGGCGCCGCCCACTGCACGATGTTGAACATGTTGAGCACTTCGAGGCGAACCGACGCCGATGTCCCGCCGCCCGTCCTGACGTTCTTGCTGACCGAGAGATCAATGTTGTTGCGCCAGGGCGAGTAGACACCCAACGTCCGCGGCGCGTTGCCGAACTGGTTGAGCGGCGAGTTCACGAACGCGTTTTTGTTGTAGTAGAGGTTGTCCGTCGTGCAACCTGTCGCGCAGGTCGTCGCGGTGATGCGATCGGTGATGTCGCCGGCGGTCAGGATGTCCTGACCGGGGACAATGTTCGGCCGCTGCGTGCCGCCGTAGAGGAATGCCGTGCCGGTGATGTTCTGGCTGACGCCGAGCGGGAAGCCCGCCTGGAACGTCGCCACCGGTGTCACCGACCAGCCGCCGAGCAGCGCGCTGCCGATGCCGCTGGTCAGATACTTCTTCCCCTGGCCGAAGGGCAGGTTGAACGTCGGCGCGATGACGATCTTGTGCGGCGAGTCGAGCAGGCTGCGGCCGTATTCCTGGTCCGGGTTGTAATAGGGCGATCCCGGCACGACGGTGTAGTTGTTCTGCAGCCCCGGCGCGCTCGAATAATAGTTGCTCGCGCCGAACTGGTTGTCGTTCAGCCGGCTGTAGGTGTAGCTGAAGTTGCCACCCCAGAAGCCCGCTGTCCGCTTGCGCAGCTGGATGATGCCCGCGTGGTACTGCGAATGGGCGCCGGTCGACTGCGACATGTTGACGTTGAGGAACTGCGGGAACGGACGCAGCAGCTGGCCGATCTCGATCGTGCTGCGGCTCGCGAGCGTGGAACCGGCCGCCGCGACGCCGAAGAACGGGTTCGGCACCAGCGTGGTCGTCGTCGTCAACTGGCTCTGGTACTTCGGATCGATCTGGTTGATGTTGATCGAGCTGCCCCAGTCCATGTTCGTGCCGGTCAGGCCGGTATAGCCGACGCTCACGCTCACACCGCCGGGGAACTCGCGCTGCAGATCGACGGAGTACTGCTGCACCCGCGGTGCGCCCTTGTTCGGATCGATGAAGGTGATGTCGCTGCCGGTGCCCGTGAGCAGGCCGAGCGTGTTGCCGCTGGTCTGTGTGAGGCCGTTCGGGAACGGATTGCTCATCGTGACCGTGGGGATTCCGGACGGCTGCGGGATGCTCGTCGTGGCGGAATACCCGATCTGGCCCCAGCCGGTCGTCCCTGCCGCCGGGTAGTTCCACGGCGAGAAGTACAGTCCCCACCCGCCGCGCAGCACCGTCTTCTCGTCGAAGCTGAACACCGCGCCGACGCGCGGCGCCGGCTTGACCGCCGGCTGGTTGCCCTGGACCGTCGGTGCGCCGTTGACGCCGGCGAACACGAGCCCGCCCATCAGCTGGCGCGGCTGCTTCGTGATCGGATCGAGGAACGTCATCTGGCTGTTCAGCGGGCTGGCGGCCGTCTGATCGAAGTTGACCGTCTGCTGGTTGTTCTTCTCCATCATTCCGGTCTCGTGCTCGAGCCGGAGCCCGTAGTTGATCGTCAGGCGATTGTTCACGCGCCAGTCGTCCTGCATGTAGCCGCTGAAGTAGTGCACGTAACCGTCAAGCTGGGCATTCAGCGGAACGCCGCCGCTGGACGCCTGCGGATATCCGAGCAGCAGGTCCGCCAGCGCGTTGCCGCTGAATCCGCCGCTGAAGGTGAACGAGCCGGTCGATGCGCCGTAATTGAGCGACGTGGCGCCGATGATGCGGTAGTCGCCGCCCATCTTCACGTTGTGCGTGCCGGTCAGCCGGCTCAGCGTGCCGTTGGCGCCGTACTGGTAATAGCCGTTGGCCTGCCGCGTCGTCCAGCCTGAGCCTTTGTAGCCGGTGATCGTCATCGACGGGAACCGCTGCGTGTCGGACATCTGGCTGACGAGCGACGAGGGCCAGCCGAGCGTCGATACGTTGAAGTTCAGCGGGTTGCCACTGCGATCGTTCAGGTTGTAGTTGTCGTCGAATTTGTTGTAGCCGCCGCGCAGCGTGAGTACGGTCGCGGAGTTGAGGACGTAGGTGTTGTTCACCACGAACGTCTTGATGACGCGATCGAGCTGATAGCTCGCGCCGACAAAATCGTTCACCGGGTTGTAGTTCGTGCTCGCTTCATGCGTCACCTGGCGCAGGAAGAATCCGCTCAGCGCCGTCGAGTCGTTGAAGTGATGGTCGACCTTGGTGGTGAACTGGTTCGCCTTGTTCGGCAGCAGATCGGTCATCGAGAAATTCGAGCCGCCGTTGTCGATTTGCGTGTCCGCCGGCGGGAGGTAGCTCGCGAGCTTGACGCCGACCGGATTCAGACGGCTGGCCGGGATCTGATTGTTCGGGAAGGCGACTCCCGTGAGCGGATCCTTGATGATCACCTGCGCGCCGCTGCGCGTGACACCGTTGAAGTTGCCGGCCAGCTCCGCGGCCGTCGGCACGAGGAACGTGCTGCTCTGCGGCTGGTTGTCGACGTACTTCTCGCCGGCGAACCAGAAGAACGTCTTGTTCTTCACGATCGGGCCGCCGCCGCCGCCGCCGCCGTTGCGCCAGTATTCAGGGACGTTCGGCTGTCCCTGCAGCTTGGGAATGAGCAACTCCTGCACGAGCGACTCGGGACGGAACACCGTGTAGCCCGAGCCGTGGAAGCTGTTCGAACCCGACTTTGCCGCCATGTTCATGACGCCGCCGCCGGTGCGTCCCATCTCGGCGTCGTAGGTATGCACCTGCACCTTCACGTCCTGCACGGCTTCCATCGTCGGATTCGTCGACGCGCGGTTCTGGAGGTCGGTCACCGGGAACCCGTCGACCAGATAATTGTTGGCCCGGACCGCGCCGCCGCCCATCGACATCGCCGAGTTGCCGACCTGATCCTGCATCCGGTTCCAGTGCGCGTTGCCGCTGGTCTGCACCGTCGGCGCGAGGTTGGCCATCAGGAACACGCTGCGGCCGGCGCTCGGAATCGACTCCAGCGATCGCGTGTCGAGCACGTCGCCCGTCGACGCGTTGGTCGTTTCGATCAGCGGCGATTCACCGGTGACGGTGATGGTCTCTTCGAGCGCGCCGATCTCGAGGGTGATGTCCAGTCCGACGAAGGTCTGCACGCTGACGGGAACGCCCTTCCGTTCGAATGTCTTATAGCCTTGAACCGTCGCTTTGACCCGGTAGGTGCCGGGTTCGATCGCGGGAAAGGAGTACTCGCCGACGCCGTTGGTCACGGTATCGCGCGAGACGCCGTTGGCCTCGTTGACCATCGTCACGGTGACGCCGGGAATGACGCCCTGCGCGTCCTTGACGACGCCGCGCAGGCCGCCTTGGGATGACTGGGCACTCAGATGTGCAGGATTGGCCGTGAGAAGGACCGCCGCGAGCAGGGAACAGAGCGCCGTAGAAAGCGTCCGCATCATCACCCCCGTTGATGGACTGGAGATCGGCTGTGCGGAACGGTTGTAACACTTTCGCCACGGGACTGCGACACAATTGTCCAGTTTTACCGCCCAAAACCGGGTTCTGCTACCATCCCCCCTACCAACATGGCGCATAAGGATCCGATAAACCCGGCCCGCTGGCCCGCGCTGGTCGGGGGCGGTTTGATGAACGTCGCCCTCGGCACCTATTACGCCTGGAGCGTCTACGTCCCGGCGCTCGAAAAGGAATTCGGCTGGACGCGGACGCAGACGTCGCTGGTCGCGACGATCGACATGGTGATGCTGGCCTCGTCGTTCCTGGTGGCCGGGATGCTGCAGAACCGGATCGGTCCGCGCGCCGTCGCGACGATCGGTGGCCTGCTGTTCAGCGCCGGCCTGTTTCTCGCCAGCTACACCCAGTCGCTCACGATGCTGTATCTGACATGGGGCCTGATGGTCGGCATCGGCCTCGGTTTCGGCTACCTCGCCCCGATCACCGTCGGCTCGAAGTGGTTTCCGAATCATCGCGGGCTCGTCAACGGCCTGGCGATCGGCATTTTCGCCGCGGGTTCCGGCGTCTTCGGCCCGATCGCGGGCCGGCTCGTCGAGAATATCGGCTGGCGCGCCACGTTTCAGGCGCTGGCCGGGCTGTTCTTCCTCTTCACGATGGTCGGCGCCTACCTGATGAAGGATCCGCCGGACGGGTATGTGCCACCGGTCAGCCGTTCGAAAGCCGTCAACCGGCCGAAGGCGCATCACATCGAGGTGCCGACGTCGAAGGTGCTGCGCATGCCGACGTTCTATCTGCTGTGGTTCGCCTATGCGCTGGGCACGACGGCCGGTACGATGGTCATCAGTCAACTCGTGCCGTTTGCGCGCGCCTCGGGGTTCACCGCGCCGAACGCGGCATTCGCGATCACCATCGGCGCGATCGGCAGCGCCTCCGGACGCTTCCTCTCCGGCTGGATGTCCGATCATTTCGGGCGGCTCTTCACGCTGCGCGGCATGATCATCATGTCGATGGTGGCGACGCCGTCGCTCTACGTCTTCCGCGAGGAGGCCGTGCTCTTCTACATGCTGCTGTTCGTCGTCTATTACTGCTACGGCACGCAGTTGTCGGTGTACACCGCGCTGGCCGGCGATTTCTACGGCACGAAGTACCTGGCCACCAATTACGGCGTGCTGCTCTGCGCCTGGGGATTTGCCGGCGTGCTCGGTCCGGTCATCGGCTCGCGCGTCTTTGTCAGCACCGGCACGTATCAGTACGCGTTTTTCGGATCCGCCGGCCTGGCGCTCGCGGCCCTCGTCCTGCTGACCATCGTTCGACCGCCGGCGTCGGCCAAGCCGGTGCCGGTCGCCGTCCCGGCGCCAGCGCAGTGAGCTGAGAAAGTACTTCTACTTCGTACTTCTACTTCGTACTTCTGACCTCGTACTTCGTACTTTTCGTATACTCACCATGTGTCCCCGATCCGGCGGCTGATTCCGTACGTCCTCCGCTACCGCCGGAAGTTCACTCTCGGGTTGGCGTGCGTGGTCGTGACTCGATCGGTCGCGCTTGCCGGGCCGACGGTCCTCGGGCTGGCGATCGACGATCTCACGCGCGGCGTCACCCACGCGAAGCTTGCCGGTTACGGCGCGCTGCTGCTGGCGATCGGCCTGCTCGGCGGTACGTTCCAGTTCCTGGCCCGGCGGATTCTCATCGGCGCCTCCCGCGACATCGAGTACGACATGCGGAACGACTTCTTCGCGCACCTCGAGAAGCTGCCGCTGGCGTACTTCCAGGCTCATCGCACCGGCGATCTCATGTCGCGCGCGACCAACGATCTCAACGCCGTGCGCATGATGATCGGACCGTCGATCATGTACTCGGCCAACACGATGCTGACCTTCGGCGTCGCTCTCGTGGTGATGATCTCGATCGACCCGCGGCTGGCGGCGTGGTCGCTCATTCCGCTGCCGTTCGTGTCGATCTCGGTGAAGCTGTTCGGCACGGCGATCCACAAACGCTTCGAGCGGATTCAGGCGCAGTTGTCCGACGTGAGCGCCGTCGCGCAGGAAGCGCTCTCAGGCGTCCGTGTCGTCCGCGCGTACCGCCAGGAGGCGGCGGAGCTCGAGCGCTTCCGCGTGTCGATTGACGAGTACCTGCGGCGCAATCGCCGCCTGATCGTGCTGCAGGGGTTCTTCTTCCCGAGCATGGGCTTCTTTCTCGGTCTCGGCGCACTGATCGTCGTGTGGCTGGGGAGCCGCGAAGTGATCGCCGGTCGGATCACGGTGGGGCAGTTCGTCGCGTTCAACGCGTATCTGGCGATGCTCAGCTGGCCGATGATCGCATTCGGCTGGGTGACGAACATGCTGCAGCGCGGCATGGCGTCGTGGAAGAGGATGATCGAGGTGTTGGAGACGGAGCCGAGTATTGCGGACACGGTCCGGCTAAAGCCGGACACTACCGAAACGTCTGTCGTGTCCGGCTTCAGCCGGACCATTCGCGGCCAGATCGAATTCCGCGACCTCGTGTTCTCCTACGGCGACGCGCCGGTCTTGAAGCACGTTTCCGCGACGATCGAGGCGGGCCAGACGGTGGCTCTCGTCGGCGTCACCGGCTCGGGCAAGTCGACGCTGATCTCGCTCCTCGCGCGGCTCCACGATCCGCCGCCTGGCGCTGTCTTCATTGATGGGATCGACGTCCGTGAGATCCCGCTCGCGACGCTGCGAAGCGCGATCGGCTTCGTACCGCAGGAGCCGTTCCTGTTCTCGGACACGCTCGCCGACAACGTCGCGTTCGGGCTGGACGCGCAGCAGGACGGAACGCAAAGGCCGCAAAGCTCGCAAAACCAGAAAACGCTGACGGGCTTCGCGTTCCAACGGCGAGAACGCATCGAAGCGGCCGCCGCCATCGCGCGGCTGGACAAGGACGTGGCTGACTTCCCGAAAGGCTACGAGACGATGGTGGGCGAGCGCGGCATCACGCTCTCGGGCGGTCAGAAGCAGCGCACCGCCCTGGCGCGCGCGATCGTCATCGATCCGCGCATCCTGATTCTCGACGACGCGCTGTCGGCGGTGGACACCTACACCGAGGAGGAGATCCTGTCCCGGCTCCGCGGCGTCATGCGCGAACGGACGTCGATCATCGTGTCGCACCGCATCTCCACGGTGCGCGACGCCGACGTGATCTTCCTGCTCGACCAGGGCCGCATCGCCGAGCGCGGCACACACCAGGAATTGATCGGCCGCGATGGACTGTATGCGGCACTGCACAAAAAACAACTACTGGAGGAAGAGCTGGCGGCCTCATAGAGATTGCATTTATTGCTGCGGAGCGGCCGAATCGCCCATGGCGATCACGTCGACCGCATGCTGTACGCGGATCGTCGCTGAATCGAACCTGACTGCGACGACTACTGCGTCGCCAATCACCGCGGGACCGCGCGCGCCTGGCCGCGCCGGGCGGAAGAGGGTGAGCCGCTGCCCGATCCGGACGCCGTTGTCACTGCCCTGGTCGATGACCATCAGCCGCCTCGGCGCGCCGATCAGCTGGCCCGTGTCGGTCAGGAGAATCCGCGCGGCGCGATCGTACGCCGGTCGTCCGGCCGGTTCGAGTGCGCGGATCGGCTGAGGCTCGAACGGTGCGAGCCAGTCGCCGGCCATCAACTCGTCGCACGCGTAGACGACCAGAGCCACCGCCGCTCGATGGTCTGCGGCGACGATCTGAAGCAACCCGGCGCTGTGTTCGCCGGCGGCGCCGTCCCGGTCGCCGCTCGTCCGGTACGCGCGGCGTGCGACAAGATTCTGACCGACCTGAAGGCCAGTAGCCGTCCCGCCGTCGATCGACAGCTCGTCGCCTTCCACGAACAACCCGTTCCCCTTCGACGAGTGACCCGATCGAATCGTGCCGAACGCCTCCGGCTTCACGCTGGGTTTCGCGGGGCCACAGATGGAGTCTCTGTCGTGATCCGGCACGGCCCTCAGCACGGGGCGCGGCGGCCGCGAAGTGGACGGCACTCTCGGCGGTGGCGGTGGGGCTGGTGCGCTGAGGCGGGCCTCGCCGCGAACCTCTACGGTTTCGGACGTGCCGGCGATCTTCAACCGTTGCGTCGGGACCGTGGCCTCGCCATTCGCGGCGATGCCAAGGCTGACAACCGCGGGCGAGAAGCCGTCCAGCTGAAACGTGAGCCTGACGGATGCCATTGGCAAGGTCTGAAACCCATAGCGGCCCACCGCATCGGTGACACGCGTCGCCAGGACGCGCCCATCCTCGGCGATGGCTGCGACGGTGACGCCCGGCAGCACGCCGCCCGACTCGTCGGCGACCACGCCATACAGGCGTTCTGTGGCCGCCTCGCAGACGCCGGAAAAGACCAGCAGGATCGCGGCGAGGGTCAGGGCTGACAGCCGCATGGAACGTTCGTGGAACTCCCGATAGTCGTATCGGGGCTTCACCGCAGCAACTTCAGTGGCCCGCTAAATCAGCAATGTGCATTTTGCAATTAGCATTTACTCGTCTCGTAGAGCCGTTAACGCGTCCACCCGCGTCGCACGCAGCGCCGGCACTGCGCACGCCGCCGCGGCGATCGCGGCGAGCGCGGCGGTCGCGACACCATAGGCGGCCGGATCGACCGGCGTCACGCCGAACAGCAGCGATTGCATCAGCGTCGTGACGCCGACGGCTCCGGCCAGGCCGATCGCCGCGCCGACAGCGACCGGACGCATCCCCTGGCCGACGACCATGCGAAACAACGCGGCCGGCTTCGCGCCGAGCGCCAGCCGGATGCCGAGCTCGCGCGATCGCTGCGACACGAAATAGGCGAGCACGCCGTAAATGCCGAGCGCGGCGAGCAGCAGCGCAATTCCGGCGAAGACCGCGAGCAGCGTCGTGCGGAACCTGGCGTCCGCCATCGACGTCTCCACGACCTCTTCGAGCGTCGCGGTTTGCGTCAACGCCAGGTCCTTGTCCACCGCCGCGACCTGCGCCCGCGCCTTGCCGAACGCCATGTCCGGGGCGTCGGTCGTGCGGACGACGAACGTCTGCGGGTTCTGCAGCGCCTGTCCGATGCTGGAGTAGGCAGTCGGCTCCGCCGACCGATCCAGGCCGTCCTGCTTCTCGTCCGCGACGACGCCGACGATCGTGATCCATCCGGAATTATCCTGAGGCCGGCCGAACGAGATCCGCTTGCCGACGACGTCGGCGCTCGACAGGCCGCGGAAGTAGCGCTTCGCCAGCGACTCGTTGACGATGGTGACCGGCGGCTTCTCGCGCGTGTCGCCGGTGTCGAACAGCCGTCCCGCGAGCAGGCGGACACGCATCGCGTTGAAATAGCCGGGCGTCATCGACATGTGACGGGTGTCGCGCTCGTAGTCGGCGGCGGCGCGCCCTTCGATCGTCGTGTCGCCGCTCCAGGTGAACCCGCGCAGCGCCAGCGTGCTGGTCGATCCGACCGCCTGCACGCCAGGCTGCTCGCGCAGACGGCGTTCGATCTCGGTGAAGGCGCGGAAGCGCGCCGCGCTGTCCGGGTAGCGCGCCGTCGGCAGCGTCATCGTGAATGTGACGGCGTGCTCCTTGGCGAAGCCGGGGTCCACATCCTGCAACCGCCCCAGGCTGCGCAGCAGCAACACCGCGCCGACGACGAGCACGATCGAGAGCGCCACTTCGCACGTCACCAGCAGATTGCGCAGCCATCTCGTCTCGCGCGTCGACGAGCCGCTGCGCTCCGTCACCTGCTCGCTGCGAGAGTTGCTGAGTGCCGGCACGATGCCGAAGATGACCGGCGCCGCCAGCGACAGCGCGAGCGCGAAGAACAGCACGGCGCGATCGGTTTGCACGACGGCGAATAACGGGATAGCCGACGCGGCGTAGCGCGTCAGCGCGATTCTCGCCAGGGCGGCCAAACCGAACCCCAGGGCGCCGCCGACCGCCGACAGGACGAGCGACTCGGTAAGCAGCTGGCGCAGGACGCGGGCGCGTCCGGCGCCGAGCGCGCGGCGGATCGCCAGCTCGCGCGTGCGGCTCACACCGCGGCCCAGCTGCAGGTTGGCGAGGTTGGCGCAGACGATCAGGAACAGCAGCCCGACGGCGCCGCTCAGCATCAGCAGCGCCGTGCGCGCTCCGCTCGCGTAGCTGTCGTGCAGCGGCTCGAGGAGCACGCCCATCTTCGTGTTGGTGTCGGGGTACTGCTGCTCCAGCTGACGGGCGATGCCGTTCATGTCCTCACGCGCCTGCTCGAAGGAGACGCCGGGCCGCAGCCGCGCGATCACGCCCAGCCAGTGCGGCCGCCTGGACGTCTGCACTCGCTGCGGTGTGTAGCCGAACGGCAGCCACAGCTGCACGTCGCGGCCCGGGAAGAAAAACGTCGGCGGCATCACGCCGACCACGTCGTAGCCGCGGCCGCTGAGCGTGATGGTCCTGCCGACGATCGCCGGATCGCCGCCGAACGCCGACTGCCACAATCCGTAGCTCAGGATCGCGACCCGCGATCGTCCTTCCCACTGTTCCTCTTCGACGAAGGTGCGGCCGAGGAGCGGCGCCGCGCCGAGCACCTGGAACAGGTTGCCGCTGACGCCAAGCGACTTCACGCCCTGCGGCTCGCCGAAGCCGGTGAGAAAGACGTCGCTGGCGCCGCTGCCGGTGGAGTTGAACTGCTCATAGGCGGCGATGTCGGTGAAACTCTTGTTCTGCGTGCGCCAGTCGGCGTAGTTGGCCGGCGCCGCGATATTGCGCGTCCAGCGGCGCAGCGGGTTCGTCTCGAAGATCCGCACGAGCTCGTCCGGCGCCGTGAACGGCAGTGGACGCAGCAGCACGGCGCCGACGACGCTGAAGACCGCGGTGCCGGCACCGATGCCGATCGCGAGCGTCGCGATCGCCACCAGCGAATACGCCGGGCTCTTGCGCAGCGTGCGCAGGCCGTAGCGGACGTCCTGCAGCGTGGTTTCGATGAACGGCAGGCCGCGGCTCTCGTGTTGCTGTTCCTGGATCTGCACGGGTCCTCCGAATCGCAGAATCGCCTGGCGGCGCGCGTCGCCGGGCGGCACGCCGCGGCGGATGTAGTCGTCGGTCAGCATGTCGAGGTGATCCGCCACTTCGCGAGAGAACTCCCGGTCCTGACGGCCGCTCGTGACCAGGCCGCGAACGCGCGATACGAGAATGGCGAGCCAAGCAGGCATGGCGTCAGCGTTGGGCAAGCCGGAGCATCCGCATCATGACGGCGGAGATCCGCTCCCAGTTCTGCGCTTGCGCGGCCAGCTGCTTCCGCCCGGTTCTGGTGATGGCGTAGAACTTGGCTTTCCGGTTGTTGTCTGAGGTCCCCCAGCTCGCCGAAATCCAGCGCCGCTGCTGCAGGCGGAGCAGCGAGGCATAGATCGTCCCCTGATTGAGCTGCAGGACGTCCTCGCTGATCTGCTCGATGCGCCGCGCGATGCCGTAGCCGTGCAGCGGCCCCATCGCGTCGAGCGTCTGCAGGACCATCAGATCGAGCGTGCCCTGCAGAATGTCCGATTTGCTCTCTCCCATCGTTGCTCCTGTTGGACGGCCACACGACTATAAAGGTTGTCCTGTGGCCGATCAACAGGAGCGTACGGCGCCTTTCGCATTATGATCGTCCGCGGTCATGTCGAGCGGGCAGGACGACGATGTCGTCGGGAAGGCATACGACGCGCGGCTGATGCGGCGTCTGCTGGAATACCTGCGCCCCTACTGGCGCCAGGTCGTCCTCGCCTTCATCACGATCATCGTCAGCACGGTGTCGTCGCTGGTGCAGCCCTACCTCATCAAGATCGCCATCGACCGCTACATCGCGCAGCGGCGGCTGGCGGGGCTCGACGGCCTTGCGGTGCTCTACCTTTCTGTGCTCGTGGCGTCGTTTGCCGCCGAGTACTTCCAGACC
>Ga0105247_10002509_pt1 | contig 12480 bp, 9 predicted proteins | sample KBSS24metaG_FD_81519 | JGI IMG/M metagenome (GOLD analysis project Ga0105247, IMG submission 81519) | Switchgrass rhizosphere microbial communities from Kellogg Biological Station, Michigan, USA - KBS S2-4 metaG | ecosystem: Host-associated > Plants > Roots > Rhizosphere > Soil | place...
CAAACGTGCCGACTTCGCATCCGAGTATTTTCGCCATTGGCACACGGTCCGGCGCAACGACATGCACGACGATGCCTCTCGCGCGCAGCGAGGCTGCCACCTCCAGACCAATGAAGCTGGCGCCGACCACAACTACTTGCTTAGCGGACTTCGTTTTCGCCACAATCGCCTTACTATCCGCGAATGACCGCAGATATAAGATCTGCGAAGGGGCGGCGCCTTCCAGCGAGAGTTCTACCGGATCTGCTCCAGTGGCAAGTAACAGTGCTCCATATTCGTATGTCTTGCCATCCTCGGTGGTGACCTTCTTTTGCTTGGTGTCTAGTGCCGTAGCGCGCGAATTCAGGATCAGGTCGATAGTCCGTTCCGAATACCACTCTGGTAGTCGCAGGGGAATCCACTCTTCGGGCGCGGTTCCTGCCAGAAAGTCCTTCGAAAGATTGGGACGGTCGCAAGGGGGAGCGCTGTCGGCGCTGATCATCGTCAATGGACCGCTGTATCCTTCGCGACGAAGCATGTCCGCAGCCGCGAGCCCTGCAGCACCTCCTCCGATCATGAGGATTGACGATGGTTGCATCGTCGTCGACAGCTGCCGGTGAGTCGCAGGTGCGGCTTTTTCCGTTACGAAAACCTTCTCTCCGACTTGCTCAACGCGCCAGCATTGAATTGGATCGAGTGCTGGAGCCCGCAACGCCTCGCCTGTGCTCAGGCTAAAACATGCGTGATGCCAGGGACATCGCACTTCGTTATTGACTACTAGCCCCTCTGCGAGCGGTCCGTGATAGTGCGTACAGTACGCACCCACTGCGAAGAGATGCGTTCCGCGTCGGACCAGTAACACCTCGTCATCATCCACCACTCCCAACAGCTTTCCGCCGTCTGGGATGCTGTCAAGAGAAACTCCACTTTTCAAGTCAGGCTTTTCAAGGTCGGTCATATTCCACCTCACCGCCCATGTCATTCTATCTGTGTGCTTCGATGCTTCTCACAGGCCGTCCACCCGTATCTGAACCGCTTCTAGTTAGCGCCGTGTAAGACTTTGCCTTTGGCCTCTATGGCCTCGAGCAGCTTCTTCCACGATTCGTCGAAGGACTTGGCGCCTTGCGATTGGAGATCGGCTGCCAGTTTGTCGAGATCAATCCCGGCAATTCTAAAGCCGTCTAGAACCGTCTCGCAGTCTCCACCATCGCGAGGAAGAGTTCCGGTCAGCCTGCCGTGGTCGGCGAAAGCCAGGAGGGTTTTCTCGGGAATCGTGTCGATCGTGTTTGGCGCAGCAAGAGCTCCAATATAAAGAACGTCCGAAGCCTTTGGGTCCTTGGTGCCCGTACTGGCAAACAAGAGCCTCTGGGGCCGCGCGCCGAAGTTGGCCAATAACAAATTCTGATTGAATAATTTGCAGCCCGCTTGTTGAACGATGGGGAAGTTTATTGTTGCTGGGTGCTCTCCCCGCTTCAACATCGACTACAGAACAATTAGCTCTTGGCGTCATGTCCGAGGATGTCGATGACGAGACCAAAGTCGCCCCCCAATCGGTTGTGACTACTGATAAACTGGTTCGACGAATCGCCGGTTGGATTGCCTTTTCGTCCCCACCACAAAAGCGGTGCCGTTTATCAGGGGACTTTCGCGCTATGTGCTCCAAAGTGTGGATTTCAAAGCTGTAGGTGTAGGAGAAATCTAAAAAATCGTGCGACTACAGGCTCGGATCAAAAGGGGAGTCGGACCTGCGCAACCCAAGAGATCCAATGGATTTCCTGCCGAGGAAACGGCAATGAGCCCCTGGTCTTTCACCAGGGGCGTGGCGAAGACCCGTGACAGAGTGGCATTGTCATTCAGTCAGAGACTCGATTCAGGTTGGCGTCAGCATTCAGTCAAAATGCAGTTCGATTAACATGACCTTGGCCATCGCAGAGGCTGCGAGATGGTTGAAGTCACATTGTCAGGTAGCACAACAAATGCGCGGCTGATGGATGGTTCGAACTGCAGCAACTATAAGAGCGGCAGTCAGCATCGATATTACGGCGGGCTCGCGAAACAGTCTCCTGTACGCCTGCAAATTCCGCACTCCGGGACGTGGTATGTAAATGGTAATGATTAGGGGAGGCGTCTGACGTTACAACGCTCAGCCAGCACGTTGGTGACTTGGTAATCTGTCAGGGCTGGCGGATGAAACTGGCTTCTTTTCGCTCTCGCCGGGGGAAGTGATGCCAAGAATCTCTTCGATTGACCGAATCCGCATCTCAAGAGCGTGTCTCAATATCTCCTGTTTCGGAGATGCGCGTCTGCGTCGTGCTTCAAATTTGGAGAGAGTGGCACGGAGGACGACAAGCAAATCGTATGACGGCGGATTGAGGCGCTTTATCTGCATTTCAGTGATCGAGGGACGTCCTGCTTACTCACACACGAGGACCCAACCCTCCCCCAGGAATCAGGCCCACACAATGTGCCTGGGTTTGTTTTAACCCGATTGCGGAAAGGTATCGTTCAGAACCTGCGAGGGTCAAGAAAAATCGATTAAGCAATCAGAGGATTCATCCCAAACCGGGGTGCTAGACGGACCACGACTGAGATTGTCAGTGTGTCACCGGCAACTCGGAAACTGTCGATTTCTAGGCTTACGTCCGGTGTCGGACCATATCACTCCCCAAGTGAACCTTGTGGCTTTCTGCGGGGGATTGTTGTGGCCGGTTGAAGATTGAGGATTCATCGGGTTCAATTTCGAGTACAGTTCGCGATCTACGTGCGAGTGTTCCACGCTAAAGTACTGAGCTTGGCTCGCTTCTCCGCGCACAGGAAGTCTGACAGTCGCTGGTTGTAGCGGTTTGTCAGGTGTTGCTCCAATTCCAAGGACCGAACATGAAAACGAAGTCCTTCAACGAATTCCTTCGAACAAAGTCAAGATTGCACCACGCCGGACTTTTGCATGCATTCCTCGAATACTTCCGTCTTCTTGCCTGTCCGAGATACACATATGTGACCTTCAATTCTTCGACGCGCCTGGACGCGGCCGGAGAGTGTCGGCACGTGATGAAGCCCTGTCTGAATTCCAATTGTGTGGGCGATTGCCAATCCTTGCCCATCGTTCGCGTTGAAGACCTTCATTTCGGAGACAGCCGAATCCCGGAGCCGTCAGCAGCCGTGCTCCGCCACGCGAGTGGCCGGGGGTGACTCTGGCTTCCTGCTTGCAAACGATCACAGAGGAACGTATGGCAGCGCAAACTGCCGTGCTGAAGATTCCTTCTCCGTCACTAGGAACCTACCGCTGATTGCATCTCTCCAGTGCTGATCAGGTGCAGAATGCCGCTGGCAACGGCTAAGATATCCAATCCTCCACTAAGCCTGGCGCATAAGTTAGTGAACTCACACTTTTTACTTGACTCTAGAGGAATTTAGCGAGAGGCTGTTGGCACTCAAGTTTGTTGACTGAGTTCTCCTTGCCTGCAGTAAAGTTCCTTCGTAACCGAGCCTCGTTCGGTCGAGTTCATTCTGCGCCCTGTGATGGTGATTGCCAAGCGAGGAGAAATGAGGCCCAATCACAATGGATTTTATCGAGCGTCTGTTTTGTATTTCACCCGATCATGGTAGCGGGTTTTCAGAAGCAATCTTCTTGCTCGCACTCGCCGCGGTGCCGTTGGCTGCTGTAATTTTCAGAAAACATTGTAGATCCTTCTCGAGAAGAAGGCGCTGAACTGTTCTTCGGCGAATGTAGCTCTATCATCAATCTACAGAAGTAAACTGGTGATGGTACGATTTTTCCCGTCGCAAAGACGTTCGATCAATTCGAAGTTGCTCCCGCGATAGGCCCCTTTTCCCGCCTGAGCAACACAGAACGAGGAGGCTCGCATGGTCACTCCTATGGCGGATGCGCCGTTTGTCTTTGAAGGTACTGTGAAAGCCGCTGGCACTTCAAACGTGAAAAGCTTGCCTGCTGACCGCTCTACCGCGTTAGTAACGGTTGACCATGTCCGCCAAGCGCCTCGAAGCCTCGCTGGCTTAGCAGGAAAGGAAATTACTCTAAGAGTGGCGGAAGGGGAGACCCTTAAAGTGGGCATGAAAGCTATTTTCTCGGCTGATGGGCTCCTCTTCGCGGAAAATCTGGCCCTTCAATCTCGCGGACACGAGCCCCTCGAGAGTGTTGCTCGCTCCGCTGCCCTGATAGGTACCGTCCCGGTCGTCCAAAGGCTCCGAAAGCACGTGGATGATGCTGCCCTTGTGGTATCCGGAAGGGTTTCGCAGGTGCGGGCCAATGAACGGTCGGCGAAAGTGCTTACGCGTGGGCTTTCGCCGGACGCGCCAACACGCGTCAGTGAGCATGAACCTTTCTGGCGTCAGGCGGTCATCCAGGTGTCTCAAGTACATAAGGGGCCGAAAAAGAAAGAAGTAACCGTGAGTTTTCCTTCGAGCACGGATGTGATGTGGCGGAAAGCTCCGAAGTTCACGAAGGGACAAACAGGAGTTTTCATTCTCCACACACCTGCCCCCGCTCCTGCGATCGCTGCACGCAGCGTCAGGGGGATTACTCCTCCTCCCCAAGATGCTTATGTTGCTCTGGATCCAAACGATTACCTTCCCCCAAGTGCAGTCCCGGCATTGCAAGCAATGCTGCCGAATGACCTACTCGGTGCCTCGCAGCAACAGCCCGGCGTTTTGAAGGTGCGAGCGGCACGAGCGCCCATCGGAAGATCGCACATGCGCAAGGCAGCGAAAAAAGCCACTAAGAGTTACAAGAAGCGGAGCTGATTGGGAGGTGATTTGAAATGGCCGGGACACTTTTCTTGATCAATATGGTTCCTAATTCTCTCAGTGGTGAGTCTGAGCAAGACAGTGAGCCGATGCTGGCGGTCGATCCAAACAACCCACTTCAGATTGTCGGTACAGCTTTCACTCCAAACCCAATGGGCGGAACGGTGGCTCCGGTATACGTTTCGGTCGATGGTGGAAAGAGTTGGACCCTGAACCCGATAGTCCCCGCCGATGGGGAGGTCACGGGGGACATCACCGTGACGTTCGGCCCAAGGTCCAGCGCGCTGTATGCCGGCATTCTAAAGATGCCAACGGGATCGGGAACGACACTTCGGATTCTTCGATCCAAGGATGCAACATCCGCAACTCCGATGGATGTCTTGACCGATAGGACCGGAGTCGACCAGCCCTTTGCTCAATCGATGCCCAACGGTAAGAAATCAGAAGTCCTATTGATAGGGGATAATGATTTCGATTTGCGTCCGGGTAAGACATCCAATGTCGACTATTCTCTTGATGCCGCCGCCGCAACAGCTGTCTTCAAGAATGCTGGTGTCGAGTGGCGCAGTAGTGCGTCCCAGAACGGACCACAAGTACGGGCTGCTTGCCACGCGAGTGGAGTGGTGTATGTAGTCTATTATGGCTGGCGAAAACAGACCGGGAGTTTTGAAGGCAACACGCTGATAGTAACTGCCGATGTGGTAGTGGTACGCGATGACTCTGGTGCGGCAGGCCCCAACCCTTTCATGAATTTAAAGGACCCAAAAGATAGCCTGCCAGGGCGGCTTGTAGCGCAGGGAGTACGGTTTCCATTTCGATCCCAAGGGAAAACGCAAGAAGGGCAACAACGATTGGGTGGCGATCTCTCGATCGCAGTCGACCCTAACAATAGCGAAGTTGTCTACCTCGCGTATTCTGCCCTATCTGGTACGAAATACACGCTTCACGTCTTGGAATCCACTGATTCCGGAAAGAGCTGGTCGAAAGACATTCTTACCATACCCTTCGGTATCAATGTTGCCTTATCAGTTAATGCGAAAGGGGACGTCGGACTGTTATACCAAAAGCTAACAGGATCGGGGAAAAGGGCTCATTGGGAGACTCATTTCCAGATGGCAGCTAAAGGGTCAACATCAACATGGAGTGACTTGACTCTTTCTAACCATCCGGCTAACAGCCCATTAAAGCAATTTGATCCTTATCTTGGGGACTATGCCTATATGACCTCACAAGGCCACGACTTCTACGGCATTTTCTCTGCCAGCAACGAACCGGACGTGTCGCATTTTCCTAACGGCGTTATCTTTCAGCGGAACCATGATTTCAGCTCAAAGTCTCTGACCAATCTCTCTAATTCCTCGGCTGTACCTATCTCGATCGATCCCTTCTTCTTCAAATACACTCCATAGCGTATCGAAAAAATAACCTGTCCTGCTTGAGCATTGAGATCGTTCTAAAAATGAAGCAGCAGGCTACCACCTAAAGTTCGCGCAGGAGAGTACTGAATTGGGATCTCCTCACTTTCCTTAGCAATTTTGTAGACGCTGTTGGAAACGTTGGTGATATCGGATTCCACTTCGAGACGACGCGACTCGGCGCTCCAGAGAGTGAATCGATTAGCCAGATCGAAAGTGAAGTGCTGCGGTAGTCTCGGCCCGTTCTCCACGATGGATCCACTGCCGTAACGCATGGCCCCGCCAGCCCAAATGTTTCTCCAAGGCCAGCTGCGGAACATCTGAGCTGTGCCCGCGTGTGTCTGGTCGAATGCCGGTATGATTTTTGTTCCTGGCCCGAGTGGCTCGTCGCCGGCGAAGCCCCCGGCAATCGGTCCGAAGAAGCAGGTTCGCGCAAGAGCATACTGAAGTCGACCACCTAGTCCGAGCCCTCGCTGTTGTGGAACATTCAATACAGCTTCTATTCCTTGAGAGCGGGCCTTATCGAAGTTGATCGGCACGAAGATGCGGGAAATACTGATTTCATGGTTTTCAAATGGATTTCGCCCTTGATGAAAATATGAGTTCACTTCCAAGCTCGCGCGGTCTGGGAGTTCCTGCGCCCAGCCCAACTCAAAATAGTCTTGTCTATAGGCGCGAACATTCCCAACTCGCTGCCCGGGATCAGCTGCATTGTTGCCTATAAAGCTCGCGAGAAGCGAGAACTCAATCGGCGGAGGAGAGAATAACCGGTTGTAGGCAGCGTGAATCACAGATTTGGTTCTGGCGAATTGCTTGGCCACCCCTAGCCGCGGGCTCAACTGAGTGCTCAGGTCAATTAAGTCGAAGTGGTCATAGCGCAATCCCAAGTCGACGGTTAGAGTGGTGGTTAGCGGAAAGTGATCCTGGGCATACCCACTCACCTGGCCTCCGAGTACTCTTCCCGCAAAGGCTGGATACTCATCAGGATCACCCCGTCCGTCGAAAAAGAAGTTCTCGGATTCCCGCAGACGCACAAGATCGATACCAGATCTCAAGAATTGCCTGTGCCAATCGTGGGAAAGATCGCTCTTGAAGCCAAGAGTGAATGGTGAACGAGATGCAATGGAGAGAGGGGTGACTGGGTCCGCAGTTGGCAGGACCCGATCCGAACCCGATCGTTCATACACGGATGTGGAAAGAACCGTTTCGGGAGAAATGGTGTGAATCCAGCTCATAATCACGGTTTGCTGGAGAAGATGGCGCTGAGCATTACGGCCAACCTCTTGATCCTCGGAGAGATTGGGCTGCTGAATATGAGTACCACCTCCGAAAAGCAGCAACTTGATTGCATCCCGACTTCCAGCGCGCCAATCGAGTTGAACTGTAACTCGCAGACCCTTGCCAAAATCATAGAGCTCTTTCGGTTCTGGAGGCTCAAGATAGCGCCCAGAAGTGAACCCATCAACAAACAGGTAGTAGCCAATCTGCCTCTGTTGCCCTCCAAAGTCGGCGTTCAAATCATAATTGTCCAATGTCGCGCCACGGAAATCGACATCGCCGTGTCCGTCGAGGTCGGCGCCTGACCGCGTGGTGATATCTAGAACGCCTCCGAAGCGGTTCCCGTATTCTGAAGTAAAGCCTCCAGTCACCAAATCGACTGTTTCAAAAATTTGTGGGCTCATCCCTGGGCTAAATTGTGGCTGCGTGTTTTCCAGGAATGAGACGCCGTTTATGAATTCATGTAATGAAAATTCCGTGCCTCGAACAGCAAGGAAATTGTCGTGGCTGTCACTAGCACCCGGCATTAGATTCATAGCCAATGAATTTGTCGTGTCTGTGAGAGGCTGGGAAAGATCGTCAAGGTCCGACCGAGTAAATGTATAGGAACTGCCCGTCTTACTCGGATCTACCGTCAAGTGGTTGCTCTTGACTTCAACCACCTGCTGTAAAGATTGGGAGTGAATCAATTCGATCGTCGTGGTGAAGGATTGTCGCGGGCGCAAAACAAAGTCATAGCTCGAGGGGTAGTAGCCATCGCTGTCGATTCTGAGCTTATTGTTGCCCGCTTCGGCGGGCGAAAACTCGAATCTGCCCTGCGAATCGCTCGTCGTCCTGAGCGAACTGTTGCCTTCTCCGCGCTGCAGAGTAATGATCGCCCCTCCTATCGGTCTACCGTTGTTATCTGTAATTCTGCCGTCGACTCTCGTCTGTGCAACTCCGAGTGGGATGTAGAGGAACAACAGAGCAGTTACAATTCTCCACATGGCGGTCTCCCTTTTGAGCAGAAAGCCGAGATTTACCGCACATTCCTACTTCTTGGTGCGACGCTTCTTTTTCGGCTTCGCGATGGAATCGTACTCGTCAGTTTCATCAGTTTTTAGGATTGTGTAGTGAACGCTTTGCGGGGAAACATGATCCACCACGCCGCAAATGCTTTTCTTTGCCGGCATACCTCTTCGAGCTGGATCATATGAGTCCAGAGTCGGTTTGGTCACAGACGTACGTCCCTTCGTCGTGATTGATTTCGGCATAACCAGCGCTCCCCTCGGCCATATCTCTCGCTCTACCCCAACGTGATCGATGTCAGCGGGTGAATCTCCCATATTGTGGGGATGCGGCTCTTCAAGCTCTGGGGCCCGGGCCGCGCACCATTCGCGTGCGTTAGATCAAAGAAAGTCGATCCTTCAATTTCGATCGGAATCGGCGGATCGTAAAAGTCGTAAGTAAAACCAGGTATTTTGGTGCCAAAGAATTTCTTAAACACATTCCGCACAGAATTGAGATCCGCGAAATCGAATTCGGTGTTCTCCATGGGAGGCAATCCTGAAACTTCCATCGTCATGTACATCTCGGGCGAAAGAGCGGGGTCTCGCCCAACGATGAGATGGAAATCGTTATCGGTTTCGCGGCTAGCCGCGTAAAGAAATGCAGTAACTCGTACGTTTCGGTCTTCCTCTTTGACTCGGCCCGAGGTCGACGCGGTTGTGATCGGAGGCTTATGCTTGATCATCTTGCTTTCCGCAGCAAATGAAGCAATCAAATCCTTGAGGTCTCCGAACTTTTCGGTGCTTCCCTGGGCTTTTGACAGCTTGGCCAACTTCCTGTCGCTGCCGCCATAGTTGTCTCCCTTTGGAGGTTTCGCCTTCACCGCCGCTCGCACTCTGTTCAGGGGAGGCTTTTGAGCTCTGAGTAGTTTTGCTAGCTTGACCGCGGCGGGGGTTTGTTCGTAGGCATCCGTCTCGGTCGTTCTCATGATCCGATACTTTGGAGCGCCTGCCTTTCTTGAAAGCGTCATCGTGGAATGAATCGAATCCAAGGCTGGCATTCCAACGCGTAAAGGAGTAAGAATGCTTCCCGCAGAGGCTCCGGTCAGGGGAAGCCTTTTGGTGGCAGTGGTGTTGCGAGGATCTGGCATGATGTCACGTCCAATGCTTGAATCTGCGAGCAGCGGTCTCGCCGGATGGGGTGGTGCACGGGCTTAACGAAAGTCTGACCCGCCGCCGTCAGAACCTAGCCTAACGATACATACGAAGGTCGTCGCCTAGTATGCATCGGGTAAGTCAGAGATGCAATGAAAAGTAATTGGCCGTTTCTTCCATTCATTGGCGGGAACGATCACCTCACATGGAGTGTCTTGTTTGTAATCGATGCGATATCGTCCCGGGCTCTTGCCGAAGAATTGTTTGAAATCGCGTACAACGTGGCTCAGATCGTTGAGACCAGAATCTACCATAGTCTGCTTAACACTGAGATCGGGTCGTTTCGAAGAGGAGTCTTGCATGTTGCATTCGCGCTTCCTTGATGAAATGCTTGGGGATGTCCGCGCCTCCTTTCTGAAGAGGTGGGAAACATGAGATGGAGAAAGGTTCACTATTCTCGCGATTATGTCAGGAGAAAACCCTCCGCGTAGATCGCGCCTCGAATGGTCGATTAAGAAGTCCACCCGATGATCCAAGGTCTTCCTCACCTACGCGAATTGTGCTGAGTCTGACTCGAGTGCTCAAGCTGACAAAGGCCGTGACGTGTATTTGCAGTCCCGATACGGACGAGGGACTCTTGCTTTTGGGCGGTCGAATAGCAGCTACTCTACTCAGCCAGTCTTAAGCAAGCTGTTGCCGCCGCCCTGAGGTTGGAATGCCGCTTTCATTAATTAGTGATTTGCCATCGGGAGGCGTTTCATCGGATCGAGAGGAAAATGTCTTGACTGGTCCCAATCGACACCAGATGCTTTGGCCAAAAGATGAGGGCTGCTATGCAATGTGCTCGGAGCTCTTCAGAACGCGCCGGGAAGACTCAGCGTCAATGTTGATCCTAAACTATTGATTTATATATCAATGGGTAGGTACGATTGGATTCGAACGACGCCTTCGTTAGGTCAGTGCTCACTTTAACATGTTGGTCTGCAACGAGAAATTGCTCGACGTGAGCGGCCCTCTTGATGGGAAGCCATGGCCTTCAGAATCCTGTTTGTTTTCTTTCACAAGGAAGAAATGTGCGTGATCTTCGGACGCCCTTTTATCATCGGCTGTTCCTATGAGTTTCATATCTGGCGTTTGAGGCGCCCGCTTGGTCTTTTGCCGGACGGTGAAAACGAGTTTGCGCTGGTATCCGCAAGATGTAGGTACTGCCACCCAAAACAGTCTTGCCGTATCGGGCAACGATCGTAACCCTGGTGGCCGTTCCGGCGACTACTTTGGGCCCGGAGTCTAGTAGTAGTCCAGCCTCGATCGTTTTTCCCGGATCCACCTGCAACCCGCGAGCAATGGCCTGCTGCCCCAGAACTTGGAGGATATGGGCTCGGGGTACTTTTTCTCGGCTCGCTTCCGCAATGTCTGCAGGCCTAAGCTTGGGCGCCTCTTGCATGCTTTCCAATGTGAGAGCAGGGCTTTCCGGAAGTAGTAGCTGAACCGCAGTGCCGCGGGATGAACTTGGATTGGAAATCAGTAGGTCGATAGAAATACGCTCAGGCAGTGGATTTGGAATTCTGATTTTTTGCAGAGCTCGGATTCTCATCATCGGGCTGGAACTCGAAATGACGTGCAAGTTGCGAAGAGTGATTTGCCGATTATTCGGCACCAGCACCCAGGGTCGCAACTCGTTCGAGGAGCGGATACTGGGGTCCAGAGGATCATCAGCCGATTCAGTGATGATCAGCATACAACTGTGATCGGCAGCGCCGACCGGAACCGTCCAATCAAATCCCGCGGTTTCCGGGTATTCCGGATTGATCACCGGAATTGTACGACACGGTTGCGCCGGATTCGCAAGATGCCAAACACTGGTGCTGCTCAGTGAGCCACATGTTGAACTGTTTGCAGGGAATGTTGTTGTCCAGAAGTCATTGGGCAATAGCGGCAAACCCGTTGTTGCGTCTGCCCACAAAGCAATCACGCGCGTATTCGACGCGGGCTGGATGCCTCGGTTCGAAACTTGCACGTAAACTTTTGCTGATTGTCCGCGACGAGGATTGGAATCCAAGATCGTACCCGGTGGACAAGGACTGACCTCAATCGGGCAACTTGTCACTTCAACCGAGTCCGCACTAGCAATGGTGTTAGCGGGCGGATCAGCAGCAGGTACATCAATGCGAACATCGGCTGACATCCACCAGAATAGCTCTCCTGCCGGAGTGTCATTGGGTTTGTAGAAGCCTGGATGGGCAGTATCGGCTATGGGATGTTCGGCATCCGGCACTCCATTCGGTGAGGGAGTATCACCGGTATCGAAGACGTTGTCCCGCACCAGCAACATCGATGCGCTGCAGCTCCCACCATTCTTCACACTCCGCCAATAAGCTCCATGGCCCATGGTTCCAAGCATCAAGAGGCTGTTTGCTCGATTGAGCCATATGTTATTGATATCCAGCCCATCGGCTAGGCCTTCATCGAACGGCGTCCATGATGCCGTCGCCGGCGCTCCGGCGGTGATAACGCCGCGGAAAACTCCAACTCCCGTGCTTACGTAGACCGTATTGGGGTCCGAAGGATCAATCACGACTCCCGTGCTCCATACATTTGGGAGCGCGTTCGCTCCGGAGCCGGTGATCGGAGTCCAGTGTGCGCCGGTATCGGTCGTCAGATAGACGGCACCCGTATTTCCGAAAGTCGCTAACGCGCGAGCCGGGTTGGTGTAGTCCACCGCTGCGCTCGTCGGATACAGATTGCCGAGACCCTGGGCGCCGGTGATCCAGTTGGTTCCACCGTTTGAAGTGCTCCAGATGGTCGTCGTCCCCGCGCCGGCGACACCAATGTAATAAGTCTGAAAGCTTGAGGAAGGTGCGATTGCAATAAATGTGATGCTCTGACCCGCCGGTAATCTGGAG
>Ga0105247_10002510_pt1 | contig 12471 bp, 10 predicted proteins | sample KBSS24metaG_FD_81519 | JGI IMG/M metagenome (GOLD analysis project Ga0105247, IMG submission 81519) | Switchgrass rhizosphere microbial communities from Kellogg Biological Station, Michigan, USA - KBS S2-4 metaG | ecosystem: Host-associated > Plants > Roots > Rhizosphere > Soil | place...
AGCGACGACGGCGGCTTCAGGAACATGAGCGGCTCCTTCGGGACGTCGCTCCCGAGCTCCTTCGCGTGCGCCGCGTAGTTCCGCCCGATACAGACGATCTTCGACGGCTCGACCGGCGCGAGGACGTCCTTCAGCTCGAAGGGGACGACCTCGCCGGTGGGCGTGCCGCCGCGCCACGGCGCGTCGGTATAGAGACGCGCGCGCGCGTCGTCGACCGCCGCGAAGGCGGCGCCTTGGGGGCGTGAGATTCGTGCGAGCCGCATGGCCGGAGCAATATCACCGGTCCAGAGAGATCGCAGCCCCGCGGCGGCGCGAAGGCGAACGCGCGCCGAAGGGCCCGCGGCGGCGCGCGGGCGAGCGGCCGCCGGACGGCTCGCGACGCGCGCGGGCGAGCGCCGTAAAAAGCCCGCGGCGGCGCGCGGGCGAGCGGCCGCCCGCGGGCGGCTCGCTGACCGCGCTCCCCAACCGGAGGCGAACGCGGTGGCTACTTGCCGCCGCCGGAGGTCGAAGGAGGCTGCGCCGGCGTCGTGACCGGGGTCGTCCGGAGCGCGCAGTCGAAGCAGACGACGGCGGTGTTCCTGTCGGAGACCTGGGCGCACAGGGAGAACGCGCCGCTGCCCTCCGAGCGCCACGACGCCTGCGGCGCCAGAGCGCCGTCCACCGAGATGCGGCCGTCGCACAGGAGCGAGCCCACCGACTGCCCCTTCGATCCGACGACGTCGCAGCCGGCGCCGTTCGACGCGAGCACGAGGGTGGACGTCTCGACGTTGGCGGACGCGGCGCCTTGCGGCGTGCAGGTGTACGTGCCGCCGGTGCAGACGCAGCCCGCCGAGTCGTCCGACGACCGCGCCGGCTCGCCGCCCGCCGCGTGCGACGGATCGTCCGCGCCGTGCGCGGGCTCGCGGGTCTCCGCCGGGACGCCGATCGGGGTGCCGCTGCCGCCGCTGCACGCCGCCGCGAGCGGCGAGAGGGCGGCGGCGGCGAAGAGGCGGATGCCGAGCGAGGAGGTCATCTCAGAAATAATAGAACGCCGAGATGTTGTTGACGAACAGCGCCCACGGATCGGCCTGGACGCTCGTCGAGAGCGACGTGTTCCCCACCGAGATGCTGTTCGTGTCCTGCTTCCATTTGTAGACCTCGCGGCGGAAATACAGGCCGACGCTCGCCTGGAGCGCGAGCTGCGGGATGCCGATGAAGCCGAAATAGATCTCGGCGCCGGCGCGCGCGCCGAGGTCGAAGCGGAAGCCGCTCAGGTCCTGGTCCGCGCCGTTGTTCACCTTGATGGTGCCACTCGCGAAGCCGATGTTCGTCTCGGGGACGACCTCGAACGTGTAGTGCTTGCCGTGCACGAGGCCGAGCGGCACGCCGCCGTGGAACGCGAGGCCGAAGCGGCTCGGGTTGTCGACGCTCACGCTGCCGCCGTTCGAGGAGGTCTCGGTGGAGCCGGTGGTCAGGCCGAGGCCGAGGCCGGCGTCGATGCCGACGAGGCGCGTGACCCAGTAGCGCGCGCCGATGATGGGCGCGTTGACGTTGTCGCGCGCGATCGCCCCGTTCACCGGGCCGCCGGTCGCGATGGGGAGCTGCGAGACGCCGAGGTAGCCGACGGCGAAGCGCCGGATGACGAGCTCGTGGTCCGGCGTCGTGTCGTCCTTCTCCGGCGCGGACGTGGTGGTCGTCGACGTCACCCCGCCCGACGGCGTCGGCGCCACGGTCGTCGTCGTGGTGACGGCCGGCGTCGTCGCCGACGCGCCGGCCCCGACGCTCCCGCCCGCGCTCCCGCCCGCTTGCGCGTCCTGGGCCCGCGCCGTGCGCGCCCCCAAAAGGCCCACCGCGATCATCCCTGCCATCATCGTAGCTCGACGCATTCTCGTACCCTCCAGCGCTTGGCGCGGGGCAGATTGCGCCACGGCGCGGGGCCGAGGGCCAAGTTCGCGGCGGGCGCTCGCCCGCCCGGCGTGTCGATCGACGTCGCCGCGGCCCCGCGGCCGTTCGGCCGAGCTCGCGGAGATCCGCTCGCTCGGGCGGCGACGGCGACCTATGGTGCGGGCGTGCGTGCTCGGTGGATGATCGCGGCCCTCGCCCTCGCCCTCGTCGCGTGCGCGGCGAACGCGTCGTGCAAGTCGCGCGCGTCGGGCGCGCCGAGCGACCCGGCGGCGCCGGCGAGGCGCGTCGTGTCGCTGTCGCCGTCGACCACCGAGGCCATGGCGGCGATCGGCGCGCGCGGCGCGCTGGTCGGCCGGTCGCGGTACTGCGATTACCCGCCGGACGTGAAGGACCTGCCCCAGGTGGGCGGCTACGCCGATCCGAACCTCGAGGCCATCCTGGCGCTCACGCCGGACCTCGTCGTCGGCGCGCGCGGGCCGGCGGGGCCGCCGCTCGAGGCGTCGCTGAAGAGCCACGGCGCGACCACGTTCTTCCCGGAGACGGAGACGTTCGCGCAGATCGACGCGATGATCCTCGGCCTCGGCGATCGCACCGGCCACACGGCGGGCGCGCGCGCCGCCGTCGCGGCGATCCACGCGCGCGAGGAGGCGGTCGCGAAGGCCGTCGCGGGGCGCCCGCGCCCGCGCGTCCTCCTCGTGTTCGGCCTCGAGCCGATCGTCGTCGCGGGGCCGGGGAGCTTCGCCGACGAGATGATCGCGCGCGCCGGCGGCGACAACGCCGTCAAGGAAGGGACGGCGTACCCGGTGCTCGGCGTCGAGCGGGTGGTGGTCCTCGATCCCGACGTCGTCGTGAACGCCGCGATCGCCGAGGCGCACGGCCACGAGCGGATCCAGAGGGACACGCCGGGGTGGAAGGAGCTCCGCGCCGTGCGCGAGGGGCGCGTCGCGCCGCTCACCGACGAGAGCGCGCTGCGCCCCGGCCCGCGCGTCGGCGACGCGGTGGCGATCCTCGCGGGCGCGATCCACCCCGGCGCCCCGCTCGCGGCCGACGCGGCGCCGTGAAGGTCCGCGCCGACCAGCTCCTCGTCGCGCGCGGCCTCGCGCCGACGCGCGCGCGGGCGCAGGCGCAGATCCTCGCCGGCGCGGTGTACTCGGGCGACGCGCGGATCGACAAGCCGGGGACGGCGCTCCCGGAGGACGCGCCGCTGACCGTCCGCGGCGCCGAGCACCCGTACGTCTCGCGCGGCGGGGTGAAGCTCGAGGGGGCGCTCGACGCGTTCGCGATGGACGTGCGCGACCTCGCCTGCCTCGATCTCGGCGCCTCCACCGGCGGCTTCACCGACTGCCTCCTCCAGCGCGGCGCCCGCCGGGTCGTCGCGGTCGACGTCGGCTACGGGCAGCTCGCGCACAAGCTCCGGACCGATCCGCGCGTGCGCGTGATGGAGCGGACGAACGGGCGCACGCTCACCGCCGAAGCGATCGGCGGCGCGGTCGATCTCACGGTGGTGGACGCGTCGTTCATCGGGCTCGATCGGCTGCTCGAGGCGATCGCGCGCTGCACCCGCGGCGGCGGCGATCTGGTGGCGCTCGTGAAGCCGCAGTTCGAGGTGGGGCGCGAAGAGGCGTCGCGCGCCAAGGGGGTCATCCGCGATCCGGAGGTCCGCGCGCGCGCCATCGAAGGCGCGCTCCGCGACGTGTCCGCCGCGGGGTTCGACGTGCTCGCGTCGGCCGACTGCGTGATCCCCGGACCGAAGGGGAACCTCGAGGCGTTCGTGCGCGCGCGAAGGCGGGCCCTCCTGGGCGAACGGTGCTAAAGCCGTCGCGTGGTTCGGTCTGCGAAACCCGGCCTCGGCGCCATCTTCCTCACGGTCCTCCTCGATCTGCTCGGGTTCGGGCTGGTCATCCCGTTCCTCGCCGAAGAGGCGCGCGACAACTTCCACACGAGCGCGTTCGTCGGCGCGCTGCTCGGGGCGATCTACTCGCTCATGCAGTTCCTGTTCGTCCCGGTGTGGGGGCGCGTGTCGGATCGGATCGGGCGCCGCCCCGTGCTCGTGTGGTCGATCGCCGCGGGCGCGCTGTCGATGGGCGGCCTCGGCGTCGGGATCGCCTACGGAGGGAGCGTCGCCTGGCTCTTCGTCGCGCGCGCCTTCAGCGGCATCGCCACGGCGAACCTCGGCACCGCGACGGCGTACATCGCCGACGTCACGAAGCCCGAGGATCGAGCGCGCGGGATGGGGCTCATTGGGATGGCGTTCGGGCTCGGGTTCATCCTCGGCCCCGGGGTGGGCGGCGTCCTCGCCAAGATCACCGTCAACGGGCACATGGGCCCGGTCGCGTGCTTCGCGGCGGCGGGGCTCGGCGTCGTCAACTTCGTGTGGGCGCTGTTCGGCCTCGCCGAGTCGCTCCCGGAGGAGCACCGCGCGACGCGACCCGTGCGGAGCCTCTCGCCGCTCAACCTCGACGCGGCGCGCCGCGCGTTCGCGCGCCCCGGCGTCGCGCGCGCGGTCGCGGCAAACTTCCTGATCATCGTCTCGTTCACGAACCTCGATCAGACGTTCCGCTACTTCAACAAAGACATCTTCGGCATGGACCAGATCGCGACGGGCGTCCTCTTCGCGCTCGTCGGCCTCACCGCCGCGGCCGTGCAGGGCGGCTTGATCCGCCCCCTCGCGAAGCGCTACCCCGAGCCGCCCCTCATCCGCGCCGGCGTCATCATCCAGGCGATCGCGTTCGCCGCCATCGCCGCGTCGCCGTGGGCCGGCAAGTGGCTCCTGTTCGGAGCGAGCGTGCTCCTCGCCGCCGGCAACGGGATCACGCAGCCGACCGTCTCCGCGTTCATCTCGAAGCGCGCCGACGCGCGCGAGCAGGGCGCGACCCTCGGCACGAACCAGTCGATGGCGAGCCTCGCCCGCGTCATCGGCCCCACCTTCGGCGGCTTCGTCTACGGCAACATCGCGCCGAGCGCGCCGTACGTCGCCGCGGCGATCGGGATGGTCGTCGCGCTCCTCGTGACGACGGGCATGGAAGCCCAGAGCTCCGTACCCTCCTCGGCCCCTGCCTGATCCATGGCGCGCGTCGAGGCCGAATGGCGCGGTGAAGCGCCGGCTTGAAGGGACGACTGCGCCCTCAGAGAACGAGCACCCACACGTCGTAGAACGCGTGGGCCCACACCGCGGCGGCGAAGCCGCGGGTGACGTAGATGAGCGTGAGGGTCAGGCCGAGGACGAGGCGGAAGACGAACGAGGACACCTGGAAGGTGTCGCCGAGCGCGCCGGTGTAGTGGACGCCGCTGAAGATCGCGGCGGCGGCGACGCTCCAGGCGAGGACGATGAGGCCGCCGCGGAAGGAGAGGCGCGTGCGACCGGTCATGTCGACGGAGCGGTGGTCGAAGAGCCACACCAGCGCCTTCGCGCCGAGGCCGAAGAGGAGGACGCGGAACGCGAGCTCTTCGTAGAAGCCGGCGCCGAGCGACATGACCACGCCGGTGAACGGCCCCTCGGTCTTCATGAGGCCGGCGAAGAGCGTCCCGACCACGTAGCCGGCGATGAAGCGCATCGCGAGCGCGTAGGCCACGCCCTCCATCGCGATCTGCACGAACTTCGCGGTGCGGAACGCCTGGCCGCGGCCGAGCCACGCGAAGACCCCGGCGAAGACCACGCCGATCGCCGCGGTGAGCAGCAGGTACATCGGCCGGCTCCCCTCGGCGAGGCGGAAGATCTGGAACGTCACGACGTCGGACGCGTTGTGCACGTTCAGGAAGACGACGCCGAGGTGATACGCGAGGAATATCGGGAGGGTGAGGCTGAGGTCGACCCACGCGCCGGGCTTGTCCCTGAGGGTGACGTCGGCGCTCGGGGTCATCGCGCGGAGCATGGGGACGAAACGGGCCAGGTGCCAATTTTGTTCTATTTCAGCGGGCGGCGGCGTCGATGGCGCTCCGTTTCGATCTCCGAGAGCCCCGGGCGGAGGGGGATCGACCTCCCCGGGTTCTCGCGGTAATGATTTTAGCTGGACGGCGACCGTCCGGCGTTCCCTCCGGAGACCGGATGCCCCGCCGATCGACCTCCGCGGGTTCTCCTGGGAACCCGAATGCCCACCGATCGACCTCCGCGGGTTCGCGCGGTAATGATTTTAGCCAGGTGGCGTCCCGGCCGCGATCAGTCGCAGTAGCCGACGACGCACTTGCCGCCCGGGCACGTCCAGTGAGCGCAGCCGGTGCCGGTGGCGCAGTCAGGCCTGCACTGGTGCGGGAGGATGCCTTTGCAGTCGCTGGGAGCGCTGCACGACGGCGCGCCGGAGGGGGGCGGGTTCGTCGTCGACGTGGACGTCGGCGCGGGGGACGACGCGTCGCCCTCGGGATCCTTGATCGTCGAGCCGCCGCACGCGACGACGATCGCCGCGGCCGAGACGACGGACCACAGAGACGCCAGGGACGCGAGCGCGGGCGGCCTCACGACGCGCTCGGCTGGAGGCGATAGACGATCGCGACGACGACCACCATCCAGAGGACCAGGTTCAGGACGAACGGGACGTCGCGGAGCATCTCCTGGGTCGGGCTCTCGCTCTTGAGGCCGCGGCCCGCGCGGCCCGACACGAGGAAGAGGAAGCGGAGGATGCCGAAGACGGTGAACGGCGTCGTGAGCCACAGCCACCGCGAGTTGAAGAACGCGGTGGTCGCGGGATCGAGCGTGTAGGCGATGTACGTGACGACGGTGAGGCCGCCGGTGAGCCCGAGGGCGACGTTGAGCGCGCCGGCCGAGTAAGCGTCGAGCGCGGCGCGCTGCTTCGTCGCGCTCTCGCCCGACGCGATCTCGTGGCGGCGCTTGCCGAAGCCGAGGAAGAGCGCGAGGAGCGCGGTGCACGCGAGCATGTACCAGCTCACGCGCACGTCGGTCGCGAGGCCGCCGGCGAAGACGCGGAGCACGAAGCCGAACGCGATCAGCCCGACGTCGACGTACGCGATCTTCTTCAGCTTGAACGTGTAGAGCAGGTTCTCGACGAAGTACGCGAGGGCGACCGCGCCGAAGCGCCAGTCGAGCACGAAGCCGACGCCGAGCGACACGACGACGAGGAGCACCGCCATCGCGCGCGCCATCCCCTCGGGGACGGCGCCGCTCGCGATCGGCCGATAGCGCTTCACCGGGTGCGCGCGGTCCGCCTCGACGTCGGCGAGGTCGTTGATCGTGTAGACCGCGCCGGCGAGGAGGCAGAAGACGAACGTCGCCGCGAGGGCCTGCCCGGTGACGCGCAGGTTCAACGCGGGGCCGGCGGACGTCGAGAGGAAGACGTCCTTGTGGAAGAACATCGGCGCCAGGACGAAGAGGTTCTTGACCCACTGATGCGGGCGGACCGTCTTGATCAGGCCGGCGAGCATCCCCCCCGGTACTTTAGGTGGCGGGGCTGAGGTTTGAAAGGATTCGCCGTGGTAAAGAGGGTCTTCCCCGTGAACCGACGCTCCTCCGGCACCCCCGACACCGCTCGATCCGCCCGCCACGCCGGCCCCCTCGGGGCGGTCCGGCGCGCCGCCGTCCTCGTCCCCTTCGTCGTTCCCTTCGTGCTGGGCCTCGGCGCCGTCGCCCTGCCGCGCGCCGCGCGGGGAGACGTCGGCGGCCGGCTCGCGCGCCTCGTCCAGCTTCGTCACGACGTTCAGGCGGCCCATGGTCCCACGGCTTATGTCTCGCTCCGCAAGCTCTGGCAAGAGTGGGATCAGGGCGAGCCCTCGGAAGTCGAGGAGGCGCTCGACGAAGTCGCCGCCGATCGCGCCGTCTCCGCGCCGGTGCGGGCCTACGCCGGGCTGCTCGAGGCGTACGCGCGGCGGCGCCGCGGCGACCTCGACGGCGCCAAATCGCGGATCGCGAAGCTCGGGTACGTGTCCAAATGGCTGGTCGTCGGCCCGTTCGACAACGAGGGGAAGGTCGGACACGAGCGCGTGTTCGCGCCGGAGAGCGACGCCGCGCCGATCGACCTGTCGCGCGCGTACGACGGCAAGGAGCGCCCGGTGCGCTGGCGCGTGTCGCCCGCCGAGGCGCCGTTCGGCTGGTTCGATCTCGGCGCGCTCGTCCGCCCCGCGGAGAAGCAGTGCTCCTACGCGCTCACGTACGTGAAGGACGCGCCGGCCGCGACCGGCGCCAGGGACGCGAAGAGCGCGAGCCGGCCGATCTCGATCTGGGCCGGCAGCGCCGGCGCGATGAAGGTGTGGTGGAACGGGCGGCTGGTGCTCGCCGACGAGAAATACCGGCTGCTCGACGCCGACCGGCTCGCGGCGACCGTGACGCTCCGCCCCGGCGCGAACAAGCTCCTCGTGAAGGTGTGCGGCGACGAGGACGCGCCGATCCTGAGCCTGCGCATCGCCGGCCAAGACGGCGCGCCCGACGAGCGCATCACGACCGCCGCGTCGCCCGATCTCGACGTCGAGGCGCGCGCGAACGCCGGGCTCGACGCGAAGGCCAAGGCCCCGGCGCAGGCGCTGCGCGGGCCGCTCCAGGCGTTCGAGGCGGCGATCGCGGGGGGCGATCCCGCGCAGCTCGAGGCGTTCGCGCGGTACCTCGTGCTCACGCAGTCGGACGATCTCGCGGAGCACCGCGCGCGCGAGCTCGCGCGCCGCGCCGCGGAGAAGGCGCCGACGGTGCCGCGCCTGCTCCTCGCCGGCGATCTCACCGAGGGGCGAAACCAGCGCGCCCTCTGGATCGAGCGGGCCGAGGCGCTCGTGAAGAGCGGCGGCGCGCAGGTGAAGGAGGAGGACCGGATCGCCGTCCTCCTCGCGCGCGGCGCGCACGCGCAGCGCGGGTCGAACTGGCGCGACGCGGTCCCGTACTACGACCGGGTCCTCGCCATCGACCCGGACAACGTCGCCGCGGTGCTCGCGCGCTACGAGCTGTTCAGCGAGGCGAGCCTCCGCGAGACGTCGCTCGCGTTCCTCGCGCGCGCGGTCGAGCGGCGGCCGAAGAGCGTCGCGCTGGTGCGCGCGATGGCCGCGGCGCTCAGGCAGCAGGACCGGATCGCCGAGGCGGGCGACTACGAGGAGCGGTACGCGCAGCTGCGGTTCGACGACGCGGGGTTCGCGCGGTCGCACATCGAGCTCGCGATCGCGCGGCGCGACCCGGCGGCGGCGACGCGCTGGGTCGATCGCATGGTCGCGACCAACCCGGACAGCGCGAAGGTGCTGTCCGACGCGGCGAAGAGCTACCAGCTCCTCGGCGACCGCCCGCGCGCCGTCGGGTACTACAAGCGCGCGCTCGACCTCGCGCCGGAGGACACCGACGCGCTGCGGCAGCTCGCCGACGCGTCGGGGATGAACGGGCAGCGCGCCGAGCAGCAGCGCCTGCTCCGGCAGATCGTCGCGCTGAAGCCGCAGGACAAGGACGCGCGCGAGTACCTCGCGAACCTCGAGCCGCCGCGCCCGCGCCCCGACGAGGCGTACGCGCGCCCCGCGGCGGAGTTCCTGAAGGGCCGCGGCGCGCCGGCGCGCGGGTTCAACGAGCGCACGCTCGTGAGCCTCCAGGTGACGACCGTGTTCCCGAACGGGCTCGCGAGCCGCTTCCACCAGGTCGTCTTCCAGCCGCTCACCGACGCGGCCGCCGCCGAGGCGCGCGAGTACGCGTTCGGCTTCCAGGCCGACATCGAGACCGTGCAGCTCCGCGGCGCGCGCGTGTACCACCCGAACGGGCAGACCGAGGAGGCGGTGGAGAGCGGCGAAGGGCCGGCCAACGATCCTTCGATCGCGACGTACACCAGCGCGCGCGCGTTCTACGTGCACTTCCCGCGGCTGTCCCCCGGCGACGTCGTCGAGCTCCAGTACCGGATCGAGGACGTGGCGGCGCGCAACGAGTTCGCCGACTACTTCGGCGAGGTCGAGTACATGCAGGGCAAGGAGCCGATCGGCCGCGCCGAGTACGTGCTCATCACGCCGAAGAGCCGCGCGTTCTACTTCAACAAGCCGAACGTGCCGGGCCTCGCCCGCGCCATCGACGAGAAGGGCGACTCGCGCGTCTACCACTTCACCGCGCTCGACGTGCCGCCCATCACGCCGGAGGCGAACCAGCCGCCGTACAGCGAGCTCCTCGGGCACGTGCACGTCTCGACGTACAAGAGCTGGGACGAGATGGCGCGCTGGTACTGGGGGCTCGTCAAGGACCAGCTCATCACCGACGACGAGGTGAAGCGCCGCGTCGCCGAGGTGACGAAGGGGAAGACGACCGACCGCGACAAGGTGCGCGCCGTCTACGACTACGTCGTCCAGAAGACGCGGTACGTGGCGCTCGAGTTCGGCATCCACGGCTTCAAGCCGTACCGGTGCGCGCAGATCTTCGCGCGCGGGTTCGGCGACTGCAAAGACAAGGCGACGCTGATCGTCGCGATGCTGAAGGAGCTCGGCATCCCCTCGACGCTCGTGATCGTGCGGACCGGGATGCGCGGCGACTTCGAGACCGATCCGGCGAGCCTCGCGCCGTTCGATCACGCGATCGCGTACGTGCCGTCGCTCGACCTGTACCTCGACGGGACGGCCGAGAACACCGGGTCGGCCGAGCTCCCGTCGATGGACCGCGGCGCGCTCGCCCTCCAGGTGAACGAGGGGAGGCCGAAGCTCGTGCACCTGCCCGATCCGCCGGCCAAGGAGAGCGTCACCTCGCGCAAGGTCGACGTGACGATGACGCCCGACGGCGCGGCGCAGGTCGACTGGCGCGCCGAGGTGACCGGCGTCTCCGCGAGCTCGTGGCGGAGCCGGTACCACGCCGAGGGATCGCGCAAGGAGCGCGTGCAGGAGGACCTCACGTCGGAGTTCGCGGGGCTCGAGATCGGCCAGGTCGACGCGTCGAACCTCGACGACATCGAGGCGAAGGTCGAGCTCCACGTCCGCGCCAAGGCGCCGCGCCTCGGCCGGCGCGAGGGCGACCGCGTGAGCCTCCCGATGGGCCCCGACGGGCACATGGTCAAGGAGTACGCGCCGCTCGCCGCGCGGCGGCTCGACCTCCGCCTGCACGCGCAGACCGTGAACGAGAGCGACTGGACGGTGCACCTGCCCCCGGGCGCCAAGGTGGTGAGCGCGCCGGCGCGCGCGCAGGGGACGTCGCCGTTCGGCAGCTACGCGGTCGAGGTCGAGGCGGGCGGCGCGGTCGCGCACGTGAAGACGACGATCACCATGACCAGGACGCGGATCGCCGCGGCCGAGTACCCCCAGTTCCGCGCCTTCTGCGAGGCGGCGGATCGCGCGCTCGGGCAGCGGCTCGTCGTGAGCGTGAAGTAATGCAGCCGGTCTCGGGCTACCGCGATCCGCCGGCGCGCTGCCCGGCGTGCGCGACGCCCATGGAGCCGCGCCTCCTCTACGACGCGCAGATCGACGTCTGCCCCGCCTGCAAATCGCTGTGGGTCGACTGGTACGACGGCGATCTGCGCGACGTCGCGGCCCAGGCCGCGCCGCTCAGCGCCCCTCCGCCGGGCCAGGGCGGAGCCGGAGGGCCGGCCGGCGGGTGCCCGCGGTGCCGCTCCCTCCTCACGCGCGAGCCGCTCCCGGCGACGCCGGCGCACGTCCTGCGCTGCGGCGACTGCGGCGGCGCGCTCGTCCCTAGGTCGCAGTTCCCCGATCTCCTCGCGTGGGCGCAGGCCGAGCCCGAGCGCGAAGGGGTGCAGAAGCGGGGCGTCATCGCGCGCCTCGCCGCCGTCCTCCACGCCCTCATCGACTGAGACATGAAAAGAGCGCTCCGACTCGCCGCACGCCTCGCCGCACTGACCCTCACCTCGTCGCTCGGCGCCGCGCTCCCCGCGTGCGCGGGCGACCCGCCCCCCATCGCCGCGCCGGCGAGCGTGTCGAGCCTGCGGAGCGACGGCCGGTCGTCGAACGACGGCGAGGTGGTCGGCCGCTGGGCGCTCGGCGAGATGGTGTCCCCCGGCGGCGAGGCGCGCGAGGCGGACGCCGCGCTGGCGCGGCTCGGGAAGATCCAGGACCGCGGGCTGTACGCGAGCCTCGCGCGCGCGCTCTTCGCGGAGGTGCACGGCGATCCGAAGGCGGCGGCCGCGGGGTTCGTCGCGACGCTCGAGGCGGCGTCGACCAGCGACGACCGCGATCGCGAGCTGGTCGCGTGGTTCGCCGCGAACCGGCTGCACGGCCTCCGCGGATCGGTCGCGGAGCTGTACGCGATGCACAAGGCGCCGCTCGATCGGCTGATCGCGCGCCCCGGGGCGATCGGGTGGCGCGCGCTCGCCGAGCTCGTCGACTACTCGATCGCCGAGGCGTTCGACAAGGCGGAGGCGACCGGCGACGCGTACGACGCGCTCGTCGCGGCGCGCGTCGGGTGCGCGCGCGCGGCGCGGATCGCCGGGCCGTTCGGGCGCGGCACCGCGGCGGACCGGCGGCGGAGCTTCCCCGCCGAGGCGCCGGGCCCGTGGCTCGCGTCGTGGACGCCGGACCCGTCGCGCGGGACCGCGCCGCACATCCTGAAGACCGAGCAGCGCCGGTGCCTCGTCGCCGCCACCGAGCAGAGCGACGAGGGCGTGTTCTACGCCGAGACGTACTTCACCGAGCCGAAGGACATGGACGTCCTGATCGCGGTGCAGGGGTCGCTCGCGGTGTGGGTCGACGACGGGCTCGTCC
>Ga0105247_10002511_pt1 | contig 12469 bp, 6 predicted proteins | sample KBSS24metaG_FD_81519 | JGI IMG/M metagenome (GOLD analysis project Ga0105247, IMG submission 81519) | Switchgrass rhizosphere microbial communities from Kellogg Biological Station, Michigan, USA - KBS S2-4 metaG | ecosystem: Host-associated > Plants > Roots > Rhizosphere > Soil | place...
ATCAAATATTGCCTGCGGTCATCCTGATTTGTGTTTCCTTGGTTTCTGCCGTCTCAGCAGCCGATTCACCTGCGCGCCCGCTCGAGCTGTCTCGGACTGTGCGGCAATTTGAATTTCTCCCCGTTGTGGGCCAACGAGCTGGGCTTTTCGGAAACGAAGCTGGGACATTCGAAGCATGGGTTTACCCAATCAAGATTCTGCGCGATCTGCATTTAACTTTTCACGTGGATGGCCGGCTCGTGCCAGCCGAAACATTGGCCCGTACTGTGACCGTACGCCCCGAGTCAGCCTCAATTCTTTATTCGAGCGACACCTTCTCTGTCCGCGAAACACTCTTCGTTCCCGTCCACGAACAAGGCGCTGTCATTCTGCTTGACGTAGAGACCGAACAGCCACTCGATGTAGAGGCCAAATTTGTGGCTGACTTTCAGCTGGAGTGGCCTGCGGCCCTCGGAGGAACCTACTTCAGTTGGGATTTTCAACGTAAGGCATTTGTGTTTGGAGAGGAACAGAAAAAGTTTGCTGCGTTAGTCGGCTCTCCTTCCGCCACCGAGGCTCGGCTTGCATATCAGACGAACTACTCCTCCTCCGACGACAGTTCATTTCGATTGGGTGCGACAGAGCGCGGTAGGGCCCAGAAGTTCATCGTGATCGCCGCCTCGACAGACGGACTGGAATCAGCCACCGCGATTTACGAGCATCTAGTTTCATCGTACGCCGAACTGCTTAAGGACTCGGCAAACTACTATCAAACTTATCTTGATCACACTGTTGGTCTCCAGTTGCCGGACGAGCAGCTTCAGCGCGCTTATGACTGGTCTCGCGTCAGCACACTGCAGGGGCTTGTGACGAATCCCTATCTCGGAACGGGGCTCGTAGCGGGCTATCGCACTTCGGGAACAGGACAGCGTCCTGGATTCGCGTGGTTTTTCGGACGTGATTCGCTGTGGACATCGTTCGCCCTGAACGCTGTTGGCGATTTCCAAACAACCCGCACTGCACTCGAATTTATCAGCAAGTTTCAACGTGAGGACGGCAAAATTCCTCATGAGATTTCGCAAGGAGCAAGCTTCGTCGATTGGTTCAAGGCGTACCCCTACGGTTTCGCTTCAGCGGATGCTACTCCGCTTTACGTCATTGCGTTCAACGACTATGTGGTCCAAAGTGGCGACATTGCATTCGCTCAGGAAAAATGGGGCAGCATATGGCGCGCCTATCAGTTTTTGCAGTCGACGTATGACGATCAAAACTTTCCCAAGAATTTCGGAGTGGGACACGGGTGGGTTGAAGGTGGACCTCTATTACCGGTTAAGACGGAATATTACCAGAGCGGGTTGGGACTGGAGTGCCTTCGCGCCTTGTCTAACCTCGCCAAACTAACCGGCAAACAGGACGTCAACCTCAAATTGTCCAAATCGTTCGACCAACAATTACCTATCTTGAACAAGGCTTTTTGGTCTCCCGAAAAGTCCATATTTGCCTTTGCAATTGACAACAATGGTCAACGTGTCGACGAAGCGAGTGTTCTTGCAACGGTCCCCATGTGGTTCGGTCTCGCGGACCAGGACAAAGCACAATCCATGATCACGCGACTTGCGGATTTGGATCACCAGAGTGACTGGGGTATGCGGATTATCTCGTCACGGTCAGCTCACTACGGCGCCGGGGGGTATCACTTCGGTTCTGTATGGCCTCTTTTCACCGGATGGGCATCGGTCGGAGAGTACCGATACCACCGCGCACTACCGGCCTACTTGAACCTACGCTCCAATGCGCTTCTTGCAACAGACGGCGCGCTGGGGCATGTAACCGAAGTATTGTCGGGAAACTACTACCAGGGTCTGTCCACCAGTTCACCGCATCAGATTTGGTCCGCCGCTATGGTAATCAGTCCGATTGTTCGCGGAATGCTCGGGCTGATGGCCGATGCAAAGCAGTGCCGCTTCACGTTCCAACCGCACGTACCAGCTGATTGGAAACATTTCTCAATACAGAATCTTCGTGCCGGAACGACTGCCATCGCGATCGGGTATCAACGCAGTCCCGGTTTGATCGATTTAGAAGTTCAACGGAAGGGTGAAGGAGATTGCAGTCTGGAATTCGCTCCCGCGCTGAGTCTGAGAAGCAGAGTTGCTTCTGTCTCGCTCAATGGCAAGAACCTTGCGTTTCATGTCGATAAGAACGCGGCCGATCAGCATGCGGCTATGAGCATCCGACTTAGTGACGGGACAAACAAAGTGCGCATACAAATCAAAGATGACTTTGGGCTGGCATTGAATTCGACGTTACCGTCTCTGGGAGAACCCAGCCAAGGAATGCGCATACTTTCCGAGTCTTGGGAAAGCAACGCAGCGCAAATGGTTGCCGATGTTGCAGGCGTTGCGGGACACACATACGAACTCTTAATTTGGAACCCCAGTCAGATCTCAGCTGTCGAGGGTGGAGTACTCTCCAACAAAGACGAGAGTATAGGCAGGCTCCACGTGGCTATTCCCGACGGGAACGATGAGACGTCGCGCCAGAAGATCATTTTTCATTTTGCAGCAAAGTAATTTCTAGCGAAGTGATCATGCGACCGAGAGCTTTTTCTGCATCTCTTCCAAGGAGACGCCTTTCGTTTCGGGGTAGATAAACAACACTACGAAAAATTGCAGTACCATCATGCCTGCAAAAAAAGCGAACGGAATTGGCTTCGACCAGGCAGCGAGCGCTGGAAAGGTTCCTGAAATTAGGGCGTTCATTACCCAATGCGTGAAACTTCCTAAACTTTGCCCCTTCGCCCGGACACGGTTGGGAAAAACCTCGCTAAGGTATACCCAGATGACCGCACCCTGCGAAAACGCAAAAAAAGCGATGTAGGCCACTAGGAGCCAGAGCAATAAATCATGCCGCTGGTTCTTAAAAAATATAGCGGCTACTCCTGCCAGACAAATGGCTGTTCCGATGGCCCCTATTAGCAGTAGCTTTTTGCGCCCGAATTTGTCGATCACCGACATGGCGATCGTGGTGAAAATCAGATTCGTCAGCCCGATCAAAACGGTCTGGAGAGCACTCGATACTTTACTGAACCCCGCATATGCAAAGATGTCGTTCAAGTAATAGAGGATCGCGTTGATTCCAGAGAGCTGGTTAAACATGCCGATTGAAATCGCCAAAAAAATCGGCAAGGCGTATTTCGGCGAAAAGAGTGGTTCATCAGCATGGCCGTGCTCGGCATCGATTGATTCCACAATCGCGCGGAGTTCCCCTTCGTAGTCGTCAACGCCAGTGAGTTTCAAAACTTCTCGCGCTTCATCTACCCGACGTTTCTTCGCGAGCCAGCGAGGGCTTCTTGGTATTACAAACAACATCAGGAAGAAGAGGGCGGCAGGCGCCGCCGATATCCCAAGCTTCCATCTCCAATCTGAATCCACCGAAAGATGTTGAAGTCCGACAAGAAAGTTCGACAGATAGGCAATTAAGATTCCCGCAACCACATTGAATTGAAACAGGCCAACCAACCTCCCCCGCCAGCTTGCAGGCGCAATCTCCGCGATGTACATAGGGCCGAGTACGGACGAACCGCCGATTCCGAGGCCCCCGAGGAAGCGAAAGAAGATCAATGCCTCCCAATTCCACGCCAACGCGCAACCCACCGCAGACACGAAGTAGAGGACGGCCATTCCTCGCAAGCTATCGCGACGTCCGTACCTGTCGCCAGGGAAGCCCGCGAGCATCGCGCCCAAAATCGTTCCTACAAGCGCCGCAGACACAGTGATGCCCAGCCGCGTTGGGTTCAAGCCAAATACCGTGGTCAAATCGGCCGTTGTACCGGCGATAACGGCAGTATCGAAACCGAACAGTAGGCCCCCGAGGGCGGCGACCACCGTGCTTTTGAGAAGGAAGAAATTAACTCTCATGAAGGCCAACAGATATATACTGGCCGCTGGTTTTTGGGAAGCGGACAGTCCAATTTATTTCGCTTATAGATGAGTAAGATTTTGATTTACTTGACTAAATCTTTACTACACCTGTATGAATCCCGAGTTGCATCCCACAAATAATTAGACCTGTACTGACAGGTTTGCGATATTGTTGCATTTGCCCGTGGAGCCTCGGCTTGAGTAATCCCGAAAAACCGAAATACCAGCAGATCGTGGTTGAACTGCGCAAGTCCATCACCATGGGGGAGTACAAGGAAGGAGCCAAACTTCCAAGCGAAGCAGATTTGGTAAAACGCTTTTCCACCTCACGCCTCACGGTGCAGCGCGCTCTCAAAGAACTTCAACACCAGCAACTGATAGAACGCCGGGCGGGATCAGGCACGTATGTTCGACGAGTCGAACGTTCTGCTACGCACGTTTTTGGACTTCTCATTCCCGGTCTGGGTGAAACCGAGATATTTGAGCCGATTTGCCAAGGCATGGCGCGCGCCGGCCGCGCTGGGGCGCATGCACTCCTCTGGGGAGACACCACGCAAACCTCTGGCGACAAAGAGAAGCAGACGAAAGAGCTCTGCGAGTATTACATTTCGCGCGCAGTCTCCGGAATTTTCTTTGCCCCGCTTGAACTCACCACTGCTAAAGACGAAGTGAATTCATGGATTATCGAGTCGCTCGAAAAGGCTCGCATACCCGTAATCCTTCTCGACCGGTGTCTTCTGCCATATCCTCGGCGCAGCAAGTTTGATTTAATCGGCATCGACAACCGACGCGCTGGTTTCGTTGTGACCGAACACTTGCTACGCCACGGTTGCAGGCGTCCCGCTTTCGTCGCAGCACCGTATTCCGCACCCACAGTGGATGCTCGGATCGCAGGCTTTCGAGATGCGCACGAACACATCGGCCTGGCGAGCGGATTGGATCGCATTTTCATTGGTGATGTTGAGGATCTCGGCACGATCCGGTCTCTGATGGCAGAAGTGAACCCCGACGGATTTGTGTGCGCGAATGACATCACCGCCGCCCGCTTAATGCGAACGCTGGAGCAACTCGACATACGCGTCCCGCAACAGGTTCGTATTGTTGGCATCGATGACGTCAAGTACGCTGCATTGCTTGGCGTCCCTTTGACGACACTTCGTCAACCCTGCCCAGAGCTCGGCGAAACCGCAGTTGCGGCAATGTTGGATCGCATTGCACATCCCAACATGCCTACCCGCGATATACTGCTCGACTGCAAATTGGTTATTCGCCGTTCTTGTGGTAGCCACCTTCGGCAGGAACGTGACGAATTTGATCGTCTACATGCGCGCTGATTCCGAAGGGCAGGATCTTATTTTGAGAACGCCTCTTTGTTGACCACGTACGGCATCTTCGTAAAATCGCCGTCGTAGCTCCCTTCCAGCACGTCAACAAGTCCTTGCACGCAACGGCCCGCCATCCCCTTGTTTGGATCAGGCGACAAGCGTGTGATTCTTGCCGCGCTCGCGTAATGAGGATACAAACGGCAACGGTCTTCAATGTCTGCATCGCGCAGCGGTGAATCGTCTGCCAGCGGTTCCTTTTCATAAACGTCCAGTGCCGCACCCGCGATCCACTTTTCGCGCAGGGCTTTTGCCAACGCGGCCTCATCAATGACAGGCCCTCGCGACGTGTTCACCAACATTGCCGTCGGCTTCATCATCCGCAGCGTCTTTTCGTTAAACAGATGGTATGTGGGCGTGGAACTCTCAGACTCTCGCAGCAGCGGCACATGAACACTCACGTAGTCGGATTGGCTCAGCACCTCTTCGAGTTGTGCGTATCGTATCCAGGTCTGCTCCAGGCAAACCTTTCGCACATAGCGAAGGTCCTTCAATTCTTGAATCGTCCGCATGTAGTCGTGATTTTCGTAAGCGGGGTCATAACAGAGAATGTTCATGTCAAACCCCTCGCATTTCTTGATCATGGCCAGGCCGATTCGCCCAGTGCCGATAATTCCAATTGTCTTACCGGTAATCTCATCGCCCAGAAACGGTAGAAAAGGGTGCCAATAGCCCCATCGTTTTTCGCGAAGCATTTTTTCGGACGTCCAAAGCTTCCGCGCTAAATCGCCTAATGCGAAGAGCGCAAACTCAGCTGTGGCCTCAGTCAAAACGTCGGCTGTATTGGTAAAGGGAATGCGGTAACGATTCGCATCCGCCCGATTAATGTTGTCAAAACCAACCGCGAGTTGGGCGACTACTTTCAGTGTTCCTTCGCCTGCAGCAAAGACCTCCCCATCGATCTTGTCTCGCAATGTGGTAATCAATCCATCGATTCCTGACTTTACTTTCTCGAGGATTAAGCCTTTCGATGGAGCTTCTGGCTTCGGATAGACCTCGAGGTTGTAACCACGTTCGCGCAGTATGTTGAGGGCATCTCCAATGTCGCAGGTCGCAAACACACGGAATCGTTTTGTCATAACTTTTGATATTTTGGCGCAGGATAGCGGGACAGTGCGAATGATCGAAGACGGTATTTTATCCCAAGTGAAGGATTCGTAACTGTGTGCGCGGCTTAGCTCGGCCGAAAAGATTCCGACCTCGTATCGTTCAAAACAGCACTATCGTTCTGTCCACGTCTTCTTGAGCGAAGATGTCACGGGGTTAGTGAGTCTTTACCGTGCCGACTTGAAGATTGCAAACACCGCACCTTGCGGATCTGCGATTACGGCCAAGCGGCCAACGTTCTCCATGCTCGTCGGCGGTAAGAACAGGTTAGCGCCGCCCTGCTTTGCCTTTCCCGCAATTGCATCAACGTCGCCCACGAGGAAGTATGGCAGCCAGTGGGGTGGAACACCCGGCTGCCGATGTTTTGCAGGCGGTACACCGCCGATCATCTGGTCACCGTTTTTAATGTGCAGGTAGCCGGAGGGATCTTTTTCGTCCTTCACCATCTGCCAGCCGAACAGCTCAGAATAAAACTGCGAAGCACGCTGAACATCGGGTGTACTTAGGTCTGCCCAGCACAGAGAGCCATGCTCATTTGCGATGCCGATTCCCGAGTGCTGAATCTCCCGCCATACGCAAAAATGTGCGCCGGTTGGATCCTGAATCACTGCCATGCGTCCCTTATCCATGACATCAAAAGGACCCGCGATTAATTTGCCGCCGAGTGACTGCGATTTGGCAGCTATTTGATCCGCGCTTTCTACCGCGACGTACAGTATCCAGTTTGGGGGAACGCCAGCCGAACGCTGCTCGGGGCGCAGGGTGTAGCCAGCGGCCGCGTCACGCCCATCCAATTTAAAAATAGTGTAGAACTCGCCGGGACCCATCGGCGAATCTTGCGCATTCCATCCAAAGATCGAACCATAGAACGTTTTGGCCGCGTTCTGATCTGTTGTCGCCAGCTCAACCCAGCAGAAAGACCCTACTACGTTCTTGTCGAGAGTAACCATAAGGGCAGGAGTCTACACCAGCGCAACAGCGGAGATTGTCAAAAGTCAGTGAATAAAACTGCCATTGCTCTACGGCAGATTCTTCCCTACCCAAGTTTCAATGCTGTCAAGCGCCTTATTCAGATTCTCTAGCGAATTCGCCACGCTAAAACGCAGGTAGCCCTCGCCAAAATTGCCGAATGCCGTTCCAGATAGGCAGGCGACACCAGCTTCTTCCAACATCGCGTCCGCGAGTTTCTTCGATGCCCACCCAGTCTTCGTAATGTTGGGAAAAACGTAGAAAGCTCCTCTTGGCATTCGGCACGAAAAACCTTTGATCTTGTTAAGGCGTTCCACCATGACATCGCGTCGCTGTTTAAACTCGTCCAGCATGTGATCCACCGACGATTGATCCCCCCGCAAGGCTTCGATTCCCGCAACCTGAGTGAAACTCGCGGTACATGAGTTTGAATTCGTCATCAGACGCGTCATCGTAGCGGCCAGATCATCGCGCATCACACCGTATCCCATGCGCCAGCCGGTCATCGCGTAGGTTTTAGAGAAGCCGTCCAGGAGAATTGTTCGATCTTTAAAGCCCGGCACTGACATAATCGAAAAGTGTTCGCCTTCAAACAGCAGGCGGCTGTAAATCTCATCCGAAAGAACCATCACATTGCGATCCCCAATCGCTTCTGCGACGCCCTCGATATCACGTCGACTCATCACGCCGCCGGTCGGATTCTGCGGTGAATTCAGAATGATCAGGCGCGTGCGGTCGTTGATCAATCCGGCCAACTCGTCAACGTCAAGCGAGAAATCACGATCCTCGCGCAACTTGATAGGTACAGCCTTCCCGCCTGCATAGTTGATCATGGACTCGTAGATTGGGAAGCCGGGATTCGGGTAGATGACTTCATCCCCAGCATCCACAAGTGCCAGCATTGTGAAGAAAATAATCGGCTTGCCGCCTGGGACAACTACCACTTCCTCGCTGCTGACGTTCACTCTGCGCGTCTTGGAAACATACTCGGCAATCGTTTGGCGCAATTCCGGCAGCCCAGCCGAGGGACCGTAGTGGGTCCAGCCCTGATGCAAGGCATTGACTCCGGCCTCGATCACATTGCCAGGAGTGTCGAAATCGGGCTCTCCGATTTCAAGGTGGATAATCTTTTTACCTTGGCGTTCCAGAGCGCGCGCCTTGTTGAGGACTTCGAATGCGGTTTCAGTGCCAAGGCGCGACATCCGCTCGGCAAGACGGAGCTCGTACTGGGTAGATTTTTCCATGGTGGCAAACCCCGGAATTATACCCCCTTCGTGGGCTGGCTTGGCCTTGGGCCCATTGTCAGAGGGAAGGAACGTCTTGGTCAGGACGTACATCACACGATCGTGTGACGCGAGGAGGGATCTTTTTTCGCTGATTGGTAGACGCGATCAGCTATCCGCTTACTCAGAAACCGTGTGTTCTTCGCTCTGCGCTCGCAAGACGCGCTCTACAGAATAAGGTGCTCTTCGCGCTGGCTCGTGGTAGTGACGCACCTGCATTTCGCCCAAGAGGCCAAATGCGAGCATCGTCAAACCAGCTTGGAACAGCAACACCGCAAACGTCATTAAGGGCGCATGGTTCCCCATGATACTGACACTATGAATGACCTTTCCCCACAACAGCCAAGTCGCAATCGCAAACGATGTGAGGATGCCGATCATCCCAACTGTTCCAAAAAAGTGCAGGGGACGCGCAAGGTACTTCAGGAGAAACCGAATTGTGATCAGATCGAAGAAGACTCGGAACGTCCGCGAGATTCCGTAGTGTGAGGCACCTCTCTCGCGGTTCACGTTGCGAATTGGGACCTCGACGATTGATGCACCGTGCCACGAGGCTAACGCCGGGATGAACCGATGCAACTCACCGTAAAGAGGTACCTGTTCAAGAATCTCGCGACGATAGGCCTTGAACGTAGTTCCGAAATCATGGATATCCACACCACTTAACTTCGCCATGAGCCAGTTCGCGATACGAGAGGGGATGCGCCGCATCCAAAAGTTATCGATGCGATTCTTTCGCCACCCGCTGACGATGTCGTACCCTTCCGCAACTTTTTCAAGGAAGATTGGAATATCAGCAGGATCGTGCTGCAAATCGCCATCCATGGCAATAATGTATTCACCGCGCGCATGATCAAATCCGGCAGCCAGCCCAGCTGTTTGCCCAAAATTTCTGCGCAGCTTCACGACGGTCACGCGGCTATCGATAGCAGCAATCTCGCGCAGTAAGGCGAAGGTTCCATCAGTGGACCCGTCGTCGACGAGTACCATCTCAAAGGACTCCCCGCTCGACTCCATTACCTGCTTCAGGCGGGCATAAAGGTCCGTCACATTTTCCTCTTCATTGTGAAGAGGCACGACAATTGAATATTTCAGCACGATGTATCTATTATACGAAACGTCGCTCACTTTTCAGATTGTCTGAAGGTATTCCCGCCCAAAATCGCAAAACTGCCAAGAATGGGTGCCCTGTTCTTCCACTAGATCGTATTTTGGTCTCCGCGAGGAACGCCACGCTGCATCGTTCACTCCCCGAGCCGCGAGCAAAGCTAGCGCCTAAACTGGGAACCCGCCCTAAAACCCCGGCTTCTCCGGGTAAGCTGGCAGGTCCGGAGGTCGCTGGGGCAATGTCTTCGGCAGCGACTGCATCTGCTTCATCACCTCTTCAATCGCTCGCTCAAGTTGCGGATCCTGTCCCTTTATCACCAGATCTGGACGATTTTCCACTTCGATATCGGGCTGTACGCCGCGATTCTCCACAACCCACTTGCTATCCATCCCGTACCGAGCAAACTCGGGACGCGTAATGTAGCCACCGTCCAACAGTGGGAAGTTGCCGCGAATGCCTCGCACACCGCCCCACGTCCGCTCGCCGATGAGTGGCCCCAACTTATATACCTTGAAGAAATAGCTGAAGATGTCCCCATCCGACGCTGCGTAGCGATTTGTAATACACGCCATCGCCCCGCTGAACACGACCGGCGGCACAGTGCCCGGTTCCCAATTGCGGGCCGTGTCCATGCCGACCAGAATTCGCCGAAGCCTAGCGAAGATCAGCTGATCAACAAACCCACCGCCGTTGTATCGAACATCGATAATCATCCCCTGCTTACGAATCTGGGGGAAGAATTGCTTTACGAACGCGTTTAGCCCGGGTGCACCCATGTCGGGAATGTAGATGTAGCCCACCTTTCCCCCTGTAGCTGCATCCACTTTCTTGCGATTGTTCTCAACCCAATTCAGCGAATGCAGACCGTATTCATCCGCAATCGTCTTGACCTGGACGTTGCGTGACCCGTCATCGGTCGGTTTCGAGTTCACGGTGAGCATTACATTGTCATTCGCTGTGTTGACCAACAATTCATAAGGATTCTCCGGCGCCTGAAGGGAATGTCCGTTGATCGCCAGCAGATAATCGCCTTCCTTCACGTTGACGCCCGGCTCGGTTAGGGGGGAACGCAATTGAGGATCCCAGTTCTCTCCGGGATAAATCTTCTTGATGCGATACTTCCCGCTGGCCGCGTCTAGTTCGAAATCCGCACCCAGCAACCCAACCCGCACGGTCGGCAGATCAGGCAAATCTCCACCACCAACGTAGGTATGCGAGTTGGACAGCTCTCCAATCATTTCTCCGAGGATGTACGTCAAGTCATAGCGGCTCGAGACCGAGGGCAACAAGGCCTCGTATTTTTCTCGGACTTTGTCCCAATCCACGCCATTCATTGACTGCTCGAAGAAGAAATCGCGCTCCTGCCGCCACACTTCGCGGAACATCTGCTTCCATTCTTGCGGCGGATCGACTTGAACTCTAAGCCCGTCAAGCTTTAGCGCACCCTCGCCGGCTTTCTTTGTGTCGCCCGCTTTTGCATCGATGATGCCGTAACGATTTTCTCCGTTCGCGCCGCCAACCTGATACATCAGCTTCGATCCGTCGAACGAGAGCGCAAATCGATCGACATCGTCCATTATGACTTTGTCTTTTCGTTCTTTCACGTCGTACGCATGGAGCTGCGGTTCCTCGCCAGGAATCGGCCCGCTCAGTCCTTGCACCGGTGCGGTTGTGTAGAACACAACGCTCTTGCCCGCCGCAAGCCCGCGAATCTGTGCGGGCGGCATAGGAATCGCAACAATCCTGCCCTGAATTCCATCCAGATCAATCCGGAAATCTTTCAGCACGTCCTTAGCGAGCTCTTTTTTATCCCCACTCTTCTCTTTGTCCTCGGTCTTCGACTTGTCTCCTTCTTTTTTCTTCTCGTCCGTCTTCGCATCAGACGCGGACGATGATTCATCCTTCTTGATGGCTGTCTCATCACTCAACGGAGAAAAGGGTGATGGGTCACCGGCTTTTAATGTCGCAAGATAAACTCGAGTCGTTTTCGGGTTTGCAAATTCGAAGTCGAAATTCCCCAGCACCTCGTTGTAGTCCCTGTCTGACAAGAAGTAGAGGTATTTCCCTTCCGGATCGAACACCGGCAAATTGCTGTTGTAGAAGTTCGTGGTCACGGTCGTAATTTTTGCGGTCGCTAATGAATACAGGTACAGGGCGCTGTTCCCATTTTCCGAAGGCTTCGAATAGCTGATCCACTTGCTATCCGGAGACCAAACGTAATCATTGATCTCGCCATATACGTCTTTCGAATAAGCACCGGCCTTCACTGGTTTCTCGATCAGCACAGGCTTCTTTTCTGCCACGTCCACGTACCAGACCTGCAGATCCTTATCCGCCCACGCAATCTTCTTACTGTCAGGCGACCATGCAGGAGCGAACTTGAATCCTTTATAACCTGTGGTGATAGCCTGCTCTTTGCCCATCCCATCTTGCGGTTCAATGTAGATCTCGTCCTCGCCCGTTCTGTCCGAGGTGTATGCAATCCACTTTCCGTCGGGCGACCATGACACTTTCTGCTCGCGGATACCGGTCGTCCGGGTAAGATTTCGCGTGCTTCCATCCTTCGCGGGCACAGTGAAGATGTCGCCACGCGCCGCGAATGCGGCGCGTTTTCCATCCGGCGAAATGTCGAAATCCGTAATTTGCTTGGTTCCTGACGTCCACCGTTTCATGGCCTGGTCGCGCTCGCCCGGAATCTGGACCGCGAGCTGCTTTTCC
>Ga0105247_10002512_pt1 | contig 12466 bp, 7 predicted proteins | sample KBSS24metaG_FD_81519 | JGI IMG/M metagenome (GOLD analysis project Ga0105247, IMG submission 81519) | Switchgrass rhizosphere microbial communities from Kellogg Biological Station, Michigan, USA - KBS S2-4 metaG | ecosystem: Host-associated > Plants > Roots > Rhizosphere > Soil | place...
CTGCAAGGTCTGACCCGGCTGGAATGCAAGATGACGGCCATCAAGATCGAAGGCCGGCTGCTGAAGCTCCTCGCGTGGCCCTGGACGCTCAGCTCCGACTATTCCTATTCCGAGATCCCGAACTTCAGCTTCCGGCTCAACCGCTGGGACGACTGGCAGGCGGTCATTGCGCTCGCCGTGCTGCTGTCACGCCTCCGTTTCGATAGCGTAACGACCACCAGGCCGTGGCCTGTCCAGAAACTGACGACGCAACCGCAAGGCGGTTTGCCGATGCGGGTGACGAGGCGCTAGCTGCGCCCCTGGAATGCGTTCTCGACATGCACGGGCCAACGGCGCGGCAGCACGGCCACCATGTCGAAGCGCACCGACAGCCGCCCATAATCCTTTTGCCGCGACAGCCACATATCTGCGGCGCCTTCGATGCGGTGCTCGGATTCCCGGGCGATCGCCTCCATCGCCTCGATCAAGTGCTCGGCCCGATCGCGCGCATCGCTTGGTGGCGCGCCGACCAGGTAAAGGTCGAGCCGGTCCATCGCGTCCGCGCGATGGGTGAAAGCCGTCGGTTCGCGCCAGTCTTCGTTCGCCAGTAGCTGGGCAATACACGTATCCAGCAAGACGCTCTCGTTCATGACGCGCGTTCCCGCCACCAGCGGCGCCACCATCCGCCGCGCGAAGGAAAGATCCGGTTCATTGGCGTGCGTACGGTGACCTCGGTGCCACCGTCGGCACGCGATGAGAACGTCGCGGTACCACCCAGGGTATGGGCGCGCTCCTGGATACCACGCAAGCCCCAGTGGCCCGCACGGCCACCGCCACGAAGCACGGCATCATCGATGCCGCGGCCATCGTCGCGAACGCGCAACACCAGCTCCGCACCCTCGGTGCCGATCACCACGTCGATGCGTGACGCTTCGGCGTGGGCAATAGCGTTGTGCACGGCTTCTCGCGCGATGCCATAGAGTTCGTCGCGCGCCAGCGGATCCATGTCGCGCATATCGATAACCGCATCCACCAGTACGGGTACGGTGTGTTCCGTGGCGTACACGCGCGCCAGCTCGATAAGGGCAACATCCAGCGTGGACGATTCGCCGACGTGCCCGCGCAGGTCGCGCACGCGATCACGCGCTTCCACAAGGGCTTCTTCGGCACGGTCCAGCGCACCCTCCATCGCAGCGCGCAGCGGCTGGTCGGCAGGCACGCGATTGGCGATAGCCTGAAAGCGCATCGTCAGGCCCTGGATGCTCTGCAGCAGCGTGTCGTGCAGTTCACGGGCAATGCGTTCGCGCTCGGCGTGGCGCTCGTGCAGGCGCGCTCGCAGTTGCGCTTCCATACGGCGCATTCGCGCGTAGAAAGCCAACCACAGCGCGGCGAACGCCACGACCAGGCAGATGACCACGAACCACGTGGTTTCGAAGAAGGTCGGCGCGACCACGATCGATATCGAAGCACCCTCTTCATTCCACACCCCGTCTTCGTTGGCGGCCGTGACCTGGAAGCGGTAGGTGCCCGGCGGCGGGTCGGTATACACCGCTTCACGCTCGGTTCCCGCATCGCGCCAGCGTGTGTCGATACCCTCCATGCGGTACCGGAAGCGGACACGCTCGGGCATCGACAGGCTGGTGGCCGTGTAGCCGATCCTCAACCGCTCGGTATGTGCGGGCAGATGCACCGTGGGCGCCACCGGCCAGCTCCCCGCATCGGTGCTGATCGAGCGGATGGATACCGGCGGTGGCAGTGCGTTGTGCGGCACATCCGCCGGATCGATCGAGACCACGCCGCTCGTGGTCGCGAACCACAGTCGACCGTCGTCGGCGACCACCGCGGTTGGCAGGGGCCGGAACTGGGCCGGTGTGCCAGGGAGTCCGTCCAACGAATCGAACAGCGTGACCGGCGGGCGGTACGAGGGGTCCTTCAGGGCGCGCGCCATGTGGGCGCCGCCGATATGCGCGACACCCTGCGCGGTGTTCGCCCAGAAGTCGCCGCGCGCATCGCGCACCAGTCCCGAGACGCCACGCAGTGGTTCGCCGAGCGTGCCCACCGTGCGCGCCTTCCGGCCGACGACAACACCGATGCCGAGCTCGCCACCCAGCCACACCGCGCCGCGATCCTCCAGCAGCGCCGTCACGTTACCCACGGCAAGACCGTCCGCTGGCCCGAGCAGGGTGTCGTGCGCGGCTGCGCGAATGACGATGGTGTTGCGTGCGAAGGCCATCCACAAGCGGCCCTGCGCATCGTTCATGAGTACCAGCGGAGCCGGATCGTTGGCGATCGTCGGCATCGGGTCGTATACCCATTTGCCTTCGGTGTAGTGGTAGATGCCCGGTCGGTTGATCGACAGCCACGCACCGCCCTTGCCATCGCCCACGACCGCCTGCACGCCGGTGTAATCCTCCGCGGGCAAGGGAGCAAAACGCTGGGGAATGCCATCTTGCAGGCGCCAGAGCCCCTGCGGTCCGCCCAGCCAGGTACCATCCCGATCGCGCGATGCCGCCGTGATCGCCTCTGGAAAATCGCCTGGGACGACCGCCATCGCATCCACCCGTGTCAGCGGGCGGTTCTTCATGCCCACCCACACGCCATGCCCCTGCGCGGCAACCAGCGCAAAGTCGGTCGCGCCCGGCGACAATGGCGCAGGCAACAGACGACTGACGCGAAAGCGGTCGAGTCCACGACTGCCGCCGACCCAGACGTTACCTTCGCGATCCTGGATGACGGCGCTGAGATAGTCCGAGCTGAGCCCCTCGCGTTGGGTGAAACGTTGCGCTGCCGTGCCGCTCGCCTCGATCTGCTGACGCGGCAGATCGCGCACGCGCGGTACGCGGCGGATGCCATCGCCGAGGGTGGGCATCCACAACGCGCCATCGCGATCGAACAGCAGGCCGGCGGAGGAAAGATCGAGGCTGGGGCCACGGTCCTCAGGAGGCGTCTCACCCGCCCAGGCAGGCCGCACGCCACCATCGGCCTCGGCCACCCAGATCGTGCCGTCCGGCGCTTCGGCGATCCGGTTTACACGGCCGACCGCACGCGTAGCCAGTTCGAAGCGCGTACCACCCCTGGGCAGCCACGCAAGCGCCTGATCGGTAGCGACCCAAAGGCGCCCTTCGCGATCGACAGACAGGTTGCGCGCGCGATTACCCGGCAATCCCATCGCCGCGCCGACCAGGGACCAGCGCTGTCCCACCAGGAGCGCCAGGCCATTGAAAGTCGCAGCCCAGATGCGGCCGTCCTGTGTGCCACCGATCGCATAGATGGTGGCCGTGGGCAATCCCGACGAAGCGGCATAGTGGGTGGCACGGTCGCCCTCGACGAAGCTGGCCACGCCGTAGCGAAAGCCCACCCAGAGGCCGCCGGAAGGTGGTGCATAGAGCGACGCCACGGTGGAAGCGAGAAAATCACCCCCCTCACGCGGCCGGTATCGCTCGAACGTCACGCCATCGAAGCGGTAGAGACCGGTCTGCGTACCGAGCCAGAGGTAGCCATCGCTGGTCTGCGCCAACGCCGTGACCTGGCCGGGCGCACCTTCGCGAACGGTCCACGCCGTGTGATAGAACTGGTCGATCGCACGGTCGCGACTATCCGTCGCGCGAACGCCGGGTACGACGACGAGCCAGCCGGCAAGAGCCAGCACGATCCACGCAGCCACCACGCGCCCGAAACGCACCCCGTTCACCCCACGCCCGTCGAGGTTGCACGATAGCGCGCGCCGGGCTTCAGCGCGCAAGACCGACGTCGCGCAGGAAGGCGAGCGAATCGGCAAGGACACGCCCCGCGGCAGGCGAGCGTTCCGGTGATGCGAGAACATGCGCGGCGTGGTCGTAGGTCACCATGCGACGTTCCGACTCCGGCGTGCCCAGCCAGCCGAACGCGTGGCGCATGGCACTTACCGACGTAAGCGTGTCGCGATCACCTTCGCCGCCATCCCACATCCCGAAGAACACCGGGCAGACAACGTCCAGCAGAACCTCCGGCCGCATCCGCTCGATAAACAGGCGGGCGATGGAACGGTAGCCATCGGTATGCACTATCGACGACCAGTAGCGGCGCTGGAAGGCGCTGCGTTCGCCCGGCGGAGCCACGGCTCCGTGGAGCATCACCGCGGCGCGCAGTTGCGCGGGGTCGTGCACGCGAATGCCGGGCGACCATGCGACGACACCCGCGACGACGTCCGGCCGACTGGCCGCCAGGTCGAGCGCCAGCGAAGCACCCATGGAAGTTCCGACCAGGAGCACGCGCTCACCCAACCGAAGACCGATGTCGAGGGCGCACCGGGCCTCCTCTCGCCAGCGTTCGGGTGACGCGCCGGCCATGGCGTCGGGTGCATCGCTGCCGTGATCGCTCAGACGATTGAGGTAAAGATGCGCGCCCATGGCCTGGGCGATCTCGCGGTGAGCCGGCGCACCCTCGGCCTGGCTTGCCGTGAACCCGTGCAGATAGACCACGGCCAGCGGTAGTCGCCCATGCGGCGCCTCGCCGTGAAAGACGATGCGTGCCTCGTTGTCGGGTTTGATCGCCGTCGCCGCCAGCTCGCCCTGTTCGACCTCACGCGCGAGGCAGTCGAGGTCGCTCACGCGCCGGCGTCCGCCGACGTGCGCACGCCCTGGCGCTGGGCTTCGACGAAACGGTGGACCGAACGGCCGAGCGCATCCAGCTCGACGACGGCGGCGCGCATGTCGCCACCGGCATCGATCAAGACGGAAAGGTCGTCGCAGACCCTCGACGCACCCGGCACGCCAAGGTTGCCCAGCACATTGCGCAGGGCGTGGATGCATTCGGCGGCCGTCGCGATGTCACGCGAGAGCACGGCGTTGCGCAAGGTGTCCAGGTGATTCTCCGCGGAGCGCGAACACAGGTCGATGAAGCCCATGTATTCCTCGACGCTGCTCAGCGCACGCATCTCTTCCAGTGGCGAGCCCGTCGTGCGGCGCTCCGATGGCAGGTCCTGCAGCGGCTGCTGCCATCCGCGCGCGGTCTCTTCCATGCGCCGTTCCGCCGCGATGGACTCGATCACATCGAGCAGGCGCTGCGCGGCGATGGGCTTGGTCAGGTAAGCGCGTGCGCCCGCCTTGAAGGCGATGCGCACCGCGTCGTGGCTGGAATCCGCGCTGAGCATGACGATCGGCGGCACGCTCTCGGTCCGGCGGATCACGTCGATACGGCCGAGCACGTCCCAGCCGGAGCTACCAGGCATGTGCAGGTCCATGAAGATGAGGTCGAAGCCGTTTGCGCCGAGACGCTCGAGCGCTTCGTCGCCACTCGCGCTGAAAACGGCCTGATGACCGGCGCGCTCGAGGATGCGCCCGACGATCTCGCGGTTGGCCGCGTTGTCGTCCACGACCAGGCAGCGCTGCGACTCGACGCGCGCTCGATGATCGTCCAGCAAATCGACCAGCGGCGTGTCCGCCGCGCTACGCGCACCCGCCGCGGCGCGCGGCAGCGGAAAGCGCCAGGTGAACACCGAACCGCCCAGCGGGTTGTCGGTGACATCGAGGCCGCCCTGCATCTGTTCGGACACATTGCGCACGATATACAAGCCCAGGCCCACCCCTTCCTGCCGCCGGCTCTCGCCTGCGCTGAGCTGATGAAAGGGATCGAAAATGCGTTGCTTGTCGATGTCGGCAATGCCGATGCCGGTGTCCGAGACGCTGCAGGTGATCGTCGGGTCGCGACCGCCGACACCCTCATGCAGTTCCACGTGCACGTTCACCGAGCCACCCGGCGGCGTGAACTTCAAAGCGTTCGACGCCAGGTTGGATAGCACCTGCTCGATGCGTCCCGGATCGCCATTGAAGACGCCCTCCACCGAGGCATCGCGGGCCAGGCTGAAGGCGATGCCCCGTTCCGCCGCGAAGGGTCGGCATACCGCGCCCACCGTCGCCAGTACCTCGTCGAAGGCAAATGCCTGGTGGCGCAGCGTGAAACTGCCACCGGCGAACGAGGCCACGTCGAGCACCGCGTTGACCCGGTGCAACAGGGCGTTGGCGTTGGTCGCCAGCAGCGCGACAAGGCGGCGCTGGTCGTCGCTCATCACGGCGGTGTCGATCAGGGAGGCCGAGTGGATAACCGTGCTCAACGGCGTCCGCATCTCATGGCTCATCATCGAGATGAAGCGGTGCTGGGCCTCGCGCGAAGCGATCGCCTCGGCGGAAACCTCGCGTAGCGCATCCATCATCCGGTACAGCGTCATCGGCAGGACGATCACCAGGGCCAGCGCATAGAGCGCATAAGCGGGCCGTCCGAGCCAGTAGCCATCCGGGGCACTGACCAGCAGGATCGCCACCGAGGCGACCACGCCGGCCGCGAAGGCCCGGCGGCTATAGCGCACGCCGACGGCGACCGACAGGAACGGCAGCACCGCGGTCACCGTGATCACCAGCATGAAGGCAGCCTTGAGCAGCAGCGCGACCATGGCGAAGTTGGCCACGCTGCCTATCACGTCGACGGTGGTGTTCTGGCCTTCCTGCCGGGCGCGGATAAAAAGCATCCACAGGGTGCTGATGGTGAACAGGGCAAGGGCGACGGGGAAGGCGCGATGGGCTTCGAGCGCCATCGGCGCGGGGCCATGAAGCCAGGCAGCGGTCCAGATGACCACGAAGCCGAGGATGACCGTGCGCATGAGCGAAACGCGGTACTCGCGGAAGCTCGCCACGATCCGATCGATGCGGGGATTGCGCAGCCGTTCGGCAACCTCGCTCAGCATTACCGGTTCGGGGCGATTAAAGCTGCCGCCATCGATCTTCATTACCGCCCGGTCCGCCCCTCCCCTGATAGCTGCCTAGTCTAGGACCTGTGCGGGTGGTGGCAAGTGCGACGTGCGGGGAACGGGGCGTGTAAACGCTTACATTCGCGCTCTTATGCGGATTAACCGATTTCAGCCACGGGACGAGCCGGGTTTCGCCACTTTCTTCACGGCCTTGACCGCCTTCCGCGCCGCAGGTGCCAGCTCGACCCAGGTAGGCGCGTGGTCGCTGGCCTTGGGCAGGTCGCGTACCCATCGGTCCACGTTGGCATCCTTGAGCCGGGCCGCGAGGTCCTTCGACAGCAGCAGATGGTCGATGCGCAGACCCCGGTCGCGAGGCCAGTGCTGGCGGAAGTAATCCCAGAAGGTATAGATCCGCTCATCGGGGTGCATCTGGCGCAGGGCATCGGTCCAGCCCTGGGCCAGCAGCCGTGCATAGGCCTCCCGGCTCTCCGGCTGGAGCAGCGCGTCACGGCGCCAGCCCTTGGGATCGTAAATGTCCTCGTCGGTAGGCACGACGTTGTAGTCGCCAGCCAGCACCACGGGGTGCCCGCTTTTCATCAGCGCCGCGGCATGGCGCAGGAAGCGCTCGAACCAGGCCAGCTTGTAGTCGAACTTGGGGCCCGGCTGCGGGTTGCCGTTGGGCAGGTAGAGGCAACCGACGAGAACCCCGTGCGCCGCGGCCTCGAGGTAGCGGCTCTGGGTGTCCTTGGCGTCGCCGGGCAGGCCCCGCCGGCTCTCGACCGGATCCACGCCCCTGGCCAGGATCGCCACCCCGTTCCACGCCGACTGACCGCACCAGAGCGCACCGTAGCCGGCGTCGTTGATCGCATCGATGGGAAAGGCGGCGTCGGTCGATTTCAGCTCCTGTAGGCAGGCGATATCGGGCGCCTCCCGTTCCAGCCAGGCCAGCAGATGGTCGAGCCGCGAGCGGATCCCGTTGACGTTGAAGGTGGCGATCTTCATGGCCGGCAATGTCAGGCAGCCCCAGTCGACGCCGGGTGACGGCCACAGCCCTCCCCTGTAGGAGCCGCTTCAGCGGCGATGGGTGCTCGGCAAATCCCGCCCCCGCTGCCGCGGCGATCGCCGATGAATCGGCTCCTACAAGGCGCGGGTGCCATGGAACGTCGGCTGGCACGAGATTTGCCACGATCCAACGGTGTGCACGAATTGAACAGTCGAAATACCAAACCAGCATTTTTTTTCGGTTTTATTTGCGAACCCCCAAAGTGCGCTCTTACACAATTCCGGCAAGACTATCGAAGTACATAAAATCACTCAGATACCCATAGTTACACCGTTTTCTGCTGCAATGCGGCATCGTATTTGGACGGCTGGACGGCCATCCAAACGACCGTTCGGACCTCTGGACAATGCGAAAGTCCTCCTGTAAACCGTAAGACCAGTTCATTTGGATCGAGACAAATGAACGGATCAGCGATGGAGTGCGGGGAGGGGTCTTAGAGACTCCATGCACGGCGAAAGGCGGGGGCCTGTCGCCGCGGTCCCGTGCTGCCGTCATTTCGGGGTCAAAAAATTTCGGGGAAGGCATGAAAAACCAGTTTCTCTCTCGCAGGAGCGCACTCGCACTGGCGGTATGTACCTGCCTGGGCGGCGTTTCGAGCGTCTACGCGCAGTCCACTACCGGCAGCATCAACGGCACGGTGCCGGTCGCCGGCAATGAGACCGTCGTCGTCGAGAGCGCCAACGGCTTCCGCCGTGAGGTGCCCGTCGATGCCCGCGGCAAATACGCCGCCAACCAGCTCCCGCTCGGCACGTACACGGTCAGCCTGCAGCGCGACGGTGCCACCGTCGATTCACGCAAGGACGTCAGCCTGCGCGTCGGCGCCAGCACCGACGTGTCGTTCAATGCACCCGCGACGGCAGCCGCCACAAGCGCCGACGCAACGTCCCTCAGCGGCGTCACCGTCACCGGCACCGCCATGCCCAACATCGACGTGACCGCTGTCGATTCGCGTACCGTCGTCACAGCCGAGCAGCTCGCCAAGCTGCCCCTTGGCCGTAGTGCCGAGGCCATTGCAAAGCTCGCTCCCGGCGTAGTGACCAACGGTGGCAACTTCAAGAGCGACACCGGCCATCTCATCGCCAGCTTCGGCGGTGCGGCGTCCAATGAGAACGCGTATTACATCAACGGCTTCAACACCACCGATCCGCTCAACGCGGTCGGCGGCCTGCAGCTTCCCTATGGTGCGATCGACCAGCAGGAGGTTCTCACCGGCGGTTACAGCGCGCAGTACGGCCGTTCCGACGGTGGCGTGATCAGCCAGGTCGGCAAGCGCGGCACCAACGAGTGGCACTTCGGCGCCCAGGTGCTGTGGGAGCCCGCGTTCGCGCGCGCCGACAACGACAACCTCTACTACACGCGCATTCCGTCCTCCGCACCTGCGGGCAGCCTCTACCAGCCCAAGAGCGAGAATCGCCAGTGGGTTACCACGGTCAGCGCTTACGCCGGTGGTCCGCTGATCAAGGACAAGCTGTTCATCTTCGCCGCTGGCGAATTCGAGAAGACCGGCCAACACAACGTCAACTCGGTGGGCACGAATCCACCGGCTTCGACGAACACGTACGAAGCGCCGCGCTGGTACACGAAGCTCGACTGGAACATCACCGACAGCAACATCCTCGAACTCACCGGCGCGTCCGACAAGCGCAACGGTTCGGGCACGCGTTACAACTACGACTACGCGAACCTCCAGCGTACCGACAAGATCGGTGACGTCGACAACACCAAGACCGGCGGCGATCTCTACGTCGCGAAGTTCACCAGCTACGTCACGGACGCCCTGACCATCAGCGCCATGTATGGCCAGATGCAGACGAAGAACTACGACCAGCCGACGAACTACGATCCGACGCTTGCACGCGTCGACAGCTCGGACCAGCAGAACCCGGCGTTGAACGGTGGCACGGCCATCCACAACAACCAGGTCGCCGACCTCAGCTCACCGGCTCGTGGCAACAAGGCGACCAACTTCCGCTTCGACGTCGCCTACGTTCTGGGTGACCACACGATCTCGGCCGGTATCGACAACGTCAAGTCGCGCGCCGAAGACTTCGGCACGAACAGCCCGGGTCCGGGCTACGCCTGGACCTACGGCAAGACCGACAGCCCCAACACACCGATCTCCGCGGCACCGGGCATCAACTTCGTGCCCGCGCCGGCGCTCTTCCCGAACGGTGCCGAGGGCTATTACGTCAGCCAGAACGTGGTCAACAACCTGGTCAACGTTCGCTCCGACCAGCGCGCGCAGTACATCGAAGACAAGTGGCAGGTCTCCGACACCGTGCTGCTCTCGCTCGGCCTGCGCAATGACCAGTTCACCGATTACAACCAGTCCGGCCAGGCCTTCATCACGCAGACCAAGCCGCAGTGGGCGCCGCGCCTGGGTGCATCGTGGGACGTCAATGGCGACGGTTCGTTCAAGGTCTTCGGCAACGCCGGTCGTTACTACCTCGGCCTGCCGCTGAATCCGGCCACCGGTGCCGCGGCGGGTTACACCGCCACCCAGCAGTACTACACGTACTCCGGCATCGACGCCCTCGGTCGTCCGACGGGCCTGACCCAGATCAGCGGCCCGGTCTCGGCGAACAACTCGTACGGCATCCCGCCCGACCCGCGCACCGTCGCTGGCAAAGGCCTGAAGGCCGAGAACCAGGACGAATACATCCTGGGCTTCGACAAGACCCTCGGCACCAACTGGGTCTACGGCGCGAAGCTGACCAAGCGCACCCTGCACGCCGCGATCGACGACTTCTGCGATATCGGCCTGGTGACCGACAAGGCCGCGTCCCTCGGCTATACCGTTGGCTCGACCAACAGCTGCTACCTGATCAACGGTGGCGCGGCGAACACGTTCACCTTGCTCGATCCGAACGGCAAGGCGTTCGAGGTGCCGCTGAGCCGCGATGAACTCGGCTTCCCGGCGCTCAAGCGCAACTACTACAGCCTCGAAATGTTCATGGAGCACAGCTTCGACGGCGTCTGGTACGGCAAGTTCGACTACGTGTTCTCGCGCAGCTACGGCAACACCGAAGGCCAGGCCCGTACCGACACCCGCCAGAGCGGTGCCGCCGGTAGCGTGGACTGGGATAACCGCTACGTGATGGAGAACTCCAACGGCCCGCAGGGTAACGACCATACCCACGTCTTCAAGGCGTACGGTTACTGGCAGTTCGCGCCCGAATGGCAGGTCTCGGGCAACCTCCAGGCCGTTTCGGGTGCGCCGGAAGTCTGCACGGGCTACTACGGTCCGGACCACACCGATCCGGTGTCGTACGGCAGCTCGTACCGTTATTGCAACGGAGAGCCTTCCCCGCCGGGCAGCCACGGTCGCCTGCCGTGGCAGTTCAACCTGGACCTGGGCATCACGTATCGCCCGATGTGGGCTGACCAGAAGCTCGCGTTCTCGGCGAACGTCTTCAACGTCCTCAACGAGCAGCGCCCGCTGTTCCGCTACCCGGCAAGCGAAGGCCCGGCCAACACCGTCAACACGATCTACCGCGTACCGCTTTACACGCAGGATCCTCGTTACGGCCGTCTGGCGGTCACCTACGACTTCTAAGAGCGCTTAAACCCTTCCAATTCCCTGTGTAACTCTTGCGCCCCCCTTCGGACTCCGGCTCCTCCCCAGCCGGTTTCCGAAGTCGGGCGCTCTTTTTTTTGTGGGCGCTGGTTTTTTGCACGCGCCGGCTTTTTGTGGGAGCCGGCTATGCCGGCGATGGGGTTGAGGCAACCTGGCTATCGCCGATGAATCGGCTCCTAGAGAAATGCATCGGCTCCTACAGAAATGCATCGGCTCCTGCGGGGATGCATTGGCTCCTACAGGGAGCCCGCGCCCCAAGCGGCTAGCGGACTTCGCCGGACGCTGCGACCACCATTTCGATGTAGCCGAGGATCTCGGCGATGCTCAACTCGAAAACGCCGGCGTCGCCGTTGTCGTATGCCTGGCGCCAGACGGCGTAGCCGTTCTCCCAGGCCGTGTCCTGGTCGGACGCCGTGGTCAGTTCACGCAGGCTCTTGTCTAGCGTGGTCCGCAGGACCGCGGCGTGGTGCATGGCCGGCTGGGCGCCACCGGGTACCCGGTGGTTACGCAGCTTCACACCGACGATGGAGAGGTGAAACACCTCGCCATCCTCCGGTTCGACGCCAATCTTGCGGATGACGACGCGTGAGCCGTCCTCACCGGGGCGGTGGTCGTAGGTCCAGACCTGGCCCTCGGCATAGTCGGGCTTCGTCATCGGTAGCACCTTGTTCTGGCAGGGGTTTGCATCTTAGAGGTTGGGGCCGCTGGGGGATATGGATTATCCTTGGCGCCACGACGCGCGAGGCAGCGCGGCCCCGCAGGCCGCTTCCCCAGCTGATCCCCCTGGCTTCCGCGCACGGCGCGGTAGCTCCGTCACTTTCGTTTTCGAGGTTCGAACAGACCATGGTGGCATTGGCGACCGAGCACGTCATCGACGTGCACCACTGGAACGACACGCTTTTCAGCTTCCGTACCACGCGCGATCCGGGTTTCCGCTTCGAAAGCGGGCACTTTGTCATGATCGGCCTGGAAGTCGAGGGTCGCCCGCTGATGCGGGCGTATTCGATCGCCAGCGCGCATTACGAAGAGCACCTGGAGTTCTTCAGCATCAAGGTGCAGGACGGCCCGCTGACCTCGCGCCTGCAGCACCTGAAGCCGGGCGACCCGATCATCGTCAGCCGTAAGC
>Ga0105247_10002513_pt1 | contig 12464 bp, 8 predicted proteins | sample KBSS24metaG_FD_81519 | JGI IMG/M metagenome (GOLD analysis project Ga0105247, IMG submission 81519) | Switchgrass rhizosphere microbial communities from Kellogg Biological Station, Michigan, USA - KBS S2-4 metaG | ecosystem: Host-associated > Plants > Roots > Rhizosphere > Soil | place...
AATGAGCCACAAATAGCTTTCAGGTGGTCCCTCACCAAAGACGATGATCCCGTAATTATTGGCCCCCTTATTCTGGGTGTCCTCGATTGCCAGCGCGCAAATGCCGGGGCATACACAATCGGTAGACGGAGAAAGTAGATAGCGGTTATCGCGTTCTTTGGATAACCAGGTTTGCCTTAGTTTTTGCAGCTTCGCCCGGTCTGCAGCGGAATAAGCGTTAAGAGTACATGGAAATAGAAAGGAATCCGAAGACGCATGTACCACGCGGTCCATCAATTCGGCGACTGTGATCTTTATTGCCGGTTCGCGCAACGCGGCTGGTGATTCGCCAGGTGTGGAGACGTCCGAATTACCGTTGTCGAGAGCAACGGAGCTGTTCGGCGCGCACGACTCCAACGAAATAGCCATCAGCAGAACCGATAGGCACGTAAGGAATCTCATTTATCGATTTCCGGATTTCTTCACCGCTTCTTTCGGCAGGCGCAATTCGGCCGCGACGATCTGCTCGCATAGATCTCCTGATTGGATCAAGATCCCTCTTTCCCGTTCGTCTTTCGTGTTCTCCAACTCCTTTTTCAGAAGGGGTTCATAACGTTTCGCAGCAGCGGCCAAAATATGAACTGCCGGGGGAAAGACATCTTCATATTTTTTGGGTTTCTGTTTTTTATCAGGTTCCTCAACGACAATAGAATCAGGCCGCTCAGCTAGATTATCAATGTCGTCGACTGCCTTCTGAATTATCCGCTTTATATCATCCAGAAGCTCTACGCGGGTCCCTGAAGGCGCCGGCCCCCAACTGCCAGATTTGTCTTTTGGAACCTCTCCGTTCGAGGAGATACCCAATACCGCGAATCGACGGTCGATGGCACGGGTTAAAACACGAATTCGAAGGTCGATCTGTTGCGCATCGCGAACGAGTTCGATCTCGTCGTCAGTGAGATAGTCGCGTCGCTGTCCATGCACGGCAACGCCTCCAAGTATCAGGAATAACAACCCGAGTAGAATGAGGGAGCGAGAGGTTGGCAAGAATATTCTTTTCATCTTATTTAGCTAATTGTCTGGATGATCGCGGACTACTGTCTTGCCGAACATTGGTTCAATTGCCTTTTCGCGAGCTTCATGAATGTATTTGATCAGGGTCCGTATATATGGCTCGTATCGTGATGACAGGTCACGTCGAATTGTTTCAAGTCTGGGCTGAAAAGCCCTGAGGCCTATCTCCAGCTTCTTGAAGTTGTTTAATACTCTTCCGCTATCAGTATCCTGTTTAATAAGGAAGTGCAGAGCGTCGTCCATGAGAGCATGAAAACTTCCAAGCTCACTGTACATATCGTCAAAGCGGCCTGCCGAATTCAATGATTCGGCGTTGTCCAATCTCTTGCTCATCAATTCGAGAGCGATGGACGTGTGTTTCTTCACCGCTGTTTCCGCGGCAAGGAGCTGTTGCTCTTCTTTTGAAATAACACGTATGGGTGGTGGTGCTGCGTCGGGATCTTCGGTCGGCACTTGGGCCATGCACGTCGCCTCCGAACCGAGCAGGAAAATAAGCGACAGGCCTATCAACACTAATTCGATTCGTCGATGGGCAGACAAAGCCCGGAGGCCCTTAGAAAGGGGATCTTTCAATTCGCCAGGATAAACGTGACGGGTCATTTCGCCGCTTTCTTTTCCTTTAGCTGCTTCTGCAGTGTCGGGATACGCAGATTCACCTTTTCGATCTCAAGTTTTTGCTGCACGGGATCGGCAAGCTTCAAGAACTGAAGGTAATTCGCCATCGCATCGGGATATTCTCGCAATTGATCATGGCAAATCGCAAGAAAGAAGTATGTTACCGCAAGATTCGGTTGCGCGTCGATGAGCCAGTGGTACTCGGTCTTAGCGTCGGGAAAGCGCTTGAGCTGAAAAAGCGCTGTGGCCAGATTTACGCGGATCGTGTAATTGTCCGGCGCCAAGTCGAGGAGTCTTCGAAATAACGCAACCGCTTCATCGTATCGTTTAGCTTGAACAAGAGCCGCCCCGTAGCCGATCGAGGGTTTGATACTTGCCGGTTCTGCCTCTGCAGCGCGGCGGCAAAAATCGAGTGCTTTTGACGGATCGGAAACGCGATAAACTGAACAAAGACGCTCCAATACGGAGACATTTTTCGGATCATTTATTAGACTCGCCTCGAGCTCCACACCGTTCGAGGATGTTGCTGCGATCATTGCCGCTTTCAAGGCTACTGTTTCCTTGCCCGGATTAGAAATTGTATCTAGCAGTTTCAACGCCTCCTCTGCCTTGCCCGTATTAAACAAGGCGCGTGCGTGAAGAGCTACCGCCCGCTCGGAGCTACCGGTCAAACCTTCGAGAAGCTTCGCCGATTGTTCTGCAGTGGATCCGTCGTTTTCCTTTAAGGCGATCTCAGCTCTAAGAAAAAGTGCTCCCTTAGCCTTCGGATCGATCGCAATGGCCGCGGCTATACTTTTCTTTGCCGCCGTCAGATCCCCCAAGCCATTTTCCAACGAGGCGCGAGCTATCCATATACCCGCCGTCGGATTTGCCTTTGTCGTAAGAGGCGTTACACTCTCGAGCATTTTTTGAAGCTCAGCCGGTTTAGCGTTGGTTCGAAGAAGAAGTTCGGCCATGGCCGAAAGTGCCGGAAAATTCTGCCCATCAAGTTCCACGGCTTTTATTAGCAAGGGAGCGGCTTCGGCAAAATGCTCCTTCGTGACCAGCACGGATCCAAGGTTTGCCATTGCGAGTGACCAGTCCGCACGCAATTCGGTCGCTTTTCTAAAGGCGGTTTCTGCCTCATCGAGGCGGCCGAGCGCCAAAAACGCATTTCCGAGTTGCAACTCGGCTTCGGGGAAATCAGGCACGATCTTCAGTGCTTTCTGATACAGCTCAATGGCGATTTGAAGATCACCTTTTTCGTGAGCATCCTGTCCCTGGTTGAAGACAGCAACGGCATCGTCTCCGGTATCGCTCGAATCTTGCGCAACAGCATCGGAGGCTAAGGCGACCGTGCAAAGCACGGCAATGGCAACCAGCTTATTCAGGCACTGGATGGCAAAGCGATTCGGGTTGCGGCTAGAAAACATCTCAACGGAAATATGGCTAATATTAGCATTTATGGGCACTTCGGTCTAATGTTTTGCTGTACGGAACAGTAATTCTTTTCGAGCCGAATCATTTGCCTTATAGGTTATGGTCGGATAAGATTTTGTGTTTGTCGCTAAGCTCGGAAAATATTGCGTATTTCTCATAAATGACATTTTCACTGCAAGCGGAGCAGACTGTCGATCAATCATTCGACGTACAGGAAAAGGAAGAACAACTGCGCTCTTGGATGCGTCACACGGGTTCTCTGTTGGTTGCCTATTCCGGCGGAGTCGATAGTTCCTATCTAGCGTATGTTGCGACCTCAGAGATCGGTCAAAACGCTCACTGTGCACTTGGCATCTCGCCGAGCGTTTCCGGCAATCAGCGTGAAGAAGCCACCTCCATTGCCGAAGATTTCGGGTTTCGGTTTCGAATAATACAAACCGAGGAATTCGCCGATCCCGCTTATGTTGCCAACCCCAGTAATCGCTGCTACTTCTGCAAGTCTGAGCTATTCGAAAAATTAAAAGTCTTAGCTGCGAAAGAAGGTATCACGACAATTGTCGATGGGACGAATCTCGACGATGTCGGCGGTCACCGACCCGGCAGGCGGGCCGCAGAGGAGAATGGTGTCAGGAGTCCGTTGGTTGAGTTCGGATTTACAAAGAGTGATATCAGGGAACTCAGCAGGAAGCACGGTCTCCCGACCTGGGACAAGCCGGCAAGTCCCTGCCTCTCTTCGCGGATCGCATATGGCGTGCCTGTCACGATCGAACGCTTAACCAAGGTCGAGAAAGGTGAAGCATTGCTTCGCAAGTATGGGTTTCGTGAATTTCGTCTTCGCGTCCATGGGGAGCTGGCCCGAATCGAAGTGTCTCCTGATGAATTCGACCAAATCCTTGACCGAAAAATCATTCGGGAACTGTCTGTCGCGATTCAGAGCCTCGGTTTCAAATATGTAACGCTTGACCTGCATGGATACCGTTCGGGGGCGCTAAATGAAGGACTTGCAGGTTCAAAAGATTAAGACGAGTAACTTTCAAACAATTTACTATTTTTTGGAGATCAATAACGATGGCAAATCCGATGGCCGATGAAATGCGGCGATTTACCGGCAGCGATGAAAAGAATCCGTTCGAAGCGATGAGCGAACGTTTTGACCGTGCCGCCCAGCTCTTGGGACTGGACCCCGACCTTTACGCAGTGATGCGCGTACCAAGCCGCGAACTAAAGGTGTACATCCCGGTTCGAATGGACACGGGGCACATTCAAGTATTTGAAGGGTATCGAGTTCAACACAACTTCGCCCGTGGTCCGGCGAAAGGCGGTATCCGATACGCACCGGACGTTAGTCTTGACGAAGTAAAAGCCCTATCGGCATGGATGACATGGAAATGTGCTGTGGTAAACGTTCCCTTCGGAGGAGCGAAGGGCGGGATCATTTGCGACCCAACGCAGATGTCGCTTGGCGAACTCGAACGTATGACGCGGCGATATACCTCGGAACTGATGGATTTCATCGGTCCCGACAAGGACGTACCGGCTCCGGACATGAATACGAACGAGCAGACGATGGCCTGGATCATGGACACCTACTCGATGCATGCTCGTCACACCGTTAATGCGGTTGTCACAGGCAAACCCGTCGCTCTTGGTGGTTCGCTCGGTCGGCGCGAGGCGACGGGCCGCGGCGTGATGTTTACCGTAAACGAGGCTATCAAACGATATAAGCTGACCCCCGAGAAAACGACGGTCGTTGTTCAAGGATCCGGAAACGTCGGCGGGATCGGAGCCGAACTCATGCATGCCGCGGGGTATAAGGTGATCGGAATTTCAGATGTCTACGGTGGTATCGTAAACAAAAAAGGGCTTGATATCCCGGCAGTTCTCAAATATTTGCACGCTAATAAATCTCTCGAGGGCTACTCCGACGCGGACGCGATCGGGGGTAAGGAACTCCTCGAGATCGAGTGCGATGTCCTCGCACCGTCCGCGACTGAAAATCAGATCACGTCCGAGAATGCCGACAGGCTTCGCTGCAAGATCCTCGCGGAAGGTGCAAATGGTCCGACGACACCAAAGGCCGACAAAATACTCCATGACAAAGGTGTTTTTGTGATTCCGGACATTTTAGCCAATGCCGGTGGTGTCACGGTTTCGTATTTCGAGTGGGTTCAGGACCGGATGGGCTACTTCTGGTCGGAAGCGGAAGTAAATGCTCGACTTGAAGACAAAATGGTCGCGAGTTTTAACGAGCTTTGTCATTATGCAACTAAACACGATGTAGATACTCGAACGGCGGCTTATATGCTTGCGATCGATCGGGTCGCATACGACACACGAATGCGCGGCATCTACGCGTAGAGGGTCGGCGTAATTCATTAATAACACTTGATTTTCCGTCGAATGTGCGTTATGGTGCTTTCAAGGAAGAGTTCGGGTAAGTTCAAATAAATCATTGACTTTTGGCCGATACTCTTTTATAAAACTATAAAAGTCGGTTGAAATCGCCTTTGATGGCGCTAAACAATTTAGCCTGTTAAGGTTGTAAACATTTTTTAGCGTGTGTAATAATTGGGTAGCGTACAGAAACAGCTCTATTAGTTTTCTTTACAGCTACGCATTGAAATTAAATTTTTTATTTTCGGCGGAGGAATGTGATGAAACTCACTAAGAAGGCGTATATTTTTACGCTAATCATGCTGATCCTTGCTTATGCGATGTCTGCATATGGACAGGATCCGAATGCTCGGTCGGCCAAGGACCCGCGTAATACCACCTCGACGGTGGGAACCGGCGGTCCTGTTGGCGGCCCTACCGGCCTTTTTACGGTTTATGACGGACAAACACTAAGGAAAGGTGAGTACACGTTTAGTGCTGCCTATAGTAACTACGACCGCGATCCTGGCAATGTGGACATTAATGACGTCCCGTTGAGCTTCCAGATCGGCGTCACAAATAATCTCGAGCTTTTCTTTAACACGACAGCCTATCGCGGCATCAAGGTTAATTCTCCGAGGAATCTGTCTAGTTTTTACCTGCCGAACTCACAGGTTCGCATTGGTAGTTTCTTCGGAAGTGCTCCTGCGGTCATTCTTGCACCGCAAGGACCAGGCGTGAGTGCTTTTGCGAACCAGGCGGTCTTTCGTCCGACCGGTTCGCAGCCATTTGTGCAGTTTCCGTATGTCAGCGGCAGCAGTGGAAGCTTTGGTTTTCCTGGGTTTATTGGGTCCTCGTTTGGATTTGGGGCCTTAACAAATCCGACAATGGGTCCGCCCCGGGCCGGTGGAAGCGGTGCGGATGAGTTTCCCGGCATAGGTTCGGTTTTTGGAAGCATTCTTCCAGGGGTTGTTCTCCAGACCACGACCTTCGTTCCGGTCACCGGTGGACCTGGCGAGGAAATTCCGACATCTTTTACTCTCGCACCGTCATATTTGCCTGATGCTCCGTTTGTAAACCGGACGTGGGGTGAATCTGCGTTTAATGATTTCACGGGAGGGTTGAAATGGCGCTTTACCAATATCAAAAATCCAATCGGCGTCGGCGTTGTTGCTTATTACAAGTTCTACGCTGACGACGCTAATGATTTTAGCGGATTTAACCAGCTCCAGAGAGGCTCGGGGCCGGGCGGCAATCGCGGTGACATTGGTGTGACCTTGTTCGCGGATGCAAGAGTAACGAAACATTTCAACCTTTCGGGTAACGTTGGTTACAGTTGGAATGGAGACGTAAAGGGTGAATTCCCGAACGGAAAGTTCACTCTCCTGGACAGGCCTGATGAATTGATGGGTTCGGTCGGTGTCGATTTCCCGATCAATCGCTTCTTCCAGCCGATTTTTGAACTTCGAGCGTTGCGATATGTCGCGGGACATACTCCGAATGCGTTTCCGCAGAATCCGATCGACGGAATCGCCGGTTTCAGGATCTATCCGGCTCGGTGGCTGAGCATTGGTGCAGCGTATCGCTACAATTTCAATGAACAGGACACGGGTTACTTTGACGAGGACAAAACGTTCTCAACATCCGTTGCTGTGGTTTGTGGAGGCGTGTCAACTGCCGGCAGTAATACACCGGCAGGTTCGCAGGTTTGTACGACGAGGCTTGTTCCGGGTTCTTTTAAGGGTGTTCCTCCCGGGTTCAATCCTTCTGAAGATCCGCACGGATTTATCGTTCAGTTCACGGCCGGACGCCGCAACAAGCGTCAGGATGAGATTCCGAACAAACCTGCGGACGTCAACAGTTTGACTCTTAGCCAGAGTCAGATCAATCTGCCCTGTCAGCCAGGATTTAAGTCAGCCTCAGGAGGTTGCAACGATAGCACGACCATTAACGTGACTACGGCGGCCGCTGACCCTGAAAACGATGTGCTCACTTATAACTACACCGTCTCGGGCGGACGTATTGTCGGCCAGGGTGCGAACGTTCAGTGGGATCTTTCGGGAGCGAGAGCGGGTACCTACACGATCACGGCCGGTGTGGATGATGGTTGCGGAATCTGCGGTAAGACCCAGACCCAGACTGTTGCGATCAAGGATTGCCCGGACTGCGTGAAGGTCTGTGATTGCCCGTCGATCTCGGTTGACGGACCGTCCGGCATTACACCTCCGGGTGGCACGATGACGTTTACTGCTGCGTTGAACGGTGGCAGCCAGGATGGCCTTACCTATAACTGGACTGTTACCGATGGCACAATCGCATCGGGACAGGGTACGCCCAGCATAACAGTGACGGCTCCGACCAGTGAAGCGGGTGGCAATATCACCGCCACGGTTGAGATCGGCGGATACCCCGCGGGCTGTGATTGTCCGAAGGGTGGGTCGGCGACTGGTCCGTACGGCGGCAAGCCGGTGGCACCACTCATCGACGAGTTCGGTCCGGCAAAGGATGACGATGTTAAGGCTCGTGTTGACAACTTCTACACGCAGTTGAACAACAATCCGAATTCACAGGGCTTTATCATCAATTACGGTACGCCTGCGGAGATCAAGAAACGCAGAGCTCAGATCGTCAAGGCGATCAACTTCCGTAAATACGATCCTAGCCGCGTGACATTTGTTGACGGTCCGGATTCCGGAACCGGCATCAAGACGAAGCTTTACCTCGTACCGCCGGGTGCAGATAATCCGCAGCCGTAACGGCAACGCTTTGCGTCCCTTCGCGGGAGGCGAACATCAAATGCTAAAAGGGTTTCCTGATAGTGGAAACCCTTTTTGCTTTTATCGACAAGACATAAGCTGTAGCCAACAAAAGATTTGTCACTACCTGGCTTCGCAACTGCCAAGAGTGGTCAGCGATCTCCAGGACCCTTTCAGCCACTCAAAAGCGCTTTCCCGCACACGCAAGATCACCTAAACAACACGGAAACCGATTTTTCGCATCGGCGAATCCATCTTTCCCAGGCGGAAAACCTTCCACCCCAGACGGAAAACCTTCTACCCCAAGCGGAAAACCTTCCACTCCAAGCGGAAAACCTTCCACCCAAAACGGAAAACCTTCCACTCCAGGCGGAAAACCTTCCACCCCAGACGGAAAACCTTCCACTCCAGGCGGAAAACCTTCCACCCCAGACGGAAAACCTTCCACCCCAGGCGGAAAATCATATCTCACACGCGGAAATCCTTTCTCCCTGCGGCCGATCGCCTTTCGCTCTACCTTGCTAAAACGGACATATCATCTGCTACGTCAACCGGACATGTCATGAGCTACCTACTCGACAAGACATTTTATTGGCAAAAAGCCATGAATGTTGTACACTGACGATTAGTTTAGCCCTCGCCGTTGTGACTTTCCCTGTAAATTCCTGAACCTGTTGAAGACAAAAGCCTGTGCAAACATTGAGCAAGAGTTCGTCATCTGAATAGTTTGGATTGCTCGGTGGGTGTATATTACCCGGGTTAGGCGCCGGATTATCGAAAAATGAATACAAAGATCAGAGACATTTTCGGAAAGATATTCTTCACTGCGCTCATTCTGTCGCTTTGCTCGAGCTCCGTTTCGATATTTGCGGCGGGTAACACGATAGCTGATCCGGAAAAGTTCGGCGACTGGTTAGTCGTCGGGCCAAACGGGGGCGACGTTCGTGTTGTGACGATAGATCCTCGCGACAAAAACCGCCTTTACATAAGTACTCTCGATGGCCAGATCCACACTTCGTCCGATGGTGGAAAAACATGGAAGCTGTTAGTAAACCTTAATCAGCCAGGACTTAGACTTGACCAATTGTCGGTTGATCTTCGCGACTCCAAGATCCTTTACTCCTCCGGAAACCGGGGAAATGCCGCCGGAGGCTTTTTCAAGTCAATTGATGGTGGCCTAACGTGGAAGGAATCAAAGGAGCTAAAGGGCGAGTCCTTTCACGCGATGTTTCAGTCGTCAAAGGACCCGAATGTGATCGCCTTGGGTGCTTTTCGCTCCATTTGGATCTCAAAGAATTCCGGCGAATCGTGGACAAAGATCCCGATTCCGATTGAATCTGACCGCGCCGTCGATTCGATCGCCATCGATCCGCGAGACACAAACATTATGTATGCCGGAACATGGTGGCGTGCGTACAAGACCCTCGACGGCGGCAAGAACTGGAAGCTGATCACCAGCGGGATGATCGATGATTCCGACGTTTTTGCGATCAATATCGACCCGCGCAACGCCGATCACGTCATTGCTTCTGCCTGCAGCGGAATCTACGAATCTACTAACGCGGGCGACAAGTGGGCCAAGATCCAGGGAATTCCTTCGACATCGCGGCGGACCCGTGACATTGTTCAAAATCCCGGTATCGCCGGTCCGATCTACGCCGCGACGACCCAGGGCTTCTGGATGTCACCGAGCGGAAGCAAAGGTTGGATGCTCACGACTTCTCGTGATCTTGAGGTAAATTCGATCGCCGTTCATCCGGAAGACCCGAATCGGATATTTATCGGGACCAACAATAATGGTGTAATGGTCTCAACTGACGGTGGGAGGAATTTCACACCGACAAATGATAATTTTACGAGCAGGCTTACATACTCGATCACACCGGACGTAGAGCGGTCCGACCGTGTGTATGCGGCGACGCATAATACGATGGCGGGAGCCGGCGGGTATTTTTTCTACAGCGATAACGGCGGAAATAGTTGGCAGCAGGCAAGGGGGCTTGACACCGACAAGATCAAGCCGTATTCGGTCTTGCAGGATAAGGTCAATCCTAACAATATGTTTCTCGGGACAAATGTTGGTTTGTACCGATCAGTGGATCGCGGAGTTTCCTGGACGCTGATCACGGCGACAAAGGCACCCGTCAAACGGGCTCCTTCCCGGCGTGCCCCTGGGAAACCAGCTGCGAAAAAGGTTTCCGTTGTAAAGCAAACAGCCGCGGTTGCGGCCATTGTCCCACCAGTGGTGAAAAAAGTGCCAGCCTTGACCGAAAAGGTAAAGGAGCTGACCTTTACAAATGACGGAAAGAACGGCCTGCTTGCGGGAACCGATACGGGGCTTTACCGCACCTACGATATTACGAAAGGTTGGGAAAAGCTTCCGCTTGGTGACGGCATTAGCGATAGCATCTACGTTGTCTACGCGACCGACGCTCAGCCAAATACGATCTGGGTTGGAACAGACAAGGCGGGAGTCCTGATTTCCCGCGACAACGGAACTACGTGGGCAAAGACGAACGCTACGCCGGATGGTATTCCGGTTAGCTCGATCGCAGTCGACCCGAAGCGTCCGGACTACATTTATATCGGCACAACGCAGGCTCTTTACGTCAGCCGTGACGGCGGTCAGTCCTGGAAGATGCGAGGCGGAAATCTTCCCCTTGGAAATTTCACGAGTATTCTGATCAATCCGGAAAACACGGACGAAGTCTTCGTTTCCAGTTCACTCGAGAATGATGGAGGTATCTATTATTCAGAGAACGCCGGCGGGAAATGGAAGCGTCTCGATTCAAAGGAGATGAAAGTTCCAAGCCGGCGTGTGTGGTCGATGGCGTTCGATGCTCATGACCCAAACAAAATATTCGCGGGTTCGCACTCGTCCGGAGTTTATCGAATTGAAAGGCGGAATGTTACTGGCGCGGCCGATGCGGATTCCCGCCTGCGCGTCGCTCCACCAACCAATTAGATCAGGCGTAAATTTACATTGGGACGGCCTATTTAGTGGCCGTCCCTTTTTTGTTTGTGATTTTGAACTTGCGTACCGGAATTCTATAATCTGAACAAGCAAGGAGTTTTCGATTCAGATGGATGAGATAGCCTGTATGTCAGCCAGGGGCAGGATGGTTTTGCGTGTTGAGAGCCTTCCGTTTACTGAAATTCCAGGGCAATCCCGATTGTTTACCACCTACCAGAACGACCCGCTTTCATTGAAGAAATACTACCCCACGGCAGTCGAATCTCACACACAGATCGTGAACCGAATTCCGGAGGTCCTGGAGCGCCACGTAGCTGACCGCGGAGTTCTGTGCGATGCCCTCGATGAAATGAACCGGAAGTTCGACGCCGGAAGCGAGACTCTCGAGAACATTGCGTTACTTCGCGAACCGGATACGGTGGCGGTAGTTACGGGACAGCAGGCGGGCCTATTCAGCGGTCCGCTTTACACTATATATAAGGCCCTCTCGGCGATAAAGATGACCGAATGTCTGCGTGATCGCGGATTTAAGGTGGTACCGGTTTTTTGGGTGGCGACGGAGGACCATGATTTTGAGGAAGTCTCGAAAACATTTGTTCTGAACCGAACGGGTGCGGTCTCCGCGCTGAAGAACGAACCGAAACGCTGCTACGAGAATAATCCGGTTGGTTACATCAAGCTTGACGAGACGATCACAGAAACGGTCGAAGAACTGTTCAGCGACATATTGCCAACCGAATTTACGGGCGAACTGCGCGAACTGATCGAGGAAAGCTGGCGGCCCGAGAATTATTTTGGCGATGCATTCGCAAAGTTGATGATGCGGCTTCTTGGGAAATACGGCCTGATCGTACTTTGCCCGCTCGACAAAAGGCTCAAGGAACTCGCTTCGCCGATCTATGTCGAGGCGATCAAGAAATCTTCCGAGATAGTCGACGCTCTGCGAACACGAAGTGACGAGTTGGTGGCCGAGGGGTATCACGCACAGGTTTTGATCGGCGAAGACTATTTCCCACTCTTTTGGCAGGCGAGCGATCATACTCGTAATGCGCTAAAGAAAAGTGACAAGGGAACTTTTCGAACAAAAGATAACTCGCAGGAGTTCACGCTCGATGAATTGGCCCGAATCGCAGAAAAGGATCCGGAACGATTTAGCCCCAGCGTTGTGCTGAGATCGGTCGTACAGGATTATCTTCTGCCGACTGTATGTTACTTCGGCGGGGCCGCTGAGATCGCTTATTTCGCTCAAAGCGGGGAGGTTTATCGAATTCTCG
>Ga0105247_10002520_pt1 | contig 12440 bp, 9 predicted proteins | sample KBSS24metaG_FD_81519 | JGI IMG/M metagenome (GOLD analysis project Ga0105247, IMG submission 81519) | Switchgrass rhizosphere microbial communities from Kellogg Biological Station, Michigan, USA - KBS S2-4 metaG | ecosystem: Host-associated > Plants > Roots > Rhizosphere > Soil | place...
CGAGTGATAGATGACGACGGGCACCTCGTCCGCGTCTTCCATGGCACGCCATACCTTCAGCTGCTCGCCGGAGTCGAATCGATAGAACGTCGGCGAGCGCTCGGCGTTGAGCATCGCGACGAACCGCTCGGGGCGATCGGAACCCTCGGGGCCCGCGATCACCCCACACGCCTCGTCCGGGTGGTCGGCGCGAGCGTGCGCAACCATAGCGTCCACCAGGTCGGCTCGGATCACCAGCACAGCTCGGCCTCCATCAAGCGAAAACCTCTCATTCAAACGCTCCGGGCAACATGTCCCGGTACGACGGTATTCCGGCGACCGACTCGGCGGCCAGTACGCCGACCAGCACCGCCCGGGCCAGGCAGTCCGCCGCGGCAGCCCCGACGGCGGTGATCAACGGCACCTCGGGTGACATCGACGCAGGCGTGGTTGGGTCCGGTGGCACCTCGACGGCGCCGGTGGCCAGCGCGAATACCGTATCGCCGTCCAGTGGGGTGTGACACGGCCGGATGGTGCGGGCCAGCCCGTCATGTGCGGCGACGGCGACGCGGCGGCAGCCGGCGGGACTGAGAACGGCGTCGGTGGCGACCACGGCAATCGTGGTGTTCAGCGGGCTGAGCTCGATATGCCGGTCGACGTAGGCGGCGATCTGGTCGGCAGGCGGCGCGACCAGGCCGAACTCCTCGATCTGATAGGCCAGCCACGGCAGTCCGGTGTCCGGATCGACCGCGTCACCGGCGGCGTTGACGACAACCAGGGCCCCGACGGTGACGCCCGACTCGAGCATCACCGAGGCCGTCCCCACACCGCCCTTGAGCACCCCGACGCGCGCGCCCGAGCCCGCACCCACGGTCCCGATCGCGACGTCCTCGCCTGCGCTCTCGGCGGCGGCGTAGCCGAACTCGGCCGTCGGCCGGCACTGCCACCCGCCGACGGGCAGGTCGAAGATCACCGCGGCGGGCACGATCGGCACCACGCCGCCTTCCAACGCGACACCGCGATCGTGCTCCTCGAGCCAGCGCATCACACCGTCGGCCGCTGCCAGTCCGTAGGCGCTGCCCCCGGACAGGACGACGGCGTCGACGTGGCGCACCGAGTTGATGGGGTCGAGGAGGTCCGTCTCCCGGGTGCCGGGCGCACCGCCGCGGCCGTCGACGGCGCCAACGGTGCCCGGCGGAGTCAGCACGACGGTGGTGCCGCTGGCCCACCCCGAACCGAGCTCGACGTCCGGATCGATGCGCTCGTGATGGCCGACCCGTATCCCACCGACATCGGTGATGGAGCTCATCGGTGTTGTCTGCTGTTCGCGCATGCGCTCATCGCTTGTCCATCAGTCCAAGAACGAGGTACTCCTGCAGCACCGTGAGCCACTGGTACACGTCAAGATGCCCGGCCATCGGATGATCTGAGGGCAGCGCGTCGAGCCCGTTCGGACCGACGTCGAGCATCGTGCCGAGCGCCAGCCGCACGTCGTTGACGGCGGCCGCCCAGGCGTGCGCGTCGTCCTCGGTGAGTTCGAACTTGCCGCCGCCTCGCGGGCAGGTGTCCAACAACCGTTGCGCTGCTTGGCGTTTCGCGTCGATGATCTCCGGCTCGTGCAGGCTGCGAAGTGCGCTGTTGAGGCTCTCCATCGTGCCCGAGCCGGCGGGATGATCGGTCTGCGCGCGGTAGAAATCCGGCAGCAGGCGCTTCATCGTGTCGTCCTGCGGAGGCTGCGAGTTACCGGTCTTCATGCCGGTGATCTCTTCGAGTTCGTCTGCGGGAGCAGATGATTCGCGCTCCTCGAGCATGCCCAGCATCGAGGTCACCAGGCTGTTGAGCAGCCCGGCTTCATGCGCGGCCAGCGCCGATCGAAACCGCGGGCCGTCGGCGGTGTCGACCCGCTTCCACTTACGCACTTTTCTGTCAGCGGTCTTGCTGCATCGTCGCCCACAAGCCTGCGGCATGGAGCTTGGACACGTCGACCTCCATGGACTCCCGGCTGCCTGCCGACACCACAGCCTTGCCTTCGTTGTGCACCTGCAGCATGAGCTTGGTCGCGTGCGGCTCGCTGTAGCCGAACAGCTTCTGGAAGACGTACGTCACGTATGTCATCAGGTTCACGGGATCGTCCCAGACGACGGTCACCCAGGGGGTGTCTGTCGCGTTGAGGGTCGCGACGTCCCGTTCCTCGCGAGTTCCCGGTCGGGTCTTCGCCGGAGTCACCATGTGCTTCAGGATACCGAGGCCCTCGAAACCGATACCGTTGCGGTGTGGCGACGTCGTCTCTGGCCCTGTTCACCGACAAATACGAGTTGACGATGCTCGCCGCGGCGCTGCAGGACGGCAGCGCGCACCGTCGCACCACCTTCGAGGTATTCGCCCGCCGCCTCGCCGAGGGCAGGCGCTACGGTGTCGTCGCGGGCACGGCGCGCTTCGTGGAAGCCTTGGCGCAGTTCAGATTCGACGAGTCCGATCTGGCCTCACTCAAGGGCTTTCTCGACGGTGAAACGCTCGCGTACCTCGCCGACTACCGGTTCAGCGGCGACGTCGATGGCTACGCCGAGGGCGAGCTGTACTTCCCCGGCTCCCCCGTGCTCTCGGTGCACGGCACGTTCGGTGAATGCGTCGTGCTCGAGACGCTGGCGCTGTCGATCTTCAACCACGACACTGCGATCGCGTCCGCCGCCGCACGCATGGTCAGCGCCGCGAAGGAGCGCCCGCTGATCGAGATGGGCTCACGACGCACCCATGAGCAGGCGGCCGTCGCCGCGGCCCGCGCCGCCTACATCGCCGGCTTCGACGGGTCGTCCAATCTCGAGGCGCAGCGCCGCTACGCGGTGCCTGCGCTGGGCACCAGCGCGCACGCGTTCACACTGCTGCACACCGCCGAGGGCGGCCCTGATGAAAAGGCGGCGTTCAAGGCGCAGGTCGACGCCCTCGGCGTCGGTACCACGCTGCTCGTCGACACGTACGACATCACGCAGGGCGTGGTCAACGCGGTCGAGGTGGCAGGCACCGAGCTCGGAGCGGTCCGCATCGACTCCGGCGACCTGGGGGTACTGGCCCGACAGGTCCGCGATCAACTAGACGCACTCGGCGCCACCAAGACCCGCATCGTGGTGTCGGGTGATCTCGACGAGTTCGCGATCGCGGCGCTGCGCGCGGAGCCCGTCGACATCTACGGCGTCGGGACGTCGGTGGTCACCGGCTCGGGCGCCCCGACCGCCAGCATGGTCTACAAGCTGGTCGAGGTCGACGGCATGCCCGTCGAGAAACGCAGCAGCCACAAGGAATCACACGGTGGCCGCAAGCAGGCGCTGCGCCTGGCCAAGCCGTCGGGCACCATCCTCGAGGAGGTCGTTCATCCCTACGGCCGACCACCGTCCGACCAGCCGGGTCGGGCACTCACGGTCGACCTCGTCCGCGAGGGCGAACCGGTCGGCGACCTCGGCATCGACGCGGCCAGGCGGCGCGTGAAGGACGGTCTGCACAGCCTGCCATGGGACGGCCTGAAACTGTCCAAGGGCGAGCCGGCCATCCCGACCCGCATGATCCCCCCGGTCACCGGGAAAGACGCCTAGGAGACGCCACGGGCGAGACAGCGGAAGTCACCGAACTGCTGGCCAAGGCGGTCGCCGCGTTGGGTGGCAGCGAGCGGAGCGGTCAGATCGAGATGGCCGCGGCCGTGGCACGCGCATTCGACACCGGTGAGCACCTCGCGGTGCAGGCCGGCACCGGGACGGGCAAGTCGCTGGCATATCTGGTGCCGGCGATCGCGCGGGCCGTCGACACCGACGAGCCCGTGGTGGTGTCGACCGCGACCATCGCACTGCAGCGCCAGCTCGTCGACCGCGACCTGCCGCGGCTGGCCGACTCGCTGGCCGACACCCTGCCTCGCGCGCCGCAGTTCGCGCTGTTGAAGGGTCGGGGAAACTACCTGTGCCTCAACAAGATTCACAACGGATCGGTGACCGAACCCGATGACCGGCCGCAGGAGGAGCTGTTCGAACCGATAGCCGCCACCGCGCTGGGCCGCGACGTGCAGCGACTGATCGCATGGTCGTCGACCACCGACACCGGCGATCGTGACGAGCTGACACCGGGCGTGCCCGAACGGTCGTGGTCTCAGGTGTCCGTGTCGGCCCGGGAGTGCATCGGCGTGGCTCGCTGCCCCTTCGGGACCGACTGCTTCGCCGAGAAGGCCCGCGACAAAGCAGGCCGCGCCGATGTCGTCGTCACCAATCACGCGCTGCTGGCCATCGACGCGATGACCGATGCCGCCGTGCTGCCCGAACACGAGCTGCTGGTGGTCGACGAGGCGCACGAGCTGGTGGATCGGGTGACCGGCGTGGCCACCGCCGAGCTGTCGGCCACGTCGCTCGGGATTGCGCACCGCCGCGTCAGCAGGCTCATCGACCCCGAGCTCGCACAACGCCTCGAGGCCGCGACGGCGACCTTGTCGTCGGCGATCCACGATGCAACACCGGGCCGCATCGATGTCCTCGACGACGAGATGACCACCTACCTGACCGCACTGCGCGACGCCGCGAGCAAGGCGCGCTCGGCGATCGACACCGCACCCAGCGACCCGAAGGCGGCGTCGGCGCGCGCCGAGGCGGTGACCGCGCTGAGCGATATCAGCGACACCGCGACCCGCATCCTGTCCTCATTCGTTCCCGCCATCTCGGATCGCACCGACGTGGTGTGGCTGGACCACGAGGACAACCGAGGGAGCATTCGCGCGGTGGTGCGCGTGGCGCCGCTGTCGGTGGCAGGGTTGTTGCGCGGCAGGCTTTTTGAGCACACGACAGCGGTGCTTACCTCGGCCACGCTGACGATAGGCGGCACGTTCGAGGCGATGGCATCGGCCTGGGGACTGGCCGGTGGAGACGACGTCAAGTGGCGCGGACTCGATGTCGGTTCGCCATTCGAACACGCGAAATCGGGCATCCTCTACGTCGCCGCTCACCTGCCGCCGCCGGGGCGCGACGGCACCGGCTCGGCCGAGCAGCTGGACGAGATCGCGGCGCTGATCACTGCGGCGGGCGGGCGAACGCTGGGGCTGTTCTCGTCGATGCGCGCAGCCAAGGCCGCCGCCGAGATCATGCGCGAGCGGCTCGACACCCCGGTGCTGTGCCAGGGCGAGGACACCACGTCGGCGTTGGTGCAGCGGTTCGCCGATGACGCCGAGACCTCGCTGTTCGGCACGCTGTCGCTGTGGCAGGGCGTGGACGTGCCCGGGCCGTCGCTGTCACTGGTACTCATCGACCGCATACCGTTCCCCCGGCCCGACGACCCGCTGCTGACTGCGCGACAGCGCGCGGTGGCAGCCCGCGGCGGCAATGGGTTCATGACCATCGCTGCTAGCCACGCGGCGCTGCTGCTGGCACAGGGCGCAGGGCGTCTGCTGCGCCGCGTCGACGACCGCGGCGTGGTCGCGGTGCTCGACTCCCGGATGGCCACCGCGCGATACGGCGGTTATCTGCGCGCGTCGTTGCCGCCGTTCTGGGCGACGACCGACTCGAATCGGGTGCGCGAAGCGCTCGAACGTCTGCGCACGGGCTGACGGCGTTCACTATCCTGGCTGCCAATTCCCGGTCACCGAAAGGCAGCGTCCATGAGCCGACGACTCTTGGTGGGCGCCGTGATCGCGGGCTGCTCGGCGTTGCTGATCACCGGCTGCACCACGACGCTGCAGGGCAAGGCCGTCTCGGTCTTCGATGATCCATTCCACGTCGCCGGGATGCCCGCCACTGACGGGCCGACAGGGCTGCGGCCCGACGCGCACGGCGCCGTCCGTGATGTCGAAGGCACCGACAACGGAGAGATCGACAAACTGGCCGCGAACGCCGTCAGCGACATCGAGGACTACTGGGGTCAGGTCTACGGCGAGGCGTTCGACGGCCAGTTCACCCCCGTGGAGGCGTTGATCTCGTGGGACGCCAACGGTTTCGATGACACCCCGTTCTGTGGCGAGGACACGTACGGACTCGTCAACGCCGCGTTCTGCTACGACGACGACACCATCGGATGGGACCGCGGCGAGCTGCTGCCGGCATTGCGAAAGGCCTACGGGGACATGGGCGTGACGATGGTGCTCGCCCACGAATACGGGCACGCCATCCAGCATCAGGCGGGTCTGAACAACAAGAACACCCCGACACTGGTGTCCGAACAACAGGCCGACTGCTTCGCAGGCGGGTACATGCGCTGGGTCGCCGAGGACAAATCGCCGCGGTTCACGCTGTCCACGGGTGACGGCCTGAACAACGTGCTCGCGGCAGTGATCGCGTTCCGCGACCCACTGTTGGCGGAGGGTGATCCCGAAGTCGGCGTCGACGAGCACGGCTCGGCGTTCGAGCGGCTGTCGGCGTTCCAGTTCGGCTTCACCGACGGGCCATCGGCGTGTGCGGCAATCGACATGCGTGAGATCGGCCAGCGCCGCGGCGACCTGCCCGTACTACTACCCGAGGACCGGTCCGGGGAACTGTCGATCACCGAAGAGTCGGTGCGCTCCATCGTCGACGCGATGGGAATCCTGTTCTCGCCGGCCAACCCTCCGAAGCTGAGCTTTAAGGCGTCTGACGCCCAGAGCTGCCCAGATGCCAGGCCGAGTCCGCCCGCGTCGTACTGCCCGGCGAGCAACACGATCGTCGTCGACCTGCCGGAACTTCAAGCGATGGGCGCCCAATCCGACAGCAAGGACAGCGCCAGCCTGGCCAGCGGTGACAACACCGCGTATTCGGTGCTGGTCTCCCGCTACATGCAGGCCATCCAGCACGCACACGGTGGCGTGGTGCTCAACAACGCCGAAGCGGCGCTACGCACGGCGTGCCTCACCGGCGTGGCCACCGTCAAGATGTCGAAAAACGTCACCGCCCCAGATGGCAACACCATCGTGCTGACGGCAGGTGACGTCGACGAGGCGGTGTCGGGCATCTTGACCAACGGTCTGGCCGCCAGCGACGTCAACGGCGAGTCGGTGCCGTCCGGCTTCTCGAGGATCGACGCGTTCCGCGTCGGCGTACTCGGCACCGAGGACCGTTGCTTCAAGCGCTTCCCCTGATTCGGTGATCGCGACCGACCGCTAAATGCCACGCGAACGCGGCGTGTCGGTGGACAAACGCGGTCGCTCGCGCGGGTGAGCTAGACCTTCTTCGTCACGCCGTACCACGCCGCGACCGCGTCGGACATATCCGTCGACCGGGTCAAGAATGCATACGAGCGGATGAACGACTCACCCACGCAGCCGTCGATCTTGATACGGAATCCGTCAACCATGATCCAGGGCTTGTCGCCCTTGAACTCTTTCTTCGACACCGGAACGGTGTTGATGAGCCCGGGCTTGAGCCCGACGGTGATACCGCCGCCGACGTTATTGCCGAGCCCTGGGACGAACCCCTCCGGCAGCGGCGAGATGATGTCGGTGCCGATGACTCCGATCGACGGGTTGAGCCCCATTGTGCCGGTCAGAGACACACCGTTAGACGTGCTCATATCGATGCCGCAGCCAATCTGATAACCCACTTCGAGGGTGCCCTGCGCGCCTTCATCCCCCTGCTCGGGGCCGATCAGTAAGCCGCTGTAGATCCCGCCTACCTCGTACTCGCGGGTCGAAATCGCCGTTGTCAGCGGTGCGATCACCCGCTGTGTTTCATCCCTGGCAGACACCGTGAGCGTCCAGCCGTCCGGTGAGTTCGTCGTCTTCGGCGGCGACGACTCCACCCGGCCGTCATCCGCAGGCACCGCATCAGGCGGTGGGGCCGCCGCCGTGGGCACGTCGGGAGAAACGGCATCCGTGTTCGGGTCTGCCGCCGCGATCGGAGTAGTCAGAGAGAAGGTCAGCGCAAAGGAAGTCAGCACGGCCAGCGGACGAACCAGCACAGCGCAGCCCTCCTCGGCCGGAATTCATTCCGCAAAGGATCATTACCCGAGAATTGAGGCCGTGGCCGTGAACGGGTGGGGAATGTCGGCGAGTATTTACCCGAGTGTGATACGGCCGAGTTCGTCCTGCCCGCCGCGGGTCAAACCGGCATTCGCAGCACGAACCCCGACTCCAGCGCTACCCACGGCGCACCGTCGGGCCCGATCGCCAGGCCATGCGGCTCGCTGCCCGGCGGAAGGTCGATCGTGACGACCTCCGAGCCGTCACCGCTGACGCGCGCGATCTGGTTCGACCCCCACAGGCTCACCCATACCCCGTCGTCGGGATCGGCGACCACGGCGTGCGGTTTGCCCGGCAGGTCCACTTCCTGGATCGCATCGTCCATCGGGATGCGGCCGAGCTTCTCGGCGAGGATCTCGGTGAACCACACGGCATCGTCGTGCGTCGCGGTGATGCCGACCGGTCCCGCTCCCGCAGTTGGCAATTCGCGCACGGTGATCCCGTCGGCAGGCGCCAACCGGCCGACCGCGTTGCCCTGATTGAGCGTGAACCACAACGCGTTGTCCGGGCCGGTGACGATCATCGACGGCGCACCGCCCACCGAAGGCCAGCCGGACAGCTCGCCGTCCACCGAGATCCGGCCGATGTCACCCGATGTCATGGCGGTGAACCACAGCGCGCCATCCGCGCCCGCGGTGATGCCGAACGGCCCGCTGCCCCCCGCCAATCCGAACTCCGCCAACTCGCCCGCCATCGTGATCCGGCCGATACGGTCGTCGCCGGTGCGGGTGAACCACATCGCGCCATCGGGGCCCGCGGTGATGATCGGCGGCCGCGATTGCGGACCGATCGGATAGACGGTGACGTCGCCGCCGTTGGTGACGCGCGCGATCGCGCCGGCGTGCACCAGCGTCACCCACATCGCGCCGTCCGGACCCGCCGCAAGCGCGTACGGCCCGCCGGCTATCGCAACATTGAGGGCGGCGCTCACGCCATCGTGACGAGGCCGAGTTCGTTATCACCGGCCAGCAGCGGATGATGCGGTAGCACCCGGACCGTGTACCCGACGGAACCCGCCACCGGCAACGGTGTGGTCGTGGAGAACATCTCGTTGCCGCCGTCGGCCGTCCCGGCATGCGCCATCTGCACCGTCGCCGGATTCACCAGCAGGTCGCTGCCGTCCACACGGCCGAGCACCGCCTGCACCACCACCTCGTCGGGTCGCAGGCCGGCCAGCTGCACCGTCGCTGTCAGCGTGAGCTCGGACCCCAGCAGCGGCGTGTCCGGGAGGCCGTAGCTGTCGACATCGGTGATCTGGATCTTCGGCCACGCCTCGTGTGCCCGCTGCCGATAGGCGGCCAGCTCTCGCGCCGCGCCGAACGGCTCGCCGTCCGCACCAGGCTCGACGGTCTTGCGCAACGACTGCGCCGCAGGCGCGTAGTACTTCTCGGTGTAATCGCGCACCATCCGCGATGCCAGCACCTTCGGCCCGAGGTCCATCAAGGTGTGGCGCACCATCTCCACCCACCGCGTCGGTGTGCCCTGCTCGTCACGGTCGTAGAACCTCGGCGCCACCGACCGTCCCAGCAGGTCGTAGAGCGCAGCGCCCTCCAGCTCGTCACGACGGCCTTCGTCGAGCAGCCCGTCGGCCGTCGGGATCTCCCAGCCATTCTCGCCGTCGTACCACTCGTCCCACCAACCGTCGCGGATGGACAGGTTCAGCCCGCCGTTGAGCGCACTCTTCATCCCGGAGGTACCGCACGCCTCCAGCGGTCGCAGTGGGTTGTTGAGCCAGACGTCGCAGCCCCAATACAGCTGACGGGCCATCGACATGTCGTAATCGGGCAGGAACGCGATGCGATGCCGCACCTCTGGACGGTCGGCGAACTTCACCACCTGCTGGATCAGCGCCTTGCCGCCGTCGTCGGCGGGGTGGGACTTCCCCGCCACGATCAGCTGAATCGGACGCTTGTCGTCGAGCAGCAGCTTCTCCAGCCGGTCCGGGTCGCTCAGCATCAACGTCAGCCGCTTGTACGTCGGCACCCGGCGGGCGAACCCGATGGTCAACACATCGGGATCGAAAGCCGTTGCGATCCAACCCAGTTCGGCGTCCGATGCGCCACGCTCCAGCCACGAGCTGCGTACCCGGGCCCGCACATCCTCGACGAGAGCCTTCCGCAACTGCGAGCGGATCCACCACATATGCCCGGGGTCGACCTGCTGCAGCCGCTGCCAGGTTTCGGGTTCACTGAGCGAGTCGAGATCTTCGCTGCCGAGGAGCTCGCGGCCCAGCTCCAGCCACTGCGGCGCCGCCCACGTCGGTCCGTGCACACCGTTGGTGATCGAGCCGATCGGCACTTCTCGCGTGTCGAATCCCGGCCACAGCTCGTTGAACATTTCGCGGCTGACCCGCCCGTGCAGCCGCGACACCCCGTTGGCACGCTGCGCGAGCCGCAGGCCCATGTGGGCCATGTTGAACTTCGACGGGTCGTCCTCGGCGCCGAACGCGATGACGCGGTCCAGCGGCACGCCGGGCAGCAGCCGGGACATCGCGCCCAACGGGCCGTCCGTCGAGCCGCCGAAGTACCGCTTGACCATCTCCACCGGGAAGCGGTCGATGCCTGCGGGCACCGGGGTGTGTGTGGTGAACACGGTCGACGACCGCACCACCGTCAGCGCCGTGTCGAAGTCCAGCCCGGCGTCGATCAGCTCGCGGATGCGTTCGACGCCCAGAAAACCTGCGTGGCCCTCGTTCATGTGGAACACCTCGGGCGCAGGCAGGTCCTCGACTTCGGTGTACGCGCGGATCGCACGCACCCCGCCGATGCCGGCCAGGATCTCCTGCTTGATCCGGTGTTCCTGGTCGCCACCGTATAGCCGGTCGGTGACACCACGCAGCTCGTGCTCGTTCTCCGGGATGTCGGAATCCAACAGCAGCAACGGAATTCGACCAACCTGCGCGATCCAGACGCGCGCCTGCAGCTGGTTGCCGTCCGGCATCGCCAGCGCCACCAACACCGCGTCGCCATCTTTGTCGGTCAGCAGACGCAGCGGCAGGCCCTGCGGGTCCAGTGACGGGTAGCTCTCGTGCTGCCAGCCGTCCGCGGTCAGCGACTGCCGGAAGTATCCCGAGCGGTACAACAAGCCGACCGCGATCAGCGGCAGGCCGAGATCCGACGCCGACTTGAGGTGGTCACCTGCCAGAATGCCGAGGCCACCGGAGTAGTTCGGCAGCACCTCGGCAACACCGAACTCCATCGAGAAGTAGGCGATGCCGTTGGGCAGCGGCACGCCCTCACCGGCCTGCTGCTGGTACCACAGCGGACGAGTCAGGTAGCTGTCCAGGTCGGCGGCCAGCCCGTCGAGCCGGCGCACGAACGAGTCATCGCCGGCCAGCTCGTCCAGCCGCTTCGGCGTGACCTGCCCGAGCAACGCGACGGGATCGTATTCGACCTGCTTCCACAGGTCCGGATCGATCGCCGCGAACAGGTCCTGGGTCGGCTTGTCCCAAGACCAGCGCAGGTTGACCGAAAGACGTTCGAGCGCGGTCAGACGATCGGGTAGGTGCGCGCGCACCGTGAACCGGCGAAGGGCTTTCACGCGACTAAACCTTACTGACAATTCGCGTGCGCGCAGACCGGTGTGCTGATCGCTTCGTTCCCGTGAGGTTGGGCCGACCACTACGGTGGGTATAGGGCGCCCAGGGCGTTTTCAGAGGCTTTGATTTCGAAACCAGACGACAAGCACAGCGGCCACGTCGGCAGTACAACCTTCGCGGCCGCGCCAGTGTAAGGAGTGATGGGGTGGTGGCCGGTCGTATCGAGATCGATGACGTCGCGCCCGTCGTATCAGGAGGACGGTTCCCGGCCAAGGCCGTCGTGGGTGAGATCATCCCCGTCCGGGCCTCGGTGTGGCGGGAAGGCCATGACGCGGTGTCCGCCACGCTGGTGGTGCGATATCACGGCACGGCGTACCCGAAGCTGGCCGACGATCCGCCGGGACGGGTCAGGCAGGCGGAGCCCGTGCCGATCCAGGATGTGGTCAGCCCGCCGGCACGGGTCAAACCCCAGCTGGTGCCCATGTCGCCGGGCCGAACACCCGACGTGTTCCATGGTCAGTTCAGTCCGAGCAGCGTCGGGTTGTGGACCTTCCGCGTCGACGGCTGGGGCGATCCGATCGCGACATGGCGCAAACACGTCACGGCGAAGCTCGACGCGGGCCAGAGCGAGGCCGAGCTGGCCAACGACCTCCTTATCGGCGCCCGGTTACTGGAGCGCGCTGCGACGGGTGCACCCCGTCAGCACCGCTATCCCTTGATCGACGCCGCGGCCCGGCTGCGGGCACCCGGCGACCCGTTCACCCGTGCGGGCGCCGCTCTGGCAGACGAAGTGGTCGACGTGCTCGAGCAGTATCCGCTGCGCGAATTGGTCACGCGCGGTGAGCAATACGGCGTCTGGGTGGACCGGCCGTTGGCTCGCTTCAGCTCGTGGTACGAGATGTTTCCGCGATCGACCGGTGGCTGGGACGCCAAGGGCAACCCGGTGCACGGCACCTTCGCAACCGCCACCAAGGA